>Ga0210040_10000996_pt1 | contig 44797 bp, 40 predicted proteins | sample CryGeyCG12114_NA_FD_185462 | JGI IMG/M metagenome (GOLD analysis project Ga0210040, IMG submission 185462) | Groundwater microbial communities from aquifer - Crystal Geyser CG19_WC_8/21/14_NA (SPAdes) (version 2) | ecosystem: Environmental > Aquatic > Deep subsurface > Groundwater | place: USA...
GCCCGGGGCGTGCTCGACGCCGGCTTCCCGCCTGGGCTGCTCATGATCGACGACCGGTGGTCGGAGGACTACGGCGACTGGCGCTTCGACCCGTCCCGCTTCGACGACCCGGCCGCGATGATCACCCAGCTGCACGCGTGGGGGTTCGCGGTGATGCTCTGGCTCGTCCCGTTCATCAGCCCGGACAGCGAGAACTCGCGCACCGCCGCACGACGCGGCTGGCTCGTCCGCGAACCCGACGGCGGACCCGCCGTCCGCGAGTGGTGGAACGGCTTCAGCACCGTGCTCGACCTGACCAACCGACCCGCCGTCCGCGAGTGGTGGAACGGCTTCAGCACCGTGCTCGACCTGACCAACCCCGAGGCGGTCGGCTGGCTGCGTCGCGAGCTGGACGAGCTGCGGGACCGCTACGGGGTCGACGGGTTCAAGCTCGACGCCGGCGACCTGCGCGACTACCGGGACACCGACCTCACGTACGCCGGCAGCGGTCCGAGCACGGCCACCACGCAGACCGAGGCCTGGGCACGGCTCGCGGCCGAGTACCCGTTCAACGAGCTGCGGGCCTGCTGGAAGGGCGGCGGTCAGCCGCTCGCCCAGCGGCTGCACGACAAGCGACCGACCTGGGGTCCGGACGGGCTCGGCGCGCTGATCCCCGACGTCGTCGCGCAGGGCCTGATCGGCCACCCGTACGGCTGCCCCGACATGGTCGGGGGCGGTGAGCTCGGCGGGTTCCTGGCCGGCGACCCGCTCGACGCGGAGCTGTTCGTCCGGTGGGCACAGTGCTCGGTGCTGTTCCCGATGGTGCAGTTCTCGCTCGCGCCGTGGCGGGTGCTGGACACCGTGCACCTGCAGGCGGTCACCGACGCGGTAGCGCTCCGGCAGCGGCTGCTGCCCGAGATCCTCGCGCTGGTCGAGCACGCCAGCCGTACGGGCGAGCCGGTCCTGCGCCCCCTCGCCTACCACCACCCCGGGTACGAGCAGGTGCACGACGAGTTCCTGCTCGGCGAGGACCTGCTCTGCGCGCCGGTGCTCGAGGCCGGGGCGACGACGCGGCGCGCGACGTTCCCGCCCGGGCGCTGGTCGGCGGAGGACGGGACGGTCGTCGAGGGACCCGCGGAGCTCGACGTCGAGGTCGGGCTGGGCTCGATCCCCTGGTGGCGCCGGGCTCGTTGAGGCGAGGGGGACGCGGCCCTTCGACAGGCTCAGGGGACGCGGTGGGGGCTCAGGGAACATCGACAGGGCTCAGGGAACGTCCCCCGCGGCGAGGGTGAGGAGCTCGTGCAGCTGCTCGAGCTGGTCGGGGCCGAGGCCGCCCAACGACTCCTGCAGGACCGCGTCCAGCACACCGCTGCCCGCCTGACGCGCCTCCTCGCCACGCTCGATGAGGCGGTGCCGGACCGCGCGTCCAGGGCCTTCGACGCGAGAGAGGAGGCCGCACCGGTCACCTCCCCCAGCTCGAGACACCGACGGCACTGCTGGAGCTGCTGAAGGGCTGACCCCGTGAGTCGTGGGAACGAGCCCACGGCAGTCGGGTACCTCCGTGACGAGCAGACCAGTGGCCTATATGGTCTCGCTCAACACAGCGACCAACGGAGGTCACAGATGGCACGCACGCGGCGTGGAACGGCAGCCCGTTCACGGGGCAGGTCGGACAGCCAGTCGTACTCGGACCTGGCGGCCGACCCCGGCTTCGCGGAGCTGAAGCGGCGCTACCGGCGCTTCGCCATCCCGGCGACGATCGCCTTCCTGGTCTGGTACGTGACGTACGTGGTCTGCAACAACTGGGCGCGCGGCTTCATGGGCACCCGGGTGGTCGGGCACATCAACGTCGCGCTGGTCTTCGGGCTGCTGCAGTTCCTGTCGACCTTCGTCATCGCCTACCTGTACGCCCGCTACGCAGGTCGGCGGCTCGACCCGCTGTCGACCCAGCTGCGTGAGCGCTTCGAGTCGGAGACCGGACGATGAGCCCGCTGCTCGTGCCGCTCGCCGCCGGCGACAACCGCGCCCTGACCATCACCCTGTTCCTCGCCGTCGTCGTGGTGACGCTCGGCATCACCTTCTGGGCCTCGCGGCAGAACAAGAGCGCCGCCGACTACTACGCCGGCGGGCGCTCGTTCACCGGTTTCCAGAACGGTCTCGCCATCGGCGGCGACTACATGTCGGCGGCCTCGTTCCTCGGGATCTCCGGCTCGATCGCCCTCTACGGCTACGACGGCTTCCTCTACTCCATCGGCTTCCTGGTCGCCTGGCTCGTCGCGCTGCTGCTGGTGGCCGAGCTGCTGCGCAACTCCGGGCGCTACACGATGGCCGACCAGCTGGCGTACCGGATGCGTCAGGTGCCCGTCCGCAGCGCCGCGGCCTCGTCGACGATCGTCGTGTCGATCTTCTACCTGCTCGCGCAGATGGTCGGCGCGGGCAGCCTGGTCGGCCTGCTGCTCGGCGTCAGCAGCCCCGGGGTCAAGAACCTGGTGATCATCGGCGTCGGGATCCTCATGATCGTCTACGTGACGCTCGGCGGGATGAAGGGCACCACCTGGGTGCAGATCGTCAAGGCGGTGCTGCTGATCATCGGCACGCTGCTGATCACGATCCTCGTGCTGGCGCAGTTTCACTTCAACCTCTCCGAGCTGCTCGGCGCCGCAGCGCAGAAATCGGGCAAGGGCGAGGCGTTCCTGCAGCCGGGCCAGCTCTACGGTCGTGACCTCGTCGGCAAGTTCGACTTCCTGTCGCTCGGCCTGGCGCTGGTGCTCGGCACCGCGGGCCTGCCGCACATCCTCGTCCGCTTCTACACGACCCCGACCGCCCAGACCGCGCGCAAGTCGGTGCTGTGGGCTATCGGCCTGATCGGCGCGTTCTACCTGATGACGCTCGTCCTCGGCTTCGGTGCCGCGGCGCTCGTCGACACGGCCAAGGGCAGCCCGGTCGCCACCTCCTCGGGCAACGCCGCGTCCCCGCTGCTCGCCCAGGCCGTCGGTGGCGGCGAGGGCACGCTCGGCGGAGCGGTGCTGCTCGCGCTGATCTCGGCGGTCGCCTTCGCGACGATCCTCGCCGTGGTCGCCGGGCTCACGCTGACGTCGGCCTCGTCGCTCGCGCACGACATCTACGCCAACGTGATCAAGAAGGGCAAGGCGTCGGAGCGCAGCGAGATGGTCGTCGTCCGGATCGCGGCGTTCGCCATCGGCGCGGTCGCCATCGCGCTGGCCATCCCGGCCCAACGGCTGAACATCGCGTTCCTGGTCGCGCTGGCCTTTGCGGTCGCCGCCTCGGCCAACCTCCCGGCGCTGCTGTTCAACCTGTTCTGGCGGCGCTTCAACACCGTCGGGGCGACCGCGAGCATCTACGGCGGCCTGATCGCCGCCGTCGTGCTGGTGATCTTCTCCCCCGTCGGCTCGGGCACGGAGACGTCGCTGTTCCCGCACGCGCACTTCGCCTGGTTCCCGCTGCGCAACCCGGGCCTGGTCTCGATCCCGATCGGCTTCCTGTGCGGGATCGTCGGCACGCTCGTGAGCAAGGACACCGAGAGCCAGAAGCGCTACGACGAGCTCGAGGTCCGCTCCCTCACCGGCGCGGGCGCGGAGAAGGCGACCGCGCACTAGGGGGCCACCGCGCACCTTCGACAGCAGTCGAAGCGGGTCCTAGGCTGACGAGCCCATGCAGACGACGGTCGAGCCAGTGCCGGAGCCGGACGGCCACGAGGACGTCCAGCTCGCCGTCGACCGGCTGGCCGCCCGCCTCGACCTGTCGGTCCTGGTCGAGGACTCCCGGCAGCGCCCGGTCTGGTGGGCCACCCGCGGCCCGGTCGACGGCACGCGGGTCCGGACGATCCTCAACCGGCGCGTCGACACCGCCGTCGCGCAGGCGGTCAAGACGTTCGACCTCACCGACGCCGTGGCCCCGGTCCACACCCCCGGGATCCCGGAGCTGGAGATGTGGGCGCGCTGGTGCATGCCCGTCCACGCGGGCACGGAGCTGCTCGGCCTGCTCTGGGTGCTGGACCCCGACGAGCGAGTGACGCCGGGCGACTTCCCGGCCATCGTGGCGTGCGCCGGACGCGCGGCCGAGGTCCTCGCCCGGACCGAGACGTCGCGCAGGGACGTGTCCCGGCACCGCGACGAGCTGGTCGCGCTGCTGCTCCGCGGCCGGGACGCCGAGGCCGCGCGCGAGCTCACCCGGCTGGAACGGCTGCCGGACGACGTACGGGTGCAGGTCGACGCCGCGCGACGCGGGGGCTGGCCCCTGCCAAACGGGTTGCGAGCCCACGTCGCCGATCGGCAGCCGCACCCGGCCCTGAGCGGCGCACCGCTGCCGCTCGTCGACCTGGCCGAGGCCGTACGCCGGGCCCGGGTCACGCAGACGGTCGTCCGCGCCGGCGCGGAGCTCGACCCGGTGTCCTGGGACGCGCTCGGCGCGTGGCGGCTCGTGGTCGAGGCGCCGGACGACCTCGCGGTCGCGGCCGTCCACCCGGCCGCCGAGACGCTCGCCGCGCTCCCCCGGCCCGACCTGCTGACCACGGCGCGGACCGTCCTCGACCTCGGCGGGGACGTCGCGGCGGCCGCCGAACGTCTGCACCTGCACCGCACGACGCTCTACTACCGCCTCGACCGGGTCGCCGAGCTCACCGGCGTCGACCTGCGGCTGGGTCGCGACCGCACCGACCTGCAGCTGGCGCCTGCAGCTGGCGCTGTGGCTCGTCGCGTACCGCGCGGTGCGCTGACCGCCCGCTGCCCGTCGGCCCACGGGCGTCCTAGCGTGGCGGCCATGGCCTCGATCGTGCTCGTCCTCGGCGACATCACCACGCAGACCGTGGACGCCGTGGTCAACGCCGCCAACCACACGATGCTGGGCGGCGGCGGGGTGGACGGCGCCATCCACCGGGCGGCGGGGCCGAGGCTGCTCGAGGCCTGCCGACGGGTCCGCAGCACCACGTTTCGCGAGGGGCTGCCCACCGGCGAGGCCGTCGCGACGACCGCGGGCGACCTGCCGGCGCGGTGGGTCGTCCACACCGTCGGTCCGACCTGGGCCAAGACCATCGACAAGTCGGATCTGCTGGCCTCGTGCCACACCCGGTCCCTGGCGGTGGCCGACGAGGTCGGTGCGCGGACCGTCGCCTTCCCGGCGATCTCGACGGGCGCGTACCGCTGGCCCATGGACGACGCCGCCCGCATCGCGCTCGAGACCGTCCGCGGCGCCACCACGCAGGTCGAGGAGGTGCGCTTCGTGCTGCGCGACTCGCGGGCGTACGACGTCTTCGCCGCCGAGCTGGAGCGCCAGACCGCCTGAGGCCCGACGCCGCGGCGCGGGCCGCAGGGTTGGCCGGGCGAGGCCGGTCACGGGCAGACTGACCTGATGGTCAGCGTCTTCGAGCTCTTCACCGTGGGCATCGGCCCGTCGAGCTCGCACACCGTCGGCCCGATGCGTGCGGCCAAGCGGTTCGCCGAGACGCTCGCCGCCACCGGCCTGCTGCGCCAGACCCGGCGGGTCCGGGTCGAGCTGTTCGGCTCGCTCGGTGCCACCGGGCACGGGCACGGCAGCGACCGGGCCGTGCTCTGGGGCCTGACCGGCCTCGACCCGGAGACGATCGACACGGCCGCGGCCCCCGGGCTCGCGGCCGAGATCAAGGAGTCGGGCCGGCTCCGTCTCGGCGGGCACCACGAGATCGCCTTCGACGCGGGCGAGGACCTGGTGATGCACCGGCGGCGTTCGCTGCCCTTCCACCCGAACGGCATGACCTGCACGGCCTGGGACGCCGACGGCGCCGAGGTGCTGGCCCGGACCTACTACTCCGTCGGCGGCGGGTTCGTGCTGGACGACGACGGTTCCGGCCACCCGACGCTGCGGCCGGACGCGACGCCCGTGCCGTACCCGTTCCGCACCGCGACCGAGCTCCTGGCGGCGTGCGAGCGCGAGGGGAGAAGCATCGCGGAGGTGATGCTGGCGAACGAGGCCGCACGTTCCTCGGAGGCCGACGTCCGCGAGGGGCTGCTGCACCTGTGGGAGGTCATGGTCGCCTGCGTCGCCTCGGGGACGTCGACGCCGGGCGTCCTGCCGGGCGGGCTGCGCGTACGCCGTCGGGCAGCCGAGCTGCGGGCCACGCTGGACGGTCGCGCCGACGTCGACTCCGCGGCCGTCGCCCTCGGCGAGGTCAGCCAGGCGGACCCGCTGGCGGCCCTGGACTGGCTGACCGTCTGGGCCCTCGCGGTGAACGAGGAGAACGCGTCCGGCGGGCGCATCGTCACCGCCCCGACCAACGGCGCCGCGGGCGTCATCCCCGCGGTGCTGCACTACGCCGTCCACTTCCTGCCGGGGCCGACCGAGGACACGGTGGTCAGGTTCCTGCTGACGGCGGGGGCGATCGCGGCGGTCTACCAGCAGACGGCGTCGATCTCGGGCGCCGAGGTCGGGTGCCAGGGCGAGGTCGGCACCGCATGCTCGATGGCCGCAGGCGCGCTCGCCGCCGTGCTGGGCGGGACGCCCGCCCAGGTCGAGAACGCCGCCGAGATCGGCATGGAGCACCACCTCGGCCTGACCTGCGACCCGGTCGGCGGGCTGGTCCAGATCCCCTGCATCGAGCGGAACGCGGTCGGCGCGGTCAAGGCCGTCACGGCCGCCCGGCTCGCGCTGCACGGCGACGGCCGCCACACGGTCAGCCTCGACAAGGTGATCAAGACCATGATGGAGACCGGCGCCGACATGAAGATCAAGTACAAGGAGACCTCGCGCGGCGGCCTCGCCGTCAACATCGTCGAGTGCTGAAGGCGAATCTTCTGTCCTCGCTCCGCTCGGACGCGAACGGGGTGGTGGTCGGCTGCGTGACAGCATCGGCCCCGTGAAGCGGTCTGTCACCAGCCACCTCGACCTCGGGCTCTCCGCGCCCGCCCGCCTCGTCTTCGCCGTCGCGGCGGCCCAGGGGTTGCCGTTCGAGAGCGAGTCGATGGCGTTCAGCGTCGACGGCGTGCCGGTGGTGGCGCGCGAGCTGGTCGACTTCACCGGCAACCGCATGCACGTGCTCGACGCGATCGGCTCCAAGGTGGTCATGGACTACGAGGCGGTCGTGACCGGCGAGACGGCCCCGCCCCCGGTCGACGACTTCGACCTCATCACCTACCTCCGCCCGAGCCGCTACTGCGAGTCCGACAGCCTCGCGCCGACGGCGGGTGCCGAGTTCTCCGGGACCCACGGGGCCGAGCTCCTCGACGCCGTCGCCACCTGGGTGTCGAGCATCCTCACGTACGTCCCCGGCTCGAGCCGGCCGACCGACGGCGCCGTACGGACGTTCCTCGAGCGTCAGGGCGTGTGCCGCGACTACGCGCACCTGTGCATCGCCCTGCTGCGCGCGATGAACGTCCCCGCCCGGCTCGCCGCCGTCTTCGCCCCCGGGCTGAGCCCGATGGAGTACCACGCGGTGTGCGAGGCCTACCTCGAGCCGAGCGACGCCAACGCGGGCGGCTGGTACGTCGTCGACGCCACCCGGCTCGCACCCCGGCAGAGCCTGCTGCGCGTGGCCACGGGCCGCGACGCCGCCGACACCGCGTTCCTCACGAACTACGGCGGCATGGTCAGCCTCGACGGCCTCGAGGTCACCGCGGTGGTCGACGACTTCGGCACCTCACGAACTACGGCGGCATGGTCAGCCTCGACGGCCTCGAGGTCACCGCGGTGGTCGACGACTTCGGCACCGACGACGGCAGCCAGCTGATCCAGCTGCGGTAGCCCTGTCCTCGCTCCGCTCGGACGCGGCTCGCGCGCCGGTGGTCGAGGCAGCGGCTCGGTCGCCGCAGGGGCTGGCTGGTGCCCAGGCGCGGCCCACTGCGTTACAGTCCGTCTTGCGCAGCGCTGCGTAAGCGCTACGCGTTATTTCCACTACGGATCGTCGGGCACGTACCTGCCCGTGGAAAGGAAGTGTGGCGTGGCCACAGTCAACTTCAGGGACGCGACCCGCGTCTACCCCGGGGCCGACCACCCCAGCGTCGACAAGCTGAACCTCGAGATCGGCGACGGCGAGTTCATGGTCCTCGTCGGACCCTCCGGGTGCGGCAAGTCCACCTCGCTGCGGATGCTGGCCGGTCTCGAGGAGATCAACCAGGGCTCCATCTACATCGGCGACCGGGACGTCACGGACCTGCCGCCGAAGGACCGGGACATCGCGATGGTGTTCCAGAACTACGCGCTCTACCCGCACATGACCGTCGGCGACAACATGGGCTTCGCGCTCAAGATGGCCGGCGTCAGCAAGACCGAGCGTCAGACCCGCGTGGCCGAGGCCGCCAAGCTGCTCGGCCTGGAGGACTTCCTCAACCGCAAGCCCAAGGCCCTCTCGGGTGGTCAGCGTCAGCGCGTCGCCATGGGTCGCGCCATCGTGCGCTCGCCCCAGGTGTTCCTCATGGACGAGCCGCTGTCGAACCTCGACGCCAAGCTGCGGGTCTCCACCCGTACGCAGATCGCGGCCCTGCAGACCCGGCTCGGGGTCACCACCGTCTACGTGACCCACGACCAGGTCGAGGCCATGACGATGGGTGACCGCGTCGCCGTGCTCAAGGACGGCCTGCTGCAGCAGTGCGACACGCCGCTCAACCTGTACGACAAGCCGCGCAACCTCTTCGTCGCGGGCTTCATCGGCTCCCCGGCCATGAACCTCATCGAGGGCAAGGTCTCGGCCGACGGCATCCACATCGGCGACTACGTGGTGCCGGTGCCGCGCGAGACCCTCGCCCGGGCCTCGAACGAGCAGAACCTGATGCTGGGCATCCGCCCGGAGAACTTCACCCTCGGTGAGGCCAACGACGGCATCGGGATCGACGTCGCGGTCGTCGAGGAGCTCGGCGCGGACGCCTTCCTCTACGGGACCGTGGCCGGGCTGCACGAGGACGAGCGGCTGACCGCGAACCAGATCACCGCCCGCATCTCCGGCCGCACGCCCCCGCAGCGGGGCACGACGGTCCGGCTGCGGATCGACCCGGAGCACGTCCACGTGTTCTCCAAGGCCAGCGGCGACCGGATCTCCCCGGACAACGCTCGCTGATCTGAAAGCCGGTCACGAAGCCCCTCTCCCCGCACCGGGAGAGGGGCTTCCTGCCGTCCCCGTAGCAGCACCACTCCTGGGAGGATGAGGACGTGCCCCGATTCCTGTCGGTCAAGCCCGACACCCGGCTGATCACCCTGCCCTGGAGCACACCCCTGGCGGAGTGGCCGACCGACACCCTCGTCGCCCTGCCCCGGGGCATCTCCCGCCACGTCGTGCGCTTCGTCCGCGTCGGTCGTGAGGTCTATGCGGTCAAGGAGGTCATCGAGCACCTCGCACGCCACGAGTTCTCCCTGCTGCGCGACCTCGAGCGCCTCGACACCCCGTCGGTCGAGGCCGTCGGCGTGGTGGTCGGCCGAGTCGACCCTCACGGTGAGCCGCTCGACCCGGTCCTCGTGACCCGGCACCTGCAGTTCTCCCTGCCCTACCGCTCCCTGTTCACCCGCGGCGTCCGCCAGGACACGGTCAACCGGCTCGTCGACGCGATGGTCGTGCTCATCGCCCGCCTGCACCTCATCGGCTTCCTGTGGGGTGACGTCTCGCTGTCGAACACGCTGTTCCGGCGCGACGCGGGCTCCTTCGCCGCCTACCTGGTCGACGCGGAGACCGGCGAGCTGCACGACAAGCTGACCCACGGCCAGCGCGAGCACGACCTGCAGATCGCCCGGACCAACCTCTTCGGGGAGTTCTGCGACCTCGAGGCGGGCGGGCTGCTCGACGAGGCGCTGGACCCCCAGGTCCTGGTCGAGACCATCGAGAGCCGCTACCGCGAGCTGTGGAACGAGCTGACCGAGGTCGAGGAGTTCTCCGGCACCGAGATGCACCGCATCGACAGCCGCGTACGCCGGCTGAACGCGCTCGGCTTCGACGTCGCCGAGCTCGACATCACCACCGACTTCGCCGGCTCGACGATCCGGATCCAGCCCAAGGTCGTCGACGCGGGGCACCACCAGCGCCGCCTGCTGCGCCTCACCGGCCTCGACACCGAGGAGAACCAGGCCCGCCGCCTGCTCAACGACCTCGACTACTTCCGGGCGCTCACCGACCAGCAGGGGGCCGACGAGTCGATCGTCGCCCACCAGTGGCTGACCGACCGCTTCGAGTCAGTGGTCAACTCGGTGCCGTCAGACCTGCGCGGCAAGCTGGAGCCGGCCGAGGTCTTCCACGAGGTCCTCGAGCACCGGTGGTTCGCCAGCGAGCGCGCCGGGCGCGAGGTGCCGCTCGAGGACGCCACGCAGAGCTACATGCGCACCGTGCTCGGCAGCCTCCCCGACGAGAAGATCGCGCTCTCCTCGATGGCGTCGATGGGACCGCTGGCCAACCCGTACGACCCGTCGCAGGGCTACGACGACGACGAGGAGACCGCGCCTTACGACCCGTGGGAGGACGACGAGGCCGCGGCCGAGGACGACGCGGCGGCCGTGCCGGCCGGGTTCCTCGACATCGCCGCCCTGCGCGCCCGCGCCGGCCAGGGCTGAGCCTGCCGCGCACCCTCGCCCAGAAGTGGTGCACGGCCCGGCCGAGCTGTACGGAGACACGGGCTTCTGACCCCGTTAGGGTGTGGCGATGGACGACGACCTGCTCACGCTCGGCGAGGACGTGGTCACCACGGCAGCGCGCGTGGTCCGGTGGGTGCCGCGTGACGACTTCGGGCTCAGCCTGGCCGCGGTGCGTCTGCTGGCCAGGATCCGCGACCACGGCCCGGTGCGCATCAGCGACCTGGCCGTGGCGGAGAACTGCTCCCAGCCCACGATCACCAACCACGTGAAGAAGCTCGAGGCCGAGCACCTCGTCACCCGGACGGCCGACGAGCGCGACGCCCGCGCCTGGATGATCGGCCTCACCGAGGCGGGAGACCGCCGCCTGGCCGAGATGCGCCACAGCCTGGGCACCAGCGTGCTGCCGATGCTCTCCTCGCTCTCGCGCAAGGACCAGAAGGCGCTGCGCGAGGGTGTTGACGCGATGCGTCGGCTGATGAGCCAGGCCCCCGCGCAGGTCTGAACCCTTCGACGGGCTCAGGGACGACGAGGTCAGGGCCGAGGCTCGATCCGGCTAGACTTCCGCGGTGCTGACGGGTGAGGAGCAGGTCGACCGCGGGCGCACGCCTGCCCGCGGGGCCGGTGGCTTCCGCGTCTACGACACCCGGACGAGCACCGTGCGCGACCTGGAGACCGTCGAGCCGGGCAAGGTCTCGATCTACCACTGCGGGCTCACCGTGCAGTCCGCGCCGCACGTCGGGCACATCCGCAAGGAGGTCGTGTTCGACGTCCTGCGCCGCTGGCTGACCCACCTCGGGCTCGAGGTCACCGTGGTCGCCAACGTCACCGACATCGACGACAAGATCCTGGCCAAGGCCGCCGCGAACGGCGAGCCCTGGTGGGCGCTGGCCTACCGCTTCGAGCGCGAGCTGCACGCCGCGTACGACGCGCTGGGCTGCCTGCCCCCGACCTACGAGCCGCGCGCGACCGGGCACGTCCCGGAGATGATCGAGCTGATCAAGACCCTCGTGGAGCGCGGCCACGCCTACGCGGCGGAGGACGGGTCCGGCGACGTCTACTTCGACGTGCTCTCCTGGCCGGCGTACGGCGAGCTGTCGCACCAGGCGGTCGCCGACATGGAGCCCGCCGCCGACGCCGACCCGCGCGGCAAGCGCGACTCCCGCGACTTCGCGCTGTGGAAGGGCTACAAGGCCGGCGAGCCGGAGACGGCGTCCTGGTGGACGCCGTGGGGTCGCGGCCGTCCCGGGTGGCACCTCGAGTGCTCGGCCATGGCGGCGAAGTACCTGGGCACCGCGTTCGACATCCACGGCGGCGGGCTCGACCTGCGCTTCCCGCACCACGAGAACGAGCTTGCCCAGTCCACCGCGGCCGGGCAGCAGTTCGCCACCTACTGGATGCACAACGGCTGGGTCACCGCCGCGGGCGAGAAGATGAGCAAGTCGCTCGGCAACGGCGCGCTGGTCAGCGAGGTCGTCCAGGCCTACCCGCCCCGCGCCGTCCGCTTTTACCTCGCCGCGCCCCACTACCGCTCGGCGATCGAGTTCAGCGACACCTCCCTGGCCGAGGCGACCGCCGCCCTGGACCGCATCGACACGTTCGTGCAGCGCGCCACCGCCCTCGCCGGGCTCGTCGACCCGGTCGTGCCCGACGCGTTCGCCACGGCCATGAACGACGACCTCGGGACGCCCGGTGCCGTCGCCGTCCTCTACACCGCCGTCCGCCAGGGCAACTCCGCGCTCAACGCGGAGGACAAGGAGACGGTCGCGACGAGCCTCGCCGAGGTCCGCGGCATGCTCCGCGTCCTCGGTCTCGACCTGGACGACCCCGCCTGGCAGGGCTCCGCCTCGGACGGCCGGCTGGAGGGCGTGGTCGACGGCCTCGTCGGTGCGCTCCTGCGGCAGCGCGCGCAGGCCCGCCGGGACCGCGACTTCGCCACGGCCGACGCGTTGCGCGACCTGCTGACCGAGGTCGGCGTCGAGGTGGCCGACACGCCCCAGGGGGCCGAATGGTCCCTCAAGCACGCCACCACCACTAGCTCGGAGAACGTCTGATGCCCGGAAACAGCCAGCGCAAGGGCGCCGTCCGGCGCAAGGGCAAGGGGAACACGGCCGGCTCCGGCGGGCGCGTGCGCCGCGGCCTCGAGGGCCGCGGACCGACGCCCCGGGCCGAGGACCGTCCGTACCACGTCGCGCACAAGAAGGGCACCGACGAACGCCCGACGACGGGACGCGGCGGCGGCTCCGAGAAGCGCACCGGCCGGCCCGGTGCCGGGCCCGAGTGGGTCGTCGGGCGCAACTCGGTCCTCGAGGCCATGGAGGCCGGCATCCCGGTCAAGTCGGCGTACGTCGCCGAGGGCGCCGAGCGCGACGACCGGCTGCGCGAGGTGTTCAAGCTCGCCGCCGACCGCAGCACGCCGATGCTCCAGGTCACGCGCGCCGAGCTCGACCGGATGACGGCGGGCGCCATCCACCAGGGCCTCGCGCTCCAGCTCCCGGAGTACACGTACGCCCACCCCGACGACCTGCTCGCGGCGGCGCTCGACTCCGGCACCGAGCCGCTGATCGTCGCGCTCGACTCCATCACCGACCCGCGCAACCTCGGCGCGGTCATCCGCTCCGCCGCCGCGTTCGGCGCGCACGGCGTGCTCATCCCGGAACGTCGCTCTGCCGGCATGACCGCCGCGGCGTGGAAGACGTCCGCCGGGGCCGCCGCGCGGCTCCCGGTCGCCCGGGCCACCAACCTCAACCGCACCCTGCGGGCCTACTCCGACGCGGGTCTCCGTCTCGTCGGCCTCGACGGGGAGGCCGACACGGACCTGCCCGCCACCGAGGGCATCTCCGGCCCGCTGGTCCTCGTGGTCGGCAGCGAGGGTTCCGGGCTGTCGCGGCTGGTCCGCGAGGCCTGCGACAGCATGGCCTCCATCCCGATCGCCACGACCGTCGAGTCGCTCAACGCGGGTGTGGCCGCCGGCATCGCACTGTACGAGATCTCCCGGCAGCGCCGCACCCGCTGAGCCCTTTCAGGCCGGTCGTCCAGCGCCACGCGAACCGGCAGGTCACCCGCCCGGCGGGCTAGATTGGGCGCACTCCCGAACCATCACGTCCTACCGCTGGAGCACGCTCGTGACCGACACCCTCGCACCGCTCACCGACGTCCCCACGGCCACCGCCGGGACCGACCTGAGCGGGGCGGCCTCGCAGGCCTACCGCTCGGCGCTGGACGTGATCGCGTCCGTCGAGCCGCGCATCGCCGCCGCCACCCGGGCCGAGCTCGCCGACCAGCGCGCCTCGCTCAAGCTGATCGCCAGCGAGAACTACGCCTCCCCCGCCGTGCTGCTCACCATGGGCACCTGGCTGTCGGACAAGTACGCCGAGGGCACCGTCGGGCACCGCTTCTACGCCGGTTGCCAGAACATCGACGAGATCGAGTCGATCGCCGCGGAGCACGCCCGCGAGCTGTTCGGTGCGGAGTACGCGTACGTCCAGCCGCACTCCGGCATCGACGCCAACCTGGTGGCCTTCTGGTCGATCCTCGCGCACCGTATCGAGTCGCCCGAGCTGGCCGAGGCGGGCCTGAAGAACGTGAACGACATGACCGAGGAGCAGTGGGAGACGCTGCGGCACAAGTTCGGCAACCAGCGCGCGCTGGGCATGTCGCTCGACGCCGGCGGCCACCTGACCCACGGCTTCCGGCCGAACATCTCCGGCAAGATGTTCCACCAGCGCTCGTACGGCACCGACCCCCAGACCCAGCGCATCGACTACGACGCGGTCCGCGCCGCGGCGCACGAGTTCAAGCCGCTGATCCTCATCGCCGGCTACTCCGCCTACCCGCGCCGCGTCGACTTCGCGCTCATGCGTGAGATCGCCGACGAGGTCGGCGCCACGTTCATGGTCGACATGGCGCACTTCGCCGGGCTCGTCGCCGGCAAGGTGTTCACCGGCGTCGAGGACCCCGTCCCGTACGCCCACATCGTCACCACCACGACGCACAAGTCGCTGCGCGGACCGCGCGGCGGCATGGTGCTGGCGACCAAGGAGTACGCCCCCAGCGTCGACCGCGGCTGCCCGATGGTCCTGGGTGGCCCGCTCGGCAACATCATGGCCGCCAAGGCCGTGGCCTTCGCCGAGGCCCGGACCGCCTCGTTCCGCTCGTACGCCCAGGCGGTCGCCGACAACGCGCAGACCCTCGCCGACGGGCTGCTGTCCCGCGGCGCCCGGCTCGTCACCGGCGGCACGGACAACCACCTCGTGCTGATCGACGTGAGCACGTTCGGCCTGACCGGGCGGCAGGCCGAGTCGGCGCTGCTCGACGCCGGCATCGTCACCAACCGCAACGCGGTCCCCGCCGACCCGAACGGCGCCTGGTACACCTCCGGCGTCCGGATCGGCACCCCGGCGCTCACCACGCGCGGGTTCGGCGGCGCGGAGTTCGACCGGGTGGCCGAGCTCATCGTCGACGTGCTGGGGAGCACCAGCCCCGTGAACACGGCGGCCGGCGCCCCGGGCAAGGCGAAGTACCTCCTCGCCGACGGCGTCGCCGAGCGGACCAAGGCGGCCGCCGCGGAGCTGCTCTCCACCCACCCGCTCTACCCGGGCCTCGAGCTCTAGCCCCGTGGCGGCGACCACCTTCACCAGCATCGTCCTGGTGGCGTTCGCCGTGCTCCTGCTGACGGTGGCCTCGTACGCGTGGCTGGGCGACTGGGAGCCCCGACCACGACGGACGCGGACGCGGCAGCACGGGGTCGGCGCCGAGGTCGCGGCGCTGCGACGGTCGATCGAGGCGTACGAGCGGGAGCACCGCAGCAGCTGAGCCGCCTCGGCCCGGTGCCGGTCAGCCAGCCGAGCCCGGCGCCCGGTAGGCCAGCCAGGTCGTGACCATCCGTGCGACCTGGCCCTTGGTGAAGCGGCTGAGGCAGGCGTCGTCGCCGTAGCTCATGAAGTTGTGGACCGGGTCCTTGCCCTTGCTCGCGCAGGTGTCGAGCTTGCTGCTGCAGGAGAAGACGTTGGCGCCGTCGGCCTGGTAGGGCGTGTCGTCGACCTCGTCACCGGGGCGGGCGCAGCCGTTCTCGAACGTGTGCAGCAGCCCGAGCCAGTGACCCACCTCGTGGGTCGCCGTGTCGCCCTTGTTGTAGTCCGTGGCCGACCCGCCCGGGAGGCTCGCGTTGAGGACGACCACGCCGTCCCGCGCCAGCGTGGTGTCGGACGGGAACGTGGCGTAGCCGAGGAGGTCGTCGTCGAGGTCGGCCAGGTAGAGGTTGAGGTCGTCCGGACCGCCACGGTGCAGCGCCGTCTTGGGCGTCACGTCGTCGCCGACGCTCGTGTCGGTGGGCGCTCCCCAGTGGTACCAACCCGAGTTGCGCGTGTGGTCGATGTCCTTGAGCTTGAACGTGAACGGCGTCTTCGTCGATGCGCTCGAGGTCTTTCCCGCGTACGCCTTGTTCAGCGCGGAGATCTGCTTCTTGATCCGTGACTTGCTGACGCCGCCCGAGCCGCTGTCGCGCTCGATCACGTGGACGTACACGTCGACGGTGGTGCTGGGCAGCGACGCGCGACCGCCCGCGAGCACGCGCTGCCGGGTCCGGGCGGCCAGCTGTGACTCGGCCTGCTGGGTCTGCGCGAGCGTGAGATCGTTCGGGTCGACCCCGTTCCGGTCGCTGCCGGCCCGCACGCGCTGCGCCGACGTCGTGGCCAGGCAGGGCGCGACGACCTGGGCGGAGGCGGCGACCGGTGCGGCATGCGGGGCGCCGTGGACGAAGGTCGAGCCGGAGACGGTCAGGGCCGCAGCCGTCAGCGCGAGGGCGGCGGTCGCCACGCGCGCCGTCCGCCAGGATCGGGTCAGCAGGTGCTGGGTCATGGTGGTCCTCGTCCTCGTCACAGGTCTTGCCACCCCCCCGCGACCATGTGGTCCCACCCGCCCGGCACCCGGGCCGGCCAGCTGCTGGAGGACTGCGTCTGCGAGCCCCGGAGGCGCAGACCTGAGAATTGTAGAGGGGAGTCTTGGGTTCCGCGGATCGCGTGCCGACCCTTCCCGCGGACGGCCCGAGGTGCCCTGGTGGGCAGGGAGCAGGCTAGAGCCATGACGACTTCCTCCTCCACCCTCGGCACCCGCGTCCTCGGCACCGGCGACGCCGCGCTCACCGTCTCCACCCTCGGCCTGGGCTGCATGGGCATGTCCGAGTTCTACGGCACCGCGGACGAGTCCGAGGCGGTGCGCACGATCCACCGCGCCCTCGACCTCGGCGTGAGCTTCCTCGACACCGCCGACATGTACGGACCGTTCACCAACGAGAAGCTCGTGGGCGGGGCCATCGCCGACCGCCGCGACTCCGTGGTGCTGGCGACCAAGTTCGGCAACGTCCGCGACGTCGACAACCCCTCGAACCGTCGGATCGACGGCAGCCCCGAGTACGTCCGCTCCGCCTGCGACGCGAGCCTGCAGCGCCTCGGCGTCGACCACATCGACCTCTACTACCAGCACCGCGTCGACAAGTCGGTCCCCATCGAGGAGACCGTCGGCGCCATGGCCGAGCTGGTCACGGCCGGCAAGGTCCGCCACCTCGGCCTCAGCGAGGCGTCGGCCGACACGATCCGTCGGGCGCACGCGACGCACCCGATCACGGCCCTGCAGACCGAGTACTCGCTGTGGACCCGCGACCTCGAGACCGAGATCCTGCCCGTCCTGCACGACCTCGGCATCGGCCTCGTGCCCTACTCCCCGCTCGGCCGCGGCTTCCTCACCGGCACGATCACGAGCACCGACGACCTCGACCCCGACGACTTCCGCCGCCACAACCCGCGCTTCGCCGGGGACGCGCTGCAGGCCAACCTCGCCATCGTCGACGCGGTCAAGGCTGTGGCCGAAGGGCTGGGTGCCACGGCCGGCCAGGTCGCGCTGGCCTGGGTCCTGGCCCAGGGCCCGGACGTCGTGCCGATCCCCGGCACCAAGCGCGTCCGCTACCTCGAGGAGAACGTCGCCGCCGCCTCGGTCGTCCTCAGCGCCGACGACCTCGCCCGCCTCGACGAGGCCGTCCCCGCCGCCGTCGGCGAGCGCTACCCGGACATGAGCAGCATCGACGCGTAACTTCTGTCCTCGCTCCGCTCGGACGCGGATCGCGCGAGGGCCGAGCTCCGCCCCCTGAGCTTGTCGAAGCCTGTCCTGAGCCTGTCGAAGGGGCCTCGTCAGAGGTTGGCTTCTCGAACGCCGACCACTTCGTGGCCCTTCGGCAAGCTCAGGGGGCGTTGTCGCCGTCGTGGCCCGCCCGGCCACCGCCGGATCGCGCGCCGGTGCCTGGACGACCGGACGCGCAGGACACGCTTTTCGTCCTGCGCGGGAGGGAGGAAGGCATCGGGTTGGAGCGCGATCCGCGTCGGAGCGAAGCGGAGACAATCAGCGCAGATCCGGGTGCTCCTCGAGCATCTGGTCGAGGTCCTTCAGCCGGTCCAGGCCGCGGACCATCTGACCCATCCGGAAGTTGCCGGACAGGTGCTCGCGGTGCCGGTTGAGGAAGCCCCAGTAGCCGGCCGTGAACGGGCAGGCCGTCGGCCCCGTGCGCTTCTTCGGGTCGTAGACGCAGTCGCCGCAGAAGTCGCTCATCTTGTTGATGTAGCTGCCGCCGCCGACGTAGGGCTTGGTCGCGAGCACGCCGTCGTCGGCGTACTGGGACATCCCGACGATGTTCGGGACCATCACCCAGTCGTAGCCGTCGACGAAGCTGCGGTGGAACCAGTCCGTGAGCTCCTGCGGGTCCCACCCGCGCTGCTGCGCATAGTTGCCCAGGACCATCAGCCGCGGGATGTGGTGCGCCCAGCCGACCTCGCGGACCGAGCTCAGCGCCCAGGACAGGCAGCGAGCCTCGGTGCCCGTGGGGTCCAGCTCGGCGAACCAGGCCGGGATCGGGGTCCGGGCCTGGAGCGCGTTCTCGTTCCGGTAGTCCTCCCCGAGATACCAGTAGAGGTTCCAGATGTAGTCGCGCCAGCCCATCACCTGGCGGACGAAGCCCTCGACCGCGGCGATCGGGGCGTCGCCGGCGGTGTACGCCTCCTCGGCGGCCCGCACGATCTCCAGGGGGTCGAGCAAGCCGAGGTTCAGCGGGGCCGAGATCAACGAGTGCGCCATCCACCGGTCGCCGGCCAGCATCGCGTCCTCGTAGCGGCCGAACGTGGGCAGCCGGTGCTCGACGAAGTGGTCGAGCGCGTGCCGGGCCTCCTCCTGCGTCGCCGCGAACCGCCGCGGCCCGTCCTCCCCGACGAACCTGATCCCGTCGGCCTCCATCTGGTCGAGGTCGGCGCGGACAGCCGCGTCGATCTCGTCCTCCTCCGGCCACCACGGGTCGAGCACGTCGAGCCGGCCGCTCTTCGGCGGGGGCTCACGGTTGTCGGCGTCGAAGTTCCAGCGCCCGAGGACAGGTTCCGACCCGGACATCAGCACGTCGTTGCGCGTCCGGGCGTCGCGGTAGAAGTCCTCCATCAGCAGGCGCCGTCGACCCCGGCCGTCAGCCCAGCGGGTGAAGTCCTCGCGACCGGTCACGTAGCCGCGGGCCGGCAACCGCTCGACGTCGCGCTCGCCCGCCAGGGTGTCGACCAGGTGCACGGCCGCCCACGTCGTCGGCTGCACGACGCTCAGCGGCTCGTCGAGCCCCTCGAGCGCGTCGCGGTAGGTGTCGGCGACCACGTACGTGCACCGGTCCCCGAGCTCGGCCGCCCGGTGCCGCATGGCCGACAGGATGAGGTGCGCCTTCTGCCGGTGGAACGCGCGTCGACGGAACACCGCGCGCGACTCGACCAGCAGCACGTGCTGGTCGTCGTCGTCGACGAAGTAGCCGCCGAGCTGGTCCCCGAACAGCCACCTGGTCGTCGTCATCCACGCTCTCCCGTCTCTGCGATGAGGATCTGGCACCGAAGTCGGTGCCGGATCCTCATCACTGCCGCCCTCATCGGGTGAAGAGGGTTCCCGAGACGGTGGTCGTGAAGTTGCGCAGGGAGTCGGGCAGGTCCTGCAGGTGCCAGTCGGCCGGGCCGTGGTACCAGCTCAGGTCGTCGGAGTCGGCGTCCGGGTCGGTGTCGGTCGCCACCAGGGCGTCGAGCCACCGCTCGGTCCCGCCCAGCACGATCGCGTACGGCAGCACCTCCGACAGCTCCTGCACCGCGCGGCCCTTCGGCATCTGGCCCGTGGGCTGGGTCAGCAGCAGCGAGCGCAGCGTGCCGAGCCCGTGGAGCAGGGCCACGCCCTTCGCCGTGCGGGACGGCATCTCCTGCGCGACGAAGACCAGGCCGAGGCCCAGGACCACCAGCGCGAGGCCGATCAGGCCGAACGTGGTGAACGCCGCCAGCAGCACGGTGGCGACGACCGCGACGACGAGCAGGCCCAGCGCGAGCCGGGTGAGGCGGGTGCGGACGACGTCGGGCCGCCGGGCGAACCACCCGTTGGCGACGACCTCGTCGTAGAGGGCGTCCTGGACCCGGCCGATGGACTGCCCGACACGGCCGCCGACCTCGGAGACGCGGACGGGCTCGCCGTCGGGCGCGATCCCCTCGAGCAGCGCCTGCTCGAACGGGCGGAGCCCTGTGCCGGCGCCGATCCGGGTGAGGGTCCAGTCGGTCCGCGCGTACGTGCTCGACCTCGGCAGCTCGGTGATCAGCAGGTGCCCGCGCACGGCCAGGTCGACCAGCGTCGCGGTCACGTCGATCGGGTCGACGCGCTCGTCGGCGACCGTGCCGACGTGGCCGGGCCGGACGTCGCCGACCACCCGGAACTCCGCCTCGCCTGCCGCCACGGGCACAAACTCCCCGACCGGCGCGGCCTGACCCTGGAAGGCGGCGTCGGCGCCCCGGCGGCGGTGCACCAGGAGCAGCGCGAGCCCGCCGAGCACGAGGAGCCCGACGGCGATGCCCAGCGGCAGCGGGTCGGGCGAGAAGGCGCGGCCGACGGTCCAGCGGTGGTCGATCTGCTCGTTGGCCGTGACCTCGCCGGGTGGGAAGCCGATGTCGACGCCGACGCTCTCCCCCTCGCCGCGGGGGCCGTCGGTGAACGTCGGTGTCGTCGCGTCCTCGGTGCCCGCCGCGGCCGACAGGCACGGGGTGGTCGAGCTCGGCGCACCCGCGGTGCAGCGGACGTACGTGAAGGTGCCGGGGATCAGGACGCTCGCCCGGAACGACGTCACGGACACGTCCAGGCCCTGCAGGACGCGCCACTGCAGCGCGGTGCCGTCGGGAACGGTCACGACCGCCCCACGGACGGTGTAGCTGATCACCAGCTCCGGCGCACCGTTGGTGGCCGCGGTCACCGTCGTGTAGCGGCTGTCGCTGCTCACCTGCGGCGTCACGGCCGCCCCGCCCGCGGTGGCGTTGACGTCGCTGATCGTCGTCTTGTACTGGCGGTCGCCGACCGCGTTCTGCACGGTCTCGAACTTCTGCGTCACCGAGGCCGGCCCGGCACCGGCGAAGGTGATGGTCTCGGTCATCTTCAGGGTGCCGTCCTTCGCCACGTTCCCCGCGGCGACGACCGTGGAGGCCGTCCCCTCGGCGTGCGCGGTCCGCGCCGCGGGCCCGGCGACGATCGCGAGGGCGAGCAGCAGCAGCGCGACCAGCACGGCGAGGCGGCGGGGCGGGGCCCAGCTGGCGGTGGGTTCGGGGTGCACGGGCGCGATCCTTTCACCATCTGGGGCCCCTGGGCAGCACCTCGAGCCCATTAGGGTGCGTGCGTGAGCAACCAGCAGTGGGGCGGGCAGCAGCAGGGCCGCCTCCGCCAGGCCCCGTGGCAGCAGGGCTACCCCACCGGCGGGTTCGGCCAGCAGGGCTACGGCCAGCCCGCCTACAACCCGTACGGCCAGCCGCCCCCCGGGTACGCACCGCGCGGCGGGCCCGGCTTCGGCCGTGCCCCGCAGCCCCCGCGCCGTCGGGGTGGCGGCGGCAGGCTCCTGCTGCTCGCCCTCGTCGTCATCGCCGGGCTCTCGTTCCTCGGGTTCATCGGGACCGGCCTGGGCACGGGCAGCACCAGCACCAGCACCAGCTCGGACTCGCCCTACGAGAACAACGACTACAAGGTCCCGCCGCCGGACCTCAGCCCGCCCCCGCTGCCCGTGCCGGACACGTACGAGCAGGCGCAGCAGGTCATCACCAGCAGCCCGTTCTACAGCCAGTCGGCGCCGGCGCCCGTCCGTTGCGACGCCAAGCCCATCGACGTCGCCGACGCGTCCGACGCGCAGCTCAAGGCGCACCTGGACGCCTCCATGGAGTGCCTCGTCCGGGTGTGGGAGCCGCCGATCACCAGCGCCGGGCTCGTCATCGTCCGCCCGAGCGTCACCATCTACGGCGCGAAGCTGACGACCAAGTGCGGCACGAGCGGGGTCAACGCCTTCTACTGCGCCGCGGACCAGCAGGTCTACTACTCCGACCGGCTCGACGACGAGCTGCCGATCATCGCGCAGGACAGGTGGGCGGTCGACGTCGTCATCGCCCACGAGTTCGGGCATGCGCTGCAGGCCCGGTCGGGCATTCTCATCTCGGCCAAGGCCCTCGGGCAGAACTCGAACGACGAGCAGACCGACCTGCTCTACAGCCGGCGCCTGGAGACCCAGGCGGACTGCTTCTCGGGCATGTACATCCGGTCGGTGTCGCAGTCGCTCGGGATCGCCCAGGGCGACCTGCAGGGCATCGAGAGCACGTACAAGGCGGTGGGCGACGACCAGGTGACGAACAACCCGACCATCGTCGGCAACCACGGGCTCGCCCGTTCCCGGGTCTTCTGGGGCGACACCGGCCTCGGCAACGCCTCGGTCGGCGCATGCAACACGTTCACAGTGCCCGCCAGCCAGGTCCGCTAGGGCGCACCGGGCCCGCTGAGCTCGTCGAAGCGGTGCCCTCAGGCCCGTCGAAGGGGACCGTGCAGTGGCCGGCTCAGGCCGCGTCCGGTGCGCGGAAGACGAGCGCCGTCGCGAGGGCCGCGATCCCCTCGCCGCGTCCGGTCAGCCCGAGCCCGTCCGTGGTGGTGGCCGAGAGCGTGACGGGCGCACCCACCGCCGCGCTCAGCACCGCCTCCGCCTCGGCCCGGCGGGGTCCCAGCTTGGGACGGTTCCCGACGAGCTGCACGGCGACGTTCCCGGGGACCCAGCCGGCCCCGCGGAGGCGGCGGACCGTCTCCACGAGGAAGGCGACGCCGCCGACGCCGCTCCACTCCGGCGCGCTGGTCCCGTAGTTGGAACCGAGGTCACCGAGACCCGCCGCGACCAGCAGGGCGTCGCACGCCGCGTGGGCCACGACGTCACCGTCGGAGTGGCCCTCGGGGCCGTACGGGTCGTCGAAGAGAAGTCCGGCGACCGTCATGGGGCGCCCGGCCACCAAACGATGAACGTCCGTACCGATACCGGTACGGACGTCCATGTGGTCCATCAGGACCCTGCTCCTACGAACTGACTAGGACGCGAGGACCTCGTCGAGCAGGACCTCTGCGCGGGTCTCCTCCACGCGCTCGGCCAGCGCGAGCTCGGACACCAGGATCTGACGGGCCTTGGCCAGCATGCGCTTCTCGCCGGCCGACAGGCCACGCTCCCGCTCGCGACGCCACAGGTCGCGGACGACCTCGGCGACCTTGAGCACGTTGCCCGAGTGCAGCTTCTCGAGGTTGGCCTTGTAGCGGCGCGACCAGTTGGTCGGCTCCTCGGTGTGCGGAGCGCGCAGCACGCTGAACACGCGCTCCAGGCCGTCCGCGTCGACGACGTCCCGGACGCCGACCAGGTCGAGGTTGTCAGCCGGCACCCGCACGATCAGGTCGGTCTGGCCCACGATGCGCAGCACGAGGTAGAGCCTGTCCTCGCCCTTGATCTGCCGAGTCTCGATGTCCTCGATCACGGCCGCACCATGATTTGGGTAGACCACCGTTTCGCCGACTGTGAAAGACATGTTCCTCCAGTACCCCGATTGTCCGACAGCCGAGTTTAGCACGCTCACAGGGTCGTCCCGACGGCGTTCGCGCTGGTCAGAGCCAGTTTAGGCGGCGATCAGGGGTTGACAAACCTGTGCATCCTGTGTCGGGGGCGGCGGGCTCTGGGCCCCGCTGCCCGAGCAGGCCGGGTCACACCCGCACCTCGCGCGCCGGTGTCGCTAGGCTGCCCCTGGCCGCCAAGCCGGGGCCATCTGCACCGACACGACGAGACAGGGGTCAACCGTGACTGCCACCGCGCTCTGCGCCAGCCGACACAGGCACGCGCGTCCGGGACGGGTCCGGGCCGCTCTTGCCGCTGCCGCCCTCGCGGTGGTCCTGCCCACGGCGGCCTGCGGCACGGACGCCCAGACGCTGCGGCCGTACACGCCCTCCGAGGGCATCAACTTCGACGTCGGGGACCAGACGAAGCCGGACTCGGTCATCCACGTGCGCAACCTGCTCGTGATCAGCCGTACCCCGGGCGACGGCATCATCTCCGCGAGCATGGTCACCCTGGGCCGCGACAGCCTCACGGGCGTCTCCGGCGTGCCCTACCGGGCCGACAGCAGCAAGGGCTCGCCCTTCACCGCGACGGTGTCCACGCCGGTGGTGCTGGCCAACAACTCGCAGGTCGTGCTGACCGACATCAACCCCTTCATCACCGTGACGGGTGCCTCCGGGCTCGCCGCCGGCCTCGACGCCGACGTGACCCTGACCTTCGCCACCGCCGGCAGCATCACCATGCGCACCACGGTGGTGGACGGCAACCTCTCGCCGTACTCCGACATCACCCCGTCTGCGGCCCCGTCGGCCAGCCCCTCGATCACGGCAGCCCCGTCCCCGTCCGCCTCAGCGACCCCGTAGCGCGGACGCCGCCTGCGGGCAGCAGCCCTTCTCCTCGGCTACCCGCGAGACCGAGCCGCTCACCTGCAGCCTGACCGTCGCCGGATCTGGCGCCGCCGCGTTGAGGAGGAGCGGATCACGACAGCGCTCTTCCGTCGTGATCCGCGACGACGAAAGCGGCGGGACCAGCCAGATCCGCGTCGGAGCCCTTCGACGAGCTCAGGACAGGCTGCGCGGAGACAGAAGCTAGGCCTCGAACTTGTACCCCAGCCCCCGCACCGTGAGCAGGTGCTCGGGGTTGCCCGGGTCGGTCTCGAGCTTGGCGCGCAGGCGCTTCACGTGGACGTCGAGGGTCTTGGTGTCGCCGACGTAGTCGGCGCCCCAGATGCGGTCGATGAGCTGGCCGCGGGTCATCACCCGGCCGGCGTTGCGCAGCAGCATCTCGAGCAGCTCGAACTCCTTGAGCGCGAGCCGGACCGGAGAACCGTCCACCGCGACCTCGTGGCGTTCGACGTCCATCCGGACCCCGCCCGCCTCCACCACGTCGGGGACGAGCTCGACGTCCTGGCCACGACGGAGCACCGCACGGATCCGTGCGACGAGCTCGCGGTGGCTGAAGGGCTTGGTGACGTAGTCGTCGGCGCCCAGCTCGAGCCCCACGACCTTGTCGATCTCGGAGTCGCGAGCGGTCAGCATGATCACGGGCACGGGTCCGCGCTGCCGCAGCTGACGGCAGACCTCGGTGCCGGGCAGGCCGGGCATCATGAGGTCGAGCAGCACGATGTCGGCGCCCGACCGGTCGTACGCCGCCAGGCCCTCGGTGCCGTCCGAGGCCTCGACCACCTCGAAGCCCTCGCGCCCGAGCATGTAGGCGAGCGCCTCGCGGTAGGACGGCTCGTCCTCCACGACCAGCACGCGGGTCACGAGCGCACCGTCTCGACGTGGTCCTGCACGGTCTGTCGCTCGGCTTCCTGCTGCACGGCGTCCTCCTCGGGACGGGCCTCGCGGCCCTGGTGGTCCTCGGCCCCGGGCTGCGCCAGGTGGGCCGGGAGAGTGATCGTGAAGGTCGACCCGCGGCCGACCTGGCTCCACACGCCGACGCGGCCTCCGTGGCTGGCGGCGATGTGCTTGACGATGCTGAGGCCGAGCCCGGTCCCGCCGTTCGCCCGGCTCCGCCCGTAGTCGACGCGGTAGAAGCGCTCGAAGATGCGTTCCGCCTCCGCCGCGGAGATGCCGATGCCCGTGTCGGACACCGTGATCTCGACGTCGTCGTCGTCGTCGTGCGCACGGACGTGCGCGGCGACCACGACCCGCGCGCCGGGGTCGGAGTAGACCACGGCGTTCTCGACCAGGTTTCCGACCGCGGTGCTGAGCTGGCGGGCGTTGCCGAGGACGCGGGCGCCGTGCGCGCTGGCGAGCGTCAGGGTCACCCCGCGCCGCTCGGCGTCCACCCGGCAGCGGTCGACCGCGTCGTGCAGCACCCCCTCGATGTCGACGACCTGCGGCTCGGCGAGCGGGTCGTCGGCCTGCAGCCGCGAGAGGTCGATGATCTGGCTGACCAGGTCGGCGAGCCGGCCCGACTCGATGCCCATCCGCCCGGCGAAGCGCCGTACGGCGTCGGGATCGTCGGCTGCGTCCTCGACCGCCTCGGCCAGCAGGGAGATCGCCCCGATGGGGGTCTTGAGCTCGTGGCTGACGTTGGCGACGAAGTCACGTCGGGTCGCCTCGATGCGGTACGACGCCGTCAGGTCGTCGGCGAGGATCACGACGAGCCCGTCGGGCAGCGCCGCCACCCGCGCGCTGAGGTAGAGGGTCGAGTCGCTCGGACCACGGCTCAGCTCGAGGTCGTGCACCCGGGGACGGCCGTCGCGCCGGGCCTGCCGGACGAGGTCGAGCAGGTCGGGGACCCCCACGCGGCTGCCCCGGGCGAGCCCGAGCAGGCGGGCGGCGGGAGTGGCCTCCAGGACCTCGTCGTGCGGGCCGACCACGACCGCCGACGAGCTGAGCACGGCGAGGATCTCCGAGACGCCCTCGGGCACGACCGGCGGCGCGTCGTCGAAGGTGGGGGTCTCCTCCACGGCCGGACGGCGCAGGAGCAACCAGGTGGCGAGGACGCCGAGAAGGACTCCCGCGACCAGCACGGCGGCGGCCCCGAGTGGGTTCACGTGGCGATCCTAGGCCGACGAGACCCCGTCCCGGACGCACCGCAGCGCCCCGGAGACCAGGGGTCACCAGCCGTTCGGGACCCGTTCACACGCCGTTCACGCGGGGAGGGGCCAGCGATAGCGGGCCGCCCTAGGCTGACCCGAGCAGACGACTTCCTGAGATGGGACAAAGACCGACCATGCGCGAGAACTACCGCGAACAGCTGGACGACATCCTCGCCGACCTGGTGCAGATGTGCCAGACCGTGTCGGCTGCCGTCCGGACCGCCACCACGGCCCTGCTCGAGGCCGACCTGCAGCTCGCCGAGATCGTGATCAGCGAGGACGAGGCCATCGACGCCAAGCAGCGCGAGGTCGAGGCCCGCGCCTTCTCCCTGCTCGCCCGGCAGGCCCCGGTCGCCGGCGAGCTGCGGACCGTCGTCACGACGCTGCGGATGGTGACCGAGCTGGAGCGGATGGGTGACCTCGCCGCGCACGTCGCCAAGATCGCCCGCCTCCGCTATCCCGAGGTGGCCGTGCCGGCGTCGATGCGGGCGAACTTCGTCCGGATGGGCGACGTCGCCGAGAAGATGGTCGTCACCGCCGGCCAGACCCTCAACGACCGCGACATCCAGGTCGCCCAGGAGCTGCGCGCCCGCGACGAGGAGATGGACGAGCTGCGGCGCTCGCAGTTCCGCACGCTGCTCAGCGACGACTGGGCGGACGGGGTCGAGGCAGCCGTGGACGTCGCTCTGCTAGGCCGCTACTACGAGCGGATCGCCGACCACGCCGCCTCGATGGGGCGCCGGATCATCTACGTCGTGACGGGTCAGTTCCCCGAGGAAGACTTCTGGCCGCAGCCCTGAGCTCTCTCACGACGGCACCGTCGCGCCGGCAGGACGACCGAGGCACCCTTGAGCAGGGGTGCCTCCGTCGTTCCTGGATCCAGGTGGTGCTCCGGACTACTTCTTGCCCTGGTTCTTGACGGCCTCGATCGACGCCGCAGCGGCCTCGGGGTCGAGGTAGCGGCCCGGACCGGTGGGCTGCAGGTCGTCGTCGAGCTCGTAGACCAGCGGGATCCCGGTCGGGATGTTCAGGCTCACGACCTCGGCGTCGCCGATGTGGTCGAGGTGCTTGACGATCGCGCGCAGCGAGTTGCCGTGCGCGGCGACCAGGGTGACCCGGCCGGCCTGCAGGTCGGGGACGATCGCGTCGTACCAGTAGGGCAGCGCCCGCAGCAGCACGTCCTTCAGGCACTCGGTCGCGGGACGCGCGTCCGGCGGGAGGCTGGCGTAGCGCGGGTCGGAGAAGTTCGCGTACGGGTCGTCGTTCGGGATGGGGGGCGGCGGCACGTCGTACGAGCGGCGCCAGACCATGAACTGCTCGGCGCCGAACTCGGCCAGCGTCTCGGCCTTGTCCTTGCCCTGCAGCGCGCCGTAGTGGCGCTCGTTCAGCCGCCAGGAGCGCCGCGTCGGGACCCAGTGCCGCTCGGCCTCCATCAGCGCGATCTGCGCGGTCCGGATCGCCCGCTTCAGCAGCGAGGTGTGGACGACGTCGGGCAGCAGGCCCGCCTCGACCAGGAGCTCGCCGCCCCGCTTGGCCTCGCCCTCGCCCTTCTCGTTGAGGTCGACGTCGACCCACCCGGTGAAGAGGTTCTTGGCGTTCCACTCGCTCTCGCCGTGCCGGAGCAGGATCAGGGTCGACGTCATGACGACGACCCTAGTAGAACGGTCTGTGGCCGCCCGCGACGCCCGGGTGGTGTCCGCCCCGAGGAGAAGCAGTGCCCCGTTCCATCGCCACCACCACGTCCGTGCCGCTCGGCGAGCTGCTGGACTTCGTCCGCCCACGGCACCGGTTCCTGCTCGCCACGACCCGGCGCGACGGGCGCCCGCAGCTCTCCCCCGTCAGCGGCGGGGTGGACGCGCAGGGCCGCCTGGTCGTCTCGTCCTACCCGGCGCGGGCCAAGGTCACGAACGCCGAGCAGCACCCGCAGGTGTCGGTCTGCGTGATCTCGGACGAGTGGAACGGTCCCTGGGTGCAGGTCGACGGCGAGGCCGAGGTGCTGCACATGCCCGAGGCCGAGGACGGGCTGGTCGACTACTTCCGCTCGATCTCCGGCGAGCACCCGGACTGGGACGAGTACCGCGCGGCGATGCGCCTGCAGGACAAGTCGCTGCTGCGCATCACCCCGACCCGGTGGAGCCCGATCGCGACCGGCGGGTTCCCGGCCGACGTCGCCGCCCGGCTGGACGCCTAGCCCCGACCACGGCAGGAGGGGGGAAGAACGTCCCCTGAGCTTGTCGAAGGGCCCCGCAGGGGTTGACGTTCCTCGCCAGCACAAGACGTCCCCCGAGCCTGTCGAAGGGCCCCGCAGGGGTTGACGTTCCTCGCCAGCACAGGAGCCCACCTCGTCGAGGCCCTTCGACAGGCTCAGGGGGCGTCAGTGCCCGGGTCGAGCTGGCGGAAGGCGGCGAGGTTGGCGGTCGACTCCCCGCGGGAGCGGCGCCAGACCCACTCGCGCCGGATGCTGTCGGCGAAGCCCATGCTCACGATCGGGTCGAAGCTCGAGTCCGCCGTCTCCGCGACCACGCCGAGCAGCTGGTCGACGGTGCCCGCCACGAGCCCGGTGACCGGCAGCCGTCCGACCAGGTAGACGTCGCCGAGGTGGTCGACGCAGAAGGCCACGCCCCCGAGGCGCAGGTTGCGCTCGAGCAGCCAGCGGTGGACGCGGTCCGGGTCCTGCTCCGGTGCCCGCGCCACGAACGCCCGCACCTGCACGCTGTGCGCCCCCACCTCGAGCGCGCACTCGGTCGTGAGCTTGCGCTCCCCCGGCAGCGACACGGTGAACGTGTCCCCGCGCCGTCCCCAGGGCAGCCCGAGGTTCTCGAGCGCTTCCTGCACGACCTCGGCGGGAGTCATCTCAGCAGCCTACGAACGCGGGCGATGTCAGGTCTGAGCCACGAACCAGCGGACCTCGTACGGGGCCAGGTGCAGGGGGCCGTCGTTCAGGGGCGTCTCCTCGGTCAGTGCGTCCCAGGCCCAGCTCCCCACGGGGACGACCCAGCGCGGCAGGGTCTGCGGCTCGGGGGTCACGTTGTGCACCGCGACCATCGTCTGGGTGGGGGCGCGGCGCAGGCAGACCAGCACCGCCGGGTTCACGGGGTCGAGCACCTCGGTCTCCACCGACGCCTCGAGGGCGGGCAGCGCGGAACGCACCTCGACCAGGTGCCGGATCCCGGTGAACACCCGGTGCTCGAGCGTGCCCGGCTCGTGCCGGCGCTCCGCCCGGTCCCACGGCATCGCCGGCCGGTGCACCCAGCGGTTGTCGTCGGCGTGGTCGGGGTCGGCGTCGAAGTCGTAGGCGTTGAGCAGGCCGAGCTCGTCGCCCATGTAGAGCAGCGGCAGGCCGCCGTAGCCGAGCACCACCGCGTACGCCAGCAGCAGCCTGCGCACCGCGGTCTCGACCCGGGCCTCGTCGCCGGTGGCCAGCGCGGCCTCGACGCCGATCAGCGAGGCCGCCGTGCCGCTGATCCGCCGGTCGCCGGTCTCGAGGTTCTCCTGGAACACCAGCCCTCGGGCGTCGCTCATCGGGTAGACGCCGGCGTAGAACTCGGCCAGGAAGCGGCGGTGCGCTGCCCCGTCCAGGCCGACCGAGGCTGCGTCCGCGTCGTCGATCGCCCAGCCGATGTCGTCGTGGCAGCGCAGGTAGGTGTCCCAGACCGTCGGGACCGGCTTGGACGGGAAGCGGTTCATCGCCGCGCAGAAGAGCCGGGTGTCCTTCGCCGCCAGCGCCGACCAGACCTGCACCATCAGCGAGTTCTGGTAGGCCATGTCGCTGACCTTGCCGGCGTGCTTGCCGACCCCGAGGTACGGCGCCAGGTCGGCCGGTCCGACGATCGCCTCGGCCTTGAAGATCAGCGCCGGTGCGGCGATCCGGGCGACCGCCCGCAGCGCCTGGGTGATGGCGTGGACCTCCGGCTGGTTCTGGCAGGAGGTCCCCATCCGCTTGAAGAGGAAGGCGATGGCGTCCAGCCGTAGGCACTCGACGCCGAGGTTCGCCAGCCACAGGACCAGGTCGGCGAACTCGTAGAACACGTCGGGGTTGTGCCAGTTGAGGTCCCACTGCCAGGAGTTGAACGTGGTCCACACCCACGAGGAGGACTCCTCGTCGAAGGTGAAGCTGCCCGGCGCGGTGTCGGGGAACACCTCCGGCAGCGTGCGCTCGTACGCGTCGGGGAGCTCCCGGTCGGCGAACAGGTGGAAGTAGCTGCGGTGGTACGCGTCCCCCTCGCGCGCGGCGACCGCCCAGGCGTGCTCGGCCGCGACGTGGTTGAGCACCAGGTCGAGGGTCAGGGAGATGCCGCGGCCGCGCAGCGTCGTCGCCAGGTCGCGCAGGTCCTCGACGGTGCCCAGGTCCTCGCGCACCGCCCGGTAGTCCATGACGGCGTAGCCGCCGTCGTTCTGCCCGGGCCGCGGCTTCAGCAACGGCATGAGGTGCAGGTAGGTCACGCCCAGCTCGGCGAGGTAGTCGACCTTGTCCCCCACACCCCGCAGCGTGCCGCCGAACAGGTCCGCGTACGTCGCGTAGCCGAGCATCGACTGGTGGCCGAACCACTGCGGGTCGGCGTGACGCTGCAGGTCGAGCAGCCGCAGGTCGGCCGGTCGGCGTCGGAAGCTGTCGGCCGCGATCTCGACGAGATGGTTCGCCATCTCCACCGCGTGCGCGGGATAGGCGCCGGTCAGCCCGGTGACCAGGTCCGGCCAGTAGCGCTTCAGGCGCGTGGAGAAGACCGCCTGGTCGTGCGGGGGCTCGCCGTCGAGCAGACCCGAGACGTCGGGAATCGTCATCACGCGAGGGTATGGCGCTGCGCCCGTCCTTCGTGCGACGTCGCCCTCCCCCGTGCTCAAGGGCGAGAGGGGACACGGTCTTGGCCTGCTACGCGTACGCTCCTGCGATCACCGTGGGAGGGTGGGAAGCGCCGACCCGGACGGCCCTCGTGGTCGGCGAGCCACGCACCAGGAGGATCGGCCTTAAGCGAAGCAGCAGCCCCCGCGCCGTGCGACTGGAACCAGGTGCGCGATCACCTGGTCGCGTCCTGCGCACGCAACGCGGTAGACCGGCGCAACGCCGTGGCCGTCCTGTCCATCGATCCTCTCGAGCATCCCTGGGAGATCGACATCGCCTTCGTCGACCGACGGGACAGCAGTCGTCACCAGCAGACGTTCGACCTCGTCAGCTGTTGGTCCGCCTACGACGCGACGTCGGTCGAGCAGCTCGCTGGCATGGTGTACGCCGACCTTGAGGAGTCGGTGCTGTCGGTCCTGCCGAGCCCCCGAGACTGACGGCGCTCCGAGTCGGAGCCTCAGGCCGACTTCTGCCGGCTCCGGACCTTGAGCCGCGACTTCAGCTCGGAGCTGAACGCCTCACGGACCGCGTCGGTGTCGAGCGCCTCGCCGACCCGGCCGAACGACCCGGTCGCGGCCCGCTGGCAGACCACGAGCCACGCCTGGCCCATCGCGTACGTGTAGGTGGAGGCGACGCCGGCCCCGATCAGCCCGCCCGCGATCGAGCCGGCTCCCGGGATCAGCTTGAGCAGCCCGGTCGCCGTCGCCCGACCCGCCTGCGTGGCCGCCGTCGTCGAGGCGATCGCCATCAGGGCGGCACGGTCGAACTTGATCTTGTAGAGCTGGGCGATCTTGGCCATCATCCCGAGCTGGATCGGCACCAGCATCACGGCGTCGGAGAACGGCACCGGCACGGCCGCGCTGGCCGCGGCGCTCGAGGCGGCGGCGGCGATCACCCTCTGGGCCTCGGACGCCTTCCGGGAATGATCGATCTCCTGCGCGGCGACGAGTGCTCCGTGTACGCCTCCTGGCGCAACGCGAAAGGTGGCATCGAGGACCTCTCGCAGCCCGTACGCCCGCTGCCCGGTGAACGTGTCCGGGGTGGCGTACGTGAGGTAGGGGCTCCCGGGCACCACCGGCAGGTGCCGCTGGCGGATCAGCTCGGCGAGGGCGACGGCGTCGGGATGGAAGCCCGACTCGTTGCGCGGCACCTGGGTCATGACGATGACCACCGGCAGCCCGAGCTCGTCGAGCGCCCGGACGAACTCGGCCTCGGTGTCCTCGAAGCGCCGGTCCATGCCGCGCACGCAGTACCAGGCGACGTGCACCTGCTCGCTCAGCGGCATCTTGCGGGTCCGCAGGATCATCTTGCGCATCTCGTCGATGATGAGGCGGTCGTCGGTGCCGATCTCCAGGCCCTGGGTGTCGACGATGCCGAGGCTGCCGACGCGGTCGACGTAGAGGTGGCTGCCCTGGGTCACCGGCTGGCCGATGCCCACCTTGGCGACGTCCTCGCCGAAGATCGCGTTCACCAGGGTCGACTTGCCGACCCCGGTCTTGCCGAACACGGCCAGGTTGAAGCGACCGATCGCCTCCGACTGAGCCTCGTACTCGGTGCGGAACGAGTCCTTGAGCCAGTCGTTCGCCATCGGGCCTCCTGCCGGGGTGGGTGCCCAGCGTACGGGGGCCGGCGCAGCGAGCGCCTGCGCAGCGGCGGGCCTCGGCGCACGGGAATGCCGGCGGCCCTGTCGCCGCTAGACTTGTCTGGTTGCCCGAACGACGCCGTCGCGGGCCCGCTGGACCGGCTTGCCCTGGTCCGCACCCACGTCTGAACAGGGAGCACCACCGCCATGCCCGTACGCAGCGATCTGCGCAACGTCGCCATCGTGGCCCACGTCGACCACGGCAAGACCACTCTCGTGGACGCCATGCTGTGGCAGTCCGGGGCCTTCCGCGCCAACCAGGACATCAACAACCGCGTGATGGACTCGATGGATCTCGAGCGCGAGAAGGGCATCACGATCCTCGCGAAGAACACCGCCGTGCTGCACCACGCGCCCGACGGCCAGAACGTCATCATCAACATCATCGACACCCCCGGCCACGCCGACTTCGGTGGCGAGGTGGAGCGTGGGCTCGAGATGGTCGACGGCGTCGTGCTGCTCGTGGACGCCTCCGAGGGTCCCTTGCCCCAGACGCGGTTCGTGCTGCGCAAGGCGCTGGCCAAGAACCTGCCGATCATCGTGGTCGTCAACAAGGTCGACCGCCCCGACGCCCGGATCACCGAGGTCGTCGAGGAGACGTACGAGCTGTTCCTCGACCTGCTCGAGGACGCCGACACCGACGTGCTCGACTTCCCGGTCGTCTACGCCTCGGCCAAGGCCGGGCGCGCGTCGCTCACCGCCCCGGCGAACGGCGAGATGCCCGACGCCACGGACCTCGGCCCGCTCTTCGCCACCATCCTCGGCTCCGTCCCCGCGCCCGAGTACGAGGAGGGTGCGGTCCTGCAGGCCCACGTCACCAACCTCGACGCCTCCCCCTACCTCGGCCGCCTCGCGCTGTGCCGGGTGTTCGCGGGCGAGATGAAGCGCAACCAGGTCGTGGCCTGGTGCAAGCAGGACGGCACCATCCAGAACATCAAGCTCACCGAGATGCTGATCACCGAGGCGCTCGACCGGGTCCCGGCCGACATCGCCCGGCCCGGCGACATCATCGCGATCGCGGGCATCCCTGACATCACCATCGGCGAGACGCTGTCGGACCCCGAGAACCCCAAGCCGCTGCCGCTGATCACGGTCGACCAGCCGTCGATCTCGATGACCATCGGCATCAACACCTCCCCGCTCGCCGGCAAGTCCGGCAAGCTCCTCACCGCTCGGCTGGTGAAGAACCGGCTGGACGCCGAGCTCGTCGGCAACGTGTCGATCAAGGTCGCCAACACGGAGCGGCCCGACACCTGGGAGGTGCAGGGGCGCGGCGAGCTCCAGCTGGCCATCCTGGTCGAGATGATGCGGCGCGAGGGCTTCGAGCTGACCGTGGGCAAGCCGCAGGTGGTCACCCGCGAGATCAACGGCAAGCTGCACGAGCCCGTCGAACGGCTGACCATCGACGCCCCCGAGGACTTCGTCGGCGTGGTCACGCAGCTGCTGGGCCTGCGCAAGGGCCGGCTGGAGCAGATGATCAACCACGGCACCGGCTGGGTGCGCATGGAGTACCTCGTCCCGGCCCGTGGCCTCATCGGCTTCCGGACCGAGTTCCTCACCGAGACCCGCGGCACCGGGATGATGCACCACGTGTTCGAGACGTACGAGCCCTGGCACGGCGAGCTGCGCACCCGTCCCAACGGGTCGCTGGTCTCCGACCGCAGCGGTGTCGTGACGCCCTACGCGTCGTTCAGCCTGCAGGAGCGCGGCACGCTCTTCGTCGGCCCGACCACCGAGGTCTACGAGGGCATGATCGTCGGCGAGAACGCGCGTTCCGAGGACATGGACGTCAACATCACCCGCGAGAAGAAGCTCACCAACGTGCGCTCCTCCACCGGTGACGAGCTGGAGCGGCTGATCCCGCCGAAGAACATGGCCATGGAGCAGGCGCTCGAGTTCTGCCGCGGCGACGAGTGCATCGAGGTCACCCCCGCCGCCGTCCGCATCCGCAAGGTCGTGCTCAACGCGGGCGAACGGTCCCGCACCCGGTCTCGCGCGAAGAACGCCTGACCCGAGCGGCCCGCGGTCCCCTGGACCGCGGGCCGCTCCGGGCGCCTCGGGCTCGACCTCAGCCGAGCGCGTCCAGGAGCGGCCGCAGCGCACCCATCAGTCGCCGCACGGCCGTCGGGGTACCGCAGCGGTGTCCCCGGCCTCCCACATCGGGCGGCAGGCGCTGCTGCCAGCACCGGGGAGCCCCGGACAGCCTGGTCGTGGCCACCCGCTCCACCTCCAGGTGGGTGACCGCGACGTCAGCCGTCCGCCGGTCAGCTGCCGGTGCCGGGACCCTCGCTGGCCCCCGCCTCCGGGGTACCGGTCGACGGAGCCGCGTTGTGCGCCACCGTGTTCTCGGCGACGCCGTTCTGCGGGACCGTCGGCGACGTGGCGGCGGCCGCCGGAGCCTTCTTGGCCGGGGCCTTCTTGACCGGAGCGGCGGGCGCGGCCTTCTTCGCCGTGGTCCGGGGCGGCGGGACCTTCTTCGCCGGAGCCTTCTTGGCTGCGGCCTCCTGCTCCTGCGCGAGGGCCTGGGCCGGGCTCACGCCGGCGGGCTCGGTCGGCGCCGCGGTCGTCGTGGCCGCCGCGGCGGCGCGCGCGGCCCGGGTCGCGCTCTCCGGCGTCACCTCCTCGGCCGCCGGGGTGGTGGTGCGCGCACGCGCGGCACGACCGGTGACGTTGCGCCGCACCTCGGTCACGGCCTCCTGTGCCGAGTCGACCAGGGGCTGGACGGCGTCCGCCGCCTCGTCCAGGTTCTCCTCGGCGACCCGCCGGGTCTGGCGCGCCGCGGTCCGCGCGTCGCCGACCCGGTCGTCCACCACGCGCTTGCCCCGCCCGGCGAGCGAGCTGTAGGTGTCGCCGGCCTGGGCCAGCAGCTCCTCGGTCTGGCGCTGCAGGTCGGCGAGCCGGACCCGGGTCGTCTCGGGCAGGGCACGCAGCTGCTCGGGCAGGGTCGAGATGAACTCGCGCAGCTCGTCGGCGTTCACGCGGGCCTGCTCGATGCGCTCGAGCCGCCGGTCCCGGATCTCGGCCAGGCGCTCCTCGGCCCGGCGCTGACGGGCGGCGACCGACTCGCGGAACACGTCGGCGATGACGTCGGCCAGTCCGGCGACGGCGTAGAGCGGGGTGAGGTCGGACTCGTCGGGCTTGGGCATGGTGCTCCTTGGGAAGAGGGACGGCCGCGGGGTCAACCGGCCACCGCCCCGGGTTCGGGCAGGCTGGCCGCGTCCTCGGCGACGAAGCTGCGGTAGACGTCGAGCAGCACCTGCTTGTGCCGCTCGCTGATGGTGGTGTCGGCCAGCAGGGCCATCTCGACGCTGCTCGCCGTGTGGTCCTCGGGGTCGAGGATCCCGGCGCGGACGTAGAGCGACTCGGCAGACACCCGCAACGCCTTCGACAGCTGCTGCAGGACCTCCGCCGACGGACGACGCAGCCCACGCTCGATCTGGCTGAGGTACGGGTTGGACACCCCCGTCAGCTCGGCCAGCTGGCGCAACGTCAGCTCTGCCGCCCGACGCCGGTCGGCGATGTACTCGCCCACCGAGCCGAGCGTGCTGGTCCGTCGTGCCACCCACCCAGGATGCTTGCAGAAGCAAGCAGAAGCAAGCAGCGTTTACTTGTGATGGTCAGGCCGACCAGCACCGACGGACGCGCCTCCGCCTGAACGACCGGACGAGCACGACAACGCTTCTTCGTCGTGCTCGGGAGGGAGGAAGGCGGAGGGTCCGTCGCGCGGGAGCGAAGCGGAGGCAGAGCTACCGCACGCCGGTCGACGTCGGGACGCTCGCGGTGATCAGGGAGCCGTCGGGACGTCGCTCGCCGCCCCGCGACGCGAGCGGGCCGTGCAGGCGCGGGCCCTGGTCCTCGAGCGGGACCCAGACCTTGGCCGCCGCGGAGACCACGACCCGGCGGCCCCGGACGCTGAGCTCGGCCTGGCCACCCTCGAGCACGGTGAACCCGATGCGCTCGGCCTCGAGGTCCACCTGGAGCCGGGTGCCACGCAGCGTCAGCTGGAAGCGCAGCCCGGCCCAGCCGTCGGGCAGCCGGGGGTCGAAGGTGATCACGCCGTTGTAGTCGCGCATCCCCGCGAAGCCGTAGACGAGCACGTTCCACACCCCGCCCGTGGAGGCCACGTGGACGCCGTCGCTGGTGTTGCCGTGCAGGTCGGCCAGGTCGACGTAGAGCGAGTTCAGGAAGTAGCGCAGCGCCAGGTCGGCGTAGCCGACCTCCGCGGCCACGATCGACTGCACGACCCCGGACAGCGTCGAGTCGCCGGTGGTGATCGGGTCGTAGTACTCGAAGTCCACGCGCTTCTGCTCGTCGGTGAAGTGGTCGCCCTGCAGGAACAGCGCCAGCACGACGTCCGCCTGCTTGAGCACCTGGAAGCGGTAGATCACCAGCGGGTGGTAGTGCAGCAGCAGCGGCCGCTTGTCCATCGGGGTGCGCGCGAGGTCCCACATCTCGCGGTCGAGGAACAACGAGTCCTGGGGGTTGATCCCGCTCACGGGGTCGAACAGGATCGTCATGTTCCGCGCGCACGCGGTCCACTCGGCCGCCTCGTCGACGCCGATCTGGAGCCGCTCGACGGCGCGCTCGTACGCCTCCGGCGCCTCGGTCCGCATCCAGCCGAGCGTCCAGGCCGCCTGGTCGAGGTTGAAGCGGGCCATGACGTTGGTGAACAGGTTGTCGTTCACCACGGTCGTGTACTCGTCGGGGCCGGTGACGCCGTGGATGTGGAAGCTGCGGCGGCCGTCGCTGTTCTCGCGCCAGAAGCCCAGGTCGGCCCACATCCGGGCGGTCTCGACGAGGATGTCGACGCCCTCGCGGTTCATGAAGTCGTGGTCGCCGCTGGCCGCCACGTACTTGCAGAGCGCGAAGGCCACGTCGGCGTCGATGTGGTACTGGGCCGTGCCGGCGGCGTAGTAGGCCGAGGCCTCCGAGCCGTTGATCGTGCGCCAGGGGTAGAGCGCACCGGCCTGAGCCAGCTCCCCGGCCCGGGCCCTGGCCGCGTCCAGCAGCTTGTAGCGGAACCGCATCGCGCTGCGCGCCATCGCCGGCGAGGTGTAGGTCAGGAAGGGCAGGACGTAGATCTCGGTGTCCCAGAAGTAGTGACCGCTGTAGCCCGAACCGGTGACGCCCTTGGCGGGCACGCCGGACTGCTCCGCCCGCGCCGCTGCCTGGGCGATCTGGAACAGGTTCCAGCGGACGGCCTGCTGCAGCTCCGGCTGGTCGACGACCACGACGTCGGAGCGCTCCCAGTAGGCGTCCAGCCACTGGCGCTGCGACGCGAGCTCGCGGTCCACCCCGTGCCCGGCGACCCGGTCCAGGACGCGGCGGCACCGGTCGTTCAGCTCGCGGACGGGCACGCCGCGGGAGGTGTGGTAGGTGACCGTCTTGGTCACCGTGATCGTCTGCCCGCGCGAGGCGGCGACCCGGTAGACCATCTTGCCGGTGTCCTCGTCGGCGCTGATGTGCTCGGTGTAGGCGTTCTCGGTGGTGATCTGGTGGTCGACGCCGACCGCGATCGTCATGCCCGAGTGGGCGGTGCGGTAGCCCATCATCAGCCGCGACCCGTCGGCCGAGTGGGTCTGCGGCTCGAGCACCCGCTCGTGGAACCCCTCCGCCTTGCGCGGGTCAGCGAGGTTCCCCTCCCCCATCGCCGCCGAGCGCACGTGGTACTCGTCGCGCCCGTCCTGGCGGTTGAGGGTCTGGCTCGAGATGACCACCGGAGCGCTGTCGTCGAGCATCGTGACCTCGAAGACCATGATCGCGAGGTGCCGCTGGGTGAAGCTCACCATCCGGCGAGAGGTGACCTGGACGCGCTTGCCGGCGGGCGTACGCCAGATCAGGTCGCGGGTCAGCACGCCGTCGCGGAAGTCGAGGGTGCGGTCGTAGCGCTCGAGGTCGGCCACCGAGAGCAGCAGCGGCTCGTCGTCGACGTAGAGCTTGATCGTCTTGTTGTCCGGGGCGTTGACGATGGTCTGGCCCACGCGGGCGAACCCGAACGCCTCTTCCGCGTGCCGGATCGGCCACGTCTCGTGGAAGCCGTTGATGAACGTCCCGTGCGCGTACGTCTCGCGCCCCTCCTCGACGTTCCCGCGCATCCCGAGGTAGCCGTTGCCGACGGCGAAGAGGGTCTCGGTGACCCCGAGGTCCTCGGCGCTGTAGACGACCTCGCTCAGGCTCCAGTCGTGCACCGGGAAGCGGACCCGGTCGAGCGGGTCGTCGTGCAGCGGCGGCGTGTCCTCGTGCGAGCCCCTCATCGCTGGTCGACCAGCTCGGCGAGGTCGGTGACGACGCGGTCCGCGCCGGCGTCGGTGAGCTTGTCCGCCCCGACGCCGCGGTCGACGCCGACCACCAGGCCGAAGCCGCCCGCGTGCCCGGCGGCGACGCCGGACACGGCGTCCTCGAAGACGACCGCACGTTCCGGGTCGACGCCGAGGCGCCGGGCGCCCTCGAGGAACGTGTCCGGCGCGGGCTTGCCCGGCAGCCCGGCGTCGGCGGCGACCTGACCGTCGACCACGACCTCGAACCGGTCGGCGAGGCCGGCCGCGTCGAGCACCGCGGGGGCGTTGCGTGACGAGGACACGACGGCGACCAGCGTCCCCTGCGCAGCGAGGTGGTCGAGCAGGTCGACCGAGCCCGCGTACGGCTCCACGCCCTCGGCCGCGAGCGCCGCGGCGAAGAAGTCGTTCTTGCGGTTCCCGAGGCCGCAGACGGTCTCGGCCGACGTCGGGTCGGAGGGCTCACCCTCGGGCAGCGTGATGTCGCGGGAGGCGAGGAAGTCACGGACCCCGTCGTAGCGGGGCTTGCCGTCGATGAAGTCGAAGTAGTCGGCCTCGGCGTACGGGCGGGCGGTCTCGCCCCGCAGCGTCAGGTAGTCGCTGAAGAGGTCCCGCCAGGCCCGCATGTGCACCTCGGCGGTCGGGGTGAGGACCCCGTCGAGGTCGAACAGCGCGGCGTCGTAGTCGTCCCAGTCCACGAGGGACAACAGTAGGGCGAATTGTCAGGTCTTTTCGATGCTCGCCACCGGCAAGCGGAGGCAACCACCACCGGACCGCGCGCCGGTGCCTGGACGACCGGACGCGCAGGACACGCTTCTCGTCCTGCGCGGGAGGGAGGAAGGCATCGGGTCAGAGCGCGGTCCGCGTTCGAGCGGAGCGAGGACAATGAACACCGTGCCTAGCCCCTTCGAGTCCGACCCGATCCTCGTCGAGGTCGTCCGTGACGGCCTCGTCGAGAGCGTCCACCACGGGCGGGTCGCCGTCACCGGCCCCGACGGCTCGCTGATCGCCTCGCTCGGCGACCCCGCCGCCCTGGTCTACCCCCGCAGCTCGAGCAAGCCGCTGCAGGCGCTCGGCATGCTGCGTGCCGGGCTCGACCTCGACGGCGAGCTCCTGGCCATGGTCTGCGCGTCGCACTCGGGCGAGCCGTTCCACCTGGCGGCGGCCGCGCGGATCCTGTCCCTCGCCGGGCTCGACGAGACGGCCCTGCAGGACCCGCCGGACTGGCCCCTGGACGAGCTCGCCAAGGAGGAGCTCCTCCGTCACGGCGGCCAGCGCAGCCGGCTGGCCATGAACTGCTCGGGCAAGCACGCCGGGATGCTGCTCACCGCCGTACGGATGGGCGCTGACCCCGGCACGTACCTGGAGCCGTCGCACCCGGTGCAGCGAGCGGTCGAGGACGCGCTCGTGGACCTGACCGGCGAGACCCCGACGGGCCCAGCCGTCGACGGGTGCGGCGCCCCGCTCTGGGCCATGTCCCTCACGGGTCTGGCCCGGGCGTTCGGGCGGGTCGCGCTCGGGAACGGGTCCGACGAGGCCCGCGTGGCCGACGCGGTACGCGCACACCCCGAGCACGTGTCCGGCACCCGCCGCGACGAGCTGGCGCTGCACCGCGGGCTGCCCGGCATCGTGGCCAAGGCCGGCGCCGAGTCGGTGTACGCGGTCGGCCTCCCGGACGGGCGCGGTGTCGCCCTCAAGATCGACGACGGGTCCACGCGGGGTCGTGCGGTCGCCATGGCCGGGGTGCTGCAGCGGCTGGGGCTGGTGGCGGACGTGCTCCAGACCCAGGCGAGCGTCCCCGTCCTCGGTGGCGGGCGCCCGGTGGGCGAGGTCCGGCCCTACGCCCCGACCCTGGCGAGGATCGGGGCGTAGGTCCTGGTCGTCGGCGGCCCTGCCGCCGACGACGACCTACTTCTTGCTCTTCTTCGACTTCTTCTCGTCGCCCTTGGCCTTGGACGACTTCTTGTCGTTCTTCTTGTCGACCTTCTTGTCAGCCTTGTCCGACCTGCCCGCCTTCTTGGCGTCCGACTTCGTGCTCGCCTGGGTCGGAGCCTTCGTCGCGGGCTTGGCGGCGGGGACGTTCGCAGCGAGGACGGAAGCCTCCAGGCTGGCAAGGCGCTTCTCCGCGTCGGTGACCGCACGGCGCAGGGCCTGCAGCTGCTGAGCCTGCTCGTCGACCTGGTTGTCGATCTCGGTGATGACGTCGCTGACCGGGGTGTCGATGGCAGGACGGCCAGCCGGCGTCGGGGACCCGCCGTCCGGACGGCGGCTCAGCCGCTCGGCGACCTCGGCGGGCAGGGCCTGCTTGTTGTTGGGCGCGTCGAGCGGCGAGTCCGGGGTCTCGGCGCCGGACTGGGGCGTCGGGGCCGGCGTGGTCGCGGGCGCCTTGCGGGGCGTCGTGGTCCGCGGCGTCGTGGGTCGCGCGGTCGCGGCCTTGCGCACGGTCGCAGCCGTGCCCGAGGTGCTGGTCTTGCGCGGCGTCGTCTTGCGCGGCGTCGTCTTGCGCGCCGCCGTCTTGCGCGGCGTGGTCGTCTTGCGCGCGGTGGTGGCCTTGCGGGCCGGCGGAGCACCGGCGGGCGGGGTCTCCGCGTCGGACCCGGTGTCGCCGGGCGTCACGCTGGTGGGGTCGGAGGGCGAGGACGCGGGCTGATCGGCCGGTGCCTCCGCGGGCGCGTCGGTGGCGACGTCGGGGGTGGTGTCGGTCATGGCGTTCCTTCGCTGGTTCACGGGTGGGCCGACGCGCTGCGCGGGCCAAAAGGGTCTGGAAACGACTCAGCCGCCACCGAGGTGGCGGCTGAGACGAGGACGACGTGCTACTTGAAGGCGTCCTTGACGTCACCGGCAGCGTCCTTGACGTGCTCGCCGGCCTGCTTCGTCTGGCCCGAGGCCTGGTCGGACTGACCCTCGGCCTGGAGCGACTCGTTGTCGGTCGCGTCCCCGACGGCCTGCTTGGCCTTGCCGCCGAGCTCTTCGGCCTTGTTCTGGATCTTGTCACCGAGCGCCATATGGCTCTCCCTTCGTCGACACTGTTGCCGTCAGGTTACGCCCGGCGCCTGTGCACGGGGGGGCCGGGATCAGCGCACCCCGAGGCGGGGCCGGACGTGCAGCCCGACCTCCGGGTCGACGAGGGCCTCCTGCCCGGCGGGGATGCCGTCGGCGAGGAGGGTGGCGTCGACCGGGACGCTCCGCTTCACCAGGCCGAGCGCGACCGCGCCCAGCTCGTGGTGCCGCGCGGAGCTGCCGACGAACCCGACCGTGCGGCCGTCGAGGGTCAGCGCGGAGCCGGGCGCGGGCAGGCGCTCCTCGGTGCCGTCGATCAGCAGGAGCACCAGCCGGCGCGGCGGGCGGCCGAGGGTGTGCACGCGCGCCACGGTCTCCTGGCCCCGGTAGCACCCCTTCTCCAGGTGCACCGCGACCCCGATGAGGCCGGCCTCGTTCGGGATGGTGCGGGCGTCGGTGTCCACCCCGGTCCGCGGGACACCGGCGGCGATGCGCCGGGCCTCGTAGGCCCAGGTGCCGGCGCGGGGCCCGTCACCCAGCACGTCCTCGAGCCGGTCGCGCGGGACGAGCAGCTCGGCTCCGCCGAGGGAGTCGGCCGCCTGCCGGACCACGAGCGCCGCGGGCTCCTGCACGTCCGGGTCGGCGCTCCAGACGACGGCCACCGAGCCGGTGAGGTCGGCGACCTCCACGCGCATCATGAAGCGCATCGAGTCGAGCCAGGCCGCAGCGGCGGCCGCGGCTCCGGGCTCGGTGTGGGCCCAGAACGAGGTGCCGTCGTCCACCCCGTAGAGGGCGTGCTCGAGGTGGCCCTGCGGGGACAGGACCAGGACGGTCGTGCCCTGCCCCGGCCGCAGGTCCAGCAGGTGCTGCGTGGTCAACGAGTGGAGCCAGGTGAGCCGGTCCGGACCGGTCACGCGCAGGACGCCGCGGTGCGACAGGTCGACCCGGCCGACGCCACGCTCGAGACCCCGCTGCTCGCGCACCGGGTCCCCGTAGTGCCAGGGCACCCCGGCGTCCGGTCCCTCTTCGGCGACGACAGGGGTGGGTCGGCGTTCGTCACTCATGCAGGGTCAGCGCCCCGGGCCGGGCGTTTCTTCCCCTGGGAGTGCGTGGGGTCGCCCCCCTCACGACGTCACACGCGCCGGAGCCGCGCCCAGAGGTGGTTCTGCAGGGGGTGTCCGCCGGCGGCCTTGTCGAACGTCCACAGCAGGTCGCCCTCGACCAGCCCGTACAGCCGCTGCCCAGCCGTGTACTCGTCGGCGGTCAGGGTGCGTACCACCGCGTCGGTGGTCAGCTCGATCTTGGCCCCGACGATCTTGCCGTACCAGACCTCGGCGTAGCCGGCCGGATGGCACATGACGACCTCGAGGCTGTCGTCGGCCTGCGGGCGCCAGAAGCCGGTCTCCATCGAGAGCGGGCGGACGGCCTTGCCCTCGCCGTCGACCTCGAAGGTCTGCGACAGGTAGTGCAGGAAGTCGCCGCCGTTGTGCGCGAAGTCGACCTGCTGACCGAAGTCGAACTCAGCCGTGTCGGGGTAGACGCCCTTGCCGGTGCCCTCCCAGCGGCCGACCAGCCAGGCGAGGCGGTTGATGGCGGGATTCAGCCCAGCAGGGATCTCGAACGGCACTGCGCCACCTTAGTGGCGCGTACGCCTAGCGTGGTCCCGTGCCGAACCGTTACGTCATCGTCGGAGCCGGAGCCATCGGGGGCGCGGTCGGAGGTCGCCTGCACCAGGCCGGCCGGTCGGTCGTCCTCGTCGCCCGCGGCGAGCACCTGGACGTCCTGCGTCGCGACGGGCTGCGGCTGCGTACGCCGGACGAGGACGTCCGGCTCGCCGTCCCGACCGTCGGGGGGCCCGACGAGCTGGAGCTGACGCCGGACGACGTGCTCGTCTTCGCGACCAAGACCCAGCAGGTCGACGCCGCGCTGCAGACCTGGGCCGACGTGGACGTGCACGTCGACGGCCGCGTGGTGGGGACGGCCGGCGCGCAGCTCCCGGTGCTCACGGCGCTCAACGGGGTCGCGGCCGAGCCGATGGCGCACCGCTACTTCACCCGCGTGGTGGGGGTCTGCGTCTGGATGCCCTCGGTGCACCTCACGGCGGGCGAGGTGATCATCCGGGGCGGCCCGCGCTCGGGGATGCTGCACCTGGGGTCGGTGCCGGCCGGCCGAGAGGACGACCTCCTGGCCGTCGTCAGCGCCGACCTGGTCGCCGCGAACTTCGACGCCCCTCGCCCCGAGGACGTCATGCCGTGGAAGTACCGCAAGCTGATCAGCAACCTCGCCAACGGCCTGCAGGCGCTGATCGGTCCTGGCGGTGGGTCCAAGGACCTCGCGGCGGCGGTGGAGGACGAGGCCCGCGACGTCCTCGCGGCCGCCGGCGTCGAGGTGACCCCGGACGCCGAGGAGGCCGCAGCGCGGTCCGCCGGCTTCTCGATGCACCACGTGCCCGGCGTGCCCGACGACGTCGGCGGCTCGACCTGGCAGTCGCTGCAGCGCGGCACCGGCAACGTGGAGACCGACTACCTGAACGGCGAGATCGCCCGGA
>Ga0210040_10000997_pt1 | contig 44792 bp, 39 predicted proteins | sample CryGeyCG12114_NA_FD_185462 | JGI IMG/M metagenome (GOLD analysis project Ga0210040, IMG submission 185462) | Groundwater microbial communities from aquifer - Crystal Geyser CG19_WC_8/21/14_NA (SPAdes) (version 2) | ecosystem: Environmental > Aquatic > Deep subsurface > Groundwater | place: USA...
CCGTTTTTTACTACCTTGCTGCTCTGGCAGTGAGGACAGTTTATCTTGATGAGGATCTCGCACATTCCATCATCTTAAACACTTCACTGCCTCTCTTTTATCCCATCATACTTTGTTAACCACTACCCGATACTATTTTACCTACAAGGCCTTTTAAATATAATGCGCTGCAAGCCAGAATATTGTGACATCAGGTATAAACATGCTTTTGCTGCCGTGCGTAAAGCAAAAAAGGTGCTATCTGTAGTATAGCACCTTTTTTATTACTTATAATTCGGGAAAAGAGTTCACTCGGCGGCGGCGGCATCCATCACAGCGGCTACTTTTTCCGGTTCGCCTTTCACTATAGCTCTTACTTTCTCTTCAATTTCGTCCATCAGTTCCGGGTTGTCGAGCAGAATTTGCTTTACGCCATCGCGGCCCTGGCCCAGTTTGTTGCCATCATAAGAAAACCATGAACCGGATTTCTGTACAACGTTCAGCTCAACGCCCAAGTCAAGAATCTCGCCTACTTTAGAGATGCCTTCGCCATACATGATGTCGAATTCTACTACTTTAAACGGCGGCGCTACTTTATTTTTCACAACTTTTACACGGGTACGGTTACCGGTTATGTTATCGGCACTTTCCTTTATCTGGCCAATGCGGCGGATATCGAGACGAACCGAAGCGTAAAACTTCAGGGCATTACCGCCTGTCGTTGTCTCCGGGTTACCGAACATCACACCAATTTTCTCGCGCAGCTGGTTAATAAAGATACAGGTACAGCCGGTTTTGTTGATCGTACCGGTAAGCTTTCGCAGCGCCTGCGACATCAAACGTGCCTGCAGACCCATTTTGCTGTCGCCCATGTCACCTTCCAACTCAGCCTTGGGCACCAGGGCCGCCACAGAGTCAATTACAATAATGTCGATAGCGCCGGAGCGAATCAGGTGATCGGCGATTTCAAGTGCCTGCTCGCCATTATCAGGCTGTGAAATCAGGAGGTTATCTGTATCGATGCCAAGTTTCTTAGCGTATGCTTTGTCAAATGCATGCTCGGCATCGATAAAAGCAGCCAGGCCACCCTTTTTCTGCGCCTCGGCAATGCAATGCATTGTTAGCGTGGTTTTACCGGAAGATTCCGGGCCATAAATCTCTACGACACGGCCACGCGGCAAACCGCCGATACCCAACGCAATATCCAGTCCGAGTGAGCCGGTAGAGATAGCCGGAATATCTTCCACGTGGTTATCGCTCATCTTCATCACGGTTCCTTTGCCGTATGTTTTATCGAGCTTGTCTATAGTCAGCTGCAGGGCCTTTAATTTTTCGTTGCTTACACTCATGTGCGTTTGATTAATTAGCTTTATATTGAAGGTGAAATTACAAAATCGGAACCAGAATACAAAATAGCTGTCAAGTATTTTGCTAATTATTTTAGCTGATTAGCGACATCTGATTATAACAAACTATCAGGCCTTTTTGTGCCACTTTCTACTCTTTTTTATGCGTATTTTAAAGCTTTTCCTGGTGCTGTTTATTTTGTTTTACAGTGAGTTAGCAAAAGCGCAACTAAATAATGCGGCTCTAAGGCAGGAGATACCCGTAAATGTAGTAAATGCTAATGAGCTTAGATTTTGGCTATAGGTATTTGTGGCTTTACCAGGAACAGCACCTGTTTTTCGCGCTTGTAGCTGCCGTGCCTCCTCGTAATTGCGTCTGTACTGTTTCCTGACTTTTGTAAGGTATAACCGGTTTAATACTTTGCTGCTTTAATTTTCCAGCAAACGGTTAAGAAATATAATTTATCACCATCTCAATCCAAAGCTATCTGGCATTTCTTTCTAGGATTATACTTGTCCTCTGGTTGCTTAGTACCTCATATTAAAAGCCTGAATTCTGAGGAGTTATTTCCTATAACATTTTGGAATATAGATTTTTTGGCTTGATAAGACATCTATTCAATAGCTATTCAATATGTGACACAAAAATCTTCTGTAAATCAGATCCATCTTTATTTAAAAGTGATAACCAATTTTAATATACATTAATATATATTATAAATTATATAAATTGCAAGCTATTCAAATTTTTAGGTACTTACGCTCCATAAAATACTCCTATAAACTTGGGGGCTTTGTAGTGCGTCTAAAACAGAAAACCTGAGACACCCTAATACTATAACATGATTCGTAAAATAAGCTGTCTGACTATTAGCTTTATTATATTCCTAATCTTTATACGGGCTGAAACCTATGGAACAGGATTTACCTTTATGTTCCAAGGTTTCTCAATCATCAAGCGCGTCTTATTAATCAGCGTTCAGGACATAGCACTCGCTCTGGGGCTGGGAGGTTTGGCAGTCAGCATTTGTATTGCTTTCAGGAAAAGCCCCGCAGCTCAGAAAATTACCTACAGGGTATACCTCTTTATACTGCTTCTGACTTTAACCTGGTCTCTGATAAATATTTTTGCTGTAAAAATTCTAAACACACCTGTTAACTACCAGTTGCTGTACTACAGCAACTTAGTGGGGAGCAAATTTGTCTTGGATCTTATGCAAGGCAGTATTTTCTGGTTCTTGATGCTCATAGCCATCGTATTGAGCGTAGGGTTATTACTCTTGGGGAAACTGATTGAACTAGCAACTAGCAGGCTGCGCAGTACTTTTAGGATAAATATAATAGCCTCGGCTGTGATAAGTGTGGGTTTGCTATGCTACTTTATAATGGGCCATCGGTATGTGCAGCAAATAAGAAACAATCATTATGATGATTATGGTAAAGTAGTTAACCCGGTAGTTGCTTTCGCCAACTCCTTTGCGCCGCATTCCAAAAACGAGTCTAAAATGTTTGAGGAACTCCCAACGGACTCTTTAAATAAATATCGGAATAAATTTGAAGCGAACAGGGTAAAGTATGTGTCTGCAGCCCCGTCTAATCCGGCAGTAAAGAATATTATTTTATTCGTAATGGAATCGGTTCCGGCGGAATATTTGGCGGGCTATGAGAGCAAATATAACGTTACGCCGGAAATTCAGCGACATTTAGCAGAGGCGGTTGTTTTTAAAAATATTTACTCGCATAGCCCCAACTCTGTCAATGCGCTTTATTCTATGTTAGGATCCAGCTATCCGGATCTGTCGTTTAACAATGTTGTGTATGAGCATCCCGAAATAAAGTGGCCCACGTTAAGTTCGGAGTTAAAAAAGAAAAACTACCGGACTGCTTTCTATGGTTTCTCAGATATGTCCTACATGGGGGTTAATAAATTTCTGTCTTACCGTAAGTTTGATAAAATTATAGATCATAAAAGCTTGCCATGCAACACAGCAGGCTTTCAACCGGATGCGGAGGGTGCTGAAGGCGGAAAGGATGAAGTATGCATGATAAATAACTTTATGGACTGGATAAGCCAGGATAAAGAGCAACGGCCCTTCTTTGCGATGCTTTGGACCATGCAGACACACTGGCCGTACTTTGAATCAGGAACAGAAAAAATTTATGAGCCAAAAAATCCGCAATTAAACAGGTATTTAAATGCCCTCCACCACAGTGATGCAGCATTAGGAATATTATTGGATAGCTTAAAGCAAAAGGGCCTGGCAAAATCTACATTGGTTATTATCGTAGGCGACCATGGCGAAGCATTTGGCCGGCACGGCCAGTTCGGACACGGCTCTAATGTTTATGATGAAAATGTACGGGTACCGCTAATTTTTATTAATCCGCTGCTTTTTGATGGTCAGAAAAAAGCAGCGGTAGCGGGACTGGTAGACCTGCCTGTGACGATTATGGATGTTCTGCGTTACCCGGTTCCGAAAGAGTGGCAGGGAACCAGCCTGTACAATCCTTCCAGAACTAACAATACTTATTTCTTTTCTACTTGGTCAGATTATTTATATGGATACCGTACAGATAATTATAAGGCTATATTTAATGTTTATACCAACAAGACCATGATCTATGACCTGAAACATGATCCGAATGAAACAATCAATCTTGCCGAAGAAATGCCTGAACTTGTTAAAAAAAGCAACAATCAAATTGCGCATTGGGTACAATACAACCGGGCGCTTTTGAACGAAGCAAAAAGAAGCTCTGAAACCGCTACAGTATTAAAGTAAATATGTTTAAGCAGCAGCATCTTTTGCTATGCCTTTAGCAAATCAGCTTGACTGACAGTAGTATAACTTCACCTCTTCCTGCCCTTCTTCAGCCTATATTTTATGCGTATACTGAGATGTGTTTTTCTGCTAATTTGCTTGATCTTCAGTCACTTTGTGGAAGCGCAACTAAACAATCAAGCACTATTGCAAACTATACCTGTAAATTCAGTAAATGCTAAGGAGCTTAGATTTGGACTGTACGCATTTGGCTTTACCAAGAACAACGAGTACTTCAATAAAATTGCTGACGGTTATACATTATTTGGCTATCATCTTCAGCCAAAATTGATTTATTATCCTTCCGGAACAGTACGCGTGGAGGCCGGCGCTTTGCTGTGGAAGGATTTCGGAAGCAACGGTTACCAGCGCATTGCGCCAACCTTTACCATTAAAGTGCAACACGATAATTGGGCCCTGCTGTTTGGCACGCTGGAGGGAAACCTGAACCACGGCTATATAGAGCCGCTGTATGATTTCGAGCGGGTGATAACTAATAGGCTGGAGAACGGCGTGCAGTACAAGCTTTATACTAACGCTGTAAAGCTGGATGCATGGATAGACTGGGCGCACATGCTTTACAGAGGCGAAGATGATCAGGAGCAGATACATGGCGGTGCCACCACGGCTTTTAAACTGTTGGAGCGAGAGACAAAGCATACCGCCGGGGATAGCCTGCGCCTGCTGCTGCCCGTGCAGCTTACGGTTCAGCACAAAGGCGGCCAGATTGACGCCTCGGAACTGCCGCTCGTAACGCTGGCAAATGTGGCAGTCGGGCTGGAACTGGAAAAGACATTTATTGGAGAAGTGCTGCACCGCATCTACACCAAAAATTATCTGGTAGGCTTTAAGGATTTCTCAAATGAGCGCCGGAAACCTTATGAGCAGGGCCACGGCATTTACCTTAATGCAGGTGTAGATACCAAATATCAGGATGTCATGCTGAGCTATTGGCAGGGCGATGGCTATATCTCTGAGCTGGGTGGTAAATTGTATCAATCTGCTTCTACAACGTATAAAAATCCTGATTTTCTGGATAAAAAGCGCCGCCTGCTGATCCTGCGCCTGATGAAAGACATTGAGTTGCTCGACAACCTGTACCTGACCATAAGGCTGGAACCTGTACTGGATCTGGATGAGCCTAAGCTGGAGTTCTCGAACGCTCTGTATCTAACTTTCGACACTGACTTTTTTCTGGCGAAGCCGAAAAGGTAGTGTGTTTTGAATTCGGTGTTTCGCAGCTTTATGGATAAACTATACTTTGAGATATAGACTTTATGCCGGTATTTATACTTTAGATATTTATACCTTACCTGCCTTTCATATTTAAATCAATGCTATAGCCCCTCTTGTGTTGTAATATTGCAACCAACTATAAGTGTGCGTTGCGCCTTCATGCTCTGGAGCTTTTAAACACGATGCCTGTTTTGCCGTTAGTAAAAGACAATCAATACATACTTAAAACTTACTGAAAACAACATGGGAAACAGACTTGAAGGAAAAGTAGCCATCGTAACAGGCGGCGGCTCAGGTATAGGCGAAGCTATCTGTAAAAAATTTGCTAAAGAAGGCGCCAGCGTCGTAGTGGCCGGTTTTTCCGAAGATCCGGTGGAAGATGTAGCGAAAGAGATACGTGAGGAGGGCGGAACTGCTATTGAATTTAAAGGTGATTTATCAATAGAGGCAAATGCCAAAAATTGTGTCGAACTGGCCGTGAAGCAGTATGGGAAACTCGACATATTAATAAATAACGCAGGCGCATTTCCGGAAACAAACCTGCTGACGGATTTCACTGAAGAAGCTTTTGAGTACATGCTGAAGAACAATGTGAAGACCGTATTCTGTATGTCGAAAGCAGCGTTGCCGGAACTGCAGAAAACCAAAGGCAATATTGTATCGGCGGGGTCGGAGGCAGGCGTTTTAGGCATTGCTAAAAATACGCCTTATGGAGGCACAAAAGGTTTTGTAATTGCTTTTACTAAAGGCATTGCTGCCGAGCAGGCACAATTTGGTGTGCGCGCCAATATTGTGGGCCCCGGCCCTATTGATACTGCCTGGACGCACAAAGAAACCGGCCCGATGGATGCACAGATGGAGAAGACAAACAACCAAGCGAACCTGACCGGCAGGAGAGGCACACCTGAGGAAGTGGCTAATGTATACCTGTTCCTGGCTTCCGAGGAAGCCTCTTACGTAACAGGCGCGCTGTATATGGTTGATGGCGGCATTACAATTGCCAAAGGCCCGGTAGGTGATATGGCTGATGAAAGTATGAAAAAACAGCCCAAAAGCGACCTGGATCTGGAGCATTCCAAAGACGGCCACACCTCTATCAGGGAGTAAGTCGGCACAACGTTTATACTTGAAGAGCCTCAACTCCTGAAGTATAAGTATAAAAAAGTCGCTATCTCTCCGCTAGTGCGAGCTTGCAGCTCGTACTTTTTCCTGTAGGTATTGAAGTGCGAGCTGCAAACTCGTACCAGCCTAAATATGAGAGGATACAAGTTGAGCAAAAGAGAAGGCCGCTACTTCCCAGGCCAGGAGTAGCGGCTTTCTCTTTTAAAGTATATAGGTATACTTTTTTCTATTGATTCAGGAACGGGTAATTGTATTGTTTCGGGCTGCCTAGTTGTTGCTGCTCCATCATCACGGCCAGCGTACGCGCTGTTTCGTTGATGAATTCGAGGCGGCGCATCAGCATTTCTTTTTGAAGTACTGTGCCGGTCGATGTCCGCATGTAAGCTTTTTTGTCCTCCAGCACACGGTGCATCACTACAGAAATCTGCTCCTCGTTCTGGAAAAACCATTGCTGTAAATCCTGAATGCGCAAAGCGCCCGGCGTGGGCGAACCAAAGTCCAACCCGTGCAGGTGTAGCACATCGGCCAGCAAATCTACCTCCAGCGGAATGGTGACGTCAAAAGGCATAGAGCGTTTTTCGAGCTTGCTGTTGAGCGCACCTACAATGGTAGCCAGGTTATCTTTAAAGCGCAGGTATAGAGCAGCGGCTTCCATAAGTATAAGGGTGATGTTTGTAAAGTTATCAGTGCAAAATTACACCAATTTGATTTAATGGGTAAATTGTTTTATGGTTAAATTGCTGGATGGTTATGGTTAAGATGGGAATAAAAGCCTTTTCAACAATTTAACAATGCAGCAATTAAGCAATTAAATTAAAGCAACTCGCGGATTATCTGTTCTACCGTGATGCCTTCAGCTTCGGCTTTAAAGTTGCGCACAATCCGGTGGCGAAGTATAGGCAGCGCCACCGCCTGCACGTCTTCGATGTCGGGGCTATACTTGCCGTTGAGCAGAGCATTGCATTTGGCACCCACTATCAGGTGTTGCGAGGCTCTGGGCCCGGCGCCCCATTCCAGGTACTGATTTGCTTGCCGTGAGCCCATCGGCTCGTTGGGACGTGTGCTGTGCACCAGCTTTACAGCATATTCCACCACATTATCTACCACAGGCACACGCCGCACCAACTGCTGAAAAGCAAGTATGTCGTCGGCATGCAATATTCTGTCGAGGTTAAACTTGATAGCGCCCGTCGTATTTTTTACTATTTGCAGTTCTGAAGCATAATCCGGGTAGCCCAGCCAGATATTGAACATAAAACGGTCCAGCTGCGCCTCAGGCAGCGGGTAAGTGCCTTCCTGCTCAATCGGGTTTTGCGTAGCCAGCACAAAGAACGGTTGGGGCAAAGTATAGCGGCGGCCGGCCACCGTTACGGCGTGCTCCTGCATCGCTTCCAGCAGTGCGGCCTGGGTTTTGGGCGGTGTGCGGTTTATTTCGTCGGCCAGCACGATGTTCGCGAAAATTGGGCCGTTTACGAAGTTGAAATTGCGATCCTTATCCAGTGTCTCAGCGCCCACAATGTCGGAAGGCATCAGGTCTGGCGTGAATTGCACCCGGTTAAAAGACATATCGAGGGAGGAGGCAACCGTTTGGATCAGGAGTGTTTTGGCCAGTCCCGGTACGCCCACCAGCAGGCAGTGCCCCTGACAAAAAACAGCAGTCAGCACCAGCCGCACCACTTCTTCCTGCCCCACAATCACTTTAGAAATCTCGGAAGTAAGGTCGCGGTAAGACTGGTACAGCGCATCGGCTGCTTCTTTGTCGGAGGTAAACTGCATTATAAATCCTTTATTGGTTTAGCTGGAGCACCTGGCAATTTTGGAATTCCGGATCAATTTCGATGAACACAGTATCGATGTTCTTTCTGAACCAGTCGTCTACGGCTTTTCCTTTTTTCTGGTTCAGGGCAGCTGCGGCAATCTTCTGATAATCATCTTTCAGGCTTGCCAAGTGGGGCGTGGATTTAGATTTCAGATAAATAATACGCACGGCCTCTTTGCCATCTTCGGTGCGGAAAGGAATCGGCTTGGAAATGCCACCTACCTGCAGGGTATCAATCACGAAAAACACAGACGGGTCTACCTGATCCATAGAGATATAGGTGCTGCCATTGGCTTGGCTCGTAAGCATGCCGCCGTTATCTTTAGTGCTTTTGTCATTAGAAAAGTCCTTGGCTGCTTTGGCAAAAGTCAGGCTATCGTTCTGTATCAGCGTGCGGATGCTGTCCAAGGCAGTTGCGGCTTCTGCCACGTCTACGGTGGCTGTAGCAGGTTTAATCAGGATGTGGCGCGTATTAAATTCCTGTCCTTTGCGCTCTATCAGCTGGATAAGGTGAAAGCCGAACTGCGACTCCACTACATTCGAAATCCCGCCCGGCTCCAGGCGCAGGGCAGCGGCTTCATACTCAGGTACCAGTTCTTTCTTTTTGAAGAAACCCAGTTCACCACCGGCCGCAGCCGAGCCCGGATCCTGGGAGTATTGTTTGGCCAAGGTGGCAAAGTCTTCGCCGGCAAGTATGCGCTTACGGATATCTTCCAGTTGCTTGCGCGCTTCTTCTTTCTGCTGCTTGCTTACCTCGGCAAACTTCACAATCTGGCCCAGTTCCACCTCAGAGGAGAAGTATGGCAGGCTGTCTTTGGGAATAGTATTAAAATATTGCTGAATCTCTTTGGGCGTAACGGCTACTTTGCCGCTTATTTCCTGTTGCATCCGCTCCATTACCATCTGATCCTGCACGGTACGGCGCAGGTCGGTTTTCAGCTGATTGATGCTTTTATTGTAATACTGCTCCAGCTTTTCTACGCCACCCACCTGTGCAGTAAGGTACTCAATGCGGCGGTTCAACTGGTCTGTCACCATAGGCTCTTCCACGGTAATAGAGTCAATTGCGGCGCGGGCCAGCAATAGCTTGTCCTGCACCAGCGACTTTAATATCTGGCATTTCAGTTCCTCGTTCGGCTGCTGCTTGGATTGGGCCAGGTACTGCAGGTAGCCAAACTCTAGGTCGGAGCGGAGGATTACGTAGTTGTCTACTTTGGCGATAATGCCGTCTACCTTGCGCTGTACGGGCGCCTGGGCAAAGGCATTCGCGGTAGTGAGGAGCAGGCCAAAAGCTACCCACACCAGTTTATAAAAAGCGTTTTTTTGATTCAATGGTCTCAACATATAATTACTGTGGTGCTAAATCAACGCACAAGTTACGGCTTTATTCTAATATTATCCTTTATAAAGGCTACAGCAATATCAAAGCCTGCTAAATAGCCTGTTATTGTTTTATCAGCTTGGCTACTTCTTCCTGCTTTACCTGCACCGGATACTGCTCCCGTAACTGGCTTACCCACTGCTGTTCCAGGAAGGTTTGGTAATCAGAGATGGCCAGGCCGCGTACTTCGTCCAGTTCCTTGTAAGCCGGTTCCAGCACATCCTGCACTATTATCAGGTATTCGCGGCCATTCAGCTGTGTGTTGTAGGTACCTTTCTCCCATGGCACACTGTCCAATGCTTTGTTATCGCCTTTCTGAAATTTCTTCTCTGTTATCTGTACGGCCAGCGGGTTGTTAGTGCTCGCATTCATGTTATCGGCCAGCGCACTCAAATCGGAAGAGTATAGTATAAACGATACGCGGCGGTTGCGGCGGCGGCCTGTTTCAGTATTGTCCGGACCGGCCTGCTGTGTTTTGCCATAGCTGTTGTGTTGTAGCTGTGCTGCCGGCACGCCCTGCTGCACCAGATAGGCAGTGGCTTTGGTGGCACGGTCGGAGGCTACATCCTGCTTTGCGGCGGCCTCGCGGGCATCAGCATGTCCGTTCACATCCAGCGTAAGTTCCGGATTGCTTTTAAGCAGCTCCGCCAGGTTTTGCAGCTTGGCCTGTGCATCGTCGCTTAGTTCAGCCTTGTTTGCATCAAATACAACGTCAGGCAGGTTGGCTGATTTTATAGGGTAGCGGCGGTTGCCCAATTGCAGCTGCGCTTTTTGAAGCAGATCTTTGCTGGCGGCGCTTATTACGATGGCCTGCGCGCGCTGTCCCCATTTATACTTGTCGCGGTGCTGGTTGAAGTATGCCTGCAAGCCTACGGTATCTTCCACGGCTTTAGACCATACTTTCTCATCCATCAACTGGAACAGCAGGATGCCGTCGTGGTACTCTTTTACAAGCATGCGGTAATCGTTATGCTTGTTTTCCAGGTTTGCCTTTTCATACTCCATCAGGCTCTTGGTAACGAAATCGTCATACAGCAGGGCCATGGCGTGCTGCGCTGTGCTGGCGGCGCGTGAGCGCTGCTCAGCCTTAGCATAAGTATAAAAATCAGCAATAGTATAAGGCTTGCCTTGTATCGAAAAAAGCGTTTCTTTTAGTGCTTTATCGTTTTCGTCATAGTTCCACTTGCCTTGCAGCAGGTCGTCTGTGGTTTTTGCCATAGCTGCCGTTTTGACCTGTGCATTTTCCGTGAAATTGTCTTCTGCTTTGATGCGCTTCAGGAAAGCAGCTTTATTCAATTCAGAACGCGAGTCTTTAGCAATTTTATTACGCAGGTTTTGCTCCATCTCCTCGTAAGGCGGCAGCCCTTGTTTGTCGATAAGCTTTATAATGTGCCAGCCATAAGGTGTTAGCACAGGTTTGGACACATCGCCTGGCTTTTGCAGGGCAAAAGCTGCTTCCTCAAAAGAAGGGATCATGCGGCCAGTGCCAAATAAAGGCAGTTCACCTCCGTTGGTGGCAGAATTGGCATCTTCCGAAAATTCGGCAGTCAGTTTGTCCCAGTTTTCCCCTTTCTGCACGCGGTTGTAAATGGCATCCACACGCTGCCTGGCCGCCAGCGAATCTGCTTTGGGCATGCCGGGCGTGGCGCGTACCATGATATGCGCTACTTTTACCTCGCCACGGGCGTCGCGCACATCATTCACTTTAATCAGGTGATAACCAAAGCGGGTGCGCACCGGCATCGAAATCTGGCCGACAGGCGTTTTATAAGCCACATCTTCGAAAGGATACACCATTTGCATAGCTGTAAAATATCCTAAGTTGCCTTTGTTATCAGCAGCAGAAGGGTCCTGCGAGTTTGCCTGGGCCAGTTTGCCAAAGTCTTCGCCGGCCAGCGCGCGTTTGCGTAGGTCCATCATCCGGTTGTAAGCAGCCAGGGTATCGGCAGGGGCAGCGTCGGGGCTAAGGGTAAGCAGAATGTGCGAGGCGCTTACCTCTTTCTTCAGGCGCTCATAGGCCTCCTTTACCAACTGGTCCGTTACACTTTTGTCAGTTAAATAAGGCTGTGCAAGTTGCTCTTTATATCCTTCCAGTTCACGCTTAAAGGTGGTGGTGGTGTCCAGCCCGAGGCTTTGGGCCTCAGTTACTTTTAGCTTAAAGTTTGTATAAAGGTCCAGATAGTCGGATATGCTCTGGCGGGTATAGGCATCGTCGTTGCCGCCGTTGTTTTTCTCGTAAACGTACCGGAACTCAGCTGTAGAGATTGGCTCAGAGCCCAGCGTAGCGATAACAGGTTCTTTTGTATTGCTATTTTTTGAGGCAGTACATCCGGCTAACAGCACGAATGAGGCTGCAACAAACAGGTGATTGCTGCGCATAAGTAAATTAAAACAATTTTTGGTTTCGCTGATCAGAATCAGAAGGTGCAATTTTAATTATTTTTTCTGACAGAATGTTCAAAAAGTATACCTAAGTATAAAGCTAAGAGAAAGTATGAAAAAGTATATAAGGCCTTACTTATATAAACCCATTAAAAACCAATGTTTTATACTTGCCTGAGTTTCTTTTTATACCTGCTTTCTTCTTTCTGCTGACCTATAATGCTATGGCATTCTATTTTGTTCCGGATAACGACGAATGCGTGGTTTAAGTATCAGGGAAAAAACAATAAAGTATAAGTATAGAATGTGCTGATTTAATATCCCGCTGGTTCGAACTTGCAAATCGTACCAAGGTATCAACAAAATTTGCGGAAAGAGTACAAACTACAAACCCGCCCAGCTAACGGGAAAAGTGCGGGTTAAGTATGCAAAAGCAGATTAATTGATTTTTTTATAGAGCAGGCATGTGTTCTTGCCGTCGCTGCTCCGGAATTCTACTTTATCCATAATGCGGTTAACAAGGGCAATGCCCACGCCGCCTTTTTTGCCGACCTTTACGTGTTCTCCAATGTTAGGTTCTTTGTACTCTGATCGTTTAAAAGCCAAGCCGTTATCTGATATCTCGAACCGGATCATGTCTTTCGGCAGGTCTATGCTAAGCGATATAAATTTAGACGGATCTTCGTGATTTGCATGGATAATAAGGTTTGCGCATATCTCGTCTACAGCCAGCACAATCTGGTTCATCAGAATATCTGACAGGGAGAGGTTGTGCAGATAGCCCGAGACAAAATCGCGTATCGGCTTCAGGTTTTTTTTAGTGCAGTTTACCCGAATAAAATTATTCATTTGAAACGGTAATAGCTTCCTCGTAATTAGATACGATGGTCATCAGCAGGTCCAGGCCCAATATTTCAAAAACATTGCGCACCTTGTCCTGCATGTTAAAAAAGACAAGTTTTATTTGGGCATCTTCTAAGCGCTGCAGGTGCGAAATAAATACGCCAAGGCCGGCAGATGAAATGTAATGAAGGTTTTTACAGTTCACAAGAATTTTGCTGTACTTCATGATTTCCGGATTGGCAAGCTCTTCGTCCAGTACTACGGAGGAGCTTGCATCCAACTCGCCATCCAGCGTAATAATGATGGTGGTGTCTTTTACTTCGTTTGTGATTTTCATCGGCATTGTTACGTCTGTTTAGCTCTTTGGTTGGATTGTTTTGAATTTTATAACAAGCAACGTTTGATCATCATATAAGTTGTCGGGGCCAGTGAAATCTTCCAGGTCATTGATGATGGCATACTTGATGTCATCAGCGTCGAGATGATAGGTCTGTGTAAGCATGTATAGCAGGCGCTCTTCGCCATACTCTTCGTTAGCAGGGCTGCGGCCTTCCACAATGCCGTCGGTATACATTACCATCACATCGCCCGAGTTATAATCGTAGTACATTTCGCGCACGTGGTTGTTATAGCTCTTGTCGCGGATAATGCCCAGGCCCATTCCTTCCGTCTGAAAGTAGAATACTTCGTCCATCATGGCATTGTAATAAAGCGTGTGGCAGTGGCCGGCACGGGCAAACACAAAGCCTTTCATGCGGTAATCGATAATATACAGCGACGAGGTGATAAAAGAGGTTTTTTCGAGGCAGCGGCTCAGCGCGCTGTTCGCCTGCTTCATAAACTCGCTAGGTGCCATGTCCTGCTGCATCAGCCCATGAAAGATGCCCTTCATTTGTGCCATGTGGAATGCCGCCGAAATACCTTTGCCCGATACGTCGCCGATGATGATGGCGATACGTGACTCGCTCAACTGCAGAAAGTCATAAAAATCGCCGCCAACTTCTTTCGCCGCCACAGCATGCGTGCTAATCTCAAACCAGCTATCTACCGGAAATGTTTTAGGAATCAGGCTTTCCTGCACCTGCGTGGCAATTTTCAGCTCTTCCTTATACCGTTCGTTCTGCAGCGACTCCGATACCAGGCGCAGGTTTTCAATGGTTAGGATGGTCTGGCTGGTGAAAGTGCGCAGCACATTTACCGTTTCCCGGTCAAAGCCCTGCTCAATATCTTTGAGCAGGTATAGCACGCCAAAGAGGTTCTTCTTTGATTTAATGGGTAGTATAATCAAAGATTTCCAGGGCAGCACCAACTCACGGAAGCCAGGATTCCTATCCAGGTTGTTGTTGATGTAGTCGATGTTGTGGATATTATAAGCAAGCAGCAAATGCCGTATCCGATCTATCTGCTCGCTTCCGATGTGGAGCAGGTGCGTTACCTGGGGCTCGCTGTTGCGCACTAGTTCAAACCAGGCAGCACTCCCGTCTGCCGCCTTGATGGTGCTGTCGAAGAGCATGTCGTATACCTGCGTTTCGCTCTGGCCCTGCTGTATCGACTGACTCAGGCGCTGGAAGTTGAGCAAGTCTGCGCTCTTCTGCTCAAACACGCTGGAAGTAGGCAGGCTGAAAAGCGACACCAGGAAAGCGGCCAAAGTATAAAAACCGACAAATACCATAGCCAGCGGCAGAAATCCTATATCTGTGATATCGATAACGAGATCCTTGCTGTCGGCTAACTGATAAAAAAAGCGGGCAAAAATATAGCAGCTAAGCAAAATAGCCCCCAGCAGCACCAGTGAACGGGTTTTGTTATTAAAAGTAAGATAAGCCACCCATTTCAGATTAGTGCACAGAAACAGGATATAAAAGCCCAGCAGCGCCAGCAGCGGCAGAAACACGTAGCTGGTGTAGTCAAAATTAAGCAGCGTGAGCAGCAGTGTGGCGAAGAGCAGCAGCTCGAACCAGTCCCAGGCAATCTGCAGAAACTTGTTTTTGTGATAGAGCAGCAACTGCCGCCAGATATAAAAAGCCTTGGCCAGAAAGATAACCAGCAAGCCGAAATTAACCATATAAACCAGGTGCAGCAGCAACGGCAACTGCAGGTTAGCATAGCCCGTTATAAGGCGGTAGCTCAGGTATAAGGCCACGCTCAGGTAAGCGGCCACCCCGGCTTTGGAGAACAGGTTCCAGAGGTAGCCGATAAAGTCTATGCCTTTCAGATTATCGGCGCTGAGGCGCTGGTGGAGGAAAGCAGAGACGATAAAAATAATAATCAACAGGTTATTGATGTAAGGCATTGCTAACTGCATAGCACCAGTCTCCACGGCACTTTCTGCCGAAAACAGCACATTTGCCAACAGCAACGCCCAACTCACGATGGCAATCGTAACCAGCAAAGATTTCGCATTCGTTTTATACAACATAAAACGGAAAACCGTGGATAGTTTTTGCAGCAACAGAAGGAGGCCTTTCTTTGATTTATCTGACGTGAAAGGTAAGAAAAAATTTCGCTCTTTGGCCAAGGTGTGAGGGTGTGTTCATGAAAACAAATTGCATAACGTAAAAATGAAGAAGTAGGTTAAGTCCAGGGAATAACCTACTTCAGAGGTAGCGCGCAGCCTGTAAGTTAACGGCTGTAGTTTGGCGCTTCACGCACTATCTGCACATCATGCGGATGGCTTTCGCGCAGGCCGGCACCGGTTATTTTCACCATTCTGGCCTTCTGTAAATCCTCAATAGTATCCGTGCCGCAATAACCCATACCGGCTCTTAAACCGCCTACCAGCTGATATATAACTTCTGATACAAGCCCCTTGAATGGCACGCGTCCCACGATGCCTTCCGGCACCAGCTTCCGGGCATCTGTTTCGTTGCCCTGGAAATACCGATCTTTCGAGCCCTCTTCCATCGCCTCTACTGAGCCCATGCCGCGATAGGTTTTATACTTGCGGCCTTCGTATATGATTACCTCGCCTGGAGCTTCTTCGGTGCCTGCCAGTAGCGAACCTATCATTACCGTGCTGGCCCCGCCTGCCAAAGCTTTTACAATATCGCCCGAAAACTTGATGCCGCCATCTGCAATAACCGGAACACCAGTGCCCTGCAAACCTCTCACTGCCTCCATCACCGCCGAAAGCTGTGGCATACCAATACCTGCTATCACACGGGTGGTACAGATGCTGCCAGGGCCAACACCCACTTTCACAGCATCAGCACCTGCGTCGGCCAGGGCTTTGGCGCCATCGGCAGTGGCCACATTGCCCGCTATTAACTCCAGGTCAGGGTATAAGCTCTTGATTTTGCGCACTGCTTCCAGCACGCCTTTGGAGTGACCATGCGCCGTGTCCATGCTGATAACGTCTACGCCGGCTTCTACCAGCGCTTTTACACGCTCCAGCACATCGGGCGTTACGCCAACGGCAGCGCCCACACGCAGGCGGCCAAACTCGTCTTTGCACGCAAACGGGCGGTCCTTTTTCTTCAGGATATCTTTGTAAGTGATTAGGCCAACCAGTTTTCCGTCGCCGTCTACTACAGGCAGTTTCTCAATTTTATATTGTTGCAAAATATCCTCCGCCTTGGCCAGGTCAGTGCCTTTTTCGGCTGTTATCAGGTTGTTTTGCGTCATAATATCCGAAACAGGCTGCGTCAAATCTTTTTCGAAGCGCAGGTCGCGGTTAGTGATAATGCCCTTTAATTCGCCTTTATCGCTAACAATCGGGATACCGCCAATCTTGTGTTCAGTCATGATTTGCACGGCATCGCCTAACGTAGCTTTTTCGTTCAAGGTGATCGGGTCCAGGATCATGCCGCTTTCAGAGCGCTTTACCTTGCGCACCTGGGCCGCCTGCTTCTTCACCGACATATTTTTGTGGATAATGCCGATGCCGCCTTCCTGCGCCATCGCAATAGCCAGATCAGCCTCGGAAACAGTATCCATGGCAGCTGAAATAAGCGGCGTGTTGATGCGGATATTACGCGTAAGCTGGGACGACGTATCGGTTTGATGGGGGAGCACCTCGGAATAAGCCGGGAGCAAAAGCACGTCATCGTAGGTGAGTGCCTCGAATACTATTTTAGACTGATCGGAGATCATGGCAAATAATTTACAGGTGGTTATTTGCCGCGTAAAACTACGAAAAAAGATTTGGAATAGTTTGTTAAGTCCTTAGAAAATTTATTCAGAGCAGGAGATAGGTAATTAACCTGGCAAAGGAAGTTTGACAAAGAACTAAATTTTAAATGATTTAATTGCGTAGAGATTGTTAAGTATAACCATCTCTACGCTAGCTTAAACCTTATTTGTCGTTGCCCTACTTTTTAATACACCGCCATTGTTAGGTCAATTTCGGTGGCCCAGGCGTGGATGCCGCCTTTCAGGTTGAGGAGGTTTTCGAAGCCGAGGCGCTGGCTAAGGTAGTTAATAGCCTGTGCGCTGCGGAAACCGTGGTGACAGATAACCACTACCGGCACATCCTGCCGGATGCGGCTTGCCTGCTTTGGCAGGTCGCCAAGCGGAATTAATTCGCCGCCCAGGTTACACAAATCAAACTCTTCCGGCTCGCGCACATCTATCAGCTGCAGCTTGCTGCTGCGCGCCAGGCGCTCCTTTAACTCCTGTACTGTAATCTCGCTTATCATTCTGTAAATTTAACTACACCCGGCAAGGCATATTATAGCGTGCTTTTGGCCGTTTAATTTCAAACTGCAAACTTAGCAAACGATTTAGGATTAACGGCAGTCATGTGCCGCATGTTTTGCGCCAATGGATACAATTTTAATACAAAGTATAGCCGATGCCTGGGAGCAGTTTAAAACAGGTATGCTGCAAACAACCTGGCTGGAGTATGTTGCCGTAGCAGCCGGAATAATAAGTGTGTGGTTTTCTAAAAAAGAAAATATCTGGGTGTATCCTACAGGCCTCATCAGCACGATAATATATGTGTATCTAAGTTTTAAATACCATTTAATAGGCGAGGCAAGTGTAAACGTATACTATTCGGTATTAAGCGTTTACGGTTGGATATTATGGGCCAGAATAGACAAACAGCAGCACCCTGTGCTACAGGTGAGCTTTTCCGGGCGCAAAGAGTGGATAGTGCAACTAACTTTTTTTGCGGTGCTTTATGTGGCCATCTACTTCTGTTTGGTATACTTAAAAAATGCTTTTTATCCAGGTGTTATACCTTGGGGAGATGCCTTTGCCAGTGCTACTGCTTATACCGGCATGTGGCTGATGGCCCGGAAGAAGATAGAAAGCTGGTATTGGTGGATAGCGACGAACATTGCGTCCGTACCGCTATATTTTGTGAAAGGCCTGGCATTTACCTCGGTATTTTATTTTATACTGCTCCTGATGGCTTTTGCCGGTCTGGCAGAATGGAAAAGAAAAGCAAGAAAGCCCCGCACCCCAATAACCAGCCAGGATAAAAAGATACACCAGCTGTGATTGTAATGCTTTTTTATAGTTGATTTGTATGAGGTGAAGGCCATAAAGCAAGTTATTGCGGCTTGTAACAGACGTGGCCTGCGCAGACATCTATGCTTACAGGCGCTTTACCTGACCAGGTTTTATACTTCTTTTCCTGCTGCTGTGCGTAAAAGGCTGCCCTGACCTAAAAAAGAGCTGTTGCTTCGGGCGCACAACCAGGCATTTGCATGCGCAAAATAGTTTCCCTATACTTGCCAAAGTCGCCATCCTAAAGCAGGTGGACTACGTACATTCCTATACTTCCGACCTAATGTGCCTCTAACGCAGGCGCCAATTGTTCAACCTGAAACCGTGCAGCACCATGAAACAGCGAAACATCGAATTGCCCGAAGAGTTGAAGTATGCCAACCGCCTGAAGTGGGGGTATGAATCACCGGATGAGAGTCCTAAGCGCGTTTATTTCCGGCAGTACGGCGACAAGCGGCCCAGAGAAGTAGAAGTATATAACTTTTTTGGCTACAGCTTCACCGAAAATTAATTTAGGTTTCTTGCTCATTAAAAACGCTTTAGCGGCATGTTGCCCTGAAGCGTTTTTCTTTTAAATAAAACGACACAGGTACCACGATATAGGTATCAGGGCTTTTGACAGGATAGCATATTGGTATCAATGGTGTAGGTAAAATGTGATGCAGCAAGCAATAATTGATTTTGTCCCTGCACTATAAATATAGCGGCAAAAATAATATTATACTTTAATTGCTATTTATTCGGTAGATGGATAGTAAGCGGAGAACAGAATTAGGCTATATTATACTTCCTGCTTGCCACCCCTAAAGTATGATTCCTGGAGTATAACCAAACAGGTAGTGCTAAAGAAGTAATACTATACCTTGGTATGATATATTCAAGGCAGGCGCAGCAACTTTTCTAGCTATGATTTTAAGTGTATCTTTCGCCTCAACTACGTTCCAGGGTTCTCCTCAGAGTTTTATTACAATGCTCAAAGTCGCGATTACCGGCCCAGAATCTACGGGCAAATCCACTATTTCCGAAAAACTGGCCGCACATTATGGCACCGTTTGGGTGCCCGAATATGCCCGCAGCTATGTTGGCAACCTCCACAAAGCCTATACCTTGGCGGATATTGTAGCGATTGCCCGCGGGCAGCTGGCGCTGGAAGAGGAGTTGCAGCAGCAGGCCAATACCATACTTTTTGCAGATACCGACCTGCTGGTGCTTAAAATCTGGAGCGAACATGCCTTTGGCCGCTGCCCCTCCTGGATTCTGGAAAAACTAACGCAACAAAGCTACAACCTTTGCCTGCTGATGGGCGTTGATTTGCCTTGGGAGCCGGACCCGCAGCGCGAGCATCCGCACCTGCGCCAGTATTTTTACAACTGGTATAAAAGCGAACTGGAACAATTAAAAGTGCCCTTTGCGGAGATTTCCGGATTGGAAGAGAGCCGCTTTGCCCTGGCCCGCCAGCACGTGGACAACCTGCTTCGCCAACATTGCCTTCTGTAAGTACAAGGACACAAGTATCAGGACATCAGATACAGGATCATCCTATACTTTGATATCTGCTAATCAGAATTTTATACTTCATTACGAAGTTTTTAAAGTATACAGTTTATTTTGTATGATTACTTATACTAGTAAAGTCTTGTGTCTAACGTCTTGATACTTGTGTCCTTTTACCTGATACTTGTATCTTCTTAATTAACATTAACCTATGCTATACTTTCTTCAGAGTGATAAATACGAAGTGGGCGTCGAGAGTCTGGGCGCCGAACTGCAGCACTTTATAAAACAGGACGAGAAGCTGGAACTTATCTGGCAGGCTGACCCGGCTGTCTGGACTGGCCACGCACCCAACCTTTTTCCAATAGTGGGGGAGCTGCCGAGGCAGCAGTATACCTATAACGGCAAAACCTATCAGATGGCCCGCCACGGATTTGCCCGGCGCAAAGAATTTAAACTGGTAGAAGAGCAGCAAGACAAGCTAGTGTTTGAACTGACACAGGATGATGAAACGCTGCAGCAGTATCCGTTTAAGTTCCGGCTGTTGGTGGCCTATAAGCTGGAGGGTAATAGCTTGTCTGTCACCTACCTTGTTACCAACACCGATGACCATACCTCTTACTTCTCGCTGGGCGCGCACCCGGGCTTTAGCGTGCCGCTATATGCAGGCGAACAGTATGAAGATTATTACATCGAATTTGAAAAGGAGGAAACCCTGAGCCGGCACCTGTTGAGCCCGGAAGGTTTGCTGAGCGGCGATACGGAAAGGGTGCTGACGCAACAGCAGGTGCTACCGTTGCGGCATGAATATTTTGAAAAGGATGCCCTGGTTTTTAAGCGGCTGCGATCGGAGAAGGTAACGCTTGCCAGCCAGACCAACCCGCGGCGCATAGAAATAACGTTCCAGGGGTTCCCGTACCTCGGCATCTGGGCCAAGCCGGGGCCATCGCGGTACGTGTGCATCGAGCCATGGTGCGGCGTAGCAGGGCGCGCAGGAGGTGCCTTAGATATCAAAGAAAAGGAAGGAATAAACGAACTGCGCCCCGAAGCAACTTTTGAGCGAACAATCCACATCACCATCTTGTAAAACCCGAAATGACAGGCACATAAAAGCCCCGGCTATACCAGGTATGGCCGGGGCTTTTATATGTGCTTAAAGCGCTACTGCAACGAAGGCTCCGGAAACTTCGGGAGCTTTATTTTCCGGAAATCATATTCCGGCTCATAGTCATTAATGGGCAACGATATGCCCGGCGGAAGGTCCAGATCTGGCAGGTCATCACCAAGGGGTTCGCCGCCCTCGTCGTCGTTATCCGTGAAAGGCGGTTTTCTAAAATGCTTCTGTGGCGCGAACGCATAGTACGCCAATATTGTGAGCAGGGCCAAAGTATACAATATGCTGATCATCATCACAGTTCTACTTAAAATTAATCTTCTGCTTTATATCTTTTCGGCAACACCTGCGCAAGGCCAAAACACCGGGTAAACGTGCCATTATATTTTTTAAGAACGTAGGTTGTGGCAATGGGGTTTTTAGCTTTGCTTAAAAAAATGCGCCCCTGAACCGGCTTCAGGTTACAAGTAAAAAGATACCCTTATCAGAACATGAGATTAAAGCTCATTTCTTATTTGTAATTGATAATTACAGGCCTGTGCCTGATGATGAAGCATTTGCAAGGAATGATTTTTTTGTCCGGATTCATCCTCACATCAAATATACATAAGCCTGCTTTTGATTTAACTAAAAACTGCTTTACCTTTGAGGCAGTTTAGGGGTGCCTTATCAAAACGGGCTGAGATCATACCCATTGAACCTGATCCGGGTAATGCCGGCGAAGGGAAAAACACGGGGAACAAAAAAGCGGGATGCTAACCCCTGGCATACCTGTATGTTTTACCCATTTCTTTTTATCAATTTCATGAAAAATTTATTGTTAGCAGTGGCAGTTGCTTTGTTGCCATTGCAGTTGTTTGCCCAGTATCAGCTGAGCGGACGCGTATCTGATGTGGCCACCGGCCAGGCCCTGGCTGGAGCCAGCGTGGTGTTGGACGGCAATAGTGTTGCTACAGGCCAAAACGGAAATTACGAGTTCCGGAACCAGCCGGCGGGCAGCTATACTTTGCGCGTAAATTACCTGGGCTACAGGCTGGCGCAGCAGCAAATCAACCTGAACCAGAACATGCAACTGGATATTACGCTGAAGCAGCAGGCGCTGCAGACAGGCGAAGTGGTGGTGTCGGCCACGCGGGCCAATGCCAAAACGGGCACTACTTTTACCAACGTGAGCAGGGAGGAACTTGAGGAACGCAACTTTGGACAGGACCTGCCTTACCTGCTCGACCAGACACCTTCGGTGGTGGTAAACTCTGATGCGGGTGCAGGCGTGGGCTATACTGGCATCCGTATCCGTGGCTCCGATATCACGCGCATCAATGTTACAGTAAACGGCATCCCGATAAATGATTCCGAGAGCCACGGTGTATTTTTTGTGAACATGCCGGATTTTGCCTCCTCGGTGCAGGATGTGCAGGTGCAGCGCGGCGTGGGCACTTCTACCAACGGCGCCGGCGCCTTCGGGGCAAGTATAAACATCCGGACGCAGCAAATCCAGCGCGAACCTTATGCCGAAATCAGCAACAGCTACGGCTCTTTTAATACTTGGAAACATACCATATCGTTTGGTTCAGGCTTGCTGAAGGATAAATTTACGTTTGATGGAAGGTTGTCTAAAATTTCTTCGGATGGCTACATCGATTATGCTTCGTCAGACCTTAAATCCTACTATTTTGCAGCAGGCTATTACGGCAAAACAGGTATGCTGAAATTTATCACTTTTTCCGGTATCGAAAATACGCACCAGGCCTGGGATGGCGTGCCGGAAGACAAACTGGAAACAGACCGCACCTACAACGGCCTCTCCTACGAAAACGAAATTGATCATTATCAACAGGACCATTACCAGCTGCACTACTCCAAAGATCTGCTGCCGCGCCTGAACCTGGGCGGTGCCTTTCACCTGACCCGCGGCCTCGGTTATTACGAGCAGTATAGAGATGACCAGAATCTGTCCGACTATACTATTTCGCCGGTAGTGCTGGGCGATACTATTATCAGCCGCTCCGACCTGATTCGTCGCAAATGGCTCGATAATTACTTTTACGGTGCTACGTTTGCCCTAAATTATTTTACCGAAAACGGCAAACTGAATGCCACGCTCGGCGGGGCCTGGAACAAGTATGACGGCGACCATTACGGCGAAGTTATCTGGTCTCGTTTTGCCTCTGATAGCGAAATCCGGCAGCGTTACTATTTCAACAATGCCGTTAAAACCGATTTTAACATCTTCGGGAAAGTAAATTACCAACTCACTGACAAGTTAGGCATATTTGGTGATGTGCAGTTGAGAAGTATAAACTATGAGATTGATGGCCTGGATGACGACAAACGCGATGTAACGCAGCACGCCAATTTCCGGTTCTTCAATCCCAAAGCAGGCATCACCTATGAAATAAACGGCAGCAACTCTGTTTATGCCTCCTACGCTGTAGGCCACCGCGAGCCCACCCGCTCCGATTTTACGGATAACCCGATGAGCAACCTGGCGGACGTTGCGCGTCCAAACGCTGAAACCATGTATAATCTGGAGGCAGGTTACAGACTCCGCGGCATCAGCCAAAGTATACTTGGCCAAAGTGCCCGCTATACCCTCGACGCCAACTATTATTACATGGATTACGACAACCAGTTAGTGCTGACCGGGCAACTGAATGACGTAGGTTCGCCGCTACGCACCAATATTAAGAACAGCTACCGCACCGGCATAGAACTCGCTGGTATGCTGAACCTGAACGATGTTGTGGAGTTGCGCAGCACCCTGACCCTAAGCCGCAACAAAATCAGGAATTATAATGAAACGGTGTATGTATATGACGCCAACTATAACGTGGAAAACACTGTAAAGAACAATTACAGCGAAACTGATATCTCGTTCTCGCCGGCCGTTATATCGTCTTATGCCTTAGAGGTGCAACCGCTGAAAGGCTTGAAAACGGCTGTACTTTATAAAACCGTGAGCAAGCAGTATTTGGATAATACATCTTCGGATGCCCGCAAAATTAACGCGTATCAGGTAGCGGATTTGCGCCTGCGCTATACTTTGCAGCCGCCTTTTATGAAAGAACTGGAAGTAGGATTATTAGTCAATAACCTGTTCAACCAAAAGTATGAAGCCAACGGCTATACCTTCAGCGAAGAGTATTCTGGCGATGCCACCCGCTACGACTACAATTATTATTACCCGCAGGCTATGCGAAATTTCCTGCTATCGGTAGGGCTTAAGTTTTAGTTAGTTTAGATTTATAAAGTAGAGAGCCCCGTCAACTAGCGGGGCTTTTTGCTTGCCATATTGATAAAGCGAAGCCGGCTTTTACAAAATGCTCTTTTCAGGGAGTCGGATGACTTGATTTACTGGTAACGGTGGCCTTTCCCGAAGATACACAGTTTCCTTGTCGCCAAAGCTTTTGACTTATGAGGCAAATCAGCAGGCCTCATGCCGTATATCTTTTACTTGCGCCCGAACCGCAGATGTTTTGCTTAAAATTTTATCTTTGTGTATTCTCATCCGGTCTCACTATAAAATTATACGATGGCTTACGAACCTGCAGGAGCGCCTGATTACTTTAATATTGACGAGCTGCTCACCGACGAGCACAAACTTATTCGCCAGACCCTGCGCGACTTTGTGAAGCGCGAGATCTCCCCATACATTGAGCAGTGGGCGCAGGAGGCACATTTCCCTTCCGAAATAGTAAAGAAATTCGGCGAAGTAGGCGCTTTCGGCCCGACGATTCCGGAGGAGTACGGCGGCGGCGGTCTTGATTATATTAGCTACGGTATTATTATGCAGGAAATTGAGCGCGGCGACTCCGGTATGCGTTCTACGGCTTCGGTGCAGGGCTCGCTGGTGATGTACCCGATTTACAAGTATGGCTCCGAGGAGCAGCGCAAAAAGTTTCTGCCCAAACTGGCCGGCGGCGAGTGGCTGGGCTGCTTCGGCCTGACGGAGCCGGACTTTGGCTCGAATCCCGGCGGCATGGTGACCAACATCAAAGACATGGGCGACCATTATCTGCTGAACGGGGCTAAAATGTGGATTTCCAACTCGCCCGAATGCCAGGTAGCCGTAGTATGGGCCAAAAATGAGGAAGGCCGCATCAAAGGTTTAATTGTGGAGCGCGGCATGGAAGGCTTCTCTACACCTGAGATACACAACAAATGGAGCCTGCGCGCCAGCACCACCGGCGAACTGGTATTTGATAACGTGAAAGTGCCTAAAGAGAACCTGTTGCCTAACATCGACGGACTGAAAGGTCCGCTGGGCTGCCTCGATTCTGCCCGCTACGGTATTTCGTGGGGAGCCATTGGCGCGGCCATCGACTGCTACCAATCTGCGCTGAAGTATAGCCAGGAGCGTATCCAGTTCGATAAGCCCATTGGCGGTTTCCAACTCACACAGAAAAAGCTGGCTGAAATGGTGACTGAAATTACTAAAGCACAGCTGCTGGCCTGGCGCCTCGGCACGCTGATGAATGAAGGCAAAGCTACCACGCAGCAGATCTCGATGGCCAAACGCAACAACGTAGACATGGCCCTGCACATTGCCCGCGAAGCACGTCAAATTCACGGCGGCATGGGCATTACGGGCGAGTACCCAATCATGCGCCACATGATGAACCTCGAATCCGTAATTACCTACGAAGGCACGCACGACATTCATTTGCTCATAACTGGTGCCGATATTACAGGCATTCAGGCATTTAAGTAAATCGTTGTTCGTGTTTCGTTATTCGTTTTTTGGGAGAGGGGATTAAATAAAATACGATAAGGGCGACGGGAAAGTCGGCTGTTCATGGGCTCATAGGGACAGGTCGCGACCTGACCGTGTTGGCGGGGCAATATTCTGTCGATGAAACAGGCAGCGGAATATACTCCCTGTGTCTGCCGCACGGTACTGCTTGACAACCCTGCTTTTTGTTTCTGCATGTTTGCTGATGCACGCGCGGACAGGTCGCGACCTGTCCCTACAAGGCTGATTGCTAATCATATTAGATTTTTTCACGATTAGTATAAAATAATTAGCAAAAAAGCGTAACTTCGTAGGTATAAATGGAGCAAAAAATCAGCTTTTGCTGTTATCTTTAAGTACAGCCAAAGCTGATTTTAAAGTATAAAATATACCATGAGAGAAGATTATCTCACCGGCGAAAAAGAGCAGATGTCGCCAGCCGAGCGCGACATCGACAAAGCACTCCGGCCGCTCAGCTTCCTTGATTTTACAGGGCAGGCCAAGATTGTGGAGAACCTGAAAATATTCGTGCTGGCCGCCAAAAGACGCGGTGAAGCCCTGGACCACGTGCTGCTGCACGGCCCTCCGGGCTTGGGCAAAACTACGCTCTCGCACATTATCGCCTCTGAACTAGATGCAGGCATCAAAATGACTTCTGGGCCAGTGCTCGATAAGCCCAGCGATCTGGCTGGCCTTCTCACCAACCTGGAAACGAACGATGTGCTGTTTATCGACGAGATTCACCGCCTCAACCCCATTGTGGAAGAATACCTGTATTCGGCGATGGAGGATTATAAAATAGACATCATGCTGGATTCTGGGCCAAATGCGCGTTCGGTGCAAATCAGCCTGAATCCCTTTACACTGATTGGGGCTACGACGCGTTCTGGTTTGCTCACCGCACCTTTGCGTGCCCGTTTCAGCATTAACTCGCGCCTGGAGTATTATGATGCCGAACTGCTGACCACGATTGTGAAGCGTTCATCCTACTTGTTGGGCATGCCCATACACGAGGATGCTGCTTTTGAGATTGCCCGCCGCAGCCGGGGCACGCCGCGTATTGCCAATAACTTGCTGCGCCGCACCCGCGATTTTGCCCAGGTAAAAGGCGATGGCACCATAACGGTGGAAATTGCCAAGTTTGCTCTGAAAGCGCTGGACGTGGATTTGAACGGCCTCGATGATATGGACAACCGCATTCTCAGCACCATCATCGACAAGTTTAAAGGCGGTCCGGTAGGCCTTACAACCATCGCTACGGCTTGCGGCGAAGAAGCGGAGACGATAGAGGAAGTATACGAGCCGTTCCTGATTCAGGAAGGTTATATCAAACGCACGGCCCGCGGCCGCGAAGCAACGGAACTGGCTTACCGCCACCTGGGTAAAATCCCGCCACAGGAAATAGCCTCCGGCGGATTATTCAGCCAGCCCGAAGTATAATATAGTTGTTTGTGATAAGTATAAAAAGCAGGCTATTAGCCTGCTTTTTTGTTTGCAGTTGCTTGTATCAAGGATTGCCTGACGCTAACTATAAAATTGCAAGTTCTCGTCTAAGTAGGACAGGATTGTAAATCCTGTCCAGCATTTATAAATGAGGCACAAGTATAAATCTCCAAACACCTCACGGTGTGCGCAACTCCCGCGAGCGTCTGGTGACTTACAGAAATCAGCGCCATCCTGAAAATAAGCTATAAAGCAGCGCGTGGATTTATTTTACCTTAATTTTGTTCCAGACTAAGTAAAGCCGCACAAGTATAAACAGGCAGCAAAGTATAAACCTTGGATAAGCAACATTATACCTCTCTTATAAAGCAGAAAGCCAGCGAATTGGGCTTCATGTATTGCGGCATTTCCAAAGCGGATTTTCTGGAAGAGGAAGCGCCCCGGCTGGAGCGCTGGCTCAACCAAAATATGCACGGGCAGATGCACTACATGGAGAACCACTTCGACAAGCGCCTGGATCCGCGCCTGCTCGTGGATGGCGCAAAATCAGTGGTGTCGCTGCTGCTTAACTATTTCCCGGAAAAGGAAAACCGGCAGCCGGAAACGGATACCTATAAAATATCGAAGTACGCGTACGGCACCGATTATCACTTCGTCATTAAAGACAAACTAAAAGATCTGCTGGCTTATATAAACGAGGAAATAGGAGAGGTGGGTGGCCGCTGTTTCGTGGATTCTGCGCCGGTGCTGGACAAAGCCTGGGCCAAAAAAAGCGGATTGGGCTGGGTAGGTAAAAATTCAAACCTGATTACGCCGCAGGTGGGCAGCTTCTACTTTATCTCCGAATTGATTATTGATTTGGAACTGGAGCCGGACGGGCCTATAAAAGACTACTGCGGCTCCTGTACGCGCTGTCTCGATGCCTGCCCCACAGGCGCTATTACAGAGCCATATGTGGTAGATGGTAGCAAATGCATCTCTTATTTTACTATTGAGTTGAAAGACCAGCTGCCGCCGGAAATGAATGGTAAGTTTGGGAACTGGGTATTTGGCTGTGATATTTGCCAGGATGTATGCCCCTGGAACCGCTTTAGCAAACCGCATCAGGAGCCAGCCTTTGCCCCGCACCCGCAACTGAAAGACATGAAAAAAACTGATTGGGAGGAACTGACGCAGGAAGTTTTCTCACAGCTGTTTAAAAACTCAGCTGTGAAGCGCACCGGCTACAACGGCCTGCTGCGCAATATTCGTTTTGTGGAAGGTCAGGACTGATTACGCCTGTGCTTTGGTAAAAACCTTGTTCAGAATGAGCAGGTACATGCCCGAAAACTGATCATAGCACCACTGCCTTAGTTGCTGCAGTTCTTCAGCTAACAAGATTTTAAAAGCTTTTCTCAGTTCTTTTTCAAACAGCATTTTATCGAAACTGACCTTCAATAGAATGGTTTTAACGTATTCTAACATTTTAATAAAAAACAAAATAATCTTTATATTTTGGAATACGGAAGAAGCTTAAAAAGGTGGCAGATTATTAGTAAGAATTATGAGATTTAAGGCTAATAAGTTTAGAGATAACCATAAAGTATAAAAGGGAAGCTGGTATTCACCAGCTTCCCTTTTATACTTGGGCAAAGCGTTTAAAGCTTTACGCTTTGATAAATAATTTTGCAATGGCAAGCACAGCATCCTTGCTTAATGGCTCGTCAAATGCTTCTGTAGCGTTACCCACAGATACCTTAGATACAGCTGCAATATCTACCCCGGCCTGCATCGTTTCTGCTTCACCGTCGTAAACTGCCTGGGTAGGTGCTGGCATGCCGGCACCGCGTTCATCGTTGGTAATCCAGCCGTTCAGGCCACGGATTCTTCTGATAATAGATGCGTGGCGTGCTTCTACGGCATGAATTTGCAGCGCAGCTGTCAACACATCGTTGTTGCTTACCAGATTGCCTGCCTGGCCTTTGTAAGCGCGTACGCCTGTGTCCTCAAATGCCTGAGACAGCGCCATGAAAGTCTGCGGATTAGAATCCCAATCTGCGAATTCACCGCCAGCTGAGAAGTCAAACGTAGGCTTATCTGTTGGTGTGCCTTTCAGTGCCTTTATGGTATCTTCCAGGAACTTAACGTGTGCCGTTTCGTTTTTGCTTACTTCCATAAAAAAGCTCTTGTTCTCGCCCAGATTTAGTCCGGATGCAGCCAAGCCCTGCTTGTAAAACTCAGATTCCAAGTATTCCAGCGTCAAGGCAAAGTTCAGCACATCCAGCACACCGCCGGTAGACTGTCCGTAAGCTTTCTTAAACATGGTGCCCATTGCCAAAGGAACGGCTGCAATAGCTACTTTTTTGCCAAAGCTGCCAAAGCTGCTCATTGCGCCGCGGCGGGATGAAAGTCTGTCGTATACATCGCCGTCGACTTTCTCTATATCTTGTATAATCTTAAATATATTCATTTTTCAGTTCCTCCTTTTGCTTATTTAGTGGGTAAATTGCTGAAGTTAATCTTCGTTTTGATGTAAGGGCCTGCAGCTGCCAATACTTTGTCAGGCATAAAGGCTCTGTCTAAACCGTTCATATCAATCAGTTCTTCCCCAAGTTTCCGGGCGTTGTTGCTCATCAAATCATGTATGGCAGCAGCGTGGCGTGCCTCTACAGATACAATTTTACCGGCCAGCAGGAGGTAGGTCAGGCCATTGCCTGAATCTGTGAAAAGTTGACCGGCACCATTGTAGGCGGCAACTCCTAAATCCTCGAAAGTCATGGCAGTTGTAAGTATGCTGTTCTTATCGGAGAAATTAATTTTGCTGAAGTCTACTTCCAGACCGCCGATAGCTTTACTTCCGAGGGCAGCTTTAAAAAATTCGCGGTGAGCTACTTCGTGTGCCTTAATGTCCATCATCACCTTCATCTCATCGGCAGAAAGTGCGCCGGCCGATTTTGAAACTACTTCAGTATAAAAAGCAGCTTCCAGTTGTTCCAGGGCATAGGCATAGTTCAGGATACCTATGTCGCCGGAGCCAAGGTCAACACCCTCCATAGGGGGCATCGGAGTAATTTCGTCGTCATCGTTACAGGCAGTAAGCAGTAATGCGGCTGCTGCGGCAGTGCCACCAGCATACCGAAAGAACGCGCGTCTTTGCATAGGGCTTTGAAGCGCTTTGCTAAGGCCGCCCTGGTTGTTCTCTTCAGGCTTTGTCAGTTCAGTCATAATTTTATCATTTAGTTAGTTAAATGGAACCACCTCCGCAAAAAGCCGCAACAGCAGTGACCCCTGCAAAGTATCTGAACCTACGACGCCATTTTACAGCTGGATTGCATGCTGCTTTAAATTAATTATACCCCGCCAGCGCAACACGCAGCTGTTAGTTATAACATATGTAAATTTAAATATATAAATGCATTGCCTTGGTTTGTGTTTATAAATGCTCTAAAAGCCATATTCTGATTATGGCATTGCCGGTGATGCAGTAAAACATCAATATTTTAGTTATATAATTTAAGTGAATTTTTTTGAAAAGATTGATAATAGTACCTAGGCTTTACAGTGTTGTTGCTTAAATGCGTGTGCAGGGCTGCGTGTTAATCAGGTTTTATGGGAGCAGCTACTATGCAATGCCGGCATATATGCCTAACTTTGTCAGCTATACTTTATACTTAAAAGCGGCACTGCCCTATGCGCCTTTCTGCCTTGCTTATTTTATATTTTGCTATACTTGCTGGGTCTGCCCGGGGCCAGCAGATAAGTATAGAGCTTGGCAAAAGTCCGGTGCCGATTAACCAGTACTTCACCATTTCTATCAAGCTTCAGAACCAGGGGTTAAAAGAATATACCCCTTTCCCTGACATAGAAGGTTTTAAGAAGAGTAGCAAATTCTCATCTACTAAAACCATTATCACCGGCGGCAACACGACCACTATCCTAACCATCACCCAAAACTATGCGGCGTTGGAAGTAGGCGCGTATGAACTCAGGCCTTTTACCTTGAAAGTGAACGGGCAAACGGTGCAGTCGGCAGGTATGCAGGTAAAAGTGGTGCCCATGACAGCAACATCGCCCCAGGGTATAAACCTGCCTAACCTGATAGCACCACAGGCACCTGACCCTGTAGCCGAGGCGCAGCCCGAATTTATCGACAAAGAAGACAATGCTTTTCTGACACTTTATACCAGTAAAAAGGAGGTATTTGTAGGCGAAGGCGTAACCGCGTCGCTATACTTTTACCTGGCCGAAGAAGACCAGCGCTTGCTGGATTTTTACGATTTTGCTAACCAGATGTCGGACATTATACAGCAGCTGAAACAGCCCAACGCCTGGGAAGAAAGATTTGATTTTGCCGAGATAACACCTGAAAATGTAACGATAAAGGGCGTACCTTATCTGCGTTTTAAGCTTTATGAGGCCGTGTTATACCCGCTAAACCATGAACCTATCCATTTCCCGGCGCTAACGCTGAAGATGATAAAGTATAAAGTAGCCAAAAATCCGAGCCTGTTAGCCGAAGACCGGCAGGAAGGCTTCAAAATTTTTTATGCCAGAGAGAAAATAGTGCCGGTGCGCGAGCTGCCGCCTCATCCGTTGCGCGATGTGGTGCCAGTAGGAAATTACCAGTTGCATGAGCGGCTTTCCACAAAAAGCGTGCAGGTAGGCAAAAGCTTCACTTACCAGTTCCAGATAGAGGGCGAGGGCAACCTGGCTGCCATTATGCCGCCTGCGCCAACTCCGCCGGCCGGCCTGAATTTTTATCCGCCGGATGTGCGCCAGGATGTCACGCAGCGGAGCGGACGGGTGCTGGGCTCTAAAACTTTCAGTTATACAATCTTGCCGCGCGAACCAGGCAACTACCAAATGAGCAAAGCATTGCAGTGGATTTATTTTAACCCGGCCACCGCCCGCTACGACACGTTGCACCCTACGCTGGGAGTGCGCGTAACCGGCGTGCAGGACGAAGATGCCTTGGTGTTGTCCCGGGATTTAGGGACATTTTATAATATTATCGAAAACGAAGACACTACGCTGGTGAGCCTGCACCTGTTTGATCAGGTAAAGCAGTATGCCAACATTATTCTGATGGTGCTGCTGGCAGTGTCGGCCTTTATCTTCCTGAAAAAATAAAAATATGAGCAACTCTTACGGAACCATATTCCGCATTACCACCTTCGGCGAATCGCATGGCCCGGCGGTGGGCGTAATTATAGACGGATGCCCGGCAGGGCTCGACATCAGTATCGAAGAGATTCAGCATGCACTGGATCGCCGCCGGCCAGGGCAGTCTAAAATTACCACGCCGCGCCAGGAGGAGGACAAGGTAAACATTCTCTCAGGTATATTTGAGGGCAAAACCACCGGTACGCCTATCACCCTGGTGGTAAATAATAAAGATCAGGCCAGCAAAGACTATAGCCACATCGAACACGCTTTCCGGCCATCGCACGCCGATTATACTTATACTGCCAAGTATGGCACACGCGATTACCGGGGCGGTGGCCGCAGTTCTGCCCGCGAAACAGTAGCGCGCGTGGCTGCCGGCGCTCTGGCGATCAAGTTGCTGCAGCAGCATGGTATTACGGTGCAATCATACGTGTCGCAGGTGGGAAGTATAAAGCTGCAGGATTCCTACGACAAGCTTGATCTGGATAAAATTGACACGAACATCGTACGCTGCCCGGATGGTAAAACAGCTGAGCGGATGATCAGCCTGATAGAAGACGCCCGCGACAGCCTTGATACCATCGGCGGTGTGGTGAGTTGTGTGATAAAAGGTACGCCGGCAGGTCTGGGAGAACCGGTTTTTGATAAGCTGCATGCAGAGTTGGGCAAGGCCATGTTAAGTATAAACGCCGTGAAAGGCTTTGCGTATGGCAGCGGTTTTGAAGGCGTAAAAATGCGCGGCTCCGAACACAACGATCAGTTTTATACCGATGAAGCCGGAAACATACGCACGCGCACCAACCATTCTGGCGGCATCCAGGGCGGCATCAGCAACGGGCAGGATATTTATTTTGATGTCGCCTTTAAGCCTGTAGCCACTATACTGCAGCCACAGCAAACCATAAATGATGCCGGCGAGGACATCACGCTGCAAGGCAAAGGCCGCCACGACCCCTGTGTGCTGCCGCGCGCCGTACCTATCGTAGATGCCATGGCTGCCCTGGTGCTCGCGGATTTCCTGCTGCGCCGGCAGACTAATAAAGTATAAATTATATTTTACCTGTGATAGGAAACCGGGCAGCTCATCCGGGAAAATACGGAAGAGCCGCCTTTCTCATGAAAGTAATCCTGCCGGCATATACCCCCACTGCACAAGTTCCTCCGGATGAGCGATGGGATGACAAATTCCATCTGCTAAAAGTATAATTCTGTGGCTTATTTCCAGCACGGATTGGTACTGATGGTCGGTAATAATAAAGCCTTTGGAAGACAGATGTGCCTGCAGCAGTTCCTGTATCTGCCCTATGTACAAGGGCTCTATACCGGAGAACGGCTCATCCAGCAGCAGGAATTTAACATTCAGTTGCAACAGGAGCAATAACGAAAAGTAGCGATGTTCTCCCTTCGACAATTCATGGGCGTGCTTCGCCAAATGTGGCTGCACCCGTTCATGCTGTTTTAATGCTACGCGCTTGGCCGGATCAGTTAAGTATAAATTCACTATTTTATCAAGCTTAGTATCCTTTGGCAGAAAATCGTGCTGCGGCAGGTAGGCCAGCTGGCCGGGCACTTTATAGGGGGCGGAATACACGTTCCCGTCTATGCAGATGTGCTTGTTATCAGTATGTCTGGTACCGAAGATGATTTGTAGTAGTGTGGATTTTCCGCAGCCGTTCCGGCCCAGCAAGCCTACAATTTCGCCTGTCGCGCAGTTTAGGTATACATCCGTCAGCAGCTGTCTTTCGCCGATGCGGTAGCGCACACTGTCAACTTCCAATTTGGGCGGCATACAAGTATAATTTCAGGACGAACAGCAATAAAACCAGCAGCACATTCATACTATAGGCGGCTGTAATCAGGTAAATCTTACTTAAACTTTTGTTGTAATAAAAGTAGTACTGGTTGCTGTAGCGCTGCTCAAATAAGTATAAAGCAAGTATAAATCCGCCTGTCAGCAGACTAAGGCTGAAGCCGTTTAGCATACCGGTAAGAACCTGATTTGGAAACATAAAACCCGTCAGGCTTGCCAGCAGCGAAAACGGCAGGTTAAAGCGCAGCAGGCTTTTATAATAGTGGAACAGCAGTTTCAATTTATGCATCAGCAGGGCTTGGGCTGATGAAGATAAGTATAAATCAGGAACAAGTAAAAAGACACAGGTATCAACAACTTATACTTCAAAAGTCTTGTGTCCTGATACTTGTGTCCCTTCGCTTGCGCTGCTAAAACAACCTTAGGTGCACCACCAGGTACCAGATTAAAATCAGCGCCGGCAGCAGAAACGGAATAGAGTATTTAAATACATAAGCAAAGAATGACGGCATTTTGATGCCCGCACTCTCGGCAATGGCTTTTACCATAAAATTAGGGCCGTTGCCGATGTACGTAAAAGCACCAAACAGCACCGATGCCAGCGATATGGCCTCCAGTAGTACTGTTGTGTGGCCGCCCACGCCTGTGCCTGTTGCAAACTGGCGCACCTCTATAATGCTGTTCTGGGCCATGTCAAACTTGGCCATACCCAGCGACAGGAAGTTTGCATAAGTCGGGGCGTTGTCCAGGAAGCCGGAAAGCGAGCCTGTTGCCCAATAAAGGAAGTTTGGCGTAATATATCCGGCATACTCCGGCGACGAGGCAATGGCGGCAGAAAGCTGCAGCGCCGGCATCATTGTAAAGAAAATGCCGAAGAACAGGAATACCACCTCCAGGATAGGATGGAAGCTGAACTTGTTGCCTGCCAGCGCCGTCTTACTCGAGAAACGATAGCAGAAGAAAGCTGCTGCCAGCTGAATAACTTCGCGCAGGAAAGAAAATCTGCTGCCATCGTAAGAGATGTGCGGCAGCCCTTCTATCACATTCGGGTCCAGGAAAATGGCCCCGATAATAATAGCCAACCAGAAGAGGTTGCGCTTGCCGCTGATGTAAAACTCAGTTTTTTCGTTATTCCGGGCCACCACGGCCGGGTCAGGTATAAAGTCAGTTTCTTTGTTGCGGCTGTCTATAATAAAAAAAATAAGGCTGAGTAAACCAATGGCGAGCAGCCAGGGGAAAAATAAGTGCTGTAGTGTCCAGAAAAAAGGTACACCTTTCAGGAAGCCGATAAACAGCGGCGGGTCTCCAAGCGGCGTCAGCAGACCGCCGGCATTGCTCACAATAAAAATAAAGAAGATGATTTGATAAGGCTTGATGCGGTGTACGTTCATCCGGATAAACGGCCGGATCAGCAACAACGAAGCGCCTGTTGTGCCTACCAGGTTAGCTAAGGCAGCCCCAACCATTACGATGGCCACATTCATGAGCGGTGTAGCATTAGCGTTGATGTTGATGTAAATGCCCCCGGCAGCAATGTATAATGAACTGAGCAGCACCGCAAAAGACAGGTACTCAAAAAAAGTATGGATAGGCATGTGGTGATTTTGCAGCGCGAACAGGTAATAGGCTAGCACCGTCAGGCCCAGCGTAATAGCTATTGGTTTATAGTTGTGCTCCCAGAAATGGCCGAAAAGTACAGGGCCGCTGGCAATCAGGCCTATGAGCAGCAGGAAGGGAATGATTAAAAACGCTGGAACGTCGTGGGCTGTTTGCGCAAGCAGAATGAGGTTATTTAGCATGAGAATCAGTGCAGGTTTTACGTCAGGACCAAAAATGAATGGCACGCAAAGTTACATTTTCTGAGCTAAAATGCTAAATGCCCCTTACGTTTATGCAAGGCCAGAACAGTACGTGGCGACAGGGAGCTGTTTACTTATCAGAAATATTACTTAATTTTGGAAACTTTAAGGCACAGCTAAAAGTTTTAAATTAAAACAGAGACATCTCATGATAGACAATAAAGAAAAAATAGTTTCGGTTTATGCTGAGGCTAACCCGAATCCGGAATCAATGAAGTTCGTGATGAACGTAACTTTTCTGCCGGAAGGCCAGAGTGTGGATTACCCGACGCTGGAGAGCGCCCTGGAGTCGCCGCTGGCGCAGGAGCTTTTTAACTTCGATTATGTTTCGCGCGTGTTTATCGCCAGCAATTTCGTTACTGTAACAAAAAGCACCTCTATAGAGTGGGTAAAATTGATTCCGGAACTACGTGCTTTCCTTAAATCATACATTGAGGCAGGTGGCCCGGCATTTAACGAAGGTTTTGATGCCGGCAAAAAAGCAGCTGGTTCAGATCATGCCGATGCTTCTGAAGAGGATACCGTTATTGCCAAAAAAGTAATCGACTTACTAGATAATTATGTGCGTCCGGCTGTGGAGCAGGACGGCGGTAATATTACTTTTAAATCTTATGACAAAGGAGTGGTTACTGTACACCTGCAGGGGTCTTGCAGCGGCTGCCCGTCTGCAACCGTTACGCTTAAAGCAGGCATCGAAAACCTGCTGAAGCGCATGGTACCGGAAGTAACCGAAGTAGTAGCCGACGGCGTAACAGTATAAAGTATACTTGTAAACCTATATAAGATATAAACAAAAAGGCCGGTTCTGTAAAGAGCCGGCCTTTTTGTTTGATAAAGTTTCAGCCGGCACGAGGAGTGGTGTACCGGCTGAAATGTATTTTATTGCTATGCCCGTTGTGCCAGTTTAGCGCTGGCGACAGGCTCTTTATCTTCTTTCATGGTATCTACCACAATCGGCGACGCAATAAACAGGGAGGAGTATGTACCGAACACCACCCCGATCAGCATCGCAAAAGAGAAACCGCGCAGCACTTCGCCACCGAAAATAAACAGCACCAGCACTACCAGGAACACCGTTGAAGAGGTAATAATGGTTCGGCTGAAGGTGCTTATCAGGGCTGGGTTTACTACGTCGCGTACCCGAAGTCGCGGGTTGTCATGCATGTATTCCCGGATACGGTCGAAGATTACCACGGTGTCGTTAATGGAGAAACCGATAATGGTCAGTACGGCGGCAATAAATACCTGATCAATTTCAAAAGAAATCCCGAATAAGTCAAATATTGAGAAGACAGCAATAATCATCAGTGCATCGTGCAGCAAGGCAACTACGCCACCCAAGCTAAACTGCCACTTGCGGAACCGGATCATCACGTAGACAAAGATACCTACCAGCGCGAGCAGCATCGCAATCAGGGCTGTGTTCTGGATATCATCGGCTATACTTGCACCCACTTTAGAGGAACTTAGGATTTGCGGGTTCTGATCACTGTACTGCTGCAAGCCGCTCAGTAGTGCTGTTTTTACCTGGCTGTCTGCTTCAACGCTTTCATCATCCGCCAGCCAGCTTGTGGTAACTTTCAGGCGATTGGATGCGCCGAACGTTTTCACTTCCGTGCCTTGATTCTTGAAGTCATCTACCAGCGCATTGCGCACGCTTGTAGCCGGAACCGCCTGATCAAAGCTTACTACATAAGAGCGGCCGCCCGTAAAATCAACGCCCAGGTTTGGTCCGCCGTTGATGGCCATGGCCACAAAGCCAAGTATAATGATAGTAGCAGAGAAGATATAAGCAGGCTTCCTCCACTTCAGCACATCAAACTTGATGTTACGGAACATGTTATCAGCCAAAGCGGTGGAGAATGATAGTTTCTTACCATTCTTGAAAGTCGCTTCGATAAACAGTCGGGAGATGAATACAGCCGTGAAGAAGGATGTTACAATACCGATCATCAGCGTGATGGCGAAGCCTTTTACCGGGCCGGAACCGAAGAAGTATAGTATAAAACCAACCAAAAAGGTGGTTACGTTGGCATCAAAAATGGTCATAAATGCCTGATCATATCCTTTGTTGATAACCTCGCGCATACTCAGGCCTTTGGACGCCTCTTCGCGCATACGCTCAAAAATCAGCACGTTCGCATCCACGGCCATACCCAGCGTGAGCACAATACCGGCAATGCCTGGCAGGGTGAGCGCAGCGCCAAACTGAGCTAATACACCCAGAATGAAGAATATGTTGAAAAGCAAAGCAAGGTCAGCAATAAAACCGCCGCGGCTATAGTAGGCAATCATGAAAATAATTACCAGCAATAAACCCGCTGCGGTAGAAATCAGACCCTGGTTGATGGCTTCCTGACCGAGTGAAGGACCAACCACAGCCTCTTCTACAATACGGGTAGGAGCCGGCATTTTACCAGCCTTCAGGATATTAGCCAAATCCTGCGCCTCTTCAATCGAAAAGTCGCCGGTGATAGAGGAACTGCCACCTGTAATTTCTCCCTGCACCACGGGGGCAGAGTATACATAGTTGTCAAGCACGATAGCTACCTGGCGTCCAACGTTGTCTCCAGTCAGGCGGGCCCATTTTTTGGCGCCTGTAGGGTTCATCGTCATTGTAATTTCTGCGCGGCCGTTCTGGTCGTAGTCCTGGCGGGCATCGTTAATCACGTCGCCGCCCATAGGGGCTTTGCCACCGCGACCTTTCTTGATGGCATAAAACTCCACGAACTCCTGCTTGTTATCGCCTGCTATGGACTTTACGCTCCACAGGAATTTCATATTTGGCGGGAATATCGCGCGTACTTCCGCACGGGCGAAGATGTCATTGATTTTAGCTGTGTCGCGTACGTTAGCGCCAAGTCCGCCAGGCATCTGCGTAAACAGACTGGCCAAAACACCTGTCTGCGCTGTCTGCATAGAGTCGAGCGCGGCAGAATCAGGTTTTGTTTTATCAGTAGCAGCCAGGGCAGTAGAGTCGGTACCGGCAGCGGCTTGTGCCAGCACATCTTCAGTGGCAGTACTGGCTACGCTGTCCGGTTTAGCGGCAGCAGCGGACAGGGCATCATCTGTTTGTTTTGCAGGCGTATTTGTAGTATTTGTCAGGTTCAGTTTGCCGGTTTCCTGCTGTTTGTTCAGGTACTCGCCCAGCTGCCCAAAGTATGGGCTGTATTCCTGTGGCGACCATACTTCCCAGAACTCCAGGTTGGCCATACCTTGCAGCAGGTTGCGCACGCGGTCAGGGTTATCTATACCTGGCAGCTCAATCTGGATACGGCCGGAGCCTTTCAGGCGCTGTATGTTGGGCTGGTTTACACCAAACTTGTCGATACGGGTACGCAGGATGTTGAAAGATCGACCAATGGCATCCTCCACCTCTGTCTCTATAACCGATAATACCTCATCATTTGAAGACTCGTAGCTAATTTTGCCACGGTTAGCGGTGTTGGAGAAGATGCGGCTCAACTTACCATTCGGCTCAATTTCGCGGTAAGCTTCGCCAAATAGTGTTGTAAAACGCTCCTGGCTGCTTTTCTGCAAATCCTGCGCGCGTGCCAGTGCTTTCAGGAAGTTAGGATCTTTGCTGTTGCCGGACATGGATTTGATAATTTCCACCGGCGATACTTCCAGCACCACGTGCATACCGCCTTTGAGGTCGAGGCCAAGGCCCAGTTCGTTCTCTTTTACCTCCTGGTAAGTATAGCCCATAAACACTGGCTCCTTCCATACCGAATCGAGGTACGTCTGCTTTTTAGCCATGTTCACAATGCCCTGCGCGTTGGTAGCATAAGCCTCAGCGTCCTGCTGCACGTTGCGTGCCACCAGCGAAAACGACAGGTAGTACAGGCATAGCGCTGATACAATCACTGTCAGGATGATTATAATGGTTTTGTTCCGCATTTTTGTTAATAGAAATGTATTAGTAAAAAATTAATGATGCTATAGATATGTCATGTCCTTGTCTTCAGACAACTACAATTGGTGCCTGCGCCTTCCGGCAAATCAAAATATTTGCTGCAACAGAACAATAATTAGCGAACAAGAGATGAGATAAAGAGGATGATTGAGCAGCCTAGGGGGCGTTGGGCTGTATAGTAACCGGAAAAAGTTGGGCTGCAAAGCCTGCTCCGGCCGGAATAGTGGCTGATGCTGGCAGTGCTTCATTGGTTGGTATTGCGAAGTTTGGCAGCGGCAGCGGCTTTAAAGCCTGCTGCAGGTTAAGTGTTGTAAAAGAAGTTGTCGCTTCCAGCGAAACCGTCTGCTTTACAAGGGTTTTCTTCTCGTTTTTGGCCGGTGTGTTCAGTTGTGTATCAGCCTGCTGTGTTGCAGGTGCAGCATCACTGTATGCTACTACCTCTTGCCCATTGAGCATCAATGCCCAAAGCAGCGTGAACGATACCAAAAGGTATCTGAAGTAACAGGATATGTTTTTATTGCGCGGCATGTATAAAAGCAAATGTAATGCCTTTTTCTGAAAAAACAGAAATCTCTAGCGGTTTATATCTATAAAGCGCTTGATGTCTTGTTTTTTGCCAATAAGTATCAGAATGTCAGAAGGGTAGATGATGGTGTCGGCTTTCGGGACGCCAATAATATGCTCTACATCTGTTGGCTTGCCGTCTTGTATTTCCTCAAAAAAGCGCTTGATCGTAATCATGTTGATGTTATACTTCTCGCGGAGCGATATTTTGGAAAGGCTCTTGTTGGCGATGCCTTTGGGTGTATTTATTTCTACGATCTCATAGTTGTCGGGCAGCGGCAGAAAAGTACGTATACTTGGCTGCAGCAAGCGCTCAGCTACTGTTGTGCCAACTTCACCTTCAGGCGAAAGTACTTCCTGAACGCCCATTTTCTCAAGAATACGGCGCTGCTGCTTGTTGGATGCACGCGTAATAACACGTTTGATATTGAGTTCCTGCAGGTTGGCGGCCGTAATAAGTACAGCTTCAAAATCCTCACCTATGGCTACCACCACCGCGTCCATGTCTTGGATGTTCTGCGCTTCCAGGGCCCGTATGTCGGTGGCATCCAGCTGCACGGCATAGGCTACATCGTCTTTTATGGCTTCTACGTGCTCCTGGCTATTGTCGATAGCCAGCACTTCAGCGCCGCGCTCTGCGAGCGTGCGTGCAATGGAATTGCCGAACACACCCAGCCCGATTACCGCAAACTTGTGCCTCATACCTTTACTTTAGTATTTAAAAATGTAGTGAGAACATCCAGCCCTTTCTCAAAATTAAAATTATTCGGGATAATGATGTCAGCATCGTTCTTATACGGCTTGATGTACTTTTCGTAGGTCGGGGCCACGTGGTTGGTATAGCGGTACAGCACATCGTCCAGATCATAGCCGCGCTCGATGCGGTCGCGTGTAATGCGGCGCTGCAGCTTCACGTATTCTTTGGCATCAATGTATACTTTCAGGTCCAGCAGCCGGGCAACCGCTTCAAAATAAAATACAAAGATGCCCTCTACCACCACAATGGGTGCAGGCCTGAATTCCAGCTGTCGGGGCACCACGTTTGGGTTATTAAAAGTGTATTCTGTGCGGTAAATAGTTTCGCCTTGGCTCACTTTCAGAATATCATGAGCATACGCCTCCTCATCGATGCAGGAAGGCAGGTCGAAATTCACCACGCCGTTCAGATCTTTAACTTGATGCTCGCGCGCTTTATAATAATTATCCTGTGAAATCAGGCAAATGCTTTCAGGCTCGAACGAGGCCAGCAGCTTATTCAAAAAAGTAGTTTTTCCTGAAGCACTGCCTCCTGTAATTCCGACAATAAAGGGCTTTTGCATGGGAAGCTTTAGTTTCAGAGCACAAAAGTATGACTTTAGGCCGTAAGAGGCCACAGCTGCAGAGAATATATTTGTCCTGGTCTTAACTATCTTGCAAAAAGGCTACCAACTGCTGCATAGCACGGCCACGGTGACTAATGGCATTTTTAGCATCGGCACTCATTTCAGCGAAAGTCTGTTTATAATCTTCGGGCATAAAAACCGGATCGTAGCCAAAGCCTTTGTTGCCTTGCCACACTGTTGCAATTGTGCCTTTCACAATGCCTTCAAACTGATGCTCGTGCCCGTTAAGCAGCAGGGTTATACTTGTACGGAAGCGTGCCTTGCGATTTATCTGACCGCTAAGATTTTGCAGCAGCAGGTTAATGTTGCCGACATCGGAGCGCTGCGGGCCTGCATAGCGGGCCGAGTATACGCCGGGCGCGCCGTTAAGCGCCTCCACTTCCAGTCCGGTATCGTCGGCAAAACAATTTACTTTATAATTATGCCATACATAAGCTGCTTTTTGCCTTGAATTTCCCTCCAGCGTGTCCTGTTCTTCCGGCAGTTCTTCGTGGCAGCCAATATCCTGCAGGCTCAGCAGTTGAAATTTGCCTTCGAGCATTTGGCTTACTTCTGCCAGTTTGTGCTTGTTGTTGGTGGCAAAGCAGAGTTGTTGCATGGTCGTTTATAGTTGTTCGTTTATCGTGTTTCGGGGGAGGTGTGAGGCTTAGATAAATTGTGGTTTGTTATGTGAGATTTGACAGTTTAACCATCCAACCATTAAACTTCATTTAGCCGCTTATACTTTAATGCAGAAAAGCCCCGGATTCCTCTCCCTCAAGTACTACCTGCACGTGCTCGCGCAGCGTGGTGGCGAGTGAGTAGCCGGTATATGCCGCAGCGATGGGGTATAAAGTATGGTGGCGGTTTACCAGTGTGGCTACTTCCAGCTTTTTTAGATTATGCTGCAGGAAAGCATTTAAAGTATAAGCCAGCGTTTTGCCGGTGTTCAACACATCATCCACCACCACTACCACTTTGCCCTCCAGCGCTGTTTGCGCAGGTTGCAGCACCACGGGCATATTAAGCGGATAGGCTTTATCAACAGCAATGGAAAGCAGCTGCACGCGGATAGGAGAGATAGCCGCTATTTTTTCTGCCAGAATGCCGGCCAAAGTATAGCCGTTAGGTTGTATGCCACCCAGCACGAGCTCCTGCTCCTCAAAATTGCGCTCATATATCTCGTAAGCTATGCGGGTTAGCTTCTGGTCTATCTGCGCCTTGTCTAGTATGCGATTGTGTTGTTGTGTAATCATAGCAGGAGAACTTAATTTAGCCCTTGCGGGCAGTAGGGGCAAATGTAAGAAGATATTTGCATCGGCTCACAGGTCAGCGGTTGAAAATAATTTACTGCCAGAGTTTTACTTTAATAAATTTTCGTTAAATTTGCAATCCGAAATAGAAATTAAGGTTAATTAACGTTTATAATAATGAGACAAGGCATTCACCCGGAGTACAGAGACGTGGTTTTTCAGGATACTTCCAGCGATTATAAATTCATCACGCGTTCCACGATGACTTCTGATGAAAAAATCACGATGGAAGACGGGAAGGAATACCCGGTTATCAAAGTAGAAGTTTCTTCTGCTTCGCACCCGTTCTATACAGGTAAAAATATTTTTGTGGACACTGCTGGCCGCGTAGAGAAATTCAACAGACGCTACAAGCAATAAGCAGCTTTTCCCGGTTAAAACGTTTCAAAAGAGAAGTCTTCCTGATTAATTTGGGAAGACTTTTTTATTTTTGCCTCTATGAACATCATCCTCTTCGACGAGCCCTCGATCCGGCAAAACCTGCTCCCGCTTACCTTCACCCGTCCGGTCGCCGAAATCCGCGTAGGTATACTTACTGTTGCAGAAAAGTGGCAGCAGTGTGCTGTAGCGCCGGTGTCTTACCTCACGGCGCCATATCTGCAGGGCAAGTATGGCCGACAGCAACATAGCCACAACTACTATATAAACGGTGCTCTGCTGCCAACGCAGACGCTGGTAGCAGAAATCCGGTCGCTGGCTCTGGGTGAGGCGCTTTATAGCCAGGACATGCTGCTGGCGTTGAATGCTGATGGCCAGGAACTACAATCGGCTGCTGAACTGGCTGCCGCTGCCACGCGTCGCCGCGACAGTTCTGAAAACTGTCAGTTGGTGCGCGATGTATGGGATATCTTTGTGCTGAACGGTGATCAGATTCGTAGCGACTTTAAAATGCTGACTGAAGGGCGACTAAGCCAGCCTATAGGCGATAAGTTTACAGCAGTATATGGCAAAGAAAATATCTTTATAGAAGAAGGCGCTAAAATCAAAGCGGCGGTACTCAACGCCGAAGACGGCCCGATCTATATCGGCAGGGATGCACAGGTGCTGGAAGGCGCACTGATACGGGGGCCGTTTGCCTTGTGCGAGGGCAGCCACGTAAGTATGGGCGCCAAAATGCGCGGCGATATTACCATTGGTCCTTTCTCTAAGGTAGGCGGCGAAGTAAGCAATTCTGTCATTTTTGGTTACTCCAGCAAAGGCCACGAAGGCTTTCTGGGCAACTCGGTGCTGGGCGAATGGTGTAACTTAGGGGCCGATACCAACACCTCGAACCTGAAAAACAATTATGCCGACGTGAAAGTATGGAACTATGCTACAGGCGGTTTCAAAAGCACAGGGAGGCAGTTCTGCGGCCTCATTATGGGCGACCACAGCAAGTGCGGCATCAACACCATGTTTAACACAGGCACGGTGGTAGGCGTGAGCGCCAATATCTTCGGGGCGGATTATCCGAGCAATTTTATACCTTCGTTTAGTTGGGGCGGCAATGCCGGATTCGAAACTTACCGGCTGCACAAAGTATACGAAGTGGCTGCAAAGGTGCTGGATCGTCGCAATCATAAACTGGACGAAATCGAGAAAGCCATACTTGCCGAGGTATTTGAGCAAACGCAGCAGTATCGGGTATGGGATAAGGTTTGATTATTGAATTATTAAA
>Ga0210040_10000998_pt1 | contig 44675 bp, 41 predicted proteins | sample CryGeyCG12114_NA_FD_185462 | JGI IMG/M metagenome (GOLD analysis project Ga0210040, IMG submission 185462) | Groundwater microbial communities from aquifer - Crystal Geyser CG19_WC_8/21/14_NA (SPAdes) (version 2) | ecosystem: Environmental > Aquatic > Deep subsurface > Groundwater | place: USA...
AGATCCGCGCCTGATCGGCAAGACCGCCAGCCATGGGTGCGTGCGGCTGACGAATTGGGACGCCCGTGCGCTGGGCCAAGCGGTCGAGGCCGGCACAACCGTAGAGTTCGTCTGATCGTCCCGATCCTTCGCGGTCTCGGCTGGGGCTGGGGCGGGGGCTTCAACTTAGGTCTCGCACTCGCCGCGTGTGAGCGGTGCGACCTACCGACGGTAAAAGTCGGTTTTCGACGCAACTGACCCGTAAGCAGACGGACCGCTGTCGGCCACTTGCTGCCCTCGGGCGCACATCAACTTATGGCTGCTTAGAGGCTTTGGCGAAGTGGCTCTGAGCGTCAGCAGTGGGTCGCTCCTGACACAACCAACCGCCTGATTTCTCTTGTTGAGGCAGGCAATGCGACTGGCTAGCTTTGATCAAGTCAGTGGTCAGCATCTGATCCTCGCTGGTGTTACATCCTGATTAGCGTGGAAGCCGTGCGGTGATGCTCGGTAAGCGCGAGGAGCGACCGCACGAAGGTCATGAGGGCAGGGTGGGTGCCTTGCGGCACCCACCCCGATCAGCAGCTGCTTACCGACGCGCCAAGCGCCTCGACCTGGCAGGAAGGCGTTTGAGCTTTGGCGAGCAGCGCCTGCAAGCCGCGCAACTCCATCGTAGCTCGATCGCTCGATCCCGTCGCGTCCCGACGCAGCAGCCGGCGCCCATCGCCGCTGAAGCTGTATTCTCGGGGACCGCCGCAGCTGCACATCAGGACGGCGAAGCTGCCATCATCCTTCTGGACGAACTTGCCGGCGCCGATGTTGATCCGGTTCTTGGTGGTCGAGCCGTCGACGACCATTACCTTCTCCAGCAAAGCCGTGTCGTCTTCGATCGTGAAGAGCGCCATGAACGTGGTCCGGCGCTGACTTGCGTGCGCCATCATCATCTCGATGATCGGCTCCGACAGTTCGTTGCTGGCGCCGATCAGCAGATCCGCGGGCTTGGCGAGCGGGTCATTGGCGAGAAGCATGCGCATGGCGGCCGACATCGCCGCCATCTGGTTCACTGCATTGGTCATTGTCTTACTCCTTGTGACTTTTTCCACCGTGGAATCAGCCACGCTCCTCCTCCTCGTTGAGCCTTCACTCTCTTGCGGGCGCCTGCTGCCGGCACTCGCCGCGAGTGCGCTGACCTTGGGTTCGTTCGCCTCAGGCATGCTAGCCGGGGCAGGGCGCGTTATCGCCAGCGGGACAGTCAAAACGAAGTCCTTCGCGGGCCACGATATGGCTGGCCTTCCGCTTCAGTCTCCGCCGCAGGGTCGCAAGCCCGATCGTGCCGACACCCAGCTCCTGCTGGATGCGGTTGCCGCGCCAGTTCATGCCGATGGCGTCGACCAGACCTTCCAGCATCGGATCGCCGTGGTGCAGCTCCTCCAGCAAGTCGGCGAAATACGTCTGGTCCGCCGCCCGATGGATGGTCCGAACCGGATCCTGGATCGACCCGGTCGAGGGGACTTGCTCATGCACATAATCGTAAGGCAGGATGGTGCCGTGCTCGGCAGCCCGGCGCCGTGCTTTGGCGATGCCGCTGGCAATACTGCGCATCAGCATGGTCAGGTAAGGCACCAGCGACATGTCCGGGCGGCTGGCCTTCGGCTTGGCAGCGCGGCAGATCGCCATGTGCAGCAGTTCAATCGGCTCGAGCCCGACCCCTGCGGCGATCGTCTGCGCATTTTGGCGGATTATCGAACCATGGCCAACATCAAGCGACGCCAGCCGGAGCCCGAACGTGGCTACACTGATCTGTCGCGGAGGAGGGCCACCATCCTTAACATACGCCCCACCTTCCGAATTCAGACATGTTGTCCGAATCTGTGGGTACCGTTGTAGTTCAGGATGGTTGGTTCGAAGGGGGTAACAGGTTGGCATGACAGGCTCCGGGGGAGCACGTGATCATGCGAAACAGGCCGTATCCCGAACCCGATAAGAAGCTCATGACCTCGCCTCCGAATGCCGACAAATGGCTCAGCCAAGGTCGACGATGGAGCGCTTAACTTCGTAGGTCATGAGGCCAGCGGTCTGGCCATGTGAAGCGCGAGACCGAAGATATAGAAGTCGAGCCGCCGACCTTCAACTGCAAGGAACGGACAGCTGGTTAGTCCAGCCGGTCTGGCGGCTGAACGACAACGTGTCGAGAGAGCCAGATCGGCACAAGCCGGCCCTACTGCAGCAATCGTTGCATCGTCGTCACGCTCGCCGCCATCGCGACTTGCAGCTGCCGATCGAGCTTTCGAACAGAATGGATGACGAGCGAAGTCCTTGCGCAGGGCATTCACCATCTGCTCGTGGAGCCTGGGAAGGTGGCCACAGGGTACACCCCAACCCAGCCCAAGGTTCTTTAGCAGAGTCCGGAGGAGCACGTCGAAGTGAGCGAGGGCAGGGCCCCCGACCTTGACGATGTCGAAGCGCGAACGAAGCGGGGCTGACAGGGGCGTCAGGTCGTTGGCGGTAGCAATCCAGTTGACATGGCTGACGTCGACTTTGGCCAGCAGGCAGCGATCCCAGAAGGCCTTGGCGCTACCCGGCTCGATCAGACTGAGGAGCGCGGCGACGGGGTCACCATGGCGGCTCGATCCTTCGGCCTTGTCAATCTCGTCAATCACTAGGACAGGGTTGGCGGTGCGATGCTGAGACATGGCTAGCGCAGGAAAGCAGGGCATGGTCGATGTGAACCCCCTCGCCGTGCCCTCCACCGTGCTGCTAACCGCCACCCCGGCAAGGCTCAGGACCGAGTGTCCGCACCCGCTCGCATCGGCAATCAGCCGGGCGAGGTGCGACTTGCCGGTGCCTGGCGGGCCGACCAGCAGCAAAGGCCTGAAGGCGATCCATGGCCGACCGGCCCACAGCTGCAGCCGCCACTGCTGGTCGAGATGATCCATGACGTTCGAGAACCAGGGCGCCGTCGCACGCAACCGAGCAGTGACGGCGAGCTCGCCAGATGGCACCCCGTGCATGGCGGCGGCACCGGCGAGTGGGAGTTCGCTGGTAAGCGCTGAAAAACGTTCGACCAGCGTGGTAACGCCATCAAAGGTCTTTGTCTCCGGCTCGATTGCCGAATCAGCCTGGTGGTCGGCATGGACGAATGGGGGGCGCTTCCCTGTTGTGTAGCGGGATCGCCAAGGGCCATGCGCCCACCGACAAGATAGTCGCAAGCTTGGGCCTGATCGGCTTTGATGATCGGTCAGGAGCTTGATCGTCAGCGAGCGTCGTATCGCAGTCGCTCATGACCCGTTCGCACTTTCATAGCCAACGCCGCGTGCGGCTGCTTCTGGTGGAAAGCCGCTAGTCCACCTTCGAGCGGCGAACGCGACAAAGCAGACGCTCGTTCAGGCGGCAGGGCAGGGGGCACGCGCCTGCTGATGGCGGAGAACGGCCTGGCCGCTTTCGGGCATCAGGTTACCTCAAGTAGCCATCCAATCAGGTATCGCTGATGACGAAGTCACGCTCGAGCGCATCGGACCGGGCCAGGTTCGCTGGCGGAACGACGCAACGGCCTGATGCGTGGTGCCGTCCGGCCCTCCAGCACGTCGGAGACCGCTCCTCGACCGACGGCCGACCCCATCCCAGAGCAGTCATGCGCTGGTGCGGCAAGGCATCGGCGGTCGCGTTACGCCTCGATTGAGTCCTTCACCCCGAGCGCGACGCCCCTGCCCGGCAACCGGTTCGACATCACGCAGTCCGTGATCTCTTGACCTGCCGCCGAGACATGCACAGCATTTGCGCAAAGGGAGACCGGAAATCAACGCAGCGACCAAACCCGCCAAGCACAGTGCACCGGGAAAGTATCTCGGATTCGCGCTGCAGCCGGTCCGCGTCTTCCATCATCTGCTGACCAGCCCGAAGGGCGCCAAGGTGTCGCTCGAGTTTAAAGACGACGTTGCGATCCATTATGCCAATGGTGGCCTGCCGCTTTGGACCTGGTACGAGCCAAGCTCGCGAAGGTAAAGGCGGCCCCGGGCTGCGCCGCGCATCTGCAGCCGTTCCTCGATGCGCCGCTGGAGCAGCAGATCGCAATTATCAGCCGCTTCGAGCTGGAGTCGAACGGGACCGATCCGCTCGATGCGATCCGCGTCATCCTCCGTTCGGCTATCGCCGAGAACGAGGTCGACGTCCTCATCAAGTCGGGAATCGGACAGGCCAAGCAGGCGCTCGATCGTCTCATCCAACGAGGCGAACCAGCGATCCTCGACGCGGACGCCTTTCGCGGCGAGTTCCATGCCTTCGTCCGCCGGAACAACATGCCGGGACTGCTGACCTGCCTCGGAGGCGCACCGGAGGATGATCTGGTCGCGGACATCGCCTCGACCAGACCTACCTTCATCCGCCACTGGAACTCGTCGACGCGAGTCACGACGACCGGCTGCGCGCCGTCAGCGACTACCTGCGGACCTCCGCGGACAAGGCTGACTGTGCGGAGAGAGGCATCATCTTCCAAGGCAGTCTGGACGCCTGGGACGACGATCTCGTGCGTCGCCAGGGACTGTTTCGACGCGACGTGGCCGATATCCACGCCGACAAGCCGGCGGAGGTCCAGGGTCGACTGGTCTACCGGCAGTGCGCCCAACATCAGGCTCCTCTGGAGGGTCGCGTCGTTCCCGGCCACTTCGTCCACGGCAGCTTTAACGACCTGGCCGATCGGCGCCGCGTCGGCTGGCACGCGGAGTTCGAGAAGCTGCTCGACGAGGAGCCAGGATGATGGCCTTCCCGACTACCGGACTTAGCGAACTCGACCTCGTCCAGAACCCCGCCATCGGAGCCTACCTGCTATGGCAGTTCGCGCTCGGGTATCAAGAGGACGGGGCCGAGGCCGCGCCGCTCCTCCTGGCGTTTCTAGTCCTCCCCATGCTGCTGCATCGCCCGACCTTGGAAGCGGTGGCGTCGACCCGAAAGGCGTCGGGGCTGACGCTGTTCGCTGCGAAGTTCGATGCGGAGCGCGAGGCGCTGCTCGAACTGCATGGACGGGCCATGATCCTGCGTCCCCTTAGCCTGCAGTCGATCGGCGTGGCATCCACCTCCCGGCTGGTCCGGATCGATCATGGAGCGGCGACGCTGCACGGCTATTCACTCGACCTGCTCGGCGTAAGGAAGCCTACCACTCCCGAGCGGCTGAAGGGCTTCTCCGCAGCAGCCGCAAAGATCGGACACTGGTTTTCCAAGCTGGGACCCGCCCAGATTGCCTCGACGCTGAGAGTGGACTTCTGATGTACTTCCAGCTCCGCAAACTGATCCTCTGGCCTCGGACTGACGAGGCCCCGCGCGAACTTGACTTGCATCCGGGCGTCGTGAACGTCATCAGCGGCGCCTCGAAGACGGGCAAGTCGGCAGTCATACCGATCGTCGACTACTGCCTGGCATCGCACAAGTGCGCGATCCCGGTCGGCGTCATACGCGAGAACTGTAGCTGGTTTGGCATCGTGATCGACACGGTGGAAGGTCAGAAGCTGCTCGCCAGACGCGAGCCGGGCGACCAGCAGAGCACCGGCGACATGGTCCTGATCGAAGGCGAAAGCGTCGACGCTCCTCGCCGCATCGCGAACAAGAACACGACCCACATGAACGTGAAGAGGATGCTGGACCGCCTCGCCGGGCTCACCAGGCTCGGCTTGGAGCCAGAGGCTGAGGCGGGAGCGCAGTCACGGCCGAGCTTCCGCGATCTCATGGCCTTCACCTTCCAGCCGCAGAACATCGTCGCCAACCCCGACGTCATGTTCTTTAAGGCCGACACGACCGAGCACCGTGAGAAGCTAAGGACGATCTTCCCCTACGTGCTCCAGGCGGTGACGGCGGACGTCCTGCAGGCGCGGTATGAACTGGAACGGCTCGGTCGGCTCCTGCGCCGCCGCGAGAACGAGCTTCGCGCGCTCGTCGCGGCCGGAAACGCGTGGAGGCTCGAGGCGCAGTCCTGGCTAAGGCAGGCAATCGAGTTCGGCCTGCTACCGCCCGACCAGAGGATCCCCACCGATTGGTCCGACATAGTCGATCTGCTGCGAGGCGTAGTGGTGGTCAACGGCGAAGCCGCACACCCGACGCTCGCGGGCATCGACGCCGCGCTGAAGCGACTGCAGGAGCTAAGGGACGAAGAGAGCAAGGCCGCGGCCGAACTCACCCAGCGCCGTCAGCGCCTGTCCGAACTTCGCCGGCTCATTGAGAGCAGCGACGCCTATGGAAGCGCGCTTCGCATCCAGCGCGACGCATCTCCGACTGGCTTAGGCAGCTCGTCCTGCAGGACCGGCCCGAGGATCCGATACCGCTTCTCAGCGATGGCGGACGCGAGAAGGTCGAGCAGCTGAGCGACGCGCTCGCGGCGATCGAGGTCCGGCTGCGAACCCATCCGAGCGTCTCGGACACCCTGGACAGGGAGGTCCTGCGCCTACGCGCCGACGCGGAGACGTCGATCACGCAGCTGAACGGCATCCGCCGGGAGATCGGTTTGCTGGAGCGGAACTCGCAGCAGGCGAGACAGGCGATCGATCGCTTCGACCGAATGGAGCGCTTCCTCCGTCGCCTAGAGCAGGCGCTCGAACTTTACGACCGCACCGACCAGTCCGCCGGGTTGCGGCAGGAGATAGAAGCGCTGAAGGCGCGGATTGCCGAGCTGCAGAAGCGCGTCTCCGAAAGCGAGATCGCCCGCAAGCTCCGCAATGCGCTCGACGGCATCGAGGCCACAACTGGCCGCCTCGTCCCGCGCCTCGATGCCGAGTGGCCCCCGGCGCCCGTCCGTCTGATGATCCAGGATCTGACGGTGAAGGTGATCAGGGGCACGCGCGACGACTACCTCTGGGAGATCGGGAGCCGCGCCAACTGGCTGGCCTACCACGTCGCCCTGGCGCTGGCCCTCCAAAACTTCTTCCTGGCTCTGCCCCACCACCCGGTCCCCGGCCTGGTGATCTACGACGAGCCGAGCCAGGTTTACTTCCCGCGCCGGACCGCTGGCGATGACGGGAGCGAGCCGGTCGCTTGGCGGGACGAGGACGTCGAGGCGGTCAGGAAGGTGTTCATGCTCCTAGGTGAGCAGGTCGCTGCCGCGGATGGGAGATTGCAGGTCATCGTGCTCGATCACGCGGACGAGGACGTATGGGGCGACATCGATGGCGTCGTTCTGGCCGAGCAGTGGCGCGACCATGCCCTCGTGCCGGCCGCGTGGTTCGAATGAGGTCGGAACATCCATAGATAGGCGCATGCCCTCACGTCGACACGAGGCAGGTTCCGGATCGGCGTGCTCATTAAAGGTAATCACGACGTCGCGGGCTGGATCAGAGCACAACCTTGAGACAAGCGTGATCCGGCTCGCCGAAACTGACCGATAGATTGACATGAACAAGGGGCGGAAAGTGGGAGGTGAGCAGGCCGATCTGAATGTCCGCAACTTGGTCTTACCGGACTTCCGCTTGCTTCTTCGCGAGCAGCTCTAAACCGTCACGTAGAGGGCAGCGCTCTTTGATCAGCAAGCCGCTTTTTGCTACTATGTAGCTACTGCGCGCTAATGGCTGCGCAGCTCATTTCCGCTCACATTGGGGTCATATGGGAACGTCAGCCAAAGTGCTGGCGCCAGCTGACGTGCGTCGCTTGGCTACGCGCGCCGGCAAGCGGCGCCACGGCACAAGAGAAAAGCTCATCGTTTTGCTCAGCTTCCGCGCTGGGCTACGCGCCTGTGAGATCGCAGGACTAGACTGGACCATGGTGGTGACTGCACGAGGCGACGTCTCTGCCACGCTCGCCGTGGCTGACAGTATCGCCAAGAACGGCCGCGGCCGCCGCTTGCCCGTTCATCCTGAGCTCGCCATTGCGCTCAAGCAGCAGCACAAGCAACTCGGCAAGCCACGCAGCGGGCCAGTGATCCCGTCGCGCTATGGACGTAATCTCAAGCCCCGCTCGATCGTAAACTGGTTCCGCACCATCTACGACGAGCTCGGCCTGCAAGGCTGCTCATCTCACTCCGGTCGCCGTACATTCATCACGCGCGCCGCTCGTTCCGTGCACAAGGTCGGCGGCAGCCTTAAAGACGTCCAGGAACTCGCCGGGCACAGCTCACTGACGACCACGGAAGCCTACATCGCCGGCGACCGCGATGCGCAGCGCCGGCTCGTCCGCTTGCTGTAGCGGCAACATTGCTCCTTGCCGCTGCTGAAACCCCACCGAGGAGGGCAGGGGAGGGCGCCTTAGCCAACTTTCCGCTAGCCACGCAGCGCAGCGCCAATCCCACCTCAAGCGCTAAAAAGTTCCAGTCGACGGTTCCCGCGGGAATGGCAAAGTCGACGGTTCTCGTGGTCGCGGCTAAGGCAAAGCTCGGCCTGAGGATCGCCTGCTCAGACCCGTCCAGACGTGCGTACCTCGAACGCCGCGACCAGCCGCCCACGCCGAATCGCCCTATGGCTACTTTTGTACTGCTGGCGACAAGGGTTGGCGAGATCTAGGCTGTGGAGCACCCAGGCGGAATGACGGCTGGGCCATGCCGCCGCCCTTCGGTTGGCCATTGTATGTCTGCTCTTCTGAGACCTTGCCGTCCGGAGACCGACAAGTGATGCGCGTTCTCGGCCGTTCGTTCAGCAAGTCGCTGCGGCTGCTGCTGCGACGCAACATCGAACACGTAACCTGTGGATGCGACACACCGCTAATCAGTCTGCCGGAAAACGTGCGCTAGGGGTCTTCACATTGCAACTTGGTATCAGTCGCGGCCGAATAAACAATTGGAACACGGGGCGGATTGTTGAGACCATGTTGCTCATGATTTGGGTGAACCGGAATGATGGCGCAGCGCCGGTGGTCCTTAATGGCTGAAGGCTATGTCGCTTCGGTAATATCCTTTGCCATGGCATCGTGGCTGTGAACGCACGCCCTGTGCGCTTCGTCGACACCACATTCCGGGACGGCTCACAGAGCCTTTGGGCCATGAACATGCGCGGCGGAATGATGGAGGCTGTCGCCGTTGATCTCGACCGTGCCGGCTTCGACGTCATCGAGATTCCTGGAAATTCCATCAACTTCAAGAAAATGATCCGGGATCTGAAGGAGGATCCTTGGGATCTGATGCGCACGCTGGCGCAGAAGATGCCAATTACGGACAAGAGTTGCATGGGCGGCGGGTTCAACCTGACGCCATTGGGCGGCAACCCTGCGCCTCCTGAGCTTGGTAAGCTGTTTTGGGAGAAGCAGGCGGAGATCGGCGCGATCCAGCGCTTGCAGATCGTGTGCAACACCGCGGACCAGATCAAGCGGATGTTCCCGACCATTATGCCGTTCTATCACGAGCTCGGCATCAAGATGGCTTGTGCGCTGTCCTACGCCATCTCCCCGCGCCACACCGATGAGCACTACGCCGAGAAGACGCGCGCGCTGCTGCCGTTTAAACCCGCCGCGATATACCTGAAGGATCAGGGCGGCTTGCTGACGGTCGATCGGCTCCGCACACTGCTGCCTGTGATCCAGGCGAATGCCGGCGACGTTCCCGTCGAGCTCCATTCCCACTGCACTACTGGCCTCGCGCCACTCGTGTATATGGAGGCGCTGAAGCTTGGCGTTACCACATTGCACACGGGCGTGCCGCCGCTAGCCGACGGGGCGGCACAACCATCCGTGTTCACTACTTTGCGGAACGCTCGGTTGCTCGGCTACTCCGCAGACCTCGACGAGACGTTGCTGAAGTCGGTGTCCGAACGGCTGACAGCCTTCGCAGTCCAGGATGAAAAGCCGCTCGGCCGGCCGCTCGACTACGACTGCTACCAGTACGTCCATCAGATACCGGGCGGAGTTATCTCGAACCTCAAGTTTCAACTCGGCGAGCTGCGGCAGGCGCACCGATTGGACGACGTCATCGCCGAATGCGTGGTCATCCAGCGGGAGCTGGGCTATCCGATAATGATCACGCCGTTCTCCCAATATGTCGCAACGCAGGCGACAATGAACATCGTCACGGGCGAGCGGTACAAGATGGTCATCGACGAGATCGTTCGCTTCGCCCGCGGCGCTTATGGCCGCGATTCAGGTTATGAGTCGATGGATCAGAACCTGAAGGATCGCGTGCTCGGGTCACAACGTGCGAAGGAACTCGCTGAGATCGACGCCCGTGCCAGGCAGCCGCTGTCAATGGCGGAGGTGCGGGAGAGCCTGGGCGGGCCGGGCGTTTCGGACGAGGAGCTGATGCTGCGCGTGATCATGGCCGGCACGGGCGAGATTGAGACGATGCGCGCGAGCGGCCCGCCAAAACAGTATCTGTCCGGTGAGATGCCGATCACGTTGTTGCTGAACGAAGTGGCGAAGCTGGAGCGTGTGCGCTCAGTCCATATCCGTCGTGGCACGGACTCGATCTCGCTGCAAAAGCGCGCCGCCAACTGACATCAAGACGACGGGGATATGGCCAAGTGAGCAACGATCTGACTTCGCTGACTGAAGATCATGTGCGCCAACTGGGACGCATCATAGGGACTTTAGAACAGTCGACCTTCGACTTTCTACAGCTAGAAGTCGGGGACCTGAAGGTTACGATCGGCAAGGGCAACGTGCCCGTGCCCGTGCCCGATGCCGCCGCCGCGATGCCGCCGCGGCTCGCCGTCAGTTCCGTTGCTTCGACATCCGCTCCGCCCCCACAAGTGGAGCCAGCACCTGCCCCGACGCCTTCAGAGTCACCGCCACCAACGGCCGGGTCGGTGGAGATCACCTCTCCGATCATGGGCATGTTCTACACGCGGCCAGAGCCGGGCGCGGCAACCTTTGTGACGGTCGGCGAGAGCGTTGAGGAGGACAGCACCGTTGGGCTGGTCGAGGTCATGAAGACCTTCAATGCCGTCAGCGCGGGCGTGCGGGGAAAGATCGTCGAGGTTTGTGCGCCTGATGCGCAGCTCGTCGAATACGGCCAGGTGCTGTTCCGCGTCGCGCAAGGATAACGGCCTACTCATGCCAATCTCCAAGGTCCTGATCGCCAACCGCGGCGAGATCGCACTGCGTGTCATTCTTGCATGCCAGGAACTCGGTATCGAGACCGTGCTGACGACATCCGAGGCGGATCGCGACAGCCTGCCCGCGCGGGTTGCGGACCGGGCGATCTGCATCGGCCCGGCACGCTCCACCGAGTCGTATCTCAACCACCGCAGCATCGTCGCCGCCGCACTGGGTGCCGGGGCCGATGCCGTTCATCCCGGCTACGGGTTCCTGGCGGAGTCCCCCGACCTGGCGGATGCCTGTGTCGCCGAGGGGCTGACATTCGTCGGCCCGACTGCCGACCACATGCGGCAAATGGGCAACAAGATCCAGGCGCGCTTGCTCGCCAAGGCGGCCGGTGTGCCGACACTATCCGGCTCGGAACGCATCGGCTCGCCCGAGGAGGCGATCGCTATTGCCGAGCGGGTCGGCTTTCCCGTCATCCTGAAGGCTGCCGCCGGCGGGGGCGGGCGGGGCATGAAGGTGGTGAATCACGCCGGAAACCTGGCCCAGACCTTTACGTCCGCCGCGGCCGAGGCGGGTGCGGCGTTCGGCGATCCGACGCTCTACATCGAGCGCTTCATCCGCAATGCCCGGCATATCGAGGTGCAGGTGCTCGGCGACCGCTTTGGCACGGTCGTTCATGTCGGAGAGCGCGACTGCTCGCTCCAGCGGCGCCACCAGAAAGTCGTCGAGGAAGCGCCCGCGCCCCGCATCGCGGAAGACCTTCGCGCGGAAATCCGCCACGCGGCCGTGAAGCTTGCCCGCAACATCGGTTACGAGAACGCCGGCACGGTGGAGTTCATCTACGACGAGGACGAGAAGCGCTTCTACTTCTTGGAGATGAACACGCGCATCCAGGTGGAGCACCCGGTCAGCGAGACGATCACTGGTATCGATCTGGTGCAAGAACAGTTCCGCATCGCCGAGGGCCTGCCACTGCGAGTGGGGCAGGCGGATATCGTCCTCCGGGGCCATGCGATCGAGTGCCGCATCAACGCGGAGAGTCCGCGCGCGGGGTTCCGGCCGAACGCGGGGGTGATCGAGCGGTGGGAGCCCCCGGTCGGGCCCAACATCCGCGTCGATACGCATTGTTACACCGGATACCGAGTACCGGTTTTCTATGACTCACTGCTTGCCAAGCTGATCGTCTACGGATCAACTCGCGCCGAAGCGATCGAGCGGATGCGGCGATCGCTCGACCGGTTCGTGGTCACGGGCGTCGACACGACCATCCCGTTTCTCCGCTTCATGATGGAGCGTGACGAGTTCGCGAACGGTGCGATGACGACCCATCTGATCGACGACGTGTTGCCGCAATTCATCGGACAGTCGCAATGACGGTCAGTGCGCCCGACCATAATGCCATTCCCTGCGACGGCTGCACGGCGTGCTGCAAAACGGACCAAGTCATTTTGCGCCCGGAGGTCGGGGATGATCCAGCGGCTTACGAGGTCGAGTATATCGCCAGCGCACTTTATCCTGGCCAGCGCGTCCCTGCCCTGAAGCGTGATCCCCAAACCGGCGCCTGCGTCTATCTAGGGCCTGCAGGCTGCACCATCCATGATCGTGCACCGTCGATCTGCCGCCGTTTCCATTGTGCCCGCATGTTCAAGGCGCTTGGCCAACTTTCCCGTGCCAAGCGCGACGTGCTGTGGGCGCGGGGCGACGTGCTGGAGGAGGCAATCGTGGAGCGCGGCCGCGATCGCTATCAACTCGCGCGATCGCTCGGGCTGGACGCCGTGCTCGACACGGAGCTGCAGGTCGCCGCGTTCGAGAAGATTGTCGCTGCGACTCCTCGACAGCGGTGAGCGTAGCAGCGGGCGATCACGCCCGCTGCCAGCGATTCTCAGAGTTTGATCCGCCCGCCGATGGTGAAGAAGGTGCCGCGACGGTCGAAGAACTGGGAGTTGACCACCGTCGGTTGAGTGATGCCGTTCGGCGTGATGGGAGGATACACGTTGAACAGGTTGTCGACCCGCCCGTAGAGTTCCACCGCCGAGTTCACCCTGTACGAAGCGGACAGGTCAACGTAGCTGCGGCCCGAAACGTCGTTGGTGAGCAGGTCGAGCGTTGTTTGGTTAAACCGGACGTCGTACTTGCCACCGTCGATGTACCGATAGGTCGCACCGAAGCGCAAGTCGCCGATCGAGTAGTTGGCGTCGAGGTTGACGCGCCATTCGGGCAGGCCTTGTGGCGGAGGGGTGGCGCCGGCCTGTCCGACGTAGTCGGTGGTGACACCGTTCGTCGTGGTCGAAATCTCAGCGACATAATTGGCGAGCCCCCGCAGGCTCATGTCCCCACCAAACAGTCGGAAGCGATATTGGAGTTCGACATCGACGCCGCTGGTCTTCAGTGAATCCGCGTTGAAGGGAATGACGTTGACCTGACTGATGACGCCGCTAGCGTCACGGATCACGCCCGCGCAAAACTGCGTCTGACCGGCGTCGCAGAAGTCCACGATGCTTTGTGGCGCGATAGTGGAGATCGCTTCGTTGATTTTGATTGAGTAATAATCAACCGATGCCCGGAACCCTTGGAACCACCCGGGCTGATAGATGATGCCACCGGTGAAGGTAACGGCCTTTTCGGGCTGCAGATCCTGGTTGCCGCTGGTGATCTGCACCGTATTGCGCGCCGTGTTGGTGCGCGGATCGATGATGGTATTGATCACCTGATTGCCGCGCGAGAACAGCTCGTAATTGTTCGGCGCACGGATGTCGCGCGACAGCGTTGCGCGGAAGCGCAGGTCGGGGAAGGGCGAGTAGTTGGCGCCCACCTTCCAGGTGGTGACACCGCCACTCAGGGAATAGTCCGTGTAGCGGATCGCCCCGTTGAAATCGAGGCTGTCTGCGAAGCGGCTGCCGCTGGCGAGCGGAACAACGATCTCGGCAAAGCCTTCCTTGACGTTGAACTCGCCGGAGAATGGCTGCGTGTTGACCGAGCGCCAGCGACGCAGCTCGGAGTTCAGATCCGAGGTCTGCTCAGTGCGTTCGCGACGGTATTCCGCTCCTACCGCGACTTTCACGTCACCGGCCCAGGTTCGGAACGGGCTGCCCGAAAGGTTGGCCGCAAACACGTCCTGTTCCAGCCTCGACCGGGTCACCGATGTCCCCCGATAATAGTTGAGCGCCTCTGGAGTGATCGAACCTGCGCCGAACGGATTTATTGGCACGCAGTTGGCGATGTCCCCATAGGGGTCCTGCGCGCTGGTCGGGTTCGGGTTGTTCAGCCGCGCGCGGCAGATCGCCTGATTCGTTGCGGGATTGATGACGCTGTCCAATCCCAACGTAAAGCGCGCGTTGATCCGGTTGTTATAGCTCAACGATTCATAGTTGTTGCGCCCGACCTGTCCCGAGATGTCCCAAGTCCAACCGGTGCCTAGGCGGCCTTCCAGCCCAAAGGTGTAACGGCGGGCCTCTGTGGTGTTGTCAAACAGCGAGAAGCCGTCCTCATAATTCAGCCGACCGAGAGCGAAGCTGTTCAGATTTGCGGCGCCCAACGCCGCGCGAAGCGTTGCCGGCAAAAACGCATTATCGTTGCGAATCGTGATACTGCCATTGTCCGGATTGGGCGTCAGATCGGACAGCACTCCAACGCGCGAATAGAGTGCGTCGGCGAAAAATGTGACATTATCGTTGATTTCGAGCCGCAGCGAGCCATATCCGGTGAAGCGTTTGATCTCCGGGAGAATGTTTCCTTGGTCCTCGACCGTGGCGCCATCACCGCCAGTCATGAACGTGCCGCCGATATTGGTGCCGTAGTTGAACGGGATCGGGGTTCCGCCAGGGCCGAACTGCACGCCGGTACCGGCGGGAAAGCCCAGCCGCTGGGCCAGCGCGAGGGCGGTTGCGCGCTGCGCTGCAGTGGCACCTGCCAACACGCCGCCCGCGGTCATCTGGGTAAACACCGAATTGTCGGAAAAGATAAGGCGCGGCTGGCCGTTGGTTAGGGTGTACGCGGGGTTGGTGAGCAGGGCCGTCTCGTTGCGTCCCCAAGGACGCTCGCCTTGCGCAGTCTGGCCATCGTTGTGCATATAGTCGGCGGCGACAGTCAAGTGCAGTCGGTTGTCGAGCAGACCCTTGCCGAATGCGCCGCTGATCGTCGGACGGTGGTGGTCGTTGTAGATCGTCTGGCCGTAAGACGCGTCCAAGCGCAGCCCTTCAAGGTTCTTATCAAGGACGAAATTCACGACACCCGCGACCGCGTCGGATCCGTAGGCGGCTGAGGCGCCGCCGGTCACGATTTCGATGTTTTTGATCAAGGCGACCGGCACGATGTTGGTGTCGATCGTTCCCGCAGGATCGGTAAAGGCGACACGGCGGCCGTCGATCAACACCAGCGTGCGCTGGGTGCCCAAGCCGCGGAGGTCGGCGTTTGATCCGCCGACCGGCTCGCTCGACTTGCCGATATTCTGGTTGATCCGCAGCTGTGGCACGTCTTCGAGCAGATCGGAGATGGTCGCAGCAGCCTTCTGCTGAAGCTCGACCTGGCTAAGCGTGGTAACTGGGGTCGGTGCCGTGAAACCGCTGATGCGTGAGCCGGTAACGACAACTTCGGTTGCGCCCTGAGTAACATCAGCAGGCGTGTCTTGGGAGGTGGCGACGGCCGTCGGACCCGGCTGCTGAGCGGGACCCTCAATCGTCGCGGCAGGGTTTGAGACTGGAGAGGAGGGCTGGGTCTGTGCATAACCGGCGGTCGGTGCCAACAACGTCGGAACGCCGGCTAATACCGCGAACAGCGAACCAGAGTGGAGCGGAGCCAAGGCCGCCCGCGCCCGCTTAGATAGGGAGAGCAAACCTGCCGGCCCCGAATGACCTGACGCGAACGGCGACTGCATGGTGAGCTTGAGCATCACTCTCCTCTCAAATCTTTTCGTATCCGTCAGATTGTGTTTGCCTATGTTGAATCGTTCCAATCGTTTATCTGATGCAAACTGATACCCTTAGGGCATCTGACTAACCTGCTTAGACAGATCGGCAGCTCCACAGGCTTTGAAGCACCTCATCCACGTCCCAGGAAAGGCTGGGCGATAGGCAAGATTGTCGAAGAGAAGATATTGACCTGATCCGGGACTCCGGCAGCGATCGCCACGAGCTCGGCGACATCCCGCGCCGCCATCGTCTTGTCAGTTGGCTCGCGGTTTTCGGTGTTGCCGGCCAATTCTGTGATTGTGGAGCCGGGATGGACGATCGATGCCGTGATGCCGTACTGGCGGCCGTCAAGGGCAAGCGAATGCGTCATCCCTTCAAGCGCGAACTTCGTGGCGGTGTAGGCGACAGTGTCGGGGCGCGGCATTTTCGCCGACAGGCTGCCGATGTTGATGATACGCCCTCGACCGCGCGGTCGCATCACGCGCAACGCCTCGCGGCTGCACAGGAAGGCAGCCGTCAGGTTGATGTCGATCACCGCTTGCCATTCTTCCAATGTCATGTCGATCGTCGGCCGGTGCACTGCGACCCCCGCATTGGCCACCAACAGGGTGACAGGTGAAAAGGCGTCCGCATCGGCAAACAGGCACTGTACCTCCGCTTCATGGGTGACGTCGGTTGGCCGGATCAGAAGCCGGTCTTCAGCCAGGCCGAGTTCGTGGGCAAGTGCTTCAAGACGTTCGGCGCGGCGCGCGGCGAGAACCAGCCGCGCACCTCTGGCCGCAAACACCCTGGCCACCGCCGCTCCGATACCGGAGCTGGCCCCCGTGATGACTGCGGTATGTCTCGAGAAATCAAACATGCAACGTCCTTTCATTCGAGCTGCCCGTCGCCCGCGAAGCTCCTCCTTACCGGTGACCTGTCGTGAGGCGAGGAGCGACGACCTCGGTTCCCGAAGCTCCTCGGTCAGCCATCCGCTGACGGTGGAGCGCCAACAGCGCGACGCGGTTGGCAACTCCCAGCTTGCCGTAGGCGCGGCGTCGGTAGGTGACGACCGTGGCCGGAGAGAGGTGCTTGGCGAGCGCGATCGCCTCTTGGGTTTCACCAAGGATCAGCGCCGCGGCGATCTCCGCCTCGCGCCGGCTGAGGCCCGCTCCCAGTGCGAGCAGCCCCGCGATCAGGCTCTCTTCGTCGGCCGGATGCCCGCTCGCCGCCTTGGCCCGGAGGTGTTGCCGGAGGGCCGCGATCAGGACACCGGCGTGATATTCGAGCCGCTCCATGCACTCATTTGTCGGCGCTGCGTCGGCGCCCGTATGGTAACCGCTAGCCACGAAGCAGGGCTGTCCCGGCCACAGGATCGAGACTCGATCGGTCACGCGGGCGCGGTCGTAACAGGCCGCACGATAGAGGGGATCGGCAATGTCGGCTGCTCGCTGGCGAACGATCAGCGGCCTCCTGCTCCGCGCCCGCCAAAGCGGGGCCAGTTGCGCATCGGATCGCCAGAAGCCTCCGGCATAGTCGCTTGACGCACGTAGCGAGAACCCTGGGCATTGCGACGGCTCGCCCGCTGCGAAAAGCAGTTTGACGTCCTGATCGCTGTTGCGGCAGAAAACCGAACACATCTCGACCCCGGCCAGCGCCCGCAACATATCCAAGAATCGGGCAGGGAAGGACGCACCCCCGATCGCGGCGACCAGATCGCCCAGCGCGTCGGCAGCTTCACGGCTTGAGTGAAGGTCCTGATCAATTCGTTCCGTAGGGAGGATGCCTCCCCTGGAGGCCGACGAACGGTGCCGCTCGATCATGCCGTGAGCAGACCCTTGCGCTTGCTCCAGTCGACGACGGAGCCGATGCACCGCGCGAGCAGCTCGGGCTGGCCAAGATAATAATGCGTCGCGCCTTCCAGCCGTACATACTCCTTGTCCGGCGTCGCAAGTGCGGAGTAAATTGCCGGGTTGTGGGTCGACGGCACGGCTTCGTCCGCGGTGTTTTCGATCAACAGGATCGGGGTCCGGTGGATCTTGGCGGCGTTGAGCGGTCCCTTGGCCCTAGATCTGTCGTAGCTCCACTGGCTGAGCCAGGACCGGAGCGTGGTATAGCGCGCAAGTCCAACCGGCCCGACGTTGACGGCGCGCGGATCGCCCATGTAACACCAACCGACCCGCCGCTCGGACGGATCAATCGCGGGATCGAACCAGCGCACGTCGCACATCGTCCGGTGGACGACGAACGCGCGCTCCTGCTCGACCCCGCCGCGCGCCTTCAACTCGGCGAGGGTGTCCTCAACCCAAGCCGTGATCCGCCGGTTGCGCGCGCGTTGGGCCTCACGGAAGCGCGTCACGAACTCGGCGCTGTAAGGCGGTTGGTTGGGGCAGTCGGGCGAATAGATGTCGAGCTCGGGATTGCGGTCGTCGGGGTCGAATTCGTTCGTGACCGAGGGATCGAGCCATTCGGTCAGCGTCTCGGCCCGCGACAGGTGCGCGGCGATGAAGATCACGCCGTCTGCCGGCTGGAGTCCAGCGCCGACCAGGTCGGCCGGATCGCCGGCCGGCGTACACGTGATGCTGGGGCTTTCCGCCTGCGCCTGGTAGAACAGCGACAGGGACCCGCCACCCGACCAGCCGAGCAGCACCACCTTGTCATAGCCGAGCTCTCCCCTTGCATGGGCGATCCACTTGCCAAGGTCGATCGCGACCTTCTCCTGAATCAGCGCGGCGTCGTTGCGCGGGTAGCGGCTCGCCGCGCACAGCACGTCGAGCCCAGCATCGGCGAGCGCGACCGGCATCGGCAGCAAGTGCAGCACCGATGTCGGGTGCATGAAGATGTAAACGGTCCGCGACGTGGATTGGGGGCTGCGCATCAGCTGCCCCTCCAGGTTCACATGCCCCGAGTTTCCCGCGAAGCCATAGGTCTCGGTGAACTTGGGATTGTCGGGGAAAGACAGGATCAGCGGCGTGCGTGTCCATTCCGTTTTACCGTGGATCTGGCTCATGCGGCACCCGCCAGCGAGACACGCGTGGCGTCATATTCGAACAGCCAGTTGTAGCGCTCCACGACCTTGTCCGCCGCCCATTGTTCATCGACATAGGCCTGCGCGCCGACCGGATCGGCGAGCGTCGGGTTGTGGAAGCGGGTCGCGTTGCCGAGCGCACCCTCGACCGCTCGCGTGGTGCGGGGGATACGCGCCTTCTGATAATGGTCGAGCACCGCGTCGACCGTGTCGAACTCCTCGAACGCGCGCGCCAGGACGCATCCGTCCTCAAGCGCCATTACAGCGCCCTGCGCCAGGAAGGGCAGGGATGGGTGGCAGGCATCGCCCAGCAGCGCGACGCGGCCGTTCACCCATGCCTGCATGGGCGGGCGGGCGATCAGCGCCCATTTGAACGGCTGCGGGATCGCGGCGATGTAGTCGTGAACATCGGAGTGCCAGCCCGGATAGTCGTCGTGGAATTCCTGGTTGGTGCCGGGCGTGGACCAAGACTCCACCGTCCAGTCCTGCCGCTCGATCACGCTGGTGAAGTTCATCAGCTCGCCGCGACGAATTGGATAGTGGATGACGTGCCCGCCTGGGCCGATCCAATTGGTAGCGACCGGGCGGGTCAGCCGTTCAGGCAGCCGCTCCATCGGGATCACTCCGCGCCACGCCACGATTTCTGTGAACTTGGCTGGCCCCGATCCGAACAGTTGCTCGCGCATGCCCGAATGCACGCCGTCGGAACCGATCACGACGTCGAAGGTGGCGGACGGCTTGCCCTCGAAGGTCAGCGTCACCGAGCCGCCCATCTGGTCGACACCGACGAAGCGATGATCGATCCGGATCGCCCCGGGCGCGATCGCCTCTACCGCCTTCGCCAGGATACCGTGCAGGTCACCGCGGTGCACGGTGACGTAAGGGAAGCCGTATCGCGCGCGGGACTCAACGCCGAGATCGAACAGCTTCCAGGTGTCGCCGGTGTTCCACAGTCGGATCTCCTTGCCCTCGGGCTCGAAGCAGATCGACTCCAGCTCCTTCTCCAGGCCGAGCTCGAACAGCACCCGCGCGCCGTTCGGACTGACCTGCAGCCCTGCGCCGACCTCGCGGAGCTCCCGAGCCTGTTCGAAGACGGTGACGTCCAGCCCTTTACGCAGCAGTGCGAGCGCAGCGGTCAACCCACCGATACCACCGCCGACGATCCCGATTCCCACGCCCTGTTTCAAATCGGATCCCCTCCTGTCGGCACTCGATCAGCTTCGACGTATGCCGTTCGTCATGTATGCGGCGGGCACTCGGAAGCGTGTTCGCACGCGCCGACGCCACGTCTGTGTTCCGCGCGCCTAGAGCGCGATCGCGACGGCCTTGGTCTCGGTATAGGCGTCGATGCCCTCGCGGCCGTTCTCACGACCCCAGCCGGACTGCTTGAAACCGCCGAACGGCAGCGCGGGATCAAGCCCGCCGCCGTTCACGCGGACGGTGCCGGCCTTGAGCTTGCGCGCCAGCCGATGGGCGGCCGAGAGGTTGTTGGTCCAGATGACCGCGCCTAGGCCGTACTCGGTCGCATTGGCGTCCGCAGCAATGACGTCCAGATCTTCGTCGGCGAACGACATGGCGCACAGCACCGGGCCGAAGATTTCCTCGCGCCGCACGGACATGTCCGCCTCGGTGCCCGTCAGGACGGTCGGCGAGACGAAGAAGCCGCTGCCGGCGCTCTCACGCTCACCGGCGCGCATCGCAGCCCCGGCATCAACGCCCTGCTGGACATAGCCGCGAACACGGTCGCGCTGCGCTGCGGAAATAACCGGGCCCATCTGCGTGTCGGTGTCCAGGCCCGAGCCGAGCTTGATCGCATCGGCGACCTTCGCGACGCCCTCGACGATCTCGTCGAAATGCCTTTCATGGATGAACAGGCGCGATCCGGCGTTGCAGACCTGGCCCGCGTTGGTAAAAATCGCGCGCGCCGCGCCCTCGATAGCGCGGGGCACGTCGGCGTCCGGCAACACAATCACCGGCGTCTTGCCCCCAAGCTCCAGCGTCACGCGCTTGAAGTTGCTGGCGGCCGCGCGAAGGATCAGGCGACCGACCTCGGTCGATCCGGTGAACGTCACCTTATCGACGCCCTCATGTGCCGTCAGCGCGGCGCCCGCGCTCTCGCCGAAGCCGGTCAACAGGTTGAATGCGCCGTCGGGGAAGCCGACCTCAGCGATCAGGTGCGCGAGCCGCAGCGCGGTGAGGGGGGTCTCCTCGGCGGGTTTCAGGATCACCGTGCACCCGGCAGCTAGGGCCGGGGCGATCTTGGCGGCTGCCATCGCCAGCGGAGCATTCCACGGCACGATTTGCGCCACCACGCCCACCGGCTCACGGAGCGTATAGGCGTGCCACGTGCCCATGCCCGACAGAGCGATCGTCTCACCGTTCAATTTGGTTGCCCACCCGGCATTGTAGCGCAGCGTCTCGATGGCGTGGGGCAAGTGGAAGAAGCGTGCGTCGCGCACCGGCATGCCGTTATCGAGCGTCTCCAGCGCGGCGAACTCGTCTGCAGTGGCTTCCAGCGCATCGGCCAGGCGATTGAGCAGACGGGCGCGGGCGGCCGGCTTCATCTCGCTCCACTCGCTGCTCTCCATCGCCCGGCGCGCGGCGGCGACCGCCAGATCGACGTCTGCCTCACGGGCCTCGGCGACTTCGGCCAATAGGGTGCCGGTCGCGGGATCGTGCGTCTCGAAACGGCGGCCGTCCTGCGGCTCGACCCAGCGCCCCCCAATAAACAGCTGGTGGCGGCTAGCGGCAAAGGCGCGCGCCCGATCGAGAGAGTCGACCTCCGGCCTGCCCAAGAATCCCGTATCGCCCATCTTTTCAGCCCCTCCGACACGATCCGGCACCTTTCGGCACCGCTTTGATACACGCACTATAATCAACGGCATTCAACCTTGTCGAATGCTATTTGTCATGCCAGAACGCAATTGAAAGAGGGCGGTATCCGGTGGATCGCGAATTCGATTATGTGATCGTCGGCGCAGGCTCGGCCGGCTGCGTGCTCGCCAACCGCTTGAGCGAGGATGGGAACGCCTCCGTCTTGCTGATCGAGGCGGGCGGGCATGATAAAAGCTGGCTGTTCCGCATGCCGCTCGGCTTCATGATGACGGCGGCGAACCCCGCCTTCGATTGGGGCTATGCCAGCGAGCCCGATGCGAAGCTCGGCGGGCGCTCGCTGCCGGTGCCGCGAGGCCGGGTGCATGGCGGATCGTCGTCGGTGAACGGCATGATCTACATGCGGGGCCACTCGGGCGACTATGACGGATGGCGGCAGTTGGGCGCCGCCGGGTGGAGCTATGCAGACGTGCTCCCGTATTTTCGGCGGATGGAAAACAGCTGGCGTGGGGCGGGGCGCTTCCATGGTGGTAGCGGGCCACTGTCCGTAACGCCGGTTGGGGGCGACCGCCTGCTGACCGAACCGATCCGGCAGTCGGTTGTGGCCGCCGGGTATAAGGAGAGTGACGACCTGAGCGGTGAGCGGCAGGAGGGCTTCTCGCCATGCGAGGTGACCGTCGACCGCCGCGGCCGTCGCGCGAGCACGTCTGCTGCTTATCTTCAACCGGCGCGGAAGCGGCCGAACCTGACTGTCCTGTCGAACGCGCACGCGACGCGCGTGCTGATCGAGGACGGTCGTGCGGTCGGCATTGCTTATGTCCGTGACGGCGAGCCCGGCGCGGTTCGTGCCCGCTGCGAGGTCATCCTGAGCGGTGGCGCGTACAATTCTCCACAATTGCTGATGCTGTCAGGCGTCGGACCGGCCGACCAACTTACGGCGCGAGGTTTGCCGGTGGTGGTCGACGCGCCCGGCGTCGGCCGCGACCTGTCCGAGCATCCTCTGGTTTACATGACCTTCGCGGCGCGCCAGGCGAACAGCTTCCTCCGTGCGCTTCGCGTCGATCGCGCGGGGCTCTCGGTGCTGCGCTGGGCCCTGACCGGCAAGGGCGCATTCGCCAGTCAGATCACCAGCGGCGTGCTGATGCTGCGGACCCGGCCCGAGCTGCAGCGGCCCGACATACAGCTGGTGTTCCTGCCCGTCCGCCTGGATGCGAAGCTGTGGCATCCGTTCGGTCGCAAGCAGACCCACGTCTTGTCGGTGATGGTGATGCAATTGCACCCGGAAAGTCGCGGCACTGTCACGCTGCGGTCGGCCGATCCGCTCGACAAACCGCGCATCGACCTGAACCTGCTGTCGACGCCGACCGATTTCGCCGACGTCCGCGGCGGGATCGAGGCGGTGCGGCGCATCTTCGCGCAGGCACCGCTCAGCGACATGGTGGAAGCGGAGATCACGCCCGGCAAGGACGCCGACCTAGACGACTTCATTCGCCACAATTTGAAGATCACCCAGCATCCGACCGGCACCTGCCGCATGGGCGATGACCCCGGCGCCGTGGTGGACAGCCAGTTGCGGGTGCGCGGTGTTGCGGGTCTTCGCGTGGTTGACGCTTCGGTGATGCCGAGCGTGCCTGGCGCCAACATCAACGCTGCAGTTATCATGGTCGCGGAGCGGGCATCCGACCTGATCCGCAAAGTCGCGCCGCTCGCTCCGGATGAGGGCGTCTGAACCAAGACCAGTCTGCAGTCGGTCGTGCTCCGGCGTGAACCGGAGCGCTTTCGTCTCCTAGAAAAGCTTAGCGTTCAACGCCTGCACCAGAGCACTGGATGCGTTAGAGCGAGCAATCAGCCCTCGGCCTCGGCTTCCTCTTTCGCGATGAGATCGGCCAGCGTACGCGACGCGGTGACCGACGCAGGCCAAGACGAATAAAAGGCGAGGTGCAGGATCGCCTCGCCCAATTCCTCACGGGTCACGCCGTTCTTCAGCGCTAGCGCGAGGTGCCCTTCAAGCTGCTGATGCCGGTTCCCGGTCATCAGCGCTGCAACCGTCAGTAAGGAGCGGTCACGCTTGGACAGCCCCTCGCGCTCCCAAACCTCGCCGTAGAGAACCCGGTCGGTCAGCTCGACGAAGGCGGGGACGACGCTCTCCAGGTCGTTGCCCTTAGCGGAACTCGGTCGTTTCATGCTGGCTTCTGCTCCTGGCCCTCGTCCCGAATATAGTTCCCGTGCCCCGGCTTGAAGGTCTTCTCGTCGAGGAACTGGGTCAGTCCCTTCTCCCGGCCCTTCTCGCGATCCACGAAGGTGGTCTGGTCGCCCTTGGCGGTCAGATACTCGGCGGCCAGCTCCCAATCCATCTCGCGAGCATACTTATAAGCCATGCGCGCCTGGCGAAGCACGGTCGGGTTCTTGCCGAGTAGATTCTGCGCCAGCGCGCGGGTGCGCTCCTTGAGCTCGGCAGCCGGCACGGCATCGTTGACCAAGCCGACTTCCTTGGCTCGGCGGCCGTCGAATTTTTCGCCCGTCATCACGTAATAGAGTGCCTGGCGATCGCCCATCAGCGTCGAGATCGCTTTCGACACTACGCCGCCGGGGATGATGCCCCAGTTGATTTCGGACAAGCCGAAAACCGCGTTCTCGTCCGTTACCGCGAGGTCGCAGCAGATCAGCGGAGTGAAGGCGCCGCCGAAGCACCAGCCGTTGACCATCGCGATCGTCGGTTTGGCGTAGTACATCAGCGTCCGCCACTGCCATGCGCGCGTTTCGCGATAGGCGCGGTGGCGCTCGACATCGCTCACCGCGTCCGACGCGCGGAAGAAGCCCTGCAGGTCCATGCCTGCGGAGAAAGCCTCGCCGCTGCCGGTCAGCACGATCACGCCGCAGCGGTCGTCAAGCTCAAGCGCGTCGAGCACCTCGTTCATCTCGCGCGCCAGCTCAATGCTCATAGCATTACGCTTTTCGGGGCGATTCAAATGAACCCAGGCGATTCCGTCCTCGAACTTCACCAGAACCGTGTTGCCGCCGGGAACCGGCCGGGTGTCAGCATTGTCCATCGTCGTTTCCATTTCTGCCTCTTTTCGAATCATGCGGTTACGATCAGCGCGTCTAGCGCGAGTGCGCCATCGCCCTCGGCCAGCACCATCAGCGGATTGATGTCGATCTCTTCGATGCCGAGCCCTGCGCGCATCGCGCTCCCGACCTTAACCACCACGTCGGCCACGGCGTCGACATCACGCGGGGGCCGCCCTCGGAACTCGCCCAGCAGCGCCGCGCCACGCAAACCGCGGATTCGATCTACGGCGCGGACGTGCGAGATGTCGGCAGGCAGCAGCTCGGCAGCGTTCAGCGCTTCAATTAGAACGCCGCCTACGCCGACCATCACGGTAGCCCCCCATTCGGGATGGTTGCGTGCGCCGACGACCAGTTCCAAGCCGGCCGCTGACATCTGTTCGACGAGCACGCCGTCAACTGCCGCGCCGCTCAGGTTGAACAGAAGCCGGTCCCAGCCGGCGCGAAGCTGCGCCTCATCGGCCAAGTTGAGCACGACCCCGCCTATGTCGCTCTTGTGGCTGAGCGCGGTTGCCTGCGCCTTCAGCACGACCGGAAAGCCGATGCTGCATGCGGTAGACAGCGCCTCCTCCAATGTCTTGGCCAGTGCACCTTCCGGTACGCGCACGCCGATGCGGCGGAGGAAATTCTTGCCCAGGTATTCGGGCTTCACCCCTACGTCGTTCCAGCTGGGCAGGCCGGTCGCGGCTGGGGGCCGGTCGCTCACGCTGCGTAACGCAGCGGCATAGCTGCGCACCGAAGCGAAGGCGCGCATCGCACGTTCAGGAGAGCGGAACAGAGGCGTCTCGCTCGCGCGCATTGCTGCCACGAAGTCGGGATCGAGGACCGATTCGTCGCCAGTGATCGCGACCACAACGGGTTTGGCCGAACCCACGGCTTCGGGCACAATCGCATCGGCCTTTGCACGTTGCTGCGATGGTCCGCCGCCAGCCATCGGCAGCAGCACGCCGCTGACCGCCGGATCGGCTAGCATTGCCGCGGTCGAAAGGCCAAAGATGTCCGCCTTGGCAAATCCGGTCGTGCCGACGTCCAGCGGATTGTCGATCTCCATGCCGGGGGGGAGCAGGCCCGCCAACCGCTCGCGCGTGGTGTCAGCGATGTCGGCAATCGGCAGGGAGATGTCGTCGGCGAAGTCGAACGCCATCCCGCGAATCGCACCGGAGTTGGTGACGACCCCGAGCTCGCCCTGCTGAGGAGCGGGGAAGCGGTGGAGGATCGCCAGCGTGTCGAACAGCTGATCCATCGTGTCGACGACGACAACCGCCTCGTTCTCGACCGCGGTGCGCATCAGCGCATAGTCGCCGACCATCGACCCGGTGTGCGACTGCGCTGCCTGGCTCCCGCGCGCGCTGCGGCCGGGGTGCATCATCACCACCGGGGTACCCGCATCGCGAGCGCGGCGAACGGCGGCGAGGAAGGCGGCGGGGTCGCGGATCTGCTCGACGTAGAGCGCGATCGCGTCGGCATTGCCCGCCTCGACGATGTGGTCGATGAGGTCGCTCGCGCGCACCACCGCTTCGTTGCCCGAGGCGACCTGGAGCGCGACCGAGATGCCGCGACCCTGCATCGCGGATCGGATGCCGGACGCCATCGCGCCGCTCTGCGCGACGACCGCAACCGATCGTCGCTTACCCAGCGGCTGCGGGCGCGCTGGTTCGAACGTCAGCGCCGCGCCGCAACCGTAGTTCACATAGCCCATGCAGTTAGGGCCGAGCAGCGCCATGCCGGCGTCGCGGCAGATCGCGGCAATGGCGTCCTGCTCGCGCCGCCCGTCTTCGTTGCCCTCGGCAAAGCCCGACGCGAACACGATCACGCCACCGATCCCGCGCCGGGCGGCGGCTTCGATCGCGGGGAGGATGGCAGCACGCGGTACGTTCAACACCAGCGCGTCGACACTAGGCGGCAGGTCGTCGACTAAGCGCAGGCAAGCGCGTCCACCGATCTCGTCGCGCGTTGGGCTGATGAGGTGGATGTCGCCCGCAAACTCGAACCGGTCGAGGTTGGCCAGGATCACGCCGCCCATCGCGGCGGGGTCGGGCGATGCGCCCGCGATGGCGACTGACTGTGGTTGCAGCAAACGCGCCAGGGACGTCCTATTTTCGTGTGCGGTGGAGGGTTCGGCTTGCACCATGCCCGGCGTCAACATGGCATCCTGTGGCAAGCACGTCCTCCCCAAACCGCCTCGATCCGGCTTGAGACAATGTTGGCGACGCCCCGGCCAGCAGGTCCAATGCCGATTGCCACGGCTTACGATAGAATCACGATATGGGTCTCAAACGGCAAGTCCGATGCCTTCGGGCTATCAGCGCGCCGATAAGAAGAGATTAGACGCACGTGACTGCAAGCGATTAGATCAACCCTGATTTGGCCGGTATCCGGCCGCCAGACGACTTGCCGCCCAGGGCAGGCGCAAGGAACCAGGAGAGCCGATGTACGGGCGGAACGACTTAAGGGCCAGCCTCGCGCCCAAATCGGTTGCGCCGGCGCCGACCCGCTTCCAGAAGGCGAGCTACGCCCGCTTCTACGAAGCTCCGCCGCAAGAACGGTCGCACTCGGCCAGCAGCTGGTACGCGCGCGGTCAGAACATGATCGTCGCTTACAGCGAGGTCGAGGCGGGCGCGGTCTTCACCCGCGACGCCCAGTTTGACGAGTATGCCGTTCTGCTGCCGGACCAAGGCGTCGAGGTCGAAATCGAGATCGCCGAGGGTGTCGAGCGGGCGAAGGGGCGTAGCGTTGCCTTCGTGCCAGCGGGGCCGAGCAAGGTCACTGTGGTGACCGGCGGCCGCCTTCTGCGCCTGTTCACCACGCGGTCAGACGATCTGGTGGCGAAGTGTTCGAACATCGCTAACTATGCGACGCCAGACCCGAACGTGCCACAGCTCGAAGCCTGGCCCGATCCGGTCGGCGGGCGCAAGGTCCGCGTCTATTCGGGCGACGTGGCGCCCGAGCAGGGTCGTTTCGGCCGCCTCTACCGAGGATCGACGATCATGGTGAACTTCGGTGACGGCCGCGTCGGCCCCCGGGAGGCGGACGATTTGTCCCCGCACCACCACGACGATTTCGAGCAATATTCGATCGCGCTTGACGGCGAATTCATTCACCATCTGCGCTGGCCATGGATCAGCGATTCCACCCAGTGGATCGCCGACGATCACGAAAAGTGCGCAGCACCATCGGTCGGGGTAATTCCGCCGCCGACGACCCACACTTCGCAAGGCATCGCGCCGGGCCTCAACCGCTTGGTCGATGCCTTCTGCCCGCCTCGCCTCGATTTTTCGATCAAGCCCGGGTGGGTCCTCAACGCTGCCGATTACCCAATGCCCGAACCGGAGGACGATGCACGATGAGCGACCGGATTACCGAACTGGTGAAGGGATCGATCGACCTTCACTGCCACAGCGGCCCATCGGTCATGCCGCGCCGGCTGAACCATGTCGACGCTATCAAGGAGGCTGAGGCCGCAGGTCAGCGCGCAATCCTGTTCAAGGACCACTATTACTCGGTCACACCGGTCGTCGCGCTGCTCGACGAGGTAATGCCCGGCAAGATCAAGCTGCTTAGCGGCGTACCGTCGAACAACACCACGGGGGGCGTCAACCCATACGCGGTTGAGCACGGCTTCAAGCTCGGCGCGCGGCTGGTTTGGATGCCGACGTTCTCGGCCGCGAACCACATTCGCCACTCGCACCGCAAGAGCTTTCTGCCGACCAAGGACAAGATGCTCGATCCGACCATGCTGACAGTGGTCGACGAGCGCGGCAAGCTGAAGGACGAGGTCAAGACCGTGCTCGACCTGATTGCGCATTATGACGCGGTGCTGTCGGCCGGGCACCTCCACATCAGCGAGATTTGGCCCCTGTTCACCGAGGCTAAGGAACGCGGCGTAACCCGCCTGCTCGTCAATCACCCGACCTTCCTGATCGGCTGTACGCCGGGCGACATGACCGAGCTGGCCAACATGGGCGCCTATCTGGAGCACAGCTGTTGCATGTGGGCAGGCGTGCAGGGCAAGAACTACAGCCACGACAGCCTGCAGATGTGCATCGAAGCGGGCGGCGTGCCGAGCACGATCATTGGATCGGACTTGGGGCAGGTCGGCAATCCGACGCCGGTGCAGGGCATGCGCTACGTCATTCAGATGCTGATCGACCTGGAATACAGCGACGAGGATATCCGCACGATGATCGGCGGTAATGCCGCGAAGCTCGTCGGGCTGCCAGACGACGCTACCGTGAACGAGGGACTTGCGTCGCAGGCTCTGTCGGCTTGACGCTGGACCGCACCTTCCGGCTGGTGATCGATGGCGCGCTGCACGACGGCGCGTCGTCCTTCGAGGTCGTCAATCCGGCGACCGGAGAGCCGTTCGCGCGGTGTCCGAAGGCCGATACGGCGCTGCTGGAAACTGCGGTTGCAGCAGCAAGGCGGGCGTTTCCGACGTGGGCGGCAACGCCGATCAACGAGCGCGCGGCGCTGGTCGTCAGGGTCGCCGACGCGGTGGAGGCACGTATCGCCGATGTCGCTGCGCTGCTTACCGCGGAACAGGGCAAGCCGCTGATGCAGGCGGAGGGAGAGGTTCGCGGCAGCGCCAACGTGCTGCGCGCCTTCGCGACGATGCGGCTCGAGCCCAAGGTACTGCGAGAGACCGAAGCGGGCAGCGTCACCGAATACCGCACGCCGCTCGGTGTAGTAGCGGCGATCACGCCTTGGAACTTTCCGCTGGTCCTGCTGGTGAACAAGATCGGCCCGGCGCTAGTCGCGGGCAACACGATGGTGTGCAAGCCCGCGCCAACGACGCCGCTGACGACGCTGCTGGTCGGGGAGATCGCGCGGGACATCCTGCCGCCCGGCGTGCTCAACGTCCTGTGCGACGAGAACGAACTCGGCCCTGCGCTCACTGCGCATCCGGGCATCGACAAGGTGGCCTTCACCGGCTCCACGGCGACCGGCAAGAAGGTGATGGCGTCGGCGAGCGGAACGCTGAAGCGCGTCACGCTGGAACTGGGCGGCAACGACGCGACGATCGTGCTCGACGATGTCGATCCGGTGGCCGTGGCGGGCAAGGTGTTCGAAGGTTCGATGCGCAACGCGGGCCAGATCTGCTTCGCAATTAAGCGAGCCTATGTTCCGGCTTCCCTTTACGATCCCTTTTGCGACGAACTGGCGCGGCTTGCGAACGCGACGGTGGTTGACGACGGCGCTAATCAGGGCGTGCAGATGGGGCCTGTGCAGAACCGCTTGCATTTCGAGAAGCTTGCTGCGCTGATCGAGGACAGCCGGACACGCGGTACGGTGATCGCCGGAGGCGCACCGCTCGATCGGCCGGGGTACTTCATCCCGCCGACGATCGTCCGCGACATCGACGACGATGCTCCGCTGGTCCGCGACGAGCAGTTCGGCCCGGTGCTGCCCGTGCTGAAGTACGATGATGTGGACGCCATGATCGAGTCCGTTAATAGCACCGAGTACGGCCTCGGCGGCACGGTGTGGAGCAACGACGTCGCGCGTGCGACCGCGGTTGCTAGGCGGATCACAACCGGCACGGTCGCGATCAATCAGCTCGTCTCGATCGATCCGCGCATTCCGTTTCGCGGCCTGAAACAGTCAGGAATGGGGACGGAGATGGGGCAGGAGGGGCTGGAGGAATATACTCAAGCCCAGATCATCAATGTCGCGAAGCCGGCGGACGCCTGAGTTTCAGAAGAAGTAGAAACGCAGCGCTGCGTCCGACATGCGCCGGCGGTCACGCGCGTTAGGCACGACGCGGTAGAAGGTTTCAAGCGTCTGCGTGTAGCTGACGCGATCCTCGGCCCCGACGAACGGCGCGTCGCTGCCCCAGAACAGCCGATCCGCGCCGGCGGTTGTCAGCAGATGATCGGCATAGGTGACAAGCCGGTCCTCGGGCAGGCGGAAGCCCGCCGACACCTTAACGTAGGTTCGGCCGTTCTCAACCGCGCGGAGCAGTGCGGTGAAGCCTGCTCCTTCCATCTCGCCCTCACTGCGGAGCAGGCCGAAATGGTCGACCACCACCGCGATGCCGTGGTCGGCGAGCGCGGGCAGCATCTGCGACAGCTGATCGCCGCCCAGGTTGAGCTCGAGGTGCATGCCGCCATCGACCAGCCGCCTGACGAACCGGCGGAACCGGTAGCCTTGCATATCGGGCAGCGGCGCGCTGAGCGGGATTTGGAAGCGAATGCCGCAAACGCCGGCGGCCTTCAAATCCGCTAACTCGGCAGGGCCTGTGTCGGGATCAAGCATCACAGTTGCCCGCAGGCGCTTGTGCCGGGCAAGCGCCGCCAGCGTATAGTCGTTATACTCGCCGAAAAGGCTCGCCGCCGTCACCACGCCGAATGAGATGCCGTGCGCGTCAAGATCGCCGAGGTACGCTTCGATCGGATAGTCGTAGTTGGGCTGCGTCCAAGCGGTGTCGGTGAACGGCATCGCCCGCGTGAAGATATGCGCGTGCGCGTCGATGATCGGAGGTTCGGGCTTATAGTTCACGTTCTCAGCCGATCAGCGAAGAGGCGGCTGCCGTTATCGTGCAGGACCTTCGCACGCTCGACGTCACTCAACTGACCCGTCGCCATTACGGCGTCATCGACCATTCTGTGAAAGCTGTCCTGCGTGTTACCATGGTCCGAACCCCACATCACCCGACCGGCGCCGTAGGTGTCGACCAGCTGCCGCACAAAGGATGCGCCATCGATGCCGGCTCGCGCGAACTGGTTTAGGTTGATCTGCGTGAACTTGAAGTGGAGGTTTGGGACATCGACAAGCTCCCGGTGCTCCGGGCCGATCGCCCCGTGCAGTCCGCGACTCAGGCCAGGCCAGCCGCAGTGGTCGAGCGCAATCGTTGTCCTCGGGTAGCGCCGCGCCAGCCCGACGATGCGCCGCAGCGCTGCGTGTGAGGGTTTGCCGGGCGCATACATTATTACCATCTGGAGTCCGTGCGCGTCGGCGACGTCCCAGGTGGCGAGTGCGGCGGCAGAGTCCAGCCATGGGTAGTTGCCGGCGTCGTCGGGATAGCCGAACAGCCGCAGCGCGCTGATGTTGTGGCGCCCGGCCAGATCGGCGAGCTTCTTGGGTGTTTCCGGGGCTCGTGCGTTCATCATCAGCACCGCGCTTGCGCGATCATGATACGCGTCGGCGACGTGGATGGTGTAGCTGTTATCGGTCTTGTAGACCGTGTTGTACTGCACCGCCGCGCCGCCGGTGACTCCGCACGCATCCCACAACGCCAGCACCCGCGCCGCGGTCGAAGGGTCCCGCTCGATCCGTCTCGCCAGCGCCTCCGCTCCCTCGCGCGCGCCGGCGAGGTCGACCGGGTAGCGCGCGACATCGCCGGTGAAGAAATGGGCGTGAGTGTCAAAAAGCCTAGCGCGCAGGCTCGGCATTGAGCCCTCCCTTAACATCAAGATCGGCAGTCGCACCCTGCGCCCTCCGCGACGATACGCGGGTGGCGAGGTACATGGTGACCGCCGGCACGATGGCGATCGCCGAGAACACGAAGTAGGTGTCCATCCGGCTCAACCCCCCGCTCAGCAGGAACCCGCCAAGCATGGGCCCGATAACGGCGCCGATCCGGCCGAAGCCGACCACGAAGCCTACGCCGGCGTTCTGCGCCGATGCCGGGTACATAAGGACCGAAACCAGGAAGAGCCCGGTGTAGGCGCCGACCACGAAGAATGTCGTGATCCCTGCTACAGCCAGCAGCGGGATCGGATCGGGCGGCTGGATGCCGAAGATCACGAGGCTGACGGCCGCGGCGGCGAAGAAGATCGTCGTTAAACGCCCTTCACCCACGCGGCGGCCCAGCATGCCCATCGCGAGATGGCCAAGCGCTCCGCAGGCGCCGGTGATGATGCCGCTTGCCGCCGCGAGCGTGGGCGTGAGCCCCGCATTGGCCAAGATGGTCGGCTTCCAGTTCAAGAGGAAATAGCCGACGATGGCGTAAGTCACCGATGCGACCCAGATAAGGATCGTCTGGGTGCGCATCTCAGGTCCCAGCACCGCCTGCAGGATCGCGCCGCGCGCCTTGGTAGCGTCGGGCTTGAGCGGCATCGCGGGAAAGGGCGCGATCCCCATGCGCCGGTTGAGTGCGTTCAGTTTCTCGAGATCGCCTGGCGCCTGTCGGCGAACAAGGAACTCGCGCGACTCACCAAGCAGGAACAGGCTGAGCGCGAAGGTAAGTGTGTTGATGAGTCCCGCAGCGATGAAGATCATACGCCATCCCGACGTCTGCAACGCCAATGCCGCGATCCCGCTGCCGAGCATCATTCCGAAGGTGAAGCCGATGTGGAGCGTTGCCAGCGCCATGTTGCGAGACTTGTCGCTGGCACATTCCGCAACCGTTGTGTTGAGGCACACGACCAGCGTGCCGAGCCCAACGCCGGTGATCGTCCGCAGCACGAACAGCTGCCAAATGTTGGTCGCGATGCCGCTCAGCAGCAGCATGGCCGCAAGCGTGCCGAGTGCCCCAAGCATGATTGGCCGGCGCCCGATCTTGTCGGCCAGCGGCGCGACCACAAAGGCGCCGAACGTGAGACCAACGGCGGACGCGCTGAACATCGTGCCCAGCACCGCAGGATCGACGATCCATTCCTTGGAAAGCACGGGCGCCGCAACCGCCAGCGACACAACATCGAAGCCATCGGCGACGTTGATGAGGCAACAGAGCGCCACCACGAGCCACTGATACATGCTCATTCGTGTCGGCGGATCCACCATCCTGCCGTGCTCACTAACCGCTGCCGCCACCACCCGCTCTCCTGCTGCCTTGCCGCGCGACCGACTTTCTCGTCCGCGCCGTCTGATACGTCTATCCCAAACAGCGTTCGATAATATATGATTGAACTGCGCCCGCATAGCACTATCCTTTTCGGTAGGATCGCACTCGTGGGACCTGGACGTCCTGCGTGAATGACAAGTGGGGAGAGGGGGCGACGTGTTCCATTCGACGATGAAGCGGAAGCTGAATGCAGGCGAGACGGTGTTCGGCAGTTTCGTGAAGGGCGCTTCACCTGTCACGGCCGAGCTCTATGGCCTTGCGGGGTTTGACTTTCTAATCCTCGACGCCGAGCACGGCTGCTTGAGCCACGGGCAGATCGAGAATCTGGTGCGAACCTGCGAGCGGATGAACATGAGCAGCGTCGTCCGCACGCCGGATGCTGCCGAGGCGAACATTCTCCATGTCCTCGACAGCGGGGCGAGCGGAATACAGGTGCCCTCGCTCAAGAGCGCGGCGGAGGTGCGCGAAGTGGTCCGCAAAGCCAAATACTGGCCGCTGGGGGAACGCGGATCGGCACGCGCCTGCCGAGCGGCCGGCTATGGCTCCGTTCCCGATTTTGAACAGCGCGCCAACGCCGAGACGCTGATCAGCGTCCACATCGAGACCAAGGAGATGGTCGAGGAAGTCGAGGCGCTCTGCGCGATCGACGAGCTCGACGTGCTGTTCATCGGTCCGGGTGACCTCAGCGCGTCGCTTGGACATCCGGGCAACGCCAGCCATCCCGACGTTGCGACGGCGATCAGCCGCGTGATCGAGGTTGCGGCTGGTCGCAAGCATATCGGAACAGTTGTTGGCAGCCCCGCTCAGCTGGCCTCCTATGTGGACCGCGGGGTGCATTTCATCGCCTGGCTGTCGGACGTGGGGATGATGCGCGGCGCGCTGACGGCTGCGGCGAGCAACTTCACTTCCTATCGAGCGCCAAAGGAGTGAGCCGTCCTACTCTCTGCGCGCAACGCGCGCATAGCCTCCGTCAAGGTAGATGAGCGGATCGACGTCCCCAGCGCATTCGACCGCGGTCACAGCACCGATGACAACGGCATGGGTCCCGTAGGCTAAATGCGTTTCATAGGTGCAGAAGAAACTTGCCTGGGCGCCGCGCAGGAACGGCGTGCCGTCGGCACCGGCCGCCCAGTCGCCTTCGCGAAAGCGTTCCTCGCCTTTGATCGCACCGCTGCAGGCCTGCGATACGCTGCGCTGATCGGCGTGTAGAATGTTGACGCAGAAACTGGCGCCGGCGGTCAGCGGGCCGTGCAAGCTGGCGGACTTGTTCACGCAGACGAGCAGCGAGGGCGGATCCATGCTCAACTCGCTCACCGCCGTTGCAGTCATCGCCCAGCGACGATCCTGGTGCCAGCAGGTGATCACCACCACCGCCTTTCCGAGCCGGCGCAGGCCATTGCGCAATGCCTCCGCTACCGACGCCGGTGCAGACGCCACCTCGTTAGTTTTAATCATCTCCGCCCAGTCCTTCTCGCCCGGCGATGCGCAAGCCGTAGCCCTCGATGCCGGACAGCCGCGCCTCGCTGTCGGTCAGCAGGATCAGATCGCGCACGCCCAGGTCGAGCAGGATCTGCGCGCCGACGCCGTAGTCGCGGATGCGCTGGTCGCGGGTCGGCTCGGACCCATTGCTGCGCCGCTCGGAAATCGCGGTAACTGACGGATCGCGGATAAACACGATGGCCCCGGGTTCTTCGCTTTCGCCGATACGCGTCAGCGCGCGCCGCACATAGTCGCGCCGTGCCGTTGGCGGACCGAGCAGGTCGGAGACGAAGTCCAGCCGATGCATGCGAACCAACGTCGGGGTGTCGGCGGCAATGCGACCGCGAGAAAGCGCGATGTGTTCGACATTGTCGACGAGGTTGCGGAACACCGACAACCGGAATCCGCTGCCGTAAATCGTCTCGAACGGTTCCTCAACCACGCGCACTACGCAGCGTTCGGTGCGCCGGCGGTAGCTGATCAGGTCGGCGATAGTTCCGATCTTGAGGCCATGCTCACGCGCGAACCTAATCAGCTCGGGCAGACGCGCCATTGTGCCGTCCTCGCTCAGGATTTCGCAAATGACTCCGGCAGGCATCAGTCCGGCGAGGCGCGAGACGTCGACCGCGGCTTCGGTGTGACCGGCACGCACCAGAACGCCGCCGGGCCGAGCGACGAGAGGAAAGACATGACCAGGGGAGACGATGTCGTCGCACCCTTTCGAAGGATCGATCGCAACCGCAACACTGTGCGCGCGATCGTGCGCCGAGATGCCGGTGGTGACGCCCTCGCGCGCCTCGATCGAAACGGTGAACGCGGTACGGTAACCGGCGTTGTTCTCCGCGACCATTGGCGGCAGGCGGAGTTCGCGGGCACGCTCTTGGCTCATCGACAGGCAGATGAGCCCGCGGGCATAGCGCGCCATAAAGTTAATCTGCGCCGGCGTCGCAAACTGCGCGGGGATAATGATGTCGCCCTCATTCTCGCGATCCTCGGCGTCGACCAGGATGTAGGGCTGGCCGTTTCGCGCCGTCTCGATAATCTCCTCGATCGACGAAATCGCATGGTGCACGCTGTCGGACGCGGCGGCGTCAGTATGCATTGGATTCCTGCAACGTCTCGCGCGCGTGGCGCCAGCTGTCCGATCCTGCCGGCAGCCCGACGTAAATCGTCGCGTGGAGCAGGATCTCGCGAAGTTCGTCCTTGGTGACGCCGTTCGCCAGCGCGCCTTTGATGTGGTTGCGCAACTGATCAGGCCTCGACTGACCGATCAGAATCGCGATGGTGAGCATCGAGCGGGTCTTGCGGTCGAGGCCTGGGCGGCTCCAAACATCACCGAAGCAAATACGGGTAACGAGGTCCTGCAGTGGCTCGTTGAAGTCGTCGGTGATGTCGAGCGAGCGCACGCCGGGTTCGCCGAACATCTCAAACCGCATCGCGCGACCGCGCTCGTAGCTGTCGTCTTTCTTCATTGATCACTCCTTCGGTGTGGGCGATTGACACAAAGCAGGAATGCTAGCGACGGCGGTGGCAAGCTCCCTTCGCGCTGCGGCGGATACTCCTACTGCGCGGAGAAAGCCGTGGATCATGCCAGCAGCGACTTGCACTGTCAGTTCGACCCCGGCGTCGCGCAAGCGATCGGCAAGCACGTATCCTTCGCCGGCCAGGGGATCATGCTCGGCGAGAACCATGTGGGTTTTCGGCATACCGGCAAGGTCTGTGCGGTTGATGGGTGCGGGGGCGGTATCAAGCCCGCCGCACTCACGAAAAAGGGCGATGTACTGTCGAACCCGCTCTTCGCTGAGCAGCGGATCGCGGCTCAGCGCGTAGTCGGCGCGTGTAGGGTCCATCGCAAAGGTGCCGTAGAACAGCAGCTGAAAGGCGGGCAGGGGCGCGCCGCCGGCGCGCGTGTTGGCGGCGCAGGCCAGCGTCAGGAGTGCGCCGGCGCTGTCGCCGGCAACGCCGATGCGCTCGGGGTCGACGCCCAGCTCACGGGCCTGACGGATCAGCCATGCATAAGCTGCGTCGCAATCGGCTTGTGCAGCGGGGTAATCGGCGTCGGGTAGCCGGCGGTAATGGACGCTGACCAAGACCGCACCGGCCGCTGCGGCGAGCGCGGCGCAGGCAAGGTCGAAGCTCTCGACGCTGCCCAGCGCGAAGCCGCCACCGTGAAAATAGCAGATACCCGGACGCGCGCCGTCACCGCCGGGATCGTAGATGCGGATGGGAATCTCGCGGCCCGGCGCCGCGACGTAACTGTCGAACCGCTCGATCGTGGGAGCGAACCCTTGCGCAAAACGGCGCGCGGAGAGGTCGCCCACCAACCGCATCGTTTCCAGATCGGGCGCCGGGGCCCCCCTGCGGAACAGCTCGACGTAGCGTGCAATACCCTCGGCCAGCACCGGCGCGTCGGCGGGCGTGGTCATCGCCGGCTCAACCCACGGCCTCATAGCGAATCTCGGTTGGGTAGTCCGGAAGCTCGGCCACACGCGGGGCGACATCACGAGCGACCAAGGTCAGGTTGCTGACTGTCTCCGCGTGATCGAGCTCACCCGCCTGGCCCATCATCAGCAGGTTGCCGAAGCCGCCGGTCTCGCCGTGGAACGCTGCCAGCTGTTCAAAGACTTCGTCGGGCGTGCCGACAAAGAACAGGCCGGCGTCCATATACTGCTCGATCGTGCCGTCGACCGGTAGCGGCTGGCCGTTGCGCAGTCGCGGGCGCATCGCCGCCGATCCCGCCTGCAGCATCCGCACATTGGCATCGATGGCGTTGAAGCCGAGCGGATTGCGAAACTGTGGATCGAGCCGCGCAGCGGTCGTGAAATAGCTCCTCATCTTCTCGGCACGGGCGAATGCGGTGGCGGTGTCGTCGGCGCAGGCGACCAGCGCGAGATAGGCGAGCTTGTCTTGCGATGGCTCCCGGCCGTGCGTATCCCGATAGGACTCACGGTAGCCAGTGAAGACCGACCGAGCGACCGCGCCCGACAGAAAAGTGGCGCAGGTGTAGTCGCGCCGGCCATACTCGCGCGCGCTCGCGGCACTCGACGCGGTGCCCCACATCGGCGGTCCCGGCTGCTGGATCGGCCGCGGCCACAGGCTGGCGGTGCGATAGTGGAAGTGCTCGCCTTCCCAAGAAAAATTTTCACCCTGGTTGCCGAGCGCGTCGAGGATCAGGTCGTGCGCTTCCCAGAACCGGTCCATGAATCCGGTCGGCTGGCGGTTGGACATGAACAGTTCGTAAGCCGCGCCCTTGACCAGCCCGACTTCGAGCCGCCCGCCCGAGATCGCGTCGACCATCGCGATTTCCTCGGCCACGCGCAGTGGATTCGAGCGATTGGCGAGTGGAATGCCGAGCGCGAGCAGGCGCGCCTTGCTCGTCTGGCGCGCGAGGATCGCGAGCGTCGTCATGCACGACGTCGACATGCAGGTGGCCGCGGCATGATGCTCGTTGACCATGATGTTTAGACCAAGCTCGTCGGCCAGCATATACTCGTCAAGGTAACGGTTGAGCAGCTGCCCCGCCTCGACCGGATCACAGTGGTGCTGGGGCAGCGTGACGCGCATTGGCCCGGGCACCTGGAACGCGGGGTGATAGGCCTGTTCGGTGAATTGCCAGATCTTCATGGGGTTTTCTCCAGAACGGGTGTTCAGCGACCGGCGCGGGCGGCAATTCGGACGGCGAGCTGCGCCGGTTGGTCGGCATGAAGCCGGTGTCCCGCCTCCGCGATCGTCTCGACGGAAGCCTGCGGCAGCGCCCGCGCCCAAGCGTTGCGGTAGGTGTCGGTGACGATCGCGTCCTCCGCGCCCCAGGCGACCAGCGTTGGCACGGTGATGCGGTGCAGGCGGTCGGCGAGCTTCGGGTTCGACATATACGGGGTCCAGCCATATAGACTCGCCGCTTCGTCGTTGCGCATCAGCCGCTGCAACTCGGCCTCAGGCAGTTTCGTCAGCGTCGCCATGTTGCTGCCGACCCCGGCCGGTCCGAGCTGCATGCGGGCGCCGAGTTCCTGGCGCGAGAGCATGAAGATGTCGGCGACGTACTGCTCACGGCGATCGGCCGTCGGCAGCCCCACCGGCGAGACCAGCACCAGGTGCGAAGCTCGGTCCGGCTCCTTGGTCAGCGTCTCCGCAGCGACCCAACCGCCGAACGATGTGCCCACGACTACCGGGCAGTCGAGCGACAGCAGATTCATCAGGTCGAGGTAGAAATAGCCGAGGTCGTCGACCCGGTTGAGTCGCGCCGGCCGCTCCGAGTTGCCGAAGCCGGGATGCGACGGCGCGTACACGGTGAAGCTCTGCGACAGCTCCCGAAGAAACGGTGCAGCGCCCTCGATGCCGTCGAGGCCATGCAGGAAGAGCAGCGGAGCACCGCTTCCTGCGGTGAACATCTCGACCGCAGTGCCGAGGACATCCACGGAGGAGAGCACACCGAAATCCAGCTCTTTACGCCATCCGGTTTCCATCGCTCTCCACCTGCTTATCAATTGACAGAAGCAAAGTGTCGGCAGGCGACTGATAGGTCCAATTCTTTGATCTTGAAGCTTCCATATCGCAAGAGTATCGAAAGCGCATGGAGTTGCGCCATCTGCGATATTTCCGCGCGATCGGACGCGAGCAGCATTTCGGCCGCGCGGCGATCCAGCTGCGTGTCGCGCAACCCGCGCTGACCCGGCAAATCCGCGACCTCGAAGCCGAACTGGGCGTCGAGCTGTTCGAGCGCTTGCCGCGCGGCGTGCGCCTGTCTGGGGCCGGGCGTGCGTTCCTGGACGAGGTTGAAGAGATTCTGAACCACGTTGATCGCGCCGTTGACCGTGCGCGGCGGATGGGGACCGGGCATCTTGGCACTATCCGCGTTGGCCTCAGCGAGATCATCGCTGCCTATGACGTGATCTCGCACGGTTTGCGCAATTTCCGTGAGAACGAGCCATCGGTCGAACTTGACCTGCGTTCAATGGGATCGATGAATCAGATGGCGGCGTTGCGCGAGGGGCTGCTTGACGTCGGGCTTGTCTACGACGCGCACCTCGACTCGCGTGATGCCGATACGTTCGAGTGCGTGCCTGTGGGGGTAGGCGAGACGATGCTGGCGGTGCACGAACGCCATCCGCTGGCGGGCCGCTCATCGGTGACGATGGCCGACATCGCCGACGAGCCGGTACTGGGCCCGGCGCGGGCGACAGCGCCAGGATATTACGACCGTCTAATGGCGGCGTGCATTAGCAGCGGCAGCGCGCCTCGCTTTGTGCAGGAATGCACAACCAACTCGATCCTGTTCAGCCTGGTGGCGGTCGGGATGGGCGTGGGGTTCGTAACGGCGCCCGAATCGCAGTCTCCCAACCACCAGGTGCGCCTGCTTCGGATCGCCGACCTGGGGCTCCGCTTCCAGGTGCTGCTCGTCTGGCGCGCGCGCGACCGATCGCCTGCGCTGCGTCGCTTCATCGACGTCATGGTCGAGCATGCCAGCGACACCGCCGGATCGGCATGTGTCATCCCGGAGGGATGACAACGGCACCGAAAGAAGCTGCTACGATCCAAGCGAAGGAGACTGGCATGCCCGATCCACGACCGCTCAAAGGCCTGTACCATTTCGCTTATCCCTGCCGCGATGCGGAGGAAACGCGACACTTCTATGAGGATATCCTTGGCTTGAAGCTGGTCAACTGCATGATGTCCGAGCGCGTGCCGAGCACGGGGGAGGATCGGCCCTACGTCCACTTCTTCTTTGAGATGGGTGACGGATCGTACATCGCGTTCTTCGACCTGGGCGGCGACGAGAAGCCCGCGCCCTCGCCCAACACGCCCGACTGGGTGCAGCACTTCGCCATCGAGACGGCATCGGTCGAAAATGTCGATGCGATGCGCCAGCGGCTGGCCGATCACGGCGTGGAGACGACGCCGATGGTGGATCATGAATTCGTACGATCGATCTACTTCTTCGATCCCAACGGCCTGCGTCTTGAAATCGCCGCTCGCACCGAACCCGAGGGCTTCCTCGCCGAGGCCGCGAGTGAAGCCCATTCGACGCTCGCGGCTTGGAACCGGCGCAAGCACGGTTAGCCGGTGTACGGAAGAGTTACATGGACAGGAGAGCGACGGGCAGGCAGGAATGCGGCACCAAGGGCTGCGATGAGGTAAGTGCCAAATGGCACAGACGGAGGAGGTTTCCCGCCGACGGGTTCAGTCGATCGAGGTCGGGTTCCGCGTGCTGAGAGTGTTGCGAAACGCCGAGGGGCCGCTGCCGCTGCGGGAAATCGCCTTGCGAGCGGCAATGCCGCCAAGCAAGGTGCACCTCTATCTGGTCAGCTTTGTTCGCGAGGACATGGCGTACCAGGACGTAGAGAACGGCTATTACGGCCTGGGTTCGTTCGCCATCCAACTCGGACTCGCCGCGATCGGCCAGCTTGACGTTGTGACGCTCGCCGCCGAGCCGCTGACCCAACTGCGGGACAGCACCAATTGCGCGATCTACCTGTCTCTTTGGGGCGATCAAGGGCCCTGCATCGTCGCCAAGGCAGACGGCACGCTACAGGGCGCCTTTTCGGTTCGGCTCGGGTACATCCTTCCGCTGACCACGACGGCGACGGGGCTCGTCTTCCTGGCGCACCTTTCCGACTACGAAGTCGTTCGGGCGCGGGCGGCGCAGGATGCCTATGACGCTTTGCACGGCGGGCGCACACCATCGGAGGACGAGATCAAAGCGAGCGTCGGCAAGGTGCACGAGCTTGGGTATGGATCGACGATTGGTATGTTGAACCGCAACTTCGCGGCGATGGCAGCGCCGGTCTTTGACTATAGCAACAATATCGCAGCCACAATGACGATACTTGCCCCAAGCAAGTATATGGGTCGCACGCGGCAGTCCGAATTCGTCAAGCTGCTGCTCGGTACCACCCGCAGCTTGTCGCAGCGGTTGGGATGGGTTGCCGCCGCGGGCTAGGGGTAGTTTCCAAGGCGCGCCGCACTTGAGGAAATTGGCGGTTCAGAAGGGACGGAGCCGCCGGATAATTGAATATCCGGGTGAGAAGTCCGTTCCAGCAGGCTCAGAGCGACAAAACAGATGCGATCCAAATTGTCGGGAGATCGAGCGGTGAATCGTAAGAAAGCAAAGTACTCGTACGCGTGGAGAGGCTTTCAACTGGCTCTACCCAATCTGATTGTCATGTACGAAGTCTTACTCGCGGTAGCGATTAACCCGGGCGAGGTAGAGTGTCTCAATGAGGCGGCGACGTGACGATGTTGAAGCCCCGAACGCTCTTCGATAAGCTTTGGGACGCACACTGCGTACTTGCGGAAACCGCGGACGCACCGGCGATCCTGTACATCGACCTTCATCTTCTGAACGAGGTGACCTCTCCGCAAGCTTTCTCGCAGCTTCAGGAACGCAACCTACAGGTGCGTCGACCCGATCTGACGATGGCCACCATCGATCATTCGACGCCTACCCGATTTCCTGACGAAGGAGGCCGAAGAGCCTACGCTTCAATCGCGGCGGAAACACAGATTGCTACGATGGGCGTCAACGCTCGGTTGCATGGAATACCGTTCTACGGCTGGGATGACGAACGCCGCGGCATCGTTCATGTCATCGCGCCCGAACTGGGTGCGACAAGGCCCGGCATGACGATCGTGTGCGGTGATAGCCACACCTCGACGCATGGGGCTTTCGGTGCACTCGCCTTTGGCATCGGTACTTCCGAAGTTGCCGCAGTACTAGCAACGCAGTCGCTGACGCAATACAAACCGAAGACGATGAGGGTGGTTGTGGAGGGCGAGCTTTCTCCTCATGTCACGGCCAAGGACGTTGCGCTTGCAATTGGAGCCAGACTTGGCACCGGCGGTGGCGCGGGGCACGTCATCGAATACGCCGGCTCAGGCATTGAGACCCTCTCGATGGAGGGTAGGATGACGGTCTGCAACATGACGATTGAGGTAGGCGCTCGTGCTGGCATGATTGCGCCGGACGAGAAAACCTTGGCTTGGCTCTCGGGGCGACCGCAGGTGCCGGTCGGGACCGAATGGAGCGAGGCGGCGCAGGCTTGGCTGAGTTTGATGACGGATTGCGGCGCGACGTTCGACCGCGAGGTGACGATCGATGCATCTTCGATCTCGCCAATGGTGACGTGGGGGATCACCCCGGACACCGGCATCTCTGTCGACGGTACGGTGCCGATGGCGCAGGGATCGGACGCTCGCCGCGCCCTTGACTACATGGGCTTCAAATCGGGTGCGCCGATTGCAGGCCAGCCGGTGGACATGGTGTTCATCGGCAGTTGCACGAACGCTCGGTTGCCGGACCTGCGCGCCGCTGCTGCGATACTAAGGGGTAGGCACATCGCGAAGGGGACAACCCTGCTGGTTGTACCTGGGTCGGAGCAGGTGCGGGCTGCCGCCGAGGCTGAGGGTTTGGATGCGGTTTTCCGCGACGCTGGTGGAGAATGGAGGCTCGCTGGCTGTTCGATGTGTCTAGGCATGAACGGTGACAATCCCGAACCGGGAAGTCTGGTTGTTTCCACCTCGAACCGGAACTTCATCGGGCGTCAGGGTCCGGGCGTGAGATCGGTACTGGCAAGTCCGGCCACCGCTGCGGCCTGCGCAATCGCCGGAGCAATCGCAGATCCACGCAGTTATGAGGTTCCATCCGATGACTGACGCTTCGCTGTGTTGGTCGACTGACTTCGAGCCCTTCAACCTACTACGGTCTCGATTTGTTTTCCTTGCCGAGGATAACGTCGATACCGATCAGATCTTTCCAGCACGCTTCATGGCGACTACTTCCCGTACCGGGCTTGGCGAAAAGTTGTTCTATGATCGGCGGTTCGATAGTTTCGGTGTGCCAATAAGCGGCAATCTTCTCAGCCGGATAACTCGATTTAGCCATCGCATATTGGTGGCTGGGAGCAACTTCGGCTCAGGTTCCTCTCGCGAACACGCGCCTTGGGCTCTGACCGATTTCGGCTTCCGCGCCATCCTTGCCCCGTCGTTCGGGGATATCTTTCAGAGCAACGCTCTGCAAAATGGCCTGCTACCGATTGTCATCTCGTCCAGAGACTATGCATCCATATCGAGGGCGCAGGACGAAGAAATGACGATCGACCTGCACGAATCAAAGTTCTTCGTCCCTTCGCTTGGCATCGAACGGGAGTTCCCGATCGATGCTTTCGCGCGGAGGTGTCTACTGGAGGGGCGGGACTCACTTGGATGGCTCGTCAGCCATTTGCCACAGGTCGCCGCCTTTGAGGCGACTAGCGGCTCCTCCAGGCCTCGATTGGCGACAATTTGACAACTCGCCAATAGCAACCGTTATCCAAGTTTCCTTGCTGCGGAGTTGGTACCCAGCCACCATTTATAAGTGCGGTAAAGGTGCGGTAAAAACCTCTGGTTTCGGTGGTTTCATTAGCTCGCACCCATGGGGAAAGCAGAAAAAAAGCGAGCGTTTGAGCCAAAAGACGCTGGTTTGCCTACCTTGACATCGCAGGGGTCGCAAGTTCAATCCTTGCCACGCCCACCATTTTCCTGGTGAGCTTCGTCCCGTGCGGCTACCGGATTCACGTCGCTAATCCTTGCCGATACGGTAATAAGCGTTAGCAGGAGGGGATGACGCTTCGTTCCCTCGGCCTCGCCGCCGCAGTCGCTTCCGCCTTCTCCCTGACAACGGTCGCCGCGGCCCAGACCGCGCCCAAGCCGC
>Ga0210040_10001000_pt1 | contig 44657 bp, 43 predicted proteins | sample CryGeyCG12114_NA_FD_185462 | JGI IMG/M metagenome (GOLD analysis project Ga0210040, IMG submission 185462) | Groundwater microbial communities from aquifer - Crystal Geyser CG19_WC_8/21/14_NA (SPAdes) (version 2) | ecosystem: Environmental > Aquatic > Deep subsurface > Groundwater | place: USA...
TCGTCGGCTCCAGCCACCGCTGACCTCCGCGGCCGGACCTCGATCGAGACCGGCCGGAGGGGCAGCCGGCCTGGGCGTAGGTTCTTCCCGACGACAGGGGAGCGCCGAGAGGGCGCTGAGAGTGCGGCAGATCCGCAGACCCTCGAACCTGATCCGGCTCGCACCGGCGTAGGGAGTCGAGAACTCGCCATCCGGGGACGCCCCGGACGGGCCCCTTCCGTACGGAAGGACTTCGTCATGACCAGCTCCACCACCCCGTCCAGCTCCACGTCGACCCCGGCACGCCGCGGACGCTGGCGCACCGTCGACCTGGTGACGGTGGTGATGGTGGCTGTCGCCTTCGGGGTGGTCTTCGTCGGCTGGGGGGCGCTCACCAACGTCCTGCAGCCGCTGTTCCTCGCGCTGCCACCCCTCGCCGGGCTGGTGTACGGCTTCTTCTGGGTGCCCGCCGTCGTCGCCGCCCTGATCGCGCGTCGGCCCGGTGCGGCCCTGCTGGCCGAGCTCATCGCGGCCTCGGTCGAGCCGCTGCTCGGTGGGCAGTGGGGCGTGTCGACGCTGGGGTCGGGCGTGTGCCAGGGGCTCGGCGTCGAGCTCGGCTTCGCGCTGCTGGCCTACCGCCGCTGGACGCTGCTGCCCGCGGTGGTGGGCGGGATCCTGGCCGGGATCCTCGAGGCCCCGTACGAGTGGCGCCTCTACTTCCGGGAGTGGTCGGCCGGGTACGCCGGGCTGTACGCGGTGACGCTGGCGGTCTCGGGTGCGCTCCTGGCCGGGGTGCTGGGCTGGGCCCTGGTGCGGGGGCTCGCGCGCACGGGTGCGCTGGCACCTTTCGCGGCTGGCCGTGACCGGTCTCCCCGCGTCTGAGAGCGCCCCGACGGCGCCGTCGACGACCATGACCGGCCCGGGCGTCGCTGAGGGGCTGCGCGTCTCGGGTCTGACCTGGCGACCCGCCGGCCGGAGCGCTCCCACGCTCGACGGCCTCGACCTGACGTTCGCCCCGGGTGACCGGGTGCTGCTGGCGGGAGCGAGCGGCTCGGGCAAGTCGACGCTGCTCCGAGCGCTCGCCGGGCTCCTCGACGACACCGTCGGGGACCTGGACGGCACGGTCTCCCTCCACGGCCGCGAGCCGCAGGAACGGCCGGGTGCCGTCGGGCTGCTGCTGCAGGACCCGCGCGACGGTGTCGTCGCCGAGCACGTCGGTCGCGACGTCGCCTTCGGGCCCGAGAACCGTGCCCTGCCGCGGGGGGAGGTCCGGGCACGTGCCGCCGCCGCCCTCGACGCGGTGGCCTTCCCCTACGGTGCGGACCGGGCGACCGCGGCGCTGTCCGGGGGCGAGGGAGCCCGGCTCGCCCTGGCCGGCGCCCTCGCCCTCGCGCCGCAGGTGCTGCTGCTGGACGAGCCGACCGCGATGCTGGACCCCGCTGCTGCGGACCAGGTCCGCGACGCGGTCCGCGACGCCGCCGACACCACCGGACTGACGCTCGTGGTGGCGGAGCACCAGCTCGGTCCGTGGCTGGACGTGTGCACCCGGCTGGTCGTGCTGCACCAGGGAAGGGTCCTGGCCGACGGTCTGCTGACCGACGTGCTGCGCGAGCAGGCGGAGGCGCTCCTCGCCGCCGGCGTGTGGGTGCCCGGCGCGCCCGACCCCACCCCGTTGCCGGTGCCGAGCGCCGACCCCGGCGGACGACCCACGTCGCCCGGGCTGCGCTGGTCCGGGCTGGAGGTCTCCGCCCCGGACGGGCGGCCGCTCGCCGGCGGACTCGACGGTCGGCTCGGGGCAGGGGACGGACTCGCCGTCGTCGGCCCGAGCGGAGCGGGCAAGTCGACGCTGCTGCGCGTGCTGGCCGGTTTGGCGCGGTCGACGAGCGGTCAGGTCGAGCTCGGTACCGCGGACGGGTGGCGCCTGATGGCCGACGTCGCCCGCACCTCCAGCTCCCTGGCCCGCCACCTCGGGTGGGCCTCCCAGCACAGCGAGGAGTCCTTCACCGCGCGGGACGTCCTGGCCGAGGTCCGGGCGACCGGCGAGGTCCTGCACGCCCGGGACGCCGACGCGCTGGCCACGAGCCGGGCCAGGGCCGAGCTGCTGATCGAGGCCCTGGGCCTCGGGCACCTGCGCGCGGAGGACCCGTACGCCCTGTCCGGCGGCGAGCAGCGCCGCGTCGTCCTCGCTGCGGCCCTCGCCCACGACCCCGACGTGCTGCTGCTCGACGAACCGACCGTCGGCCAGGACCGCCAGACCTGGGCCGCCGTGGCCGGCGTGCTCGACGCGGCCCGCCGCGGGGGAGCGGCGGTGGTCGCGACGACCCACGACGTACGCCTGGCCGAGCGGCTGGGCGACCGCCTGGCGCTGGCCGCACCCCCGGTGCCGGACCTTCGGCCCGACCACCGCATCCGCCCCGTGCTCGAGCCCGGGCTCCCGCCGGCTGGCCGGTGCAACCCGCTCGCCCTGCTGGCCGCCGCCGTGCTGGCCGGGATCGGCTCCTTCTGGGTCGACTCGGCCCGGGTCGGGATGCTCACGCTCCTGCCCACGCTGGCCCTCTCTCCCCTCGCGGTGCGACGTGTCCGCCCGGTGCTGGTGCGGCTGGTCCCGGTCGCCTTCGCCGCTCTCAGCGTCGGCTGGTCGACCCTGCTGCTGAACGCGGCCGGCCCGTTCGCACCGGGCAGCACGACGGTGGCTGCCCGGGAGGTCACGCGCATCCTCTGCCTGGTCGTGCCCGGAGCGCTGGTGGTCGGGCTCCTGCGACCCAGCACCCTCGGCGACGCGCTCGGCCAGCGTCTGCACCTGCCCGCGCGGCCCGTGGTCGCAGCGACCGCCGCTCTGCTGCGGCTGGACGACCTGCTCGGCAGCTGGCAGACGATGAGCGAGATCCGGCGGGTCCGGGGGCTGGCTCCCGGACGATCCCCGGCGGCCCGCGTACGGCACGCGCTGTCGCTCACCTTCGCGCTGCTCGTCGGGACCCTGCGCTCGGCGCAGCAGATGGCTCTGTCGATGGACGCCCGGGGCTTCGCCGCCGTACGCCGCCGCACCCACGCGCTGGCGTCACCCCTCACGTGGCGCGACGCGGTCTGCCTGACCATGGGCCTGGTGCTGGTCGCCATCCCCCTGCTGCTTCGCACCTGATCGTCCAGCGGTGAGCTGAGGTCGCACCGTGCGGCCTGCCCACGGTGGTGCCGTCGGCTGCTACAGCCTCGACGCCCGTCCGGTCGGCTGGTTCGAGCTCCCGACGCGAGCGGGTGAGCGTCGCGTGCGCTCGTGGCCCAGGCGGGGGAGAGCGACGAGCGCGACGAGCGCGGCAGCCACCGGCGGCAGCAGCGCGAGGGCCCGGCTCTGGGTCGCCAGGGACAGCAGCAGCGGGACTGCCGCTGCGGCAAGAGCGGCGGCGACGTGGGCGATCGACGGCCGGGACGACGTCCGCGCCGAGACGAACGACCAGACGAGAGACGCGACGACCGCGGTCAGCGCACCGATCACCAGCGCCCCGAGCAGGAACAGCGGGATCATCTCCCAGTCCTCCCCGTCCGTGATCGCGACGGCCTCCAGCACCTCACGCGGCCCGCCGCCCTGCCTCAGGGTCTCGACGACGAGGGGTGCCACCAACGACAGCAGCGCGACCGGGACCGTGGCGACCAGACCGACGACGACGGCAGCGCCCGCGACCTCCTCCGGGTGGCGCCGACGGCGTGCTGCGAGGTCGACCATGCGGTGATTGTGCCAGGAGCGGCCCGTGATCCGGGCAGGTCGGGCGGACGACACCGCCCGGGCAGCGTCCTACCAGTCCGGACCGAGGTGGCCCGTCGTCGGGTCGATGCCGGCGAGGAAGTCGCGGACCGAGCTCACGTGCTCCTCCTCGGTCAGCTCGGACGGGCCCGAGGACGTGCAGCCGTAGCCGGGGTTCGGGCCGCTCGACCAGTCGTCGTGGTAGGTGTGGCGCCTTGCGGCAGTCTCTTCCTCCCGCACCCGGAAGGTCTCGCCCTCGACCACGAGCGTCAGCAGCTCGCGTCCGGGCTCCTGCGGGGGTGCGAGACCCGGCACGGCTCGAGCGGGTCCGAGCGGATCCTGGTCCGGCGGGGACTGACCAGGCCATGGCAGCAGCCGAACGTCCGCACACGTCGAGGGGTCGGCCGGCAGGAGCGGCGGCACCCGTGACGCTCTGTCGCCTTGGCGCCCCGGGGCTAGCGTGTGACGGGTATCCGGATGGACGGAAGCCAAAGGAGGCGGCCACGCGGCGATATCTGGTGGTGGCGAACCAGACCCTGGTCGGTGACGAGCTCGTACGGGAGATCGTCGCGCGGGCGGAGGCCGAGCCGTCGGAGTTCTTCATCGTGGTGCCGGTCACGCCGGTGCTCGAGATGTGGGTCGAAGCGGCGGCGGTGCCGTACTGCGGGATCCTCGGCGAACCCAGCACCCCCGAGCAGGCGCGGAAGCTGGCCGGGGAGCTGCACCAGGACCTGCCTCACCGTCTGCAGCAGTTCGACCTGCCCGTGACGCACGTCGTCGCGGTGAAGCACGCTGCCCTACCCCCGCCGGGGACGAACGCCGGCGGGGGTAGGGAGCGTCCTTCCTACGAAGCCTGAAAGCTTCGCTCTTTCGTCTTAAGATCCCTGCTGAGGCCGACCGGCTGCCGACGGCCTGATCAGGGCCCTTTTCGGAAGACGAAGCCTGAAAGCTTCGCTCTTTCGTCTTAAGATCCCTGCTGAGGCCGACCGGCTGCCGACGGCCTGATCAGGGCCCTTTTCGGAAGGGCAGTGATCCATGACGCTGACCCTGCTGATCGTCCTCGGCGCCGTCCTCGTGGCCGCGCTCGTCACGGGCGCTCTGGTGGCCCGGTCTCAGCAACGACCCGTCCGGCTGCTGAGCAGCGCCATCAAGCACGTGGTCGAGACCAAGGACTTCCAGCCCGTCACCTTCCCCGGGGCCAGAGGGGAGATGGCGATGCTCGCCGCCTGGTTCAACCGGCTGCTCCGGATGGTGGCCCGGATGCGCGAACGCCAGACCCGCCTGGTCCTCGACGCGAGCCACGAGCTGCGCAACCCGTTGACCAGCCTGCGGACCAACGTCGACCTGCTGGCGGTCGACGTCGGCAACGACCGGCTCTCGGCCGATCAGCGCACCGAGATCGTCGGGGACGTCCAGGCCCAGCTCGGTGAGCTCAGCGGCCTGGTCACCGACCTCACCCACCTGGCGCGCGACGAGGACGAGGTGCGCCCGCAGCCGCTCGACGTCCGCCAGGTCGTCGACGGTGCGGTCGACCGCGTCCGGCGCCGGGGCCAGGACCGCGTGTTCGACGTCGAGCTGTCACCGCTGTTCATGCTCGGCCACGCGGACTCGCTGTCGAGGGCGGTCGTCAACCTGCTGGACAACGCGGTGAAGTGGACCCCCAGCGGAGGAACCATCCGGGTCCGGCTGGACGGCAACCGGCTGCGGGTGTCCGACGAGGGTCCCGGGATCCCCGACGCCGACCTGCCTTTCGTGTTCGACCGGTTCTTCCGCGGGCAGACCGGGCGCGGCACGCCCGGCACGGGGCTCGGGCTGTCGATCGTGGCCAAGACCGTCGAGGACCACGGCGGCAGCGTCGAGGTCGGTCGGGCTGCCTCGGGCGGGGCCGAGTTCACCCTCCAGCTGCCCGGCGTCACGACCCGCGAGGCGCTGTCCACCCTGCTGCAGGGGAACGGGGCCGAGCTGGACGCTGCCCGGTCGGTGGAGGCCGCCGCCGTGGAGGCCGCCGTGGTCGCGGAGCGTGCTGTCCTCACCGCTGCGGGCCGGGCGCAGGCAGCAGCCCTCTCTGCCCAACAGGCACGTGCAGCCGTCACGACCAGGGCCGCGAGCGCGATGGCCGAGACCGTCCGGCAGCAGGCGGGCGCCGTCCAGGACCACGCGGACGCAGCAGCACGAGAGGTCGCCGCCGCTGCCGCCGAGGCCGCGTGCCGGGTGGCGTCAGCCGTGCTGCCGGGTCACGAGGTCGAGGCGCGCCGAGCAGCAGAGTCCCTCGCCCGGATCACCACCGCCGCTGCGGCAGCGACGGCCGAGAGTCCGTCGCCCGGATCACCACCGCCGCTGCGGCAGCGACGGCCGTGGAGACAGCGCTGCTCGCCGCTGCGGCCGCGCGCGCCGCCGCAGCCGCCGCGCTCGACGCCGCTGCCGCTGCGGACGACGCCGCCAAGCTGGTCGGGGTCGAGGTGTACGGCGCCGCACGAGCCGCCCAGGACACGGCGGAGGCTGCTGCGACCCAGGTCGCCGCGGAGACCCACCACGCCGCAGAGCTGATCAACAGCTGACCGCGGTGCCGCTCAGGAGAAGGCGTTCTTGTAGGCGATGCTGATGGGTCGGTCCACCCCGTCCGGCTGGCTGGCGCTGGTCTGACCGCTGTGACCGACGAAGCCGAAGTACAGCCGGTGCTCCCCGTCGGCCCTGACGTAGCCCGCCATGCCCTCGGGCTCGCGCGACGTCATCGACCCGAAGGCGTTGCTGCGCACCTGCGACTGCTCGAACGCGCCCGTGGCGAGGTCGAGCTTGCTCAGGGTCGTGTTGCCGGGCTTGGGGTTGTCGCTGCCGTACGCCGTGCCGCAGAGCAGGTAGACGTAGCTGCCGCAGATCGTCCAGCCCTGCAGCGTGCCGGGCAGCGTCGGTTGCGTCCTCTGCAGCAGCACCTGCGAGAAGTCGCCGGCGCCGGCCCGGTCCAGGTCGTGCACCCGGAAGCGTGACGAGCCGCCCACCGTGTACTTCAGCCCCAGCAGCCGGTTCCAGTGGTCGATCGACGGCGTGACGTTGCTGCCGCCGTCGTCAGCGGTGGGGTTTCCCGCGTAGGTCGGCCTGGGGGTCCCGCCGTCGATGAGCTGGAAACGCTGGATGCCGGTGCCGCGGTCGGTCGACGCGTCGTAGCCGTGCTCGGTCCACAGGAACGAGGCCGTGCCGGACCGTTCCGCCCCCATCGACACGCCGTGGCCCAGCGTGCCCAGCTTCATGTGGCCGGTGACGGCACCGGTGCAGCTCATCTGGGTCACGGCGAGCTCTCCCGTGGCACCTCCGTTCGGCTTGGAGATGGTGAACAGACGGATCAGCCAGCGCCAGCGCCAGCTGCGGGTGCCGGAGGGGTGGAGCGGCGCGGCGGCGGCGGCCGAGCGCACCCAGACCACCCTGGGCGAGGGACCGTGCCTGACCGCGGCAGCCTCTGCGGCGGCGCTCGTCGTGGACGCCGACGCGCTGGTCGACCGATGGCCCGTGTACGGGGTCGAGCTGACGCGCCAGACGTCCTTCCGCTCGGTGGCATCCCTTCCTCTCGGCACACCAGGACGGCCGGTCTTCGGTGCCCTGAACCTGTACGCGTCCCGCCCGGCTGCGAGGCTTCGCGTTCCGCCACGACCTCACCCTCGACGAGGCGGCCAGCCGCCTGCTCGACCACGAGCTCGCGCCCAGCAACGTCCTCGGATGACTGCTGTCCCCCGAGACGAGGACCAGCGCGCGGGCGTCGGTCGTGCACGACTGACTTACACTGTAAGGACCTGGGTCGGCCGCGATCAGGTGCTTCATCCGCGACGTCCACGGGGGTTGTTCTGTGTCACCTCACGCTCTCCTTCCCCTCCCCGACGACGGAACCGCAAGCACCTCCGATCGAGTCTCTCGACGGGTTCGAGACCGGCTCAGGGAGCAGCAGCGCCTCGAACAGCTCGACGCCATGGACGCGGACGCCCTGCGAGCGATGGCGGCCTCCATGCCGGTGATCGAGCAGGCGAAGGGCATCGTGATGGGCTGCTACGGGGTGGACGCCACTGCTGCGTTCGGTCTCCTCACGCGCGTGTCGTCGACGACCAACCTCAAGCTGCGCACGCTCGCCGCGACCGTGGTGGAGACCGCGAGCAACCCGGGCGGCTCGACGCCGGGACCGGGCTCGTCGTCGTGCGACCAGGTCCGCCAGGTCTTCCACGGCAAGGCCTCGACCTAGCTAGCGGGGCACGTCGCCGTCCTGTCGCTGCCCGGCCTCCGGGTCCACGCGGGGACCCCGGGACGGCCGCGGTCAGACTCTGCGGGTGTGGTCGAGATGCTCACCGGCGAAGCATCTTCGCGATAGCATCGTCGTTAGGTCGTGGCGCGAAAAAATGTGCTGCGCGGCGGTGGTCGACGGACGATCGTCTCCGACGTGCGGTGTCACCCGTGCGGCCGCTCTCCCACGCTCCAGACTTCGCTCGCCCAGTCCCCATCACAGGAGAAGCACATCGACGTCGAGAGATCTGCGAAGGACAGAGCGATCCGGAACCTTCGGATGCTCATCCTCGCTGGTGAGCGCTACCGGCAGGTCCTGGCCGAGGCGATCGGCCTGGGGACGACCGAGAGCCAGGCGCTCTCCTACCTCGAGGTGCACGGCAGCAGCGGCCAGTCCGAGCTGGCGCGGGACCTCGGACTGACGAGCAGCGCGCTCACCGCGCTCGTCGACCGGCTCGAGCGGCAGGGTGTGGCCGAGCGCGTACCGCACCGCCAGGACCGTCGCCGCACCATGGTCCGGGTCACCGAGCACGGGGCGGCGCTGGTGACCGAGAGCCACGAGTGGCTGGACGCCACTCTCGACCGGATCGACCCGGTCAACCTCGAGCTCGTGTCCGAGTCGCTCGCGATCATCGCCAACGATCTCTCCGCCCGGAAGTCGAGCCACGACGTCGGGGACGTGGGCGAGGACACCGAGTGCGAGCACGGTCTGCCGGCTTGACCTTCCGCCGGCGGGACACGGCACGGTGACATCGGCCGCCCCTGCGGCCCCTCGCCGACCAGATCGACGGTCGTCACCCGCGCGCGACGGACAGGCCTCCGGCGTCTTTTGAGTGCTCGTGGCCGACCTCGGCCATCTGGCGGGGGAGGTGCTCCGAACACCAGGCGCGGCGGCCGGCCGCACAAGACCTGTGAGGAGCCCCATGTCCGCGAGCCGCGTCGACGCCACCCGGATCCGTGATCATGTGGTCCGCCTCGGGGAGAGGTTCCCGCCGCTCGACCTGGCCTCGGCCGACTACACGATGCACGACCCCGCGGCGGTGCGACGCCGGTTCGCGCAGCCGCTGGACTACATGGCGCGGGTGGAGATGGAGGTCGAGCGCAACGTGCTCGAGCTGGCCGTGCTGCTGCCCGGTGTCAGCGAGACCGACCGGCTCTTCTACGCCGACGTGTGGGGCCCCCAGGAGGAGCATCACGGCATCCTGCTCGACACGCTCGTCCAGCAGCTCGGGCTGCCGGCGACGGCTCCGGACCTGGACGGGGTGGCGCCGCAGGTCCGGGTCCTCGGCGCCCTGGCTCACCTGCCCGTCGTGCACGAGGTCATCCGCCTGCTCTACTACCTGACCGGAGCCGCGACGGAGAAGTCGGCGATGCTGGCGTACCAGAAGATGAGCGCGGGCCTGGGCGAGCTGGGCGAGACCGCGCTGCAGCGGACGGTCATCGACGCGATCAAGGTCCAGGAACCGGGCCACTTCGCGTTCTACAAGCTCAGCGCCGAGGAGATGGTGCAACGCCAGGTCCTCGCTCCCTGGCAGCTGCACCTGGCCCGCTTCATCCGGTCCCGCGCCTTCAGCCTGGTCGGTGCGAAGACCCCGACGGGACGGACGGCCTTCGGCGGCGTCGTCGTGAACCTCGGCCTCGACGACGACCTCCAGCGCAACATCCGCGACATCACCCGGGTGGAGACCCAGCTGCTCTGGGCCCACGACCAGGGCATGCACGTCCCGGGGTACGCGCTGAAGGCATTCCGCGAGGCCGCGGAGATGTACCGCCACAGCGTGGCCACCGCCGCCCTGGCCGCCTGAGCCGAGGACCGAGCCGAGGTCGGCTGCAGCCTGAGCGTCGGCGAGGGCGCGCCCCGGGGGGCAGAAGTGCTGTGCAGGGACCCGGGCGGCGTGCGTAGCCTGAGGTGTGCCACCCGCCACCGCGACGTCGCAGCTCGCTCGGCGGCTGAAGGCCTGGAGCGCGCCGGACGCCTCGTCCGACCAGCTGCGCCGCGAGTACCTGGCTCTTCTCGACGCCAGGGGAGCCGAGGCGCTCCGACGCGAGAGCGGCCCCGAGCACGTCACGGCCAGCTGCTTCATCTTCTCGGCCGACCTGCAGCGCACGCTGCTCTGCTTCCACCGCAAGGGCCGCTTCTGGGTCCAGACCGGCGGCCACGTCGAGCCGGACGACACCTCGGTCGAGGCCGCGGCACTGCGTGAGGCGCGAGAAGAGACGGGCCTCGTCGGCCTCTCCCTGGTGCCCGGCCTCCTCGACCTCGACCGGCACGACCTGGGCGCCGGTTTCGTGTCCTGCCGTAGGCACTCAGACGTCGGGTTCGCGGCGCTCGACGTGACCGGCGACGCGCCACGGGTGAGCGAGGAGAGCGAGCAGGTGGGGTGGTTCCCGGTCGACGACCTGCCGGTTCCGCTGGCCGGCAGCGTCGCCACCCGGCTCCACCAGCTGCGTGACGCTCTCGTCGCCCGGTGACGACCTGCTGGTCGGCCGCCCGGGCTGGCGAGCCCCCGGCAGCCCCCGCCGACCCGACCCACCGCCGGACATCCGCACGTCCAGGGCTACCGTCGACGCCGAGAGCGCTTACAGCACACAACTCTCACTGGTTGTCGTCACCAGCTGAGCTGAAGCCGGCTGCTTCCATTCAGTGGGGGATCCCGTTGCAAGAGCCGCCGACCGAGCTGAACGCCTTCCTCACCCGAGGCCAGGCCGCCGCCGTTCTGCACGTCGACCCGAAGACCGTGAGCCGCTGGGCCCTGGCCGGGAAGATCTACTCCATCCGGACGCCCGGAGGCCAACGGCGCTTCCTCGAGTCCGACATCCTCGCCCTGGCGGCGACCGAGCGGGAACTGCGGCAGCCGGTGGGCGGACCACCTTCGCCCTCCTCGAGCCCGTTCGGCCACGGGGGGCAGGACCTGCACCTCGGTCGGCCGACGCCTGCAGCCTCGACCACCGACGAGCAGGGAGCCGGGGCGGTCGTCGCACGAGCCGTCGACGTCGCGCGGCAGGCGCAGGTGGTCGGCCCAGGCCGTGATGACGAGGCGCTTCGACGTCGAAGCGGCCGGGCTGCTGCAGCCGTGCAGCGTCAGGCCGACCTCGCGGCGATCACCGTGAGGGACACGGCCGCGCGGACCGCGACCACGGTCTCGAGCACGGCCTCGACCGCGAGCTCGGGCAGCGCCCGTCAGGAGACCGTGCTCGACGCCGATGCCCTGGCGGTGACCGCCCACTCTGCTGCCCTCGCCACCGCGCGCAGCACCGCGTCGGCAGCGGCCGACTTCGCTGCGCCCGTGACCGCGGCGGCGGTGGTGGTAGCACGCACGGTCTCGGACCGCGACGCAGAGGTCGAGGCCCAGGTCGGGCTGGCGGCCTCGGCAGTCCGGCCTGCCGCAGCGACGACAGCACGCCAAGTTGCCGCGGAGGTGGACTCGCGTGCGGTGCGGGTCGCTGACGAGGCCCGCCGAGCGGGAGCCGACGCAGGTCGGGTCGACGACGAGAACCCTGCGCCGGTCGTCAGGTCGCCCATGCAGCTGTGCCGCGAGCTGCTGGACGCGACCGGCCGGCTCGACGGTCCTGACGTCAGCGCTGCCCTCGACCGCAGCCTGGCCGCCCTGGGCCTGTCCCGCACCGTCCAGGAGGTGCTGCTGCCCTCCATGCGCGAGGTCGGAGCGCGCTGGTCCCGCGGTGGGTGCGACGTCGACCAGGAGCAGGTCGCCACCGACTGCGTCCGATCCTGGCTCGAGCAGCGCTCGTTGGAGGCACCGCCCTCGCTGGACGAGGCACCGATCGTCCTGGCGTGCGGTCCGCTCGACCGTCACACCGTGGGGCTGGAGGCCTTCGCCGTCCTGCTGCGTCACGAGCAGTTCGACTGCCACGAGCTCGGACCGCAGATCACCCGTTCGGCGCTCGGAGCTGCGGTGACCTCCTGCTCAGCCCAGGCCGTGGTCCTGGTCTCGCACCTGAGCAGCAACCGGGCGGCGGCGGTGTCGGCACTCCGTGCGGTCCAGGACACCAGCGCGACGCTGTTCTACGCCGGTGCCGCCTTCCGCACGAGAGCCACGCGGCTGCGCGTCCCGGGTCAGTACCTCGGGGGCAACTTCACCGACGCTGCAGGTCAGGTGCGGACGCAGCTGCACAGCACCGGCTGAGGCGCCGGCGTCCTCCCGCTCGTGGGACCGGCTCCGGGCAGGCGTGGCGGTCGTGGTCGCACGGCGCGGTCTCCCCGCGGCTCGTGTCCGCGAGCTCGTCCTACTGCTCGGGGACGACGACGAGATCGGGTTCGGGGTTCAGCAGCTGGTAGAGGTCGCAGTCCTGCCAGGCGCCCGCGATCTTGAGGTAGGCCTGCGCGGTGCCGTACGCCACGAAGCCCACCCTGAGCAGCACCCGCTGGGACCGGCCGTTCCGGGGAAGGGTCTCGGCCTGGACCCGGTGGAGCCGGAGCTCCTGGAAGGCGAGGCGGGTGGCTTCCTGCAGGGCCGTGGTCGCCAGGCCTCTGCCCTGCGCCTCCTCCGCGAGCCAGTAGCCGACGCTGCACGACTGGAAAGACCCACGGATGATCGACTGCAAGGTGATCATTCCTTCGACCCGGCCGGCATCGTGGATCACCAGCGGCAGGGACCTTCCTCGTTCACGGTCCGCCAGCGCGTCGGCGACGACCTGCTGCTGGGCCCGGTCCGTGAAGTAGTCGTCGTGTCGACGGGGTTGCCACGGCTCGAGGAAGGCACGGTTCTCGCGAAGCAGCCCCGCGAGGAGGGGAGCATCCTCGGACGTGAGCAAACGAGTCACGGGCATCCAGCCAGTCTCCCGGAAGCAGGCAGCGCGGCCAGGACCTCGCGGAGAGAAAGCCCCAGAACCTGGCCGCTGCAAGCGGCGGCCTTCACAGGTCAGCGCGGTCGGACCAGGATGGTTGCCGCAGGTCAGCGAGCGGTAGGAGGTGGTCGTGGTCGACGCCGAGTTCGGACACCCGCGGCTGGCCGCCGTCTACGACGCCCTCGACACCGACCGCCGCGACCTGGACCTCTATCTCGGCCTGGTCGAGGAGCTCGACGCTCGGCGGGTCCTCGACGTCGGGTGCGGGACCGGCACGTTCGCGTTGCTGCTGGCCCGCCGCGGCTACGACGTCGTCGGCCTGGACCCCGCCGCGGCGTCGCTCGCGGTGGCGCAGGCCAAGCCCGACGCGCCTCGACGTCGGGTGCGGGACCGGCACGTTCGCGTTGCTGCTGGCCCGCCGCGGCTACGACGTCGTCGGCCTGGACCCCGCCGCGGCGTCGCTCGCGGTGGCGCAGGCCAAGCCCGACGCGCATCTCGTCAGCTGGGTGGCGGGGGACGCGCGTGCGGTCACCATCCGGGACCGTGACGTGGTCACCATGACGGCGAACGTCGCCCAGGCGATCGCGGACCCGGACGACTGGGCCATGGCGCTGCGCGCGGTCCACCGGGCTCTGCGACCTGGCGGAACGCTCGTCTTCGAGACCCGTGATCCTGCCGCGCGGGCCTGGGAGGCGTGGACGCGGGAAGCGACGCAGCGCACGGTCCTCCTCCCCGAGGCCGGTGAGGTGACCTGCTGGACCCAGGTGACCGACGCCGTACCGCCCCTGGTGCGGTTTCGTTCGACCTGGCGGTTCGCGGCCGACGGGGCCGTCCTCACCTCGAGCTCGACCCTCCGGTTCCGGACCCGGACAGAGGTGGAGAGTGATCTCGGGGCCGCCGGCTACGTCGTCGCCGACGTGCTCGATGCGCCCGACCGTCCTGGCCAAGAGCTGGTCTTCGTCGCGCGACGTGGCGTCGCACCCGGCGCCTGCTTCGACGTGGGCTGACCGGACGACCACGGCAGCCACGCAGGCGGCCGGTACGGCTGGTGGGTGACCAGGAGCGGAGGGGGTACGCCTCGTGAGGCAGCTCGGGGCAGAATGCCGCGTGGACCAACCGAAGGAAGAGCCTGATGGACATCGATTCACCCCAGACCCGTGAGGTCGACCTCCCAGGGCAGGAGCACGACCAGGCCGACCTGGACATCGTGGTGGAGCCTGAGCCCGCACCCGGGAGCGCGCAGGCAGACGGGGCGGAGGGTGAGAGCTCGGACGAGGGTGACGAGACGGGCGCCTCGGCCGACGATCCCAGCCTCGGGAACACCCTGATCCGGCCCGACAACTCCTAATACCAGGCTGGGCGGTCCGGCGAGCAGCGCAGGAGCGGCAGGCTGGGCGACTTCCACCGTCCGCGGCCGTGATCCGTCGTCGCACAGGGGCACCGGTCAGACTGGGCCGGTGCTGATCTGGGTGAACGGACCCTTCGGCGGGGGCAAGACGCAGGTCGCCCACGAGCTGCAGCGACGCGTTCGTGGCAGCGTGATCTGCGACCCGGAGCTGGTCGGGTTCGGCCTGCAGCGGATGACCCCGCCGGGGCTCCGAGGCGACTTCCAGGACCTGCCAGCCTGGCGGCAGGGAGTTCGCGAGGTGCTGCAGCGCACGCTCAGGGCGTTCGGAGGTCACGTCATCGTGCCCATGACGGTCGTCGATCCGACGTACTTCGAGGAGACGGTCGGTCGCCTGCGGTCGGACGGGCACCTCGTCCACCACGTCGCGCTCCTGGCGGACCGCACCGTCGTTCTTCGCCGCCTCCGGCAGCGTGCCGTCGGTCGTCACCTCGAACGCCTGACGAGGCCGGGGTGGACCCCTCGGCGCGAAGCCTTCGCGCTAGCCAACCTCGACCGCTGCCTCGACCGGCTCCAGGCGCCGACCTTCGCGCAGCACCTGCAGACCGACGAGCTGAGCGTTTCCCAGGTCGCTGAGCAGATCGGGACGACCGCGGGCCTGGACCTGCTGGTCCGGAGCAGCCCCGCCCTCCAGCAGGTCCTGCAGCTCGGGACCAGCCTGCGGCACATCCGCTTCGAGTAGCACCCGGTCGGGATCCGGCGCGCTCACGGGAGCCTGAGGTCCGCCGTCTCGGCGTGGCCCTGCACCTCGGCGGGGAGGGGTCAGCCGGCGTCGGAGTAGCGGGAGACGCAGCAGACGTCGAGGGCGAACTCGACCGGGTACGCCCCGAACAGCAGCTGCCCGGCCCGACGGGACGAGGACCGGACGGCGTCCGCGACCAGGTCGGCGAGCTCGACCGGGGTCTCGACGATCACCTCGTCGTGCAGGAAGTAGACCAGCCGTGCGTGCCGCCCGCCGACGTCTCCGAGGGCGACGAGCGATCGGCGCAGGTCGGCCAGCCAGCACAGCGCCCACTCGGCCGCGGTCCCCTGGACCACGAAGTTCCGGGTGAACCGGCCCCACTCGCGCGCCTGCGTACGGGCCTGGCGGCGTTCGTCCGGGTCGGCCTCGGCCGCTGCGGACCAGCGCTGCGCCTGCTGCCAGGACTCCGCCGGCGCGGGGGAGCTGCGCCCGAGCCAGGTGGTCACGACCTCCCCGGCCTCCCCGGCGCGCGCTGCCGCCTCGACCCAGGCGGTCGCGGCCGGATAGCTGCGCTGCAGCCTCGGCATCAGCCGGCCCGCCTCCCCGGAGGTGGCCCCGTAGAGGGCGCCGAGCATGGCGACCTTCGCCCGGGCGCGGGTGTCGACGACGCCGTCGTCGACCAGGGCCTGATACAGGTCGCCCCGCCGGGACGCGGCCGCCATCGCCTCGTCGCGCGACATCGCCGCGAGGACGCGGGGCTCGAGCTGGGCCGCGTCGGCGACGACGAGCACGCATCCCGGCTCTGCGACCACCGCACCGCGGATCTGCTTGGGCAGCTGCAGGGCGCCGCCACCTCGAGCGGCCCAGCGTCCGGTCACGACACCGCTCGGGACGTAGCCGGGCCGGAACCGCCCCTGCGCGACCCAGGTCGACAGCCACGACCAGCCGTTCGCGCCGTGCAGCCGCGCCAGCTTCTTGTACTCCAGCAGCGGAGCGATCGCCGGGTGCTCGACCTGGGCGAGCTCCCACTGCCGCGTGCTGTCGACCTTGACGCCGGCGCGGTGCAGGGCCCGCAGGAGATCGGGGGCCGAGTCGGGGTTCAGGGTCGGTGCGGCGAGCTCGAGCCGGACCTGGTGGACCAGGTCCTCCATGGCGCGAGGACGTGTCCCGGGCACCGGACGGGGTCCGAGCAGGCCGGTGAGGAACCGGTCGTGCTCGGCCGCGTCGAACGGCAGCCCGACCTGGGTGAGCTCGGCACCCGCGAGGGCACCGGCCGACTCGGCGGCGAGCAGCAGCCGCAGCCGGGCGCCCTGCGTCGACCCGCGTACGGCCTCCTGCTGAGCGCGGTGCTCCTCGGCGACGTCGGCCAAGGTGATGAGGTCCTGGGTGGCGACGAGGTCGAGCAGCGTGGGGGAGGCGTTGTCGTCGGCGACCTGGTCGTGCGCTCCCCACCGGCTGTCCTCGGAGGAGGGCAGCGGATCGGTGACGTAGGTCGAGCGGGACAGGATGGCGTGGCAGAGCCGCAGGTCGTGGCACCGGCTGACGCGGACGCCGGCGTCGAGCAGGGTCGGGTAGAGCTCGCTCGTGTCGGCCCACACCCAGCGCGGGTGCTGCGCCTCCAGGTCGGCGACGTGCCCGGCCAGCTCCGACCAGGCGAGCCGGCGCACCTCCGTCGCCTGGCCGCTGTCGTCGAGCACGGAGACGTCCACGCCTTCTCCCGCAGCAGCGACGGCGACATCCACCCGGAGACGTTAGTCCGGACGCGGTCGCGCTCCCGTCGGGGCTCAGGCGCCGGTGCGGACGTAGAGGTCGACCTCGACGCCGCGCACGAGGAACCTGCGCTCCTGCACGAAGTGCTCGCTCAGCACGTTCATCTCGTTCGCCCCGGCCCGGTCGGTGCTGTTCACCCGCAGACCCTTCGTGCGGAAGACCCAGACCCGCTGCCGGGCGAGCATCGCGGCCTGGACGTCGGCCGGCTTGCGCACGGTCCCGTGCAGGTTGGCGGCCTGCACGGCCGAGCGCTGCAGGGCACGTCGTCGACCTGCACGAACCCGTCGGGACAGGCCAGCGCACCGAGCCGGAAGCTCAGCGGGAGGAAGATGACGGCGTCCCCGGGCTGCGCCTGGGCCCGGACGACGGCGGCGGCGCCGGCGAGGTCCTGGGAGCACGAGTCCACCGTCCGTTCGTGGCGCAGGTCGGGCAGCTGGGCGACCGACACCGCGAGGACCAGGAGGCCGGCGACGGCCCAGCCGCTCGCCGTCCTGCCGCTCGCACGGGCTCCCCAGACCGCGAGCTGCTCGACCCCCGGGCGGCGAGCAGCGGGAGCCCGGCGACGAAGGAGAGGACGGGACGCAGGTGGCGTCGGCGTCGTTCAGGAGCGCGGCGACGCGGCCCCGGTCGAACGTGGGCACAGCACTCGGGATGGCGCCGACGTACGTGGCTGGCCCGGGGTCGACCGGCACGGGCCCCGAGCTCCTGGGAGAGAGGTGGTTGATCGACCCCCGTCGACCGGTCTGGCTACGTGACCCGTGCTGCACGTACGCGACGACTTCCCGCGGGGGGCTCGACCGACCTCGCGTCTGCGTGAGCCCCCGTCAAAGGCCGCGACACGACCCCGTCGGGGTCCGCGATCCACGGACCCCGACGGGGTGGGCGGAGCTCTGCAGGGTGTGCGCGAGAGGGGAGCAGGGCCGTGCAGACCGCCCGCCGAGGTCGTGGTCGGCGGTCAGGCCTGGTCGGGCCCTCATGGTCCGACGAGGTCGGCAGCACCTGGTCAGGTGACCAGAGCGAGCCGTGGCGCAAGCTCGAGGAGGCTCGCGATGCGGGACCCGGATGTCTCCTGCCCCCTGCCGTGCCGGTCGAGGTGGAGCGCCTGCAGACCGGCGGCGCGGGCACCGACGACGTCGACGTCGTACCGGTCGCCGACGTGCAGGGCTTCGTCGGGATCGACGGAGACCCGGTCGCACGTGCGCCGGTACGCCCGCGGGTCGGGCTTGGCGACGTCGAGCTCCTCCGAGGTGACCACGAGGTCCACCCGCTCGAGGAGCCGGAGGGCGTGGACCTTGGCGTGCTGCTGCGCGCTCGACCCGTTGGTCAGGACGGCCAGGGCGAAGCCGAGCCGCCTGAGCTGGGTCAGTGTGGGACGCACGTCGTCGAACGCTCTCCAGGCACTCGTGTAGTGGGCGAGGTAGTCGGCGAAGAGGGCGTCGACGTCGTCGGCGGCGCTGATGGGGCGCCCGAGAAGTGCATAGAGCTCACGTATCCGGCGACGTCGTTGTTCCTGGAACGAGATCTGGCCGGCCTCCCACCGGGCGTAGTGCTTCCTCTCGAGCGCGAACCAGGCCTCGACCAGCCGCTCCTCGTCGGCGGCCGCCTCGTCGGGCAGCCACGCGGACAGTGCCGTCCGGACGGACCCGCGGTGGTCGAGCAGGGTGTCGTCGAGGTCGAAGACCACCGCCCGCACAGGTCTCGGCACGAGACGAGGCTAGGGCTCGGCCGCTCTCCGATCAGCGGAGGAAGGTGAAGAGCGGGGTCGGGTCGGCCTGCAGCTCCACGTCTGGTCCTTCGTAGCGCACGACCCCGAGCGCGGGAAGAGTGCTGCTGTCGTGGGTCTCGTAGACGGTCTCGGAGAACCCGACCGCCGCGAGCTTCGCGCGCACCTCGTCGTTCAGGTCGCCTGGGGTGACCCCGGGAAGGTCACGGCTGAGACGGCGCCCACGTGACCACACCACGGTGGCGCCGGGCCGGCACAGCTGAGGTGCGAGCTCGATCAGGCGCCACACGTCGACGTCGGCCACGTTGCCGAAGATGCCCACCAGGAGGACGACGTCGGCCGGTACCGCCCCGCGGTACGCCTCGGTGCTGCTGGCGTCGACCGTCTCCACCCGCACCCCGGTCAACCCTGCGGTGCTGGCAGCGTCGCGGGCCTGCTGGGCGAGCTCGGGGTGCAGCTCCAGCAGGACCGCGGACACCCGCTCGGAGTCCGTCCTGCCGGCGAGCACCCGCAGCAGGTCCCTGCCGTCGCCGGAACAGACGCTGAGCACGCGGATCGGGCCGGGGTGCTCGTCGAGGGCGTCGTCGACGTGGTGGCGGACCCGCTCCAACCGCCAGGACAGCCCAGACCCAGGATCGTCGTACCGCCGGTGCCAGGCCTGGTAGTCACGCGTCGCGCTCACGGCCCGATCCTCGCCGAACGTGCAGGTCGTCAGGCGCCGGCGCCGAGGCGACGCCAGCCCGGTGCGACGAGTGCGGCCGAAGCGACCAGGGCCAGGGCCGCCGCGACGAGGCCGAGCGTGGACGTGGTCCCGGTGGTGGCCGCCAAGCGCCCCAGCAGTGGTGCCGCGGGGACGAGCACGGCGGCCTGGGCGAGGGAGAGCAGGGACTGGACGCGGGAGACGTGGCTGTCGGGGGACTGCTGCAGGATCACCGCGAACGTGTGGCTCGTGAACAGCGTGACCCCGCCGCCGGCGGCGTACGCGGCGACGATCGCGAGGGGCAACGTGGTGCTGATCCCGAGCAGAGCGAGGCCGGCGGACGTGGTGAGCAGGCCTGCGGTGGCCACGAGACCGGTCCGGCGGGCGGTGCCGAGCCGGCTCACCAGCAGGGCGACGACGATCCCGCTGACGCTGGACGCAGCAAGGAGCACGCCGCTGCAGGTGGGCGACCAGCCCTGGGTGCGAACGACGAGCGGGACCAGCAACGTCCCGACGGGGACGACCGCGCCCGCGGCCAGGGCGGTGAGGGCGATGGCCACCCGAAGGACCGGGTGGTGGACGACGAGGGCGACGCCCGAGGCCGCGGCACGCCACATCGGCTGGTGGACCTGCTCCTCCTCGGGCACGCGGCGCGGGCGCAGGACCAGCATCACGACCACGATCGGGATGTAGCTCAACGCGTCGGCACCGGCGGCCAGGCCGAACCCGCCCGCGGCGACCAGCAGCCCACCGACGGGCGAGCCGACGACCTCGGCGGCCTCGCTGGTCGCCCCGCGCAGCGCCGAGGCCCGACCCACCACGTCGGGGTCGACGAGCCGGCGCGTCATCGAGCCGGACGCCGGGAGGTAGAAGGCGCTGACCACACCCTCAGCGGCAGCCGCCACGAACAGCAGCCACAAGGGCGTGTCGAGCACCACGGCCGCCACGGCGACAGCCGCGGTGGTGACGAGGAGCAGCCCGTCACCGGCGAGCATCACCCCGCGGGCGCCGAACCGGTCGGCCACCGCACCGCCGACCAGCAGCAGCAGCGTCCGGGTCGCGGTGATCGTGGCGACCACCAGACCGGCGGCGGTCCCGCCGTACGAGGTCGCCGCCCAGCCCAGCGCGACGTACACGGCCGCCACGCCGGCGTCGGACACGGCTGCCGCTGCCACCCAGGCCTGGAAGTCCCGCGGCATCGCGGGCCGCCCCTCCAGTCGCTCGGCCACCACTGGATGCTTCGGCCTCCAGCCCGTCTCGTCAAGCAGCTCGACCGTCCTGCGGCACCCGGCAGCGCCCGCGGAGGCACACCCGGCTGCGACGCTTGGCGTCGTGAAGGGTGGTGGTTGGGCCGGGATGCAGCTGAGGGAGGTGCGCGGAGTCCTGCTCGGGCTCCAGGAGGCCGGTTGCCGTACGTGGGTGGCCGGCGGATGGGGTGTCGATGCCCCCCGGTCGTCTTCGACGAGAGCGACCACGGTCGCCAGACCGGCTTCGACGGCGAGCACTTCGACCATCCAGCAAGCGCGTTCGGCACGGGCGTCCTCGAGCAAGCGCAGGTGGCCTGTCTCTCACGGGAGCAGCAGCTGACCTTCCACGACGGGTACGAGCCCCGACCTGTCGATCTTCATGACCTCGAGCTGCTTCGCGGGCCGAGCGGCAAGGCCCGGTCCTGACCTCAGGGTCGGCACGCTCGACATCTCCAGGAGCGCGCTTCCAGGGCACTTCCACGCGAGGGTCCCCCGTGCGGGCGACCGAGGGCTCCGGTGCCGGAACGACTGGCCGGGGTGGTCGGGTGCAGTTCTGGTTCGCCTCGTGGGTACACGATGGACAGCATGGGCACCCGGAGCTGGCACGCGGAGCACAAGCGTTCGCTGACCCGGGGTCAACGTGCGGCGGACGCCCTGCGGAACGGCATGGGGAGCTGGCCGTTCATCGGCGCCTTCGTGGCGGCCATGCTGGTGTGGGCGGTCCTGAACTCGGTCGTGCTGGTCCGCGGGGCGTGGGACCCGTACCCGTACATCCTGCTGAACCTGTTCCTGTCCATGCTGGCGGGGCTGCAGGGCGCGATCCTGCTGATCGCGGCCAAGCGGCAGGACGCGATCGCCGCGGCGATGGCGCAGCACGACTACGACACGAACGTCGCCGCGAAGGTCGAGATCGAGCGGTTGATCACGCTCTGCGAGCAGCAGGCGCAGATGATGGTGGAGCTCCGGGCGTTGGTCCTCCAGATCCCCGGGGTCGACTGGACCGAGAAGCAGCAGCACCTGGACGGTCCGACGTCCTCCCGCGTCCGACGCCCGAGGACGTGATCAGGTAGGAGTCCGCCTTCCGACGATGTCCAGGAGGACAACCGTGACTGCCGCCACGACGTTCAGCCGCGTCACCTTCACCGCCACCGCGCTGATGGCCGGCGGTGGAGCCTTCGCCTTCGACTGGAACGCGACCCACATCTACAACCCCACCTGGCCGGGTCACGCGAAGTTCCACAACGCCCAGACGATGAGCACGGGCGCCGCGCTGGCGCTCGTCACGGCCGGCAGCGCGTGGTGGCCGGGCCGCTGGACGCGCCAGCGGCTCGACCTGACCGCCGGTGCAGCGTCCCTCTACTGGGTCACGCAGCTCTCGGCCGCGGCCTACCCCGGGACCACGATGCTGGACGACCCTCCACGAAGGTTCGGCCCGCAGACGGCCGTGGCGGGCATCTGCCTGGTCCTCAACACCGTCGCGTACGCGGTGGGCCGGCGTCAGGTGCGCTGATCATCAGGGCCGAGCTCACTGGCTCACCAGACGCGACCGAGCCGCACGGTCGTCGCGGTCCTCGCGACAGGCGCCGAGAGGACGGCGGGTGGAGCCTCGAGGGACGGCTGCTCCAGGAGGGGAACCCGTACGCCCCACGACGGGCCGGTCCGGCAGCATGGCCGAGATGACCGCCCTGATCTCGCACACCACCATCGACTGCACCGACGCCTAGCAGCTCTCCGAGTGGTGGAAGAAGGTCCTCGGCTACGTCGACCTGCCCGACGACCCGAACAACCCCGGTGACGAGGAGTGCCCGATCCTGCACCCCGAGAACGGTCACCGGCTGCTGTTCATCGAGGTCCCCGGCTTCGACGTCACCACGCCCAGACGGATCCACCTCGACCTGCGGCCGACCGAGGCGACCCGTGACGAGGAGCTGCGCACGTTGCTCGAGCTGGGCGCCACCCAGGTGGCGGACCACCGCGGCATCCACGGACCCGGTACCGGCTGGGTCGTGCTGGCCGACCCCGAGGGCAACCAGCTCTGCATCCTGCGTGGTGAGCACGAGTATGCCGAGGAGGGCTGAGGCCAGCAGAGGTCAGGCCAGCCGTCGTTCAGGACGGCTCCTGAGACAGGTCGATGAGCGAGAGCCCTGGGCTAGGAGATGTCGTTCTGGCCCGGCCGGAGCGACGGCCCGGTAGAGGTTCCTGGCCTACCCGGCAGAAGGGATGGGCATGAAGACGTTCATGAGCAGGGTCCGCGAGATGGGTAGGGCATCGAAGATCATGTTCTGGGTCGTCATCGTCCCGGCGTCAGCCGGCCCGGGCTGATTCCCCTCGAGCGGGAGCTCGAGAGCCCGGCGCTGGACACCGTCGCGGACGTCCTGAACGCGGTGATGCTGGTCGCTCTGGTCGCTCTGGTCGCGCAGGGGCTGACCCGACGGCGCGACCGGCGCAGGCGTCGCGTGCCCTGAGGTCTTCGGGCTCGGTCCCGTCAGCCGGACAGCAGACCCGTCAGGACAGCAACCCCGTCAGGACAGCGCTGACGCCGCGAGCCCGCGGCGGGTCGACGCCAGGAGCGCTCCGCCGAGGACCACCGCGACCCCGCCGGCGAGGAAGAGGGTCTGCACGTTCGTCGTGTCCAGCAGGACGCCGCCGAGCGCCGCCCCGAGGGCGATCGCGAGCTGGAAGGTCGCGACGACCAGACCGCCCGCGGCCTCGACCCGGTGCGGCTCGGCGCGCGAGATCCACGTCTGCGACGTGGTGGGTACCGCGCCGAAGCCGACGCCCCACAGCGCCACGGCGACGAAGACGAGGAACGGTGAGCCGGTGGACAGCGAGAACGCGATGATCCCGGCGGCGATGAGCAGGGGGACCATCACCAGCGCGAGACCGAGGTGGCGGTCGGCGACGAGGCCGGACAGCAGGTTGCCGATGAGACCGCCGACGCCGTAGACGGCGAGCAGGACGGCGATCGACGCCGGCGTGAGCCCGGAGACGCCCTCGGCGGCGGTGCGGATGAAGGTGTAGGTGCCGAAGTGGCCGGCCACGAGGACCGCGAGCCCGACGAGCCCGAGGAGCACCACGCGCGAACGGAGGACGTCGACCAGGGTCCGGAGCCCGCCACCGGCCCGGGCGGGGATCGAGGGCATCAGGACGACGAACAGGACGAGGGCGACGGCGGTCGCCGCGGCGACGGCCCAGAAGACGGCGCGCCACCCGGCGTACGTGCTGATCAGCGCGCCGAGGGGTACCGCTGCCACCGTGGCGCCGGCGACGCCGAGGTTGACGACCGCCATGGCTCGACCGAGCTTGTTCGCCGGGACGAGGTGCGAGGAGACAGCCAGGGCCATCGACCAGGTGCCGGCGATCGCGATGCCCAGGACCAGGCGGGCCACGACCACGAGCAGGTAGTTCGGCGCGACCGCGGTCAGCACGTTGGCGAGCAGGGCGAGCAGGAGCAGACCGACCAGGAGGCGCTTGCGGTCGAGGTGGGGGAACAGCGGCCCCATCGCCGGGCCGGCGAACATCCCGACGAGGGCGGTCGCGGTGACGACCTGACCGGCGACGCCCTCGGTGATACCGAAGTCGCCCGCCATCAGGGGAAGCAGGCTGGCCGGGAGGAACTCGCTGGTGACGAGGGTGAAGATGGCCACCATGAGGGCGATCACACCGGGCCAGCCCGAGAGGGCCGGGGTCGGTGCGGGTGTCTCGGTGACGGAGACCGATGCGGTGCTCGTCATGTCCTGCTCCTTGGCTGTGCGTGCTCCAGGGCCGTGAGAACGGGCCTGGTCCAGACGACGGGACGGTGGTGCCCGGCGGACGGTGGCGGGCCAAGCGGGAGAGCGCTGGTGATCGTCACCCCTGGACGCAGCGAGGACGCGGAGTCGAACCTCCTGGCGCGTGGTTTTCTTCCGCAGCGCCCAGGCCGGGACCGCCGTGCTGGACGAGATGCCGCGCGGGCTCAGGTCGGACAGGCCGCGGCCTGCGCCGACGCCGGCGCGGCGCGAGGTCCGGTCAGCTGCTCCCCGGCAGGGTGCCGGTGCGGACGAGGTCCTGGGCCACGTCGCGCAGCTTGCGACCGGTGTGCTGGGAAGCCGTCGACAGGACGTTGAAGGCCTGGTCCTCGGTGACCTTGTACCGCTCCATCAAGATCCCCTTGGCCTGCTCGATCGTGCCGCGCATGACCATCGCGGCCCGCATGTTCGCCGCCTCGTCCACCATCGACGCCGCCGCCGAGGCGTTCGCCACGGAGAAGGCGACCCAGGACGCGATCTCCTCACCCACCACGACGTCGTCGTCACCGAACGCGTCGGTACGGGTGGAGTAGTTGTTCAACGCCCCGATCGTCGTGGCCTGGAACGGCAGCGGCACCGACAGCGAGCTGCCGACACCGTGGGCGGCGGTCTGCCTGGCGTAGTCGGGCCAGCGCTGCTCGGTCTGCATGTCCTTGATGATGAACAGCTGCCCCGAACGACCGGCGTCCACGCACGGGCCGTAGTCGCGCTGGTACTGCAGCTCGTCCGCGTCGAGGGCCATCTGACCGTCGTACGCGGCCGTGAACGGCTCGTCGTTGCGGATCAGCGTGATCGACGTCGCCTCCGACCCGGGCATCGCGCGTCGAGCGATGGTGGTGATCTCACCCAGCACGTCGGCCAGGTCCCGGCCCACGAGGACGATCCGGGCCAGCTCCTCGTGCAGCAGCGTCACCTCGGCCATGCCTCACCTCTGTCTCGGAACCGGAAGTCCTGGCTCCGCTCGACGGGCGCGCTCGAAGACGCTCGAACTTTACCCGCGGCAGCCGCCGGCGATCCCGACCGAGGCCGGACCAGGTACCAGCAGTCTCAGCCGGCTCGACGATCGGCTCCCGCACCTGCCGGTCGCGTCTCGTCGTCCGTCCAGGGACATCTCGTACATAGGTACTTTCTGCACACGCCTGGGGCGGCTTCCTAGGGGCCGTCGCGGGCGAGCAAGCTCGGGTCGAGAAGCCGGCTCAGCGGACCGGTGGGGTGTGGCTGAGACATCGGTTCTCGGCCGCACCACGCCGTCCGCACCACGCTCTCCGCAGAACGCTGTCCCACGACGCCCGCTCGTCGAGGCGACCGGGTGGACGGTCCCCTCGGGCGGGCGGCAGGACCACGCCGAGACCGCGGACCGCCACCCGGGGCAGGACCCGGCGCGGGTCCAGGAGCTCGACGACCTTGGCCGACGCAGGGGCAGGTCGGGCGCCGTCGCCTCGACCGCGACGGTGAGCCCCTGCAGCATCGGCAGCGCCCGGCCCTGCGCCACGGCGGCGTCCCGGTCCTGCGGCGACAGCGCGCCTCGTACGGCTGCCTCCAGCTGGGCCGCGCTGGGCTGCAGGGCCGGCTACACCGTCACGCACACGACCTCACGTGCGCGAGTGGCCACCCCCATCAGCTCGGCGGCGACCTGAGGACGTCCCTGCAGCAGAGCCACCGCGGCGAACCCGTCGAGACCGTTCGCCGAGCCCCCCGAGTCGGCCAGCCGCTGGTGCGCCCGGGCTGCCAGCACCAGGCTCGTCCGGGCGGCCGTGACCTCACCGGCGACGAGGGCTCGACCCCCAGCAGGTCGAGCAGCGGCACCTCCAGGTACTGCGACTCGATGCGGCGCGCGACGGCGAGGGCCTCGGTGTGGATCCGCACCGCCCCGGCCACGTCCCCGTGGCGAGGGCCAGCTGGCCCTGCACGGTGAGCCCGGACGTCGTCCCCCACGCGTCACCCAGGCTCCGGAACGTCTCCACCGCGGTCGCGACGAGGTGCCACGCTCCTCGGCGGTGGTGAAGCGCTTGCACGAGGCGTCGTCGTCGCCGCGGATCCGGTTCAGCAGGTCCTTGAGCCGAGGCTGCTGCTCGACGCCGGACTTCACGTAGATCAGCTTCGGCAGGTCGCTGGAGAGCTGGTCCTCGTCCTCGGGGCCTGAGACCTCTTCCTCCGGGGCGACACAGCCGTAGCTCCCGGCGTACACCCCGACGAAGACGTCGCTCTGCGCGAGGTAGGCGCGGTAGAGGTCGCACGGCGGGTGCGGGCGGGCTCCCAGCTCGAACATCACCGGCGTGAGCCGCAGCTGGGTGATGACGGGCCCTCGCCCGCGAGCGCATGCACACCGTCGTCGGGCTGCAGTGGAAGCTGGCCGTCGGGTCGCTCCGGCTGTCCACCCGACGACGCAACGTGCTGACCTACGACGGTTCAGCCGACCCAGGCACCAGCCCGCCGCGGCCTGACCGGCGGGCGAACGGTCCTCGGCGTGGACCCCGGCGGCCTCGGCGCCGGTCGTTCGCGGGGCCTCCCGCAGCGTGCCACCTGCTTCCCGAGGGTCCGGCTGGCTGTTCCGGCACCTCGAAGCGGCGACCGACGACGTGTCGAGCAACCACTCGCGAGTGCTCTGGCGGCACTCCTCGGGCCTGGTCAGAGGAGCCTGAAGAACGCCATGGACATTTTTCACCAACGCCACGCAAATGAGGGGTCAGTCGGCTAGCGTCAGCGCCGTCGACCGGCAAGGCGCCGCGGCTGCCTCGGGCAGCAGACGACCGAGGGGGATGGACGAGATGACGTCTGTACGGGGGCTCAGGAGCCGCACTGGTGCGGTTCTCGGAGTGACGGCGGTGGTGGCGCTGGTGACAGGTTCGCTGGGCGGGCCCGCGAGCGCAGCACCGGCAGCGGCGGTGGCGGCGGGCGACTGCCCGGCCACGCTCACGTCGGCGCAGGCCACGACCGGTCTGGTCGGCGAGGGCCTGACGGTGGTCAAGGGAAAGACCCCGGAGCCGTTCCGGGTCGAGGTGCTGGGGGTGCAGCCCGACGGCATCGGTGCCGGCAGGGACCTGGTCCTGATCAAGGTCTCCGACCTCCCGGGCGGGCACGTCGTGGACCAGGGTGCGGGCATCTGGGCCGGCATGTCCGGGTCCCCGGTGTACGTGGGCGGCAAGCTGCTGGGGGCGGTCTCCTACGGCTTCACCTCCGCACCGTCGCCGATCGGCGGACTGACCCCGGCCGGCGACATGGCCGAGCTGCTGAGTCTCGGAGCCAAGAAGGCCCGCGCTGCGGCCCCCGCCGCCGAGGTCCAGGCGAAGACCAAGGTGAAGCTCTCGACCGCGACCCGTCGCGACGTGGGTGAACGTGCCGGGGCGACCCTCCCCTCGAGCTCGCTCGAGCGCCTGCCCAGCCCCTTCGGGGTCAGCGGCGTCGGGGGCGCCCGGCTGAAGCGGCTCCAGAAGGACACGGCCAAGGCCGACCTGCCGCTGCGGGTGTACGCGGCCGGCCGGGCTGCCGCGCCGAAGGCCGCACCGACGGACCGTCCGGTGCCGGGCGGGAACTTCGCCTCCGTCCAGTCGTACGGAGACGTCACTGCCGCCTCCATCGGCACCACCACGTACGTGTGCGGGGACCAGGCTCTGGCTTTCGGCCACCCCGACCAGTTCTCCGGCGCCGCGCACTACGGGGCCAACGACGCCGACGCGGTCGCGATCGTGCAGGACAACACGTTCGGCTCCTTCAAGATGGCCAACGTGTCCGACTCGTTCGGCACGGTCGACCAGGACCGGCTGGCCGGGATCCGGGCCGACCTGACGTCGGTGCCGTCGGGGGCGCCGATCAAGACCACCGTGCACAACGCCGAGACCGGCCGTTCCCGCACCGGCACGACCCAGGTCGTCGACCGGAACCTGCTGCCCGGGCTGACCCCCTACGCGCTGTGGGCGAACTACGACTCGACCTTCGACGAGATCGGTGACGGGCGGGTGTCCGACGGCTGGACGATCACCGGGACCCGCGCCGGCGGCAAGTCCTTCAAGGTGCACCGCAACAACAAGTGGGCCGACCAGGACGACGCCACCTTCTATCCCGCGGTGGAGCTGGCCGACGACGTCTACGCGCTGTCGGAGAACGAGGACGAGCGCGTCACCATCACCTCGGTGACCTACGACGGCCGGGTCTCGACCGCCTTCCGCGAGGTGCGTCTGAGCAAGATCGAGGTGTCGGTGAACGGCGGCAAGACCTGGAAGAGCCCGAGCTCGGTGAAGGTGAAGGCGGGCAAGAAGCTGTCCGTCCGGACCACGGTCAAGGCCTACCAGTCGACGAAGTCCACGAAGAGCGTGACCACGCTGACCGTGCCGAAGTCGGCCAAGGGGGAGCACGCCACCCTGGCCGTGTCGGGCGGGTCGTACGTCGGTGAGGACGACGAGTCCGACGACACCGCCTGCCTGTTCGACGACAGCTGCGAGGATGCCGACGGCGCCAGCCTGGACAAGACGATCGAGGCCATCGAGTCCGCCCCGCGCAACGACGACCTCGTGGTGGCGCTGCAGACGGACTCCGACGACGAGGAGTCGGGCGACAAGGGCACGGCCGTGCTCGCGTCCGACAACGTCCGACAGGCCGAGGTGGTCACGGGCTCGCGCAGCCTCGAGGTCGAGATCCGCTGACCTGACGTTCGTCCTGTCGACAGGTGCGGTCCCCGAAGGGGGGCCGCACCTGTCGCGCGTCAGGGCTACCCCCCGGGACGACGAGGGTCGGCCTGCGCGCATGCCGTGCACGGTCGAGCCGTGGAACAATCCTGGCTCGTGGGGCTTCCGTACGGCGCAGCCGTCGACGCCGTCTGCTGGGACTGGAACGGGACGCTGCTCGACGACGCTGCCGTCGCTCTGGCCACGATGAACCTGGTGCTGCTCGAGCGTGGACTGCCGGTGCTGCCTCACGTCGACGCGTACCGAGGGGTCTTCGGCTTCCCTGTCCGGACCTTCTACGCTCGCCTGGGCATCACCGACGTCGACTTCCGGGTGGCCGCCGGACGCTACCTCGACGTGTTCTCGTCCCACGTCGGGCAGGCGCAGCTGCACCCCGAGGCCGACGCCACCCTGTCTGCGGTCGGGCGTCTGGGGGTGGAGCAGGTCCTCATCTCCGCGACCCTCGCAGACGTGCTCCAGCGCCAGATGGCTCCCCACGGGATCGCGGGTCACTTCGACCAGGTCCTCGGGATCACGGACGCGTACGCCCCCTCGAAGGCCGACGTCGTCGCGAGCTGGCTGCAGTCCTCCGGCCACGACCCCCGGCGCGTGCTGATGGTCGGCGACACCAACCACGACGAGGAGATCGCGGAGACGCTGCGCCTCGGCTTCGTCCGGTTCGCGAACGGCCACCAGGAACCGCCGGACCACGACCGGCACCCGGTCGTGCACCACCTTCGCGACGTCGTGCAGCACGTGCGGGGCTTGGTGGACCCAGCCTGACGCTGTGCGCAGCCGGACCGGCTTCAGCGCCGACGACCGCGGACGGACCTCGGACATCACCTCGTCAGGCGCGGCTGATCCTGGTCTTGATGGCCTTGATGATCTTGATCTTGATCTTGATGGTCATGGTCCCGCAGGTAGCGGGAGAGCGCCACGACCGCGTCGCGGCCGGCCCGGTTGGCGCCGACGGTCGACTGGGACGGGCCGAAGCCGATCAGGTGGACCCGGGGCTCGTCCGCGACCTGCGAACCCCGGAGCGTGATCCCGCCGTGGTCGTTGCGGAGACCGAGCGGGTCCAGGTGGGCCAGCGCGGCGCTGAAGCCCGTGGCCCAGAGGATCACGTCCACCGGCGTGAAGGAGCCGTCCGCCTCACGGACCCCGTCGGGTTCGATCGCCGTGAACATCTCCCGCCGGACCAGCACGCCACGCTCCTGCGCGGCGAGGACGTACGGGGCCCAGGGGAGCCCGGTGTAGGAGACGACGCTGCCGGTGGGCCGCCCCGCCTCGACGTCGGCGGTGACCGCGGCGATGATCCTCCGTCCCTCGACCTCGGGTGAGAAGTCACCGTCGAGGAACACGGGTGCGCGGCGGGTGTACCAGAGCACGGTGGCCGTACGGGAGATCTCCTCCAGCTGCTGCACCGCGGAGATCCCTCCACCCACGACCGCGACGCGGAGCCCGGCCAGCTCGGCGCCCGAGACGTAGTCGCGGGTATGGAGCTGCCGACCCCGAAAGGTCTCCTGCCCGGGGTAGCGGGGGAGCAAGGGCTCGTTCCAGGTGCCGGTGGCGTTCACGACCACGCGCGTACGCCAGCGCCCGGCGTCGGTGTCGACGAGCAGGTCGCCGTCGGGCCTCGCGTCGGCCCGGGTCACCGACCTGACGGCGACCGGGCGTAGCACCGGCAGCCCGCGCTCGTGCTCGAACGCGGCGAAGTAGCGGGGCACCGCGGTGCGGCTGGGCTCGTCCGGGTCGACGGGCGGCGTCGGGAAGGAGGGCAGCTCGAAGATCCCGTTGACGGTCGCCATCCGCAACGACTCCCACCGGTGCTGCCAGGCCCCTCCGGGCGCAGGCTCGGCATCGAGCACGACGAACGTGCGGACGGCACCAGGATCGGCCAGGGCGCTGACGAAGCCCCGCCGCTGCAGGTGGTGGGCGGCCGAGAGACCCGCCTGACCTGCCCCGACCACGACGACGGTCGCCGACCGCTCGCGCGTCGCGTCAGGGCTCACGGCTCCATTGTCACCAGGTGCGCCGGCCCCGCGTCGACCGTCGACCGAGGAGCCCAGACCAACGAGGCGTCGTGCCGTTTCCTGACAGGGCTGGAAAGCACTGCCCTGACGACCGATCTGTCATCCCTACGGGGGACAGGGGTGAAAAGCACCAGTTCAGACTCTGAGCAGACGCTACGGTCGGCCGACCTCATCCTCAGGAAGGCTTTCTGTGCGCCGTTCTCTTCCCGTCCTTGCCCTTGGTGCTCTCGCCGGCGCGGCGCTGCTCGTGCCCAGCACGGCGTCTGCCCAGACGCACTCCTACTGGTCGACCACCCACGAGAAGTCTCGGGCGCACGCCCGGATCGCCGACCCCGGCAACGACATCACCTGGACGATCCTCGACCACAAGATCATCGTGACGACACCCGACCTGCTCGTGGTGCCGTTCGTCTACACCTGCGGCACCACGGCCGACCCTCAGGGCGTCCAGTACGACCCGGGCGCGTTCCAGACCGTCTTCGACGACGCCAGCGCCTCGGCCTACATCGACAGCGACGACCTGACCGACTACCCGACGTTCACCTGCGACGGCACCCAGCACGTCACCGACGTCGTGCTCCCGCGCCAGGACGGTAGCGGTTTCGAGAACGGCAACATCGAGGTCGCTCTGGTCAAGGCCGACGAAGGCTCGACCGCGGACCCGACGTTCGAGCACGCGATCATCGGCTACGACCAGCTCCACGACAGCCGGGCGTCGGTCGCCGTCACCGTCGACGCCACTCCGGAGTCGACCAAGCCCGGTTCGAAGATCACCGTCAAGGGCACGGTCAAGCGCGACGGCAAGGCCTACAAGGACAAGACCGCCACGCTGTACTTCCAGAGCAAGGCCGGCGCCCCGGCAGCCAAGGTCGGAAGTGCCGTGGCCAGCAGCAAGGGCAACCTGACGACCAAGGTGACCGTGTCCGGACCGGGGACCTACTTCTGGACGACCACGTCGACCAGCAAGACCCAGGCGGGCGCCTCGCTCGGCGACTACGCGGCCGCCTCCTGACGCTGAGCCCACGGCAGGGGGACGTCCATCGTCCAGGTGGCGTCCTCCTGGCCAGCCGGCGAAGCAGCCCGGTCGGACAACACCGGCTACGAGGCAGCCAGCGTGATCATCCCGTACTGATCATCCTTCTCGATCATCATCGCCTTCGTCTGACTGCTCGACGACAGAGCCCGCACTCCTGAGGCGGTCTCGACGACGCACGAGGATCGCCCTCGAGAAAGTACGCCCGGGAGGACAACCGATCAGCGGGCTCGAGCGTGGACAGGGTGTGGAGGCACTGAGCTCGACCGACGCGAGCCGACCGCGTGACGTCGCCGACGAGCTCTCGCTCGACGGGCTCTTCGCGGTGCACTACCTCCGGCTCGTACGGGTGGCGTGGCTGCTGGTGCGCGACACCGGTCGGGCCGAAGAGCTGGTCCAGGACGCGTTCGTCGACCTCCACCGTCGCTGGTCGCGGCTGCGGACGCCTGCCGATGCGGCGGGCTACCTCCACGTGTCGGTGGTCAACCGCTCGCGCTCGGTGCTGCGGCACCAGAAGGTCGTGAGCTCGTCGCCCGCCGAACGGGTCGACGTCGAGAAGAGCGCCGAGGACGAAGCCCTGCGTGTCTTCGAACGCGAGCAGGTGCTCGACGCCCTGGCGCGGCTGCCGGGGAGGCAGCGGGAGGTCCTGGTGCTCCGCTACTACGCCCAGCTGAGCGAGGCCGAGACGGCCCACGTCCTGGGCATCGGCCGAGGGTCGGTGAAGAGTCATGGGTCTCGCGGGATCCGTGCGCTGCGAACGGTGCTTGGAGGACCCCATGAAGGATGAGCCGGACAGCGAGCTCGTCGCAGCACTGACGCTGACGCTCCGCACGGAGGCGGACGAGGTCTCGGCGTCCCCGGACGCCTGGGCGGCGGTGCAGGCCCGGGTGGACGCGGAGCAGCGGCGCAAGCCGACGTACGGCCACGCTGGCCGGCGGAAGGTCCGCGCGCGGCCGGTGTGGCTCGGCCCGATCGCCGCTGTGGTCGCGCTCGGGCTCGTCGTGGCTGGCCTGCTGATCGTGACGACCAGCGGTCTGCACCGCACGGCAACCCCTGGACCAGCACGCTCTCCGAGCGCAGCCCCGACGTCAGCGACGGCCTCGACAGAAAGCGGTCAGACGTCGGCGGCAGGAAGCGGGTTCCGTCCGACTCAGCCCCGCGTGGCCTGGACGGTCTACCGAGCCGGGCCCGACGGGCTCTACACGGACGCAGCCCCGGCCCGCGCGCCGTACGACCCCGTGCAGGCGATGGACGCGCTGTTCCAGCAGGCCCCGACGGTGCCCGGCGCCGACGTGGTCCCCGGTAACGAGCGCAACCGCGTCGCCAGCCTCACCTACGCCGACCACGTGGTCCACCTCGACCTGGCGGCCGTGGACGACCAGACCCGTCCGTCTGGATCGAAAGGTGCCGCCCAGGCCCGCCGCTGGGTCGACGCCTGGGTCCAGACGGCCGGGGCAGCGTTCGAGGGTGGCAGCCAGGTGCTGATCACGCTGAACGGCAGCCCCACGACCCTGTACGGAGTGGTCGACACCACGAAGCCTTTGTTCAGCTTCATGCTCGAGGTGAAGCACCCGGCTGCGCTCTACTTCCCCGCCGAGTCCGCGTCGGTCACCTCACCCGTCGCCGTCGCCGCGATGCCCAGTGCGGTCGGCGACCGGCTGGTCGTGCGTGCCGCGAAGAACGGGGAGGTCGTGTCGAGCGTGACGGCCGACGCCAGCGGCGGCGGCGAGACCGTCCTGACGTCCGCCCCCGAGCTGGCGCCGGGCGACTACACGGTCGGCCTCGTGCGCCGGTCCGGCCAGACGGAGCCGCAGCACCGCTTCACCGTGTCCGGCAGCGCGCCCTCGGGCGCACGGGTCCCCGTCACCGACCCTCCGACGTCCGCGATCGCGACGACGTCCATCTACTACCCGGGCCCTGACCAGCACCTCCTCGCCGAGACCCGACCACGCACGAGCCTCACCGACGCCGTGGCCGGCATCAGCGGCGAACCGTCGGGGAACGACGCGTCGTGGCCGTTCGGGGCGCTGACGCTGGGCTCCGTCCGCGAGGACGCCGGCGAGGTCGTCGTCGACTACACCGCCGACGAGAAGTTCCGATCGGGCCACCCCGACGCGGCCGTCGCGAGCTTCTGGGCCCAGGGCCTCGTCCACACCGTCTCCGCGTACGAGGGCCGGCCCACCGCGGTGCGGGTCACGTTCCGGGGCAAGCCGTTCCGTCTCTTCGGCCTGCTCGACACCACCGAACCCTTCTCCTACCGCGCCGTCGACACCCGGGTGACCGAGGACGTGTCGCTGCCGACCTCCGTCCCGACCCCGGGCCCGCTCCAGGTCCTCGGCGCCGTCGGTGCCGATGCGGACCACGTCACCTGGTACGTGATCGACCGCGTCAGCAAGGAGACGCTCTACCAGGGCAACGCTCCCGTCGCGGCCGACCGCACCTACGCCTTCGCGCTGGCCGTGCCCGCCGGCCGCTACGAGCTCCGGATCGACTCCCTGACCTCGGGCGGCCGGGTCCTCCAGTCCTGGAGCCGGTCGCCGGAGGTCGCATGAGCGTGGGCGACGTCCGGCGGAAGGGCGTGGGCGAGGTGAGCACGATGACCAAGCCTCACGGGGTCGGACCGGGAGTCCTGCGGCCCTGTCGTCCCGACGACGACGGGCCGGGGACGCTCGACCCTGCCGTCGCCCGGCTGCACCACCGCCTCCGGGTCGAGGTCGCGGCGCGCCTGCTCGCCTCGGTCCCGGGCGGCTGGGAGGTCTCGGCCGGCTGCTGCTGGCAACCGTCCACCACCAGCGGCCCGCTGCACCCCGACGTCGTCGTGCACCGCACGCTCGGACGCGGCCGGCGGCTGCTCGCCACACCCGTCCTGTGCGTCGACATCGGAGCCGGCCCGGCGGGGCTCCGTCCTGGCCGCACCTACGCCCAGCTCGGTGTCGACCACCACTGGCACGTCGACAGCACCCACGACACCCTGCAGGTCTCGGTCCGGGTCGACGACGTCTACCGTCGCTGCGAGAGCTTCTCAGCAGAGTCTCTGGCACCAGGTCACGCTGCGCCCGGACTCGCCTGGGTCGACTACGGCGTGGGCATCGCCCACCTCGACGGTCTGCTGCCCGCGCCGCTGACGCCCCCGCGGCCCGGCTGACCCTCAGCCGGCTCGTCGTCGTGCACGCCGACGAGCCGCTCTCGTGCCGAGCGACGCTCGGGCTCTGCGCGTGCTGCGCGGCGGGGGCCGCGTGCCGGTTGCCGCCCGAAGAACCGGCACCCTGTTTGACCCGACGACCAGCGGGGGAGAGAGTCGTGCCCGTGACGTTGCCCGTGACGTCCGAGGTGCCCGACCTGAACCACTTCGACCTCGACGGGGCCTGGCGCGTCGGCTCGAGGCTCGTGCAAGGCTGCCGTCGTGCCCAGCAGCCGGTGGTGATCGCCGTCTACCTGGGGGAGCAGCGGGCGTTCCACGCCGCGCTCCCGGGCAGCAGCGCAGACAACGACTCCTGGGTCGAGCGCAAGGCCCGGGTCGTGCGCCGCTTCGCCCGCTCCTCCCACGAGGTCGAGCTCGACCTGGCGGGGGACGACGCCGCGGGCTTCTTCACCGCCTTCGGCCTGTCTCCCGCCGAGTACGCGCCCTCGGGCGGTGCGGTCCCGATCGTCGTCCGCGGGACCATGGTCGGCGTGCTGGCCGTGTCCGGGCTGACCTCGGCGCAGGACCACGATCTGGCGGTCGCCGCGCTGAGGGCCGAGCTGGAGTGAGCACGGAGGCGAGCTGACCCCTCGCTCGGCGTCGACCGTCGACCCTTGGACCCCGCGGCGGAGCGGTGGTCACCACCAACGCGATCTCCGTCGTGAGGAGGAGCGCTCTCCGTCCACGGGATGATGCGCGCCGGGCGCGGCGAGGCGAGGGTGACTGGCGTGGATCTCCTCAGCGCCGGCGGCACGACTGTGCCGCCCGCCGTGCTCTGTCCCTCCTGCCACGCGCCCCTGCCGCCGACACCCGGCGGCTGCCCGGCGTGCGGCTTGTCCTTGACGGGGTCCGCTGCGGTCCAGCTGTGGGAGGTGGACCGGCAGCTCTCAGCACTGCGCGAACGGCGCGGGTTCCTGCTGACGGAGCTGCGGGAGGCGTCGCGTGCGGTCGTCGGGCGTCCGCCCGTGCTGCCACTGCCGGTGGTCGGCACCGGTCCGCGGGGCAGACGAGGCCGGCCCGCGCAGCAGGTGCTCCTCTCGGTGGGTGCGCTGCTGGTCGTGGTCGCCGCGTCGGTCTTCCTGGCGGTCGCCTGGGACGTGATCGGGGTCGGCGGCCAGGTGGGCGTCATGGCGATGGTCACCGTGGTCGCGGGTGGCAGCAGCGTGGTGCTGGCTCGGCGCGGGCTGCGCGCGTCGGCCGAGGCTGTGGCTCTCATCGCCGTCGCTCTCGCACTCCTCGATGCTGCGGCGGCGCGCTGGCTGGACCTGGCCGGGCTGAGCGGCGTCGACCCGTGGGGCTACGCGGCGTGGGTGAGCGCCGGCCTGGCGCTGCTCCTCCTCGTGGTCTCCCCGCCGGTGCTGAGGCAGACCGCCGTGACGTACCGGCTCGTCGCCGTGCTGGCCGCTGCCGCGGCTCCGCTGCTGGGTCTGGTGGCGGCCCAGACCTGGGGCCTCGTCGCGGTGGTCGTCTCGGCCGTGGTCGCAGCGCTCGCCGGGGCGGGAAGCCGTCGTCTGGGGAACGGGTGGGGCGGCTACCGGGCTCCGCTGACGGTCGTCTTCGGCGGCTACCTCGTCCTGGTCTGGGTGCTCGCGCCGATGCTGGGTGCAGGCCGGCCGCTGCTCGGCGAAGGTGCTGCCGGCTACGCGATCGCCCTGGTCGTGGCCGCCGGCGCGGGCTGGGCCGCCAACCTCTACCACAGCCTGAGGCGTGCGGCGCAGACCCATCCGGTGCTGACCGTCGCCACGCTGCTGGGTGGCACGCTCCAGCTCGTGACGGCAGCCGCGCAGAGCGGCCTCGTCTGGATCGCCCTGCTGGCGGTGGCCGGTGCCGCGGTGCCCGCCGTCGTGGCCCACAGGGCCCTCGACCTCCCGATCAGGCGGCAGGGAGTGGTCGCCGCCGCCGCGCAGCTCGCGTCCTTCGGCGCTCTGCTCGTGCTGGCCGTGATGTCGCTCGACGTGGCGGGGAGCTCAGGCTGGACGACGCTGGCCGCGGCGCTGGCTGCTGCGTGCTGCAGCGCGGTGATGGCGGGCCGCCGTCCGCAGTGGAACCGTTGGGCGAGCGGCTGGGCCGCCGTCGCCGGCGTCGGAGCCGTCACGGCCGCGGCCAGCCCGTTCGGGCTAGCAGGGACCGCGTACGCGGTGGCGGGCGCTGCCGCCGCGCTCGTCGCCCTCGCGTGGGCGCTGCCACGCCTCGAGCTCGTCCTGGGCAGCGTCGGCGTCGTGGCCGGGCTGGTCGCGGTCGGCCTGGCCGCTCTGGCGGGGCCCGGTCCGACCGGTCTCCCTCCGCTGGCCGCCGTGCTCGCCGGTCTCGGCCTGGTGGCGCTCGCGTACGGGACACGTCCGCAGCGTGGGAGGGTCTCCTGGGTCGGGGTGCTGCTGTGCTCGGCCGGCAACACCGTCTACGTCTCGGCCAGCGACGTCACCCTCGTGGAGGCGTACACCGTGCCCCTCGCGGCGCTCGCCCTGGTGGTGGGCCTGGTGCGGCTCCGCCGGCAGCCGAGCTCCCCGTCCTGGCTCACCGTCGGTCCGGCCGTCAGCGCAGGCCTGCTGCCGTCGGCCTTCGCCACCATCGGGGACGCGTCGCTGACGCGACCGTTGCTGGTGCTCGTCGTCGCCGCCGCGGTCATGGTCGTGGGCGTCAGGCGCCGCTGGCAGGCGCCCTTCCTGAGCGGCGCCCTCGCGGCCTGCGTGGTGGCGGTCGCCCAGCTCGCGCCCTACGCCGTCGGGGTCCCGCGCTGGGCGAGCTTCGGCACCGTCGGAGTGTTCTTGCTGGTGCTGGGTCTCCGCTACGAGCAGCGACGTCGGAACGCCTCCTTCGCCGTCCACTGGGTTGCTGCGCTCCGCTGATCGCGTGAGGACCAGGTCACGCCCCGGGCGTGGAGGGCGTGGCGCCCGAGGTCCAGGACAGCGACCTCCGCCCTCGTCGAGGTTCTCGACCCGGATGCCCAGGCGCGTCTGGTGCGCGCGAGCCGGGAGAGCCCTCCGCTCATGCCCGAGGACGCGTGCCCTCCGAGTGTGGAGCTCGCTCATGGCCCGGCTTCGACGTGGGGCCGGGGATGCCGGCTGCGTCCATGTCTGGTGACGAGGAGCCGGTCGCTTCCCGGACCGCCACGCTCCGACCGCGACTCTCGAGGCACGCCAGGCGCGATCACGACGCGGAACCCTCGGGTGCACTCAGATGGTGGTGGCCTCGTAGCGCTTCAGCCCGACCTGACCTCCGGTCAGCTCGCCCAGCTCGCTCGCCCCTTCTGGGGTCGCCCGCCACGCGCGATAGGCGTCGTCAGCCTCCAACGACTCCCAGACCTCGATCACGACGAGGTGCCGCGGATCGTCGAGATCACGCACGACGTCGGCGGAGACGAACCCCGGGCGGGCCCGCGTCTGGGACAGGACCGCGCTGACGCGTGCCTCGACATCGGAGGGAGCGTCGGGGCGGAGCTGGATGTCGAGCAAAGAGGTGATGGCCATGCGGCGACGGTAGTCGGCGCCGCTCGCGGGCTGCAGCCTGCCAGACACGACACCCCGAGGAGGACGCCATCGGCGGCTGGTCCTGAGGGGTCGCCGTCCGCCCGAGACGCCGGAGATCGGCGCGCGATCGGAACATCATCGCGCAGGTGTCCGGGCCGGGCCGGCACGGACAGCGTGGTCAGTTCCTGGACGACGCCCACGGTCCTGAGCACCCGCGCCATCTCGGGGTCGGGGCGCAGGCGGGAATCGACCTGGGAGCGCGCGGGCGAGTGCGCAAGACCGACCTCGGCGGCCGCCTCTGGACGATCCGTCGCCTTCGAGGACCGTCGAACGTGTCCCGTGGTTGATCTCGATCTCCCGCCCGTCCCCGACGGCGCAGCAAAAGGCCGTCCACACGGCCCCGAACACCTCGAAGCCCGCACTGATCTTGCCGGCTCGAACCCGGCAACAGCGAGCTCGGCGTGCTTGGCGTGCACGGCGTCCGCAGACTCCTGCATGAGCCCGAAGTGGAACTGCGGACGGTAGGACGATCGATCGTCGGGCTGGGCGTGGATCTGCGACACGACGATGCAGGACCCGTCCTGGCCCATCAGGAACGCGAACTCGGTGCCCGCGTCCGAGAGATCGGCGACGCTGGGGACGTGCCCGGCCTGCGCGAGCCGGTTGCCGAAGTGGCGGCGTGGGGAGTCTGGAGGAGGGGCGCCTGCTGCGTACCTACCGTGCGAAGGGGCACGGCGACCGCTCAAGAGCAGTCAGCGCGGGTCGGCGACCACGCCCACCACGAGTGGCAGCGTCAGTGCGACGTCGTGCAGCACGAAGAGGAACGGCCGGTCGACGACCAGCTCGCGACCGGGTCCGGCGGAACCGCTGACGGCCTCGCGGCGAGCGTCGCCATCACGGCTGGGTTCGATCGGCGCAGCAGGTCGAGAACCCGAGGAGGCATGGGGAGTTCGGCCACCTTGGCACGCTACTCGTGAGGCGGGCGGTCGGCTCTGGCTGCTCCGACGGAGATGCGGTGCCACAGCGCCACAGGATCCAGGGGTGCGCCACATCGAACGACCCGCGAGCGGCCGCCGATCCACTTGTCCAGGTGCGGGTCGTCGAGCTCGGGGTCGACGCGACGCCTCCTGGGCGAACGTCCTCCTGACCGAGCTCGGCACGAGCCCCGCCTTCCGAACGTGCGAAGGCGCACGAGCACCGACACTCGATCCATGTCCTGCGCCGGTTCGACCCCGACGTCATGCCCGGGGTGTTCGACCGCACCGACCCGGGTCCTCGACAGCGAGTCCTTCTCCACCGCCGCCGCCATCGCCGCCGTCCTCATCGACAACGCCATCCCCTCGCCCTAGAAGGCTCGACGGCGCTCGTGCGTTCAGTCCGCACAGACGAGGACTCGTCCTGATGTCGAGGCTGCGCGAGCGAGTGTCCCCAGCAGCAGGGGCCCTTTCTGCTCTTCCGCGACGGCGGGCAAGGGCCCTCTTGGCCAGCCATGGCGCGTCCCCACCCGTTCTTCGTGGCCCCGAGCCACGTCACATGGCGAGCGACGCGCCGCGCATCACCCTCGGTGCTCCTCATGGCGTGGCTTCTCCCGTGGAAGCAGACACCGGTGGTGACGGTCGGTCGGCCAGGTTCTTGGCAGGGCTTCTCCTGGGCCAGGATCACGACGGGCAGCAGATGTAGGCAGACGTCTGGCCGTGCGATACCTGATGAACGGACTGAGCGTTTTCTTGTCGTATCGCTCACCGGTCGCGTAACTCTTTGGTAGCGTCTTCCTCACCAGCGCGTGGTGTCTCGAAGACGCGACCTGCTTTCATCACCGGACCAGGCTCTGCAATCTCCCGTCGGGGGAGAGCGTGCAGGCCTGCTCGGGTCAGCAGTCCCACGCGTGGTGCATGTTCCCGCCGATGTGGCGCTCCAAGCAGGTATCCGGTCCGGCACGCTGTGGAGGCGGTGGTCCACACCTTTCCCACGCGTGGTGAATGCTCCCGCGGCTGTGGCGCTCCACGCAGGTAGACGGTCCGGCACGCTGTGGAGGCGGTGGTCCACTGCTTCCCAGGCGCATCTCGCTCGGCGCGCTGTCCCCTGGCACTGCCGTCCGATCGGTGCGGGCACGACGAGGAGCCGGGCTTTCTCCCATGCTCCCGTGACGCCTCGACGGACCGATGAGGCCCATGACCGTGCTCACGAGCAGCGCGCTGCCACGCCCGTCGGCTGTCTCGAACGCCCGAGAAGGCCAGCTGGTCTGGTGACGCGAGGTCCCAGATCTGGCGATCGACCCCGCGCTCGCCGAACGACCCGTCGGTGCAGCCGCCAACGGTGTGGAGGCAGCGGCTCTCCCCGCGTGTCTGGCCCGTGCGGCCGCCATCACGAAGACCGTGAGCGTGATTCCTGAGACCTGGACGTCGCAGCCGGAGTCACGACACTCCGAGGTAGTGACGCGGTGCTGCTCGGTCGCGGTGGCGGCGGTGCTGACGTTCGGATTGTTGGCCACGCCCATGTCGACCGCGCTCGGCTTGGCCCCGGCAATGACGGGGTAACTGGCTCCCGCAATGACCGCGCCGATGATCGGCGCGACGATGGGTTGGGGCCCGGAAGCTGGTGAGACTCGCGCGACCTTGCCGCACTGAGTCCTTCTCTCCGCGTTCCAGTGTTCGTTCAGGCCGCTCGCACGAATTTCCGTAGGCGTGCGGCTCACGACGCTCCGCAGAGCACAGAGGTTCCCGCACGGCGTACCTCGAGCGTCGATCATCAGCGTTGCGCCATCCAGCCCGTGATACCCGGAAGACAGTCGACTCGGCGATCTCCACGAGGGGCGCTGGCTCACGTCGTTCTTCAGGTCACCAGCGCACCTCTGGTCCGTTCTCAACGGTCGCAACGCCTTTGGCGACCGCGATGTCAACCGATGGCTCGGCGTCATGACCGCGGAACCAGCGCGCCTACGGCCGTGCGGTAGGCAGCGCCAGCAGCGCCAGCAGCGCCAGCAGCGCCAGCAGCAGCCGACCGCACTGCTCGCTGGAGTGGTGTGAGGTCCTCAACCCTGGTGACCGATGAGCCAGCGCACGCCGTACTTGTCAGTCACCTGTCCGTCGTGGTCTCCCCATGGCCTCAGCTGCAGCGGGTCGACGTCGCTGCCGCCGTCGCATAGGGCGGCGAACCACGCCTCGAGCCTGGTGGGCTCGGCGGTGCCGAGCAGGGAGAACAGCACTCCGTCGAGGCGAAGGCTGGGCTCGCCAGGAGCGGCGTCGGCGGCGAACAGCTCCACCGAGCCCCGCAAGAAGCCGTGAGCGATGGCGTCGCCCGGCCCGTCGTCACGTCCGAAGTCGGCCAGGGTGTTCAGCACCAGCTCGCCGCCGAACACCTCCTGGTAGAACACGAGCGCCTGCCTGGCTGTGCCGGGAAACGAGAGGTAGGGCGTCAGTCCGGTCATCCTGCTCCTGTCCGAGGTCGTTCCGTTCGGGCTCAGTTTGCTTCCACCCTTCGGCGGAGCAACGGCCGGGAAAGGATCCGCATGTCTCGGCCCAGGCGTATCTCCTGCGATGCACATGCCGCTCAGCCGTCGGCCTGCGTGGATCCCGTACAAAGATCGGCCTCCGTGCTTCCCGCACGCGGTCGGCTTGGTGCTCCCGCACGTCGGTCGGCTTGCGCGTCTCCCGCACCAGGGTCAGCTTTTGGCACTTCGCCCGGACGTCGGTCTGCGCCAGTGACTGGTACGCGGTCTGAAACTGCTGATTGCTTGAGCGGATGACGCGACGCACCGGACACGCTGCTCGTTGGTGCGGGGAAGCATGACGCCGGACAATGGGGGACTGACGCACGACCAGCTCAACATCGGCGGAGGAATCGCATGCCAGACGACGTCGTAGCTCTGATCGACTTCATCGGCAGACAGCTCGGTCGACTCTCGAAGCGGTGGCGTACCCGGGGCACGCAGGGTCAAGCCCCGGGCGGTGGTGTAGCCGATCCGTCGAGGGTCGAGCGGTGAGGGCGAGGGTGGTGTCGGTCTCCTGGTCGGTGTGGTTGGTGAGGGTGAGTCGGCTGCGGGTGCGGATGTCGAGGCCGAGGTAGCGCCGGCCTCCGGCCCATTCGTCGGTCTGCTCGGCGAGGACGGCGAGGACGGCGCCGACGAGGCGGACGATGGCGTCGCGGTGGTGGAAGATGCCGACGGAGTCGGTGCGCCGGCGGATCTCCTTGTTCAGCCGTTCGATGGGGTTGTTCGACCGGATGTGGGCCCAGACGTCTTCGGGGGACATGGTGAAGGCGAGGATCTCGTCGCAGGCGGCGGCGAGGTGCTCAGCGACCGTGGGGAGCTTCAGGCCGACGTAGTCGAGGAGCCGGTCGAACCGGGCGTGCACCGCTGCGGCGTCGGGCTGGTCGTAGACCGAGTGCAGCATCGCTTTCACTGCGGGCCACAGGCTCTTGGGGCGGATGCTCATCAGGTTCGCGGCGTAGTGGGTGCGGCAGCGTTGCCAGGTCGCGCTGGGCAGGTTCGCCGCGATCGCCTCGACGAGTCCGGCGTGGGCGTCCGGGGTGACGAGGCGGACCCCGCCCAGGCCGCGGGCGACGAGGTCGGCGAGGAATGTTCCACGCTGCTTTGGTCAACGCGTCGACAGCCGCGTCGAGGTCGTCGGCCATCCGCGAGACCTGTGACTTCGACAGCGTGTTGATGCCGAGGGTCTTGACCAGCTTGTCCATCCGCCGCGTGCTGACTCCGGCGAGGTAGGCGTCGGCGACGACGGTGACCAGGGCTGCCTCGGCCCGTTTGCGCCGCTCGAGGAGCCGGTCGGGAATGTAGGTCGCCTGAGCGGAGCTTGGGGATGGCGACGTCGATGGTGCCGGCGCGGGTGTCGAGGTCGCGGTGGCGGTAGCCGTTGCGCTGCGCCGTCCGGCCGGGTGTGGGTTGGCCCCATCCGGCGCCGACGACCTGGTCGGCGTCAGCCGGCAGCAGCGCGTTGATCATGGTCTGCAGCAGGCTGCGCATCAGGTCCGGCGACGCGTCGGACAGGGCTTCGCCGAGCAGGCCGGCAGGGTCGACAATGTGTGGTGCGGTCATCGTGATGTTCGGTTCGAGAGTGCGGTGAGAGGTTCGCTCGAAGGATCACGCGGTGGCCGCTCCTCGTCTGGACGACGAGCCGGGCAACCGCGCTACACCATCATCTGGGACTCAGCTCGGTGGGCGTGGCCGACAGCAGCGTGCGAGGACTCTGCACGTGCAGAGGCTGGCTTGGTACAGACGTGCAGGACGAGCACCACAGGAACACTGAGGAGGATCATGACCTCGACGCCTTCCCCGGCGGGCGACCAGCCCGCCGGCAGCGACCAGAAGAGCTCCCTCGTCGGATCGACGGCAGCTTTCTTGACGGCTCTCGCTCAGGAGATGGGTGATGATGCGGACCTGACGCCTGCTGCGCTGAGCCGCGCCATCGAGCAGGTTCTGCCCGTCGACGGGGCGGGTCTCTCGACCGTAGCGAGCACGCTGAGGGTGCCGTTGGGTGCGAGCAGCGACGCGGTGACGCAGGCCGAGGTGCTGCAGACATCGCTGGGTGAGGGTCCGTGCCTGGAAGCCGCGAAGGCGCACGCGCCGATGGTCTTGGACCTGGTCGAGCTGACCTCGCGCTGGCCCGCGTACGCCGAAGAGCTGACCGGCAGCACGCCGTTTCGTGCGGTCGCCTCGATCCCGCTCTACGCTCCCGGGCGCGACGTCTTCGCCGCTCTCGACCTCTACGCCACCGGCCCCCAGCTCAGTGACCGGCTCGATCTGGCCGAGGTCGAGGAACGCGTCGCCGCACCGGCAGCCGCCCTGCTCTCCGTCTGTCTCGAGCAGGTCCGCGACGTCCAGAACCACGCAGCCACGCCCGAGTGGTATCGGAGCGCGACCGGACGTCGGCACAACGTGTGGGTCGCGGTCGGCATGGTGATGGCCACCCGGCCCGGCCCCAGCCGCGACGCGCTCAGCCTGCTCCGCGCACACGCCTACACCCAAGGACGCAGCCTCGACGCGCTCGCCGCCGACGTCATCGACGGCAGGGTCCCCTCGAGCGACCTGACCGACTGATCGGGGGTGCCTCGTGGCCGTTCAGGCTCAGCAGACCAGGTGGGTGGACCGCGGCGCCAGATGCTGACCAAGCCTCGACGGCAGGCACGGGCGGCCACTCTGGCAGCAGCCCGGCGCCGCCGGGTGGCTGACGA
>Ga0210040_10001001_pt1 | contig 44619 bp, 44 predicted proteins | sample CryGeyCG12114_NA_FD_185462 | JGI IMG/M metagenome (GOLD analysis project Ga0210040, IMG submission 185462) | Groundwater microbial communities from aquifer - Crystal Geyser CG19_WC_8/21/14_NA (SPAdes) (version 2) | ecosystem: Environmental > Aquatic > Deep subsurface > Groundwater | place: USA...
GTTCATCGACGCGTAGTAGAAATACAGCTTGGCCATCGCGGGCGTCATCTGCCCGACTCCTCGCTGCCTGTCGACACAGCCCGTTTCGCGCCATAGCCTCGGCTTCGGGCGGGCGTGCGGGAGACGAGCGATGCGCGGGGGCGTGGTGGTGCTGAACTTTTTCGCGTTGGCATGGTCATGGCTGGCGATCACCGGCGCGAATCTGTCGCCGGCGTGGATGGCCGTGCCGTTGGCGGTCACGGTGGCGCTGCTGCTCTGGGCGCGAATGCCCCGGCACGCGCCCGACCCGAGCATCGACAGGTCGCATGTCGGCCGGCTCGTCGGCATCTGGAGCGCGGTGGAGGGCGTCGCGATGTTCGTTGTCGCCAATATCCTCATCAACATCGGCCTGCGGGACGCGATCGCGCCGGCAATGGCGATCGTCGTGGGCTTGCACTTCGTGCCGCTCGCGCGCGGGTTCCCGGTGCCGCTGTATTATGGCGCGGCGGCGGTGATGGTCGCGATAGGGATCGTGGCGCTGTTGCTGCCGGGGAGCGAGCGCCTGATGTTCACGGGCGCCGCCTGCGCGGTGGCGCTGTGGGCAACCTGCGCGTTGCTGGTCACTCCCCTTGGAGCGATCCGTCCACGCGCGGGCGCCTCAGCCGGCGCTTGAGCCGTCCTGATCCCCCGCACCGTCCAGATCGCGAGCCACCTCGGGGGCGCGGAGCAGGGCGTCGATGTGGCTGCCTTCGTCGAAGCTCTCGTCGGCGAGGAACTTGAGCTTAGCGGCGTACTTCGTCTTCACCCGATGCGCGACCTCGCGCTGGAGATAGGCGGTGTTGGTGCGCAGCGCCTTGAGCACCGCCTCCTCATCGCGGCCGAGCAGCGGCTTCACGAACACGGTGGCATGCTTGAGGTCGGGCGACATGCGCACTTCGGTCACGGAGACGAGGTGGCTGGCCAGCGTCTCGTCATGCACATCGCCGCGCTGGAGGATCTCCGCCAGCGCGTGACGCACCTGTTCGCCGACGCGGAGCGTGCGGACGGACTTCTCTTGGTTCGTGTCGGTGGGACGCATGACGACCTAGCGTAGAAAAGAAAGCCAACGGCAGGATCACAACGCAAAACATAGGCAAGCAGCCCACGCTCAGCGCGTCCGGCAACCAGTTCCAAGGGCGCTTGTTCAGGCGCTCCGCTAAACGGTGCGAGAACGGGCGCGGTTTGTCCGGCCCGTCCTCCCCGTCAGAGCGTCCGCTCGCGCATCTCGACTTCGAACGTCTCCAGGAAGTCGCCCGGCTTGATGTCCGTGAAGTTCTGCGTGAACGTCACGCCGCATTCCAGACCGGCGCGGACCTCCGCCACATCGTCCTTGAACCGCCGCAGCGAGTTGATCTCGCCCTGGTAGATGATGACGTCGTTGCGGGTGATGCGCGCCTTGAGCGCCTTGCGGATGACGCCTTCGGTGACCAGCAGACCGGCCGCACGACCGGTCTTGCCAGCCGAGAACACCTCGCGGATTTCGGCGCGGCCGACGACCGTCTCGAACGCTTCCGGCCCGAGCTCGCCTGCCATGCCCGCGCGGATGTCGTCGGTCAGCTGGTAGATCACGTCGTAATATTTGAGCGCGACCTTCTGCCGTTCGGCAATCTCGCGCGCCTTGGCATTGGCGCGCACGTTGAAGCCGATGATCGGCGCGCCGGAAGCGCCCGCCAGCGTCACGTCCGATTCGGTGATGCCGCCGACGCCCGCGTGCAGGACGCGGGCCTTGATCAGGTCGGTGGAAATCTTGTTGATCGCACCGACGATCGCCTCGACCGTCCCTTGCGTGTCCGCCTTGACGACCAGCGGATATTCGATCGCCTGGTTGGCCTTGAGCGCGGAGAACATGCTCTCCAGGCTCGCGGGCGCGGTGGTGGTGCGCTTCGTGGTCAGCACGCTCTGGCGATAGGCGGCCACCTCGCGAGCGCGCGCCTCGTTCTCCACCACCTGCAGCGGATCGCCCGCAGACGGCACGCCCGACAGGCCGAGCACCTCGACCGGCATCGACGGCCCTGCTTCCTTGAGCTGGCGACCCTTGTCATCGACCAGCGCGCGCACCTTGCCGCTTTCCGCGCCGATCACGAACACATCGCCGACCTTGAGCGTGCCGCGGTTGACCAGCACCGTCGCGACCGGACCGCGGCCCTTGTCGAGCTTGGCCTCGATCACCGTGCCCTCGGCCTCGCGATCCGGGTTGGCGCGCAGCTCAAGGAGCTCGGCCTGGAGCTGGATCTTCTCAATCAGCTCGTCGAGGCCGGTCTTCTTGAGTGCCGACACTTCGACGTCCTGAACGTCGCCGCCCATCTCCTCGACCACCACTTCCTGCTCGAGCAGGCGCTCGCGGATGCGCTGCGGATTGGCCTCGTACTTGTCGACCTTGTTGATCGCCACGATCATCGGCACGCCGGCCGCCTTGGTGTGGTTGATCGCCTCGATCGTCTGCGGCATCAGCCCGTCGTCGGCCGCGACCACCAGCACCACGATGTCGGTGACGTCAGCGCCGCGCGCCCGCATCTGGGTGAACGCCTCGTGGCCCGGCGTGTCGAGGAAGGTGACCTTGGACTTGTCCTTGAGCGTCACCTGGTACGCGCCGATGTGCTGGGTGATGCCGCCAGCCTCGCCGCGCACCACGTCGGTGCCGCGCAGCGCGTCGAGCAGGCTGGTCTTGCCGTGATCGACGTGGCCCATGATGGTGACCACCGGCGGCCGCGGTTGCAGCGTTTCGGCCGCATCGTCGCCCGTATCGACCGCGAGGTCGACGTCGGACGCCGACACGCGGCTGATGTTGTGGCCGAATTCGGTGACCAGCAGCTCGGCCGTATCCTGGTCGATGGTCTGCGTCATGGTGACGGGCATGCCCATCTTGAACAGCGCCTTGACCAGGTCCGCGCCCTTTTCCGCCATGCGGTTGGCGAGTTCCTGGACGGTGATCGCTTCGGGCACCTGGACGTCGCGCACCTGCTTGGCCTGCGCCTCACGGGGGCCGCCGAAGTTGCGCTTTTCCTTTTCGCGGGCACGCTTCAGCGCCGCGAGGGAGCGGGCGCGTGCGCCATCGCCGTCGCCCAGCGCGCGGGTGACGGTGAGCTTGCCCGACTGGCGCCGGTCGTCGCCCTTGCGGTCGCGCTGCTGAGGCCGGCTGGGGCCGGGCCCATTGCGCGGCGTGGCGAGGCCGCTCGGCAGCGGACGCGGGGCGCCCGACGGCGACGAGGCCTGCGATGACGGCTGGGCCGAAGGAGCGGACGCGGCGGGCGCCTGCTCGACGGCCTTGGGCTGCGGCCGGGGAATTTCCGGGCGCGCGACCGGCGAGAAGCGGCGGGGTGCCGGCAGCGAGGGATCGCGGCCAAGCGCCGGCGTCGGAGCTGCGGCCTGGGGAGCAGGCTGCGGGCGCGGAGTGGGGGCCGGAGCCGGAGCCGGAGCCGGAGCCGGAGCCGGCACGGGTATTTCGGCCGCTACCGGAGCCGGGGCAGCCGGTTCCGGCTCCGCTGCGGGAGCGGTGACGGGCGCAGGCCGCTCGATCGGACGGAACCCACGGCCGCCAGCGGGGGTCGGCACGAGAACCGGCGCTTCGGCCGCCTCCGGCTGCGGAGCGGGAACGACAGGCTGGGGCTCGGGTGCTGCGACTGCGCGATCGGTAGCGCGGGTGCGCTCTTCCTCCGCGTGCCGGGCGCGGTCGGCGTCGTCGCGACGACGCGCTTCTTCAAGCGAGTGCATCCGCTGGTCGGCGGCTTCGCGGGCGAGACGGGCGACGCGCTCCTGCGGCGTCTCGTTGGACGCGGCCGGGCGTGGGGCGGGCGCGGGCGGTGGGGCAGGTGCCTGAACCTGCTGCGGCACGGGCTCAGCGACGGGCGCCTCGGCCGGCGCACCGCCTGGGCCGAGCACGCGGCGGCGCTTCACCTCGACCACCACCGTGTTGGAGCGGCCGTGGCTGAAGCTCTGCTTCACCTTGCCGGTCTCGACCGTGCGCTTCAACCCCAGGGGGGCGCGCATGCCAAGTTTCGGCTTGTCGTTGTCGGTCTCGCTCACTCAGTTCCCTCGTATCTCTCGTCGGCCACGGCAGCGCCGGAAAGGTCGGACGCCGATGCGCCCTGCGAAGCCGTTTCGCAAGGATCGCCACCAGGCTCGGGTCCGATAAAGTACAGCCAGCGGTCGAGCGCGTCGCTCACCCGCGCGGCGGCAGCGCGGTCGGTCAGGCCCAGATGTACCACATTCTCGCGGCCCAACGCCAATGCCAATATGGGGCGAGGGACCGGCAGTGCCAAGCCCTTGAGATCGGAGCCTTCGCGATCCGATCCGACTCGCCACGCCTGGGCGAGCTTGCGCTTGCCGTCCTCCGCCGCGTCGGCGGCGTGGTAGAGCGCGTGGAGCTGGCCGGAGCGCGCGGCGTCCGCGATCTTGTCCGAACCGGTAAGCAGCATCCCCGAGCGTGCCTCCAGCCCCAGCCGGTCGAGCGCGTTGCGCTCCAGCGCGGCGGCGATCGTCGCGGGCAGGTCGGCGGGAATGGCGATGTCGTTGGTCTTGAAGGCGCGGGAGAGCGCGCCCTTGAGCCGCTTTTTGGCGATCGCCTGTTCGAGTTCGGTTCGGGTGACGCCGATCCATGCGCCTCGCCCCGGTGCCTTGGCGCGCACGTCCGGGTGGATCGTGCCGTCGGGCGCGAGCGCGAGTCGCACGAGATGGGCCCGCGAGTCGCGCTCGCGGGTCAGGATGCAGGAGCGGACCGGACCGTCCGCCTTGGCTTGGTCCGCCGTCAGCGACTCATTGCGAGGGTTCCGCATGCGCGTCCTCCCCAGATCGCCTGGCCTTTGCGGCGTCCCGGTCGACGAGCAACTGGCCACCCGCGCCGTAATTCTCGGTCGACACCTCTTCGATCACGATCTGCACCGCGGCCGGGTTCTTGCCGAGTCGCTCCACCAGCGAGGACGTCACGTCGGCGACGATCCCCGCTTTCTGGTCCTTGGTCGCGGTGCCGGAGATGCGGATCGAGACAAACGGCATCAGGCCTGCTCGCCCTCCGCATCGGCCGTCTCGGCCGTCTCGGCCGCCGCATCGGCGTCGCCGCCATCCTCGTCCGCGAACCAATGCTGGCGCGCGGCCATGATGATCTCGTTGCCCTGCTCGTCGGTGAGGCCGTATTCGGACAGGATGCCACCCTTGGGCTCGGGGCGCTTGGGCGCGTCCTCGTTGCGGCGGCGCGGCTCCTGGCGCTTCTTCTCGACCAGCTCGTCGGTGGCGAGATCGGCGAGATCGTCCAGCGTCTTGATGCCCGCCTTGCCCAGCGTCACCAGCATCGCCTCGGTCAGGTACGGCATGGTGGCGAGGTCGTCCTCGACGCCGAGCGCGGTGCGCGCCTCGCGGTTGGCGGCTTCCTTGCGGTCGAGCGCTTCCTGCGCGCGGCTCTGGAGCTCCTGGCCGAGATCCTCGTCGAAGCCCTCGATGGAGGCGATCTCTTCGAGCTCGACGTAGGCGACCTCCTCAAGGCTGCCGAAGCCTTCGGCAACCAGCAGCTGCGCCAGCGTCTCGTCGACGTCGAGCTCGTTCTGGAACAGCTCGGAACGCTCCACGAATTCCTTCTGCCGCTTCTCGGACGCGTCCGCCTCGGTCAGGATGTCGATCGCCTTGGCGGTGAGCTGGCTGGCGAGGCGCACGTTCTGGCCGCGGCGACCGATCGCGAGGGACAGCTGATCGTCGGGCACCACCACCTCGATCCGGTCCTCTTCCTCGTCGATCACGACGCGGGAGACGCTGGCTGGCTGAAGCGCGTTGACCACAAAGGTCGCGGTGTCGGGCGACCAGGGGATGATGTCGATCTTCTCGCCCTGCATTTCCTGCACGACGGCCTGGACGCGGCTGCCCTTCATGCCGACGCAGGCGCCGACCGGGTCGATGCTCGAATCGCGGCTGATCACGCCGATCTTGGCGCGGCTGCCCGGGTCACGCGCGGCCGCCATGATGGTGATGATGCCGTCGTAGATCTCGGGCACTTCCTGCGCGAACAGCTTCTTCATGAAGTCCGGGTGCGCGCGGGAGAGGAAGATCTGGGGGCCCCGGTTTTCCCGGCGGACGTTGAGGATGAGCGACCGGATGCGGTCGTTGACGCGCACCACTTCGCGCGGGATCTGTTGATCGCGGCGGATCACGCCCTCGGCACGGCCGAGATCGACGACGACATGGCCGAACTCCACGCGCTTGACGACGCCGGTGATGATCTCGCCCTGGCGGTCCTTGAATTCTTCATACTGGCGCTCGCGCTCGGCATCGCGGACCTTCTGGAAGATCACTTGCTTGGCGGCCTGCGCGGCGATGCGGCCGAACTCGATCGGCGGCAGCGGATCGACGATGTAGTCGCCGACCTGCGCGCCAGCCTGAAGCTTCTCGGCGCCCTTGACGTCGATCTGGGTGAAATAATTGTCGACCGCCTCGACAACCTCGACGACGCGCCACAGGCGCAGGTCGCCCGTCATCGGATCGAGCTTGGCGCGGATGTCGTTCTCGGCGCCGTAGCGGGCCTTGGCGGCGCGCTGGATCGCGTCCTCCATCGCCTCGATGACGATGCCCTTGTCGATCATCTTCTCCGACGCGACCGAGTTCGCGATCGCGATCAGCTCGGCACGGTTGGCGGTGGCAACGCTGGCCATCAATCCTGTCCTTCCATCTCGGCGTCGTCGTTGGACGCCAGGGGTTCATCTGCTTCTACGAATTCGTCCGCGCCCTCGGTCGAGAGGGGCGCAGTGGCGGCGATCAGCCGGTCGGTGATCGTGAGCTTGGCGTCGTGAATGAGACCAAACGGCAGGTGCGCCTGCGTGCCGTCGGGCAGCACGAGAAGCACGCTGTCCGCTTCGGCGCCGGCAAGGTCGCCCTTGAACTGCTTGCGGCCGTCGAGCTTCTCGGCCAGCGTGATCCGCGCCTCGTGCCCCGTCCAGTCCTGAAAGTCGCGCAGCCGGGTCAGCGGCCGGTCGATGCCGGGGGAGGAGACCTCCAGCCGATAGGCGTGCTCGATCGGATCGCGGCCCGACGCTTCAAGCTCGTCGAGCCGGTCGGAGATGCGGCGCGACAGCGCGGCGCAGTCGTCGATCGTCAGCTGGCGCGTGTCGGGGCGCTCGGCCATCACCTGCAGCGTCGGGTCGCCGCTGCCGCCGAACATCTTCACGCGCACGAGATCGAAGCCCAGCGCCTTCGCCTCAGGCTCGATCAGTTGTGTCAATGCGGCGAGGTCCGCCATGCGTGCTCCAGATACGGGTCGTTGCCGCCGCGGAGCCAGGCCCCGCAGCCTCTTCATCTGGCGATGTAGAGAATGCACCGGCCATATAGTCGAGTGTGGGGGCCGAGGCAAGCGCGGCAACCGTCGCGCCGCCGCCGCGTTGAACGGACATGATCAAGCGCCTCGCCTTCGCCGCCGCCCTGCTCGCGTCCGCCGCCTGTTCGGCGCAGCCGCAAGGTTCTCCCGAGAGCCAGCAAAACGCCATGGGCGGTGCGCAGGAGGCGCCCTCAAGCCGGCCGCCAGTGACCGAGCTGCCCCAGAACGCGCCGGCCGGCAGCGTCAGGAACGTGCCCGCCACGACCGGTCGCGGCAACCTGCCCCAGACCAAGCCGCCATTCCAGGTAGAGACGATCGGCCATTTCGACGCGCCCTTCGCGATGGCGTTCCTGCCCGACGGGCGCTTGCTGGTGACGGAGAAAGCCGGCCGGCTGAAGCTGCGCAATCCGGACGGGCGGGTGCAGGACGTCACGGGTGTTCCGGCCGTGGCGACAGGCGGCCAGGGCGGATTGCTTGACGTTGCGGTGGCTCCCGACTTCGGCCGGACCGGACACATCTACCTCACCTACGCTGAGCCCGGTGAGGTTGGCAGTCAGTTAGCTTTAGCGCGGGCAACCTTGAGCGCGCACGGCTATGGGGGTTCGGCCAAGAAGGCTCCGCCGAGCGAAGACCTCGCGCTGGACTTGCCTGATTGGCAGGTGATCTGGCGTTCGGGCTCCGTGGGTGTCGGCGGGCAGTTCGGGGCCAAGATCGCCTTCTCCCCCGACGGCAAGTACCTGTTCCTGAGTTCGGGCGAGCGGCAGCGGTTCACGCCCGCGCAGGACCCGGATCAGGCGCTCGGCAAGATCCTCAGGCTGACGCTCGACGGCAAGGCGGCGCCGGGCAACCCGATGTATGCGGCCGGCGGCGTGCGGGCGATGACCTGGACCAGCGGCCACCGCAATCCGTATGGGCTGGTCTTCACGCCGGATGGGCGGCTGTGGGAGGAGGAGATGGGGCCGAAGGGCGGCGACGAGCTCAACCTGCTGGAGCCTGGACGCAACTATGGCTGGCCGATCGTCTCCAACGGCGACAATTACTCGGGCCAGCCAATCCCCGACCATCCCAGCCGCCCCGATCTTGCCGCGCCGACGGTGTGGTGGAGCCCGTCGATCTCGCCGTCCGGCATGATCTATTATTCGGGCGATCTGTTTCCGCAGCTCAAGGGCTCGCTGCTGATCGGGGCGATGTCGACGCCGGGGTTGATGCACGTCACGCTCAATGGCGCGAGCGCCACGGCGGCGGACTTCTGGGATTTCGGTAGCCGTATCCGCGACGTGGCGCAGGCGCCGGATGGCGCGATCTGGCTTCTGGAGGACGGCACGAAAGGGGCCGACGGCAAGCTGCTGCGACTGACGCCCGCGCGCTAGTCGCGCTCGATCAGATAGTTCATTCGCGCGCTGGCGACCGGGCGGGCGCGATCATCCTGCCAAGCGAGCGCCTCGACGTTGGCGACGCGGGTGCCGAGGCGGGTGACCACGCCCGCCGCGCGCGTGGGCTTGTCACGGCCGCCGCGCATGAAATCGACGGTGACGTTGATCGGCTTGATCCGGCCGCCGCCGTCGCTCTCCAGCGCCTCGTGCAGCGCGACGATGGCAGCGACCTCGAGCAGTCCGGCGATCGCGCCGCCGTGAAGAAAGCCCGGCCGGCCCACCACGTCATTGCCGAACGGCATCGCGAGCACGGGGGCGCCGTGCTCGTCGCGCTCGATCGTGGCGCCGAGCAGCTTGGCGTAAGGCGGCAGCGTCATGCCGCCGCATCCAGGTTCATGTAGGTGCCGGCGACGTGCGCGATCGGATCGGCGGGGTCGCCGTCATGCGCCTGCCCGCGGACGAAGGCGATGGAGCGGGTCAGCCGGTAGCATTCGCCGCGACCGATCACCGTCTGGCCTGGGCGGGCGGGCCGGAGATAATCGACGCGCAGGTCGAGCGTCGCATGCGCGACGAAGCGCCCGCGCCTGATCCACACTGCGAAGCTCGCGGCCATGTCCATGAGGGCGATGATCGGCCCCGAAGCGATGGTCCCGCTCGCCGGATCACCAACGAGATCGGCGTGGTAAGGGAGCGTCAGCTCCGCCCAATCATCGCCGCGCGCGTGGAAGCCGATGCCGAGCCGCCCGCCATGGCCGCCGAAACGCATCCCCTCCAGCCCCGGTATGTCCTGCAAGCCGTTCATCGGCCCGGCTCTACACGTCAGCGGGCCGGCCGCAACATTACGGAGAATTAACTAAGACGGGCCGGTGCTTGCCCCGACACCAGCGCGGTCGAAAAGGGGAAGATCGGCGAACGTTCTGGGCCTGAATATCAGTCACATCGTCGAGCTTGCACGTCCGTTGCCCAGTCGGGCTGCGACGGGTGATTGCGGCTGGCCGGCGGCGCGTCTAGCGTCGGTGGCGAAGGACTTGCAGGATGAGCGATCGCGTCACCATTGCCGTTGCTGACGGCATCGCCGATGTCCGGCTTTCCCGGCCCGACAAGATGAACGCGCTCGATCCTGCCATGTTCGCAGGCCTCGCCGAGGCGATCGAACGGCTTGGGCAGATGGACGCCGTGCGCGTCGCCGTGCTGTCGGGTGAGGGGCGCGCCTTTTGCGCCGGGCTCGACATGGCGGCGATGGCGAGTGGCGGGTCGGGCACGCCGCTGGGTGAGCGAACGCATGGTGCCGCCAACCTGCCGCAGCATGTCGCCTGGGGTTGGCGAATGTTGCCGATGCCGGTGATCGCGGCGGTGCACGGGGTCGCGTTCGGCGGCGGATTGCAGATCGTTTCGGGCGCGGACATCCGCATCGCGCACCCGGCGACGCGTTTTTCGATCCGCGAGACGCATTGGGGGCTGGTGCCCGACATGGCGGGGGTGGCGCTGTGGCGGACGCTGGCGCGCGACGATGTGCTGCGCGAACTGACCTACACCGCCCGCGAATTCGGGGGCGAGGAGGCGCTGCGCCACGGCTTCGTGACGCGGCTGGCGGAGGAGCCGCTGGCAGAGGCGATGACGCTGGCGCGCGAGATCGCCGGCAGGAGCCCCGACGCGATCCGGGCCGCCAAGCGGCTCTACAACACGGCCGCCGACGCCGATGCCTCCGCCGTGCTGCAGGCGGAAAGTGATGAGCATCTCGGCCTGATCCGCTCGCCCAATCAGGTCGAGCAGGTCATGGCGCACATGCAGAAACGGCAGGCGGTGTTCCGGGATTGAACCAAGCCGGCCGAACGGAAAGGGGCAGATCAGCCTCGGCGACTCCGGGCCGGCACCCCGATCGCCTGACCGGCGGGGCGGACCCTACAGCACCACCGTCGCAGGCTTGGCTTCGTCGATCGCCGCGAGGATCATGCGTTCCCAAACGGCGGGGTCGCCGGCGGCGGCCATCGCCTGGCTCGGCTCGCGCAACGTCTTGAGCACCGCCAGCGCGTCGTCGAGATGGTCCTTGTAGCTGTTGTCGACGTCGGGGCCGGCCGATTCCTCGTGGCCATCGGCGTTGATGCTAAGCCGCTGCCCGGCAAGCACGCGCGCGATGCGTTCGGCGGCGGGGGTGACGGACACGTCCATGGCAATCTCCTCGCGGGTTCACCTAGGGCAAACCCGCGAGGCCGTCGAGGTATCCCGGCGCGCTGCGATCAGCGCGCGGGGGAGGCGCTGCCCGCCGCGGACCGACCGCCGCCGCCACGGCCACGGCCGCCACGACCCTGGCCGCCACCGCCACCGCCGCCGCCGCTGCGTCCGCCGCGGCTGGCGTTGGCGTAGTTGCGGGGTGCGCCCGTGGCGCTCGGCGAATGCGTGGCGCGCGGGCGAGCCGGCCCGCGCTCCTGGCGGGGACGGTCTTCACGGGGGGCGGGATCGGCGCCCATCGTCTTGACGCGCGTCGCCTTGATCGCTGCCGACTGCTGATTGAAGTCCTCAGGCAGCGGCTGCACCGTGATCTTCTGGCGGGTCAGCTTCTCGATGTCGCGCAGGTAGGCCCGCTCGTCATCGGCGCAGAACGCGACCGCGATGCCGCTTGCGCCCGCGCGCGCCGTCCGGCCGATACGATGGACGTACTGTTCGGCGACGTTGGGCAGTTCGAAGTTCACCACATGGCTGACGCCCGACACGTCGATGCCACGCGCGGCGATATCGGTCGCGACCAGCACCTTGACCTTGCCCGACTTGAACTCGCCCAGCGCCCGCTCGCGCTGGCCCTGGCTCTTGTTGCCGTGGATCGCATTGGAGGCGATGCCGTTGCCGGCGAGCAGCTTCACGACGCGGTCGGCGCCGTGCTTGGTGCGGGTGAACACCAGCGCGCGGTCGATCGCGGGGTCCTGCAGCGTGATCGTCAGCAGGGCCTGCTTCTCTGCCTGGTTCACGAAAGTGACGAACTGGTCGACGCGCTCGGCGGTGGTCGCCGCCGGCTTCACCGACACCGTCTGCGGCTCGTGCAGGAACTGGCCGGCGAGCTCGCGGATCGACGTCGGCATGGTTGCCGAGAAGAACAGCGTCTGGCGCTTCTTGGGCACCATGCGCACGATCTTCTTGAGCGCGTGGATGAAGCCCAGGTCGAGCATCTGGTCGGCTTCGTCGAGCACCAGGATCTCGATCATCGACAGGTTGACGAAGCCCTGCTCGACGAGGTCGATCAGGCGGCCCGGCGTGGCGACCAGGATGTCGACGCCACGGCTCATGTCCTGGCGGTTCTTGTTGATGCTGGTGCCGCCGAACACGGTGGCGACGCTCATCTTGGAGAACTGGCTGTAGCCCCGGGCGTTGTCGGCGATCTGGCTGGCAAGCTCACGCGTCGGCGCGAGCACCAGCATGCGGCAATGCGTCGGCAGCACGCGCTTCTGCGCGGCGGTGAGGCGCTGGATGGAAGGCAGCACGAACGCGGCGGTCTTGCCGGTGCCGGTCTGCGCGATGCCGAGCAGGTCGCCGCCTTCGAGGCAGATCGGGATCGACTGCGCCTGGATCGGCGTGGGTTCGGAATAGCCCTTGGCTTCAAGCGCGCGGACGAGCGGCTCGGCGAGGCCGAGATGGGAAAACGACATGGGAGTACCTTGTAGCAAAGCCATGCCCGGACGCGGAGCGCACGGGTGGCGGGGGAAATGACACCCCGCGTGACTAGGAGAGCCTGAAACAGCGACCGAGGCGGAGCCGGGACCGACCTTTCGAGAAGGCGGGTCCGATCACGCTGCATGACACCTCGATTGCGGCGATATGGCGAAATGGGCGGCAAAAGTCAATGGCGGTGGCCTCGCGCTCGACTCGATGCGGCGGGCGTGCCTATGATCCTGCAAATCGGGAGAGGAAGCGCATGAAACTGGCGAGCCTGAAGCACGGCCGTGACGGCAAGCTCGTGGTCGTCTCCAACGACCTCGCCTGGTATGCAGATGCCGGCCACATCGTGCCGACGTTGCAGGCGGCGCTCGACGATTGGGAGCGGATCGCACCCGCGCTTGCCAACCTTGCCACCGACCTGGAGCATGAGGCGATTCCCCGCGATCGCTTTCACGAGCATCACGCCGCCTCGCCACTGCCGCGCGCCTACCAATGGGCGGATGGCTCCGCGTATGTGAACCATGTCGCGCTGGTGCGGCAGGCGCGGGGCGCGGAAATGCCGGACAGCTTCTGGCACGATCCGCTGATGTACCAGGGCGGCTCCGACGGCTTCCTGGGGCCGCGCGATCCGATCCCGCTCGCCGACGAGAGCTGGGGCTGCGACCTCGAGGGGGAGGTGGTGGTCGTCACCGGTGACGTGCCGCTCGGCGCCAGCCGTGAGGAGGCGTTGACGGCGATCCGGCTGGTCGGCCTCACCAACGATGTGTCCCTGCGGAACCTCATTCCTGGCGAGCTCTCCAAGGGTTTCGGGTTCTTTCAGTCCAAGCCGGCGAGCGCCTTCTCCCCCGTGTTCGTGACGCCCGACGCGCTCGGCGATTGGTGGCGCGACGGCAAGCTGCACCGGACCCTGATGGTGGACCTCAACGGGCGTCCGTTCGGGCGCGCGGCGGCAGGCGAGGACATGACGTTCGATTTCGGGACGCTGATCGCGCACGCGGCGCGCACCCGCGCATTGGGCGCGGGGACGATCATCGGTTCGGGAACGGTATCGAACCGCGACGCCGGCGGCGGGCCGGGCAAGCCGATCGCCGAGGGCGGGGTCGGCTATTCGTGCCTCGCCGAGTTGCGCACGGTGGAGACGATCAACGGCGGCCAGCCTGCAACGCCGTTCCTGAAGCGCGGCGACACCGTCCGCATCTGGGCCGAGGACGATCGCCACCACCCGATCTTCGGGGTGATCGAGCAGAGGGTAGGGAACTGACCGCCGGGGCGGCCGCGAACCTTCTGAGCCTAACGGCCGAGCGCGACCTGGCCGGCATACTCCGCCGCCTGCATCAGGGCACGCGGCGCGCCCTTCAGCAGCTTGAGCCCCAAGACGGCACCCGTCACCAAGCCGATGACCGCGACCCAGGGCACCATCACCGCCGCCGCGAACAGCAGCGTCGGGGTGCCGACCAGCAGGCGGGCCGCTTGCGAGGAGGCCGGGCGGGCGCGAACGACAGGTGCCATGTACATGGGATCGATACCTTTCCGTCCCTCTTGTGCGGTGAATTGGTTAACGGCGCGTAACTGCGCCTGCGCAATCCGCTTGAAATTTTATAACAAGGCTCCACAAGCATGGCGGAGCGTTGGCAGGTGAGCCGACGTCCGCTGGAGAGTTCATGGGCGACCATCCTCGCGCCAACCTGCCGCCGCTCGCGTTGCACGTGCCCGAACCGCGTTTCCGCCCCGGCGACGCGGTGGATTTCGCGGCGGTGGACATTGCGCCTGCAGGCGCCGCGCGGCGCCCCGACACCGCCGATGCGGCAAGCGCCTTTACCGAACTAGCCTACACGCTGGTGCGCGTGCTGGACGAGGACGGTCGGGCAGTAGGGCCGTGGGATCCCAAGCTCTCACCCGGCCAACTGCGCCGCATGCTGCGTTCAATGGCGTTGCTGCGTGCGTTCGACGAACGCATGTTCCGCGCCCAGCGCCAGGGCAAGACCAGCTTCTACATGAAGGCGACGGGCGAGGAGGCAGTGGCGGTCGCCGCCGCCTACGCGCTCGACCGCGAGGATATGTGCTTTCCGTCGTACCGGCAGCAGGGACTGCTGATCGCGCGGGGCTACAGCCTGGTCGAGATGATGAACCAGATCTACTCGAACAAGGGTGACAAGCTGCAGGGCAAGCAGCTGCCGATCATGTATTCGGCCAAGGATCACGGCTTCTTCTCGATCTCGGGCAATCTCACCACGCAATATCCGCAGGCGGTGGGCTGGGCGATGGCATCGGCCGCGAAGGGCGACACGCGGGTCGCGGCGGTGTGGTGCGGCGAGGGATCGACGGCGGAGGGTGACTTCCACTCCGCCTGCACCTTTGCCAGCGTCTATCGCGCGCCGGTGATCATGAACATCGTCAACAATCAGTGGGCGATTTCCAGTTTCTCGGGCTTTGCCGGGGCAGAGTCGACGACCTTCGCGGCGCGGGCGGTGGGCTATGGGATCGCGGGGCTGAGGGTCGACGGCAACGACGCGCTGGCGGTCTATGCCGCCACCCAATGGGCGGCGGAGCGCGCGCGGACCAACCAGGGACCGACGCTGATCGAGCATTTCACCTATCGCGCCGAGGGCCACTCCACCTCCGACGACCCGACGCAATACCGGTCCGCCGGCGAGCCCAATGCCTGGCCGCTCGGCGATCCGATCCGGCGGCTGAAGGACCACCTGATCGAGCTCGGCGAATGGGACGAGGAGCGGCACGCCACGCAGGACCGCGAGGTCGCGGAGCACGTGCGCGCGGCTCAGAAGGAGGCGGAGAAGAACGGCATCCTCGGCCACGGCCTTCACCAGCCGCTCGACACGCTGTTCGATGGTGTGTTCGAGGAGATGCCCTGGCACCTCAAGGAGCAGCGCCAGCAGATGCTGGACGAGGAAACCGCGAGCGGGCGGCCATGGGCGAGGAAGTGATGCCCGCGCTGAGGGCCGACGCGGGCGAGACCACCCGCATGAACATGATCCAGGCGATCAACTCGGCGTTGGACGTCACCATGGCGCGCAACCCCGACGTGCTGGTGATGGGCGAGGACGTGGGCTATTTCGGCGGCGTGTTCCGCGCCACCGCGGGCTTGCAGGCGAAATACGGCAAGACGCGCGTGTTCGACACGCCGATTACGGAAACCGGCATCATCGGTGTTGCCATCGGCATGGCCGCCTATGGCCTGAGGCCGGTGCCCGAAATCCAGTTCGCCGATTACATCTACCCCGCACTCGACCAGCTCGTTTCCGAAGCCGCGCGGCTCAGGTACCGCTCGGCGGGCGAGTTCATTTCCCCGATCACGGTGCGCTCGCCCTTCGGCGGCGGCATCTTCGGCGGTCAGACGCACTCCCAGTCGCCCGAGGGCATCTTCACCCACGTGTCCGGCATCAAGACGGTGATCCCCGCCACGCCGTACGACGCCAAGGGCCTGCTGATCGCCGCGATCGAGGACAACGATCCCGTCCTCTTCTTCGAGCCCAAGCGCATCTACAACGGGCCGTTCAACGGCCATTGGGATCGCCCGGCCGAGAACTGGTCCAAGCATCCCGGCGGCGAGGTGCCGACAGGTTACTACACGGTGCCCCTCGGCAAGGCTGCGATCGTGCGGCCCGGCGAGGCGCTGACCGTGCTGTGCTACGGCACCATGGTGCACGTCTGTGCGGCGGTGATCGAGGAAGCTGGCGTGGATGCCGAGATCATCGATCTGCGCACGCTCATCCCGCTCGACATCGAGGCGATCGAGGCGTCGGTAAGGAAGACGGGTCGTTGCATGATCGTCCACGAGGCGACGCGCACCGGCGGCTTCGGCGCGGAACTGTCGGCGCTGGTGCAGGAGCGCTGCTTCTTCCATCTCGAGGCGCCGATCGAGCGCGTGACGGGCTTCGATACGCCTTATCCACACAGCCTCGAATGGGCCTATTTCCCCGGCCCCGTCCGCATCGGCGAGGCGCTCAAGAAGATCATGAAGGACGCCCAGTGACGTTCACGTCACGGCCCACGGAGTAACGCATGGCCCGTTTCACCTTCAAGCTGCCCGACATCGGCGAAGGCATCGCGGAAGCCGAGATCGTCGCCTGGCATGTCGCGGTCGGCGACCGGGTCGAGGAAGACCAGAACATCGCCGACATGATGACCGACAAGGCGACGGTGGAGATGGAGTCGCCGGTGTCCGGCGTGGTGGTGGAGCTCGCCGGCGAGGTGGGCGACCAGGTGCCGATCGGCTCTGCGCTGGTGGTGATCGAGACCGATGCGATCGGCGACGGGGAGGTGGAGAGTGCGGCGCTGACCGAAGCGGCGAGCGTGCCGTCCGAGGCGGACGCGAAGGCCGGCGAACAAGAGCCGCCGGAGGATCAGTTCGAGGCGGAAAATCCGGGCGTGGAGGAGGTCGCGGCGAACGCCACCGCCGTGCCTGATCGAACAGGCGCTACGCCCAACCCCGTTCGTGCTGAGCCTGTCGAAGGGCCGCCCTCCTCTTCAGCGACGATGCAAAGACAAGAACAGGGCTTCGACAAGCTCAACCCGAACGGGCAGGGGAAGACCGTTCTCGCCAGCCCCGCCGTCCGCGCCCGCGCGCGCGATCTGGGCATCGAGCTTGCGGACGTGAAGTCGAACGCCGATCGCATCCGCCATGCCGATCTCGATGCGTTTCTTCGCTACGGCAGCGGGCAGGGTTACCAAGCGCCCGGCCCGAGCCGGGCACGGGCCGACGAGCAGGTGAAGGTGATCGGCATGCGCCGCCGCATCGCCGAGAACATGGCGGCGGCCAAGCGGCATATCCCGCACTTCACCTATGTCGACGAGATCGACGTCACCGAGCTGGAGCGGGTGCGGGCCGATCTCAACGACAACCGCGGCAGCCGGCCCAAGCTTACGATGCTGCCGCTGCTGATCGTCGCGATCTGCCGGACGCTGCCTGATTTCCCGATGCTCAACGCCCGGTATGACGACGAGGCGGGGGTGGTGACGCGGTCCGGGCGTGTGCATCTCGGCATGGCGGCGCAGACGGAGGCGGGCCTCACCGTGCCAGTGATCCGCGACGCGCAGGACCGGAACGTCTGGCAGCTCGCCATCGAGATCGGCCGCCTGGCGGAGGCGGCGCGGGCAGGCAAGCTCAAGCCCGACGAGCTCGGGGGCGGCACGGTCACCGTGACCTCGCTAGGCCCGCTCGGAGGCATCGCGACTACCCCGGTCATCAATCGGCCGGAGGTGGCGATCATCGGCCCCAACAAGATCGTCGAGCGGCCGGTGTTTACCGGCAGGGGCGACGAGATCCGCCGCGCGAAGCTGATGAACCTGTCGATCAGCTGCGACCACCGCGTGGTCGATGGCTGGGACGCGGCAAGCTACGTCCAGGCGCTGAAGAAGATGCTGGAAACGCCGGTGCTGCTCTTCGCGGATTAAGCCCCGCGCGCCTTTTGCAGCGTGCCCGCCACCTTGCGCGCGACACGGCGGGGGGTGAAGCGCATGGAGCCGGCGAGCGCGGCGTTGAGGCGGCCCGAGACGATCACCGCGCGATTGGCGCGCAGGGCCGCCAGACCGTCCGCCACCACCTTCCCCGGCTCGCCGGCGAGGAAGCGGGACAGTGCGCTGTCCGTCATGTCAGCGACCTCGAAGAACTCGGTGCGGGTGGGGCCCGGACATAGAGCGGCGACGCTGACGCCGCGCCCTCGCACTTCTTCGTGCAGCCCTTCGGAGAAGCTCAGAAGAAACGCCTTGGTCGCGTAATAGACCGCCATCCACGGGCCCGGCTGGAAGGCGGCGGTGGAGGCGACGTTGAGGATGCCGCCGCGCCCCGCCGCGAGCATCCCGGGCAGCACCGCGTGGGCAAGCTCCACCGGAACGCGGCAGTTGAGGTCGATCATCCGCGCCTGGCTTGGGCCGTCGAGCTCGGCGAAGGGCCCGCGCAGGCCGTACCCTGCATTGTTGACGAGGTGGGTGACGACCACCCCCTGGCGCTCGAGATCGGCCGTCAACTCCGCCACCGCGCCGGCTTCGGTGAGGTCGGCAACGATCACCGTGACGTGGATGCCGTGCTGCTCGTGCAAGGCGGAAGCGAGCTGGTGGAGGCGGTCGGCGCGGCGCGCGACGAGGACGAGATCGTGGCCCTCGGCCGCGAGCCGGGCGGCGAAGAGGGAGCCGAGCCCGGCCGACGCGCCAGTGATAAGGTAGCAGTCGGTCATGCGTTTTGCCTCTTCACGCTGTTCCCCTTTTCCGTTCGGGCTGAGCTTGTCGAAGCCATGCCCTTCGTCGCGAGAGAAGGGCGGCCCTTCGACAAGCTCAAGGCGAACGGAAAGGGAAGCCAGCTTGTCATGCTAGGCTGCGCGATCGGTCACGCAAGCCACCACTTGCCTCTTGCGTCCCACGATCAGACGATCTCGAACAGCCCGGCCGCGCCCATGCCGCCCGCCGTGCACATGGTGGTCACCACCCAACGAACGCCGCGCTTGCGGCCTTCGATCAGCGCGTGGCCGACGAGGCGGCTGCCGCTCATGCCGAAGGGATGGCCGATCGCGATCGCACCGCCGTTGACGTTGAACCGGTCGGGGTCGATACCCAGCGTGTCGCGGCAATAAAGCGCCCGGCTGGCGAAGGCCTCGTTGAGCTCCCACAGGCCGATATCTTCGACGGCAAGGCCGGCGCGGGCGAGCAGCTTGGGCACGGCGAAGACCGGGCCGATGCCCATCTCGTCGGGGCGGCAGCCCGCCGCCTGGAAGCCGCGATAGATGCCGAGGATGGTCTTGCCTTCCGCTTCGGCGGTGGTGCGGTCCATGACGATCTGCGCGGAGGCGCCGTCGGAGAGCTGGCTGGCGTTGCCGGCCGTGATGCTGCTGCCCGGGCCGGTGAAGTCGCCGCCGGCCCACACCGTCTTGAGGCCGGCGAGCGCCTCCGCGGTGGTGCCGGGGCGGATGCCCTCGTCCTGCGTCACGGTCACCGTTTCGGTGCCCGTCTTGTTGCCGGCCTTGTCGAACAGTGCCTTGTCCACCGTAATCGGCGCGATCTCCTCGGCGAAGGCGCCGTTCTGGAGGCCCGCGGCGGCGCGCTGCTGGCTTTGCGCGGCATAATCGTCCTGCGCCCGTCGGCTGACGCCGTAGCGCTCCGCGACGATCTCCGCGGTCTCGATCATCGGGATATAGGCGGCGGGTTCCTTGTCGGTGACGCTCGCGTTGACGAAGCGCGGCGCGTCCTTCGTGACGGTGAAGCTGATCGATTCCATGCCGCCCGCCAGCGCCACGTCGATCTCGTCGCACATGATCGAGCGGGCGGCGAGCGCGACGGCGGTAAGGCCCGAGCCGCACTTGCGATCGAGGGTGAACGCGGGGACGCTTTCGGGCAAACCGCCGGCGAAGATCGCCATCCGCCCGGCATTGCCGCCTTGCGTGCCCCATTGATTGCCGACACCCCAGAACACGTCGTCGATGCGGGCAGGATCGATGCCGGCACGCTCGACCGCGGCGTTCATCACATGGCCGGCGAGCACCGGTGCCTCCGTCGCGTTGAAATAGCCGCGATAGGCTTTGCCGATGCCGGTACGGGCGGTAGAGACAATGGCGGCTTCACGCATGAGGACGGGCTTTCGACGATCGGGTATGGATCAACTCTACTCGGTCGTGCCCGGATTGTCGAAGGGCTGTTCTTCTTTCGAGCGTCGGGGCAAGAGCGGTGCTTCGACAGGCTCAGCACGAACGGATTTCCTGTGACCGTCACCACGGACCGCCACGGCCATGTCGCCGTGGTCACCTTCTCCCGCCCCCCGAGCAACTTCGCGGACCTCGCACTGATCCAGGACATCGGCGCGGCCTTCGACGCCGCCGATGCCGATTCCGACGTGCGGGCCATCGTGCTTCAGTCCGACGGCCGGGTGTTCTGCGCGGGCGCCGACCTGGTCAACGCCAACCCCGTCGCGGAGGGCAAGCGCGAGGGCGAGCGCAACCCCTTCTATGTCGCGGCGGCAAAGCTGTTCGGCGTGAAGAAGCCTGTGGTGGCGGCGGTGCAGGGCGCCGCGGTGGGGGCCGGGCTGGGGCTGGCGCTGGTGGCTGACTTCCGCGTGGCCGGGCCCGAGGCGAGGTTCGTCGCAAACTTCGTGCAGATCGGCTTCCACCCTGGATTCGGCATCTCGGCGGTGCTGGAGCGGGTGATCGGGCGGCAGCGCGCGCTGCTGATGAACCTGACCGGGCGGCGGATCAGGGCCGACCAGGCGTTCGACTGGGGCCTGGCGGATGTGCTCGCGTCGGCGGACGGGCTGCGCCATGCCGCGCTCGAGCTGGCGCAGGAGATCGCCGCGGGCGCGCCGCTGGCGGTGCAGTCCACGCGGGCGACGATGCGCGGCGACCTGCTGGCGCTCGTGGAGCGGCAGACCGACCATGAGCTGGGGGAGCAGGGCTGGCTGCAGAAGACCGCCGATTTCGCCGAAGGCGTGCGGGCGGTGGCGGAGCGGCGGCCGGGTAACTTCAGGGGTGAGTGAGCCGATCTGGCGGCTCGGAAATAGAGGAAGTTCAGGCTACGTACCGTTCGGAAATCGCCTTCTGCCCGAGATGTTTGGCGGTGAGAGCGTGGACTGATGCGGAGGCGCACGGCGCGGCATGGCGCAGGTGCTGACACGAAGCCGTGATGTAGGACAGCGGATTAGTGGCGAGCGTGTGTCTCGACAGGCATGTCCGCTTATCGTGGACTGCGGACTTTGGAGCCCTCCTGAACGCGCGCCTTATTCTGACGCCTTTTGTTGCTCCACCCACTGACGGGCCTGCTGCGCTTCGGCGCAGCGCTCGCGCTGGTTACGGCACTGCGCTTCCAACGCCTCTACGACCCTGCGCTGCTGATCCAGGAAATATGGGTCGTGGAAAATGGTCGGTGAATAGACGTTCCGCACGAAAGGCTTGGTAGCCCGACTGCCGCTCGCTGCGGGCAGGCCTTTCTCCCGAACCCTCTCATGCCCGGCGAACATCACTCCAGCCGGAAATGCAACCGCAGCCCCGAGGATAGCAGCGCAACCCAAGTCTCGCCAACTCCTCCCGCTCACCCGTTGTCACACCTTCTGAACTTCGACCGAATGATACGCGCCGATCGTAATCTTCGCTATTGGGTGAAACGAAGCTTCGCGCTGGTTCGGCCCTGAATGTTGGGCATCGGTGGAAGGCGGACGTTTGTGCACCGGTGATGGTCAGGGTCCGCTTGGAGCGGCAGGAACATGAGGCCTCAGCGCTGGATGATTTGCTCGAAAATCGCCACCACTTCGTGCGAGCTGAACGGCTTGGTCAGAACAGCGGTTGATGCACCGGGCCGATCGCACACGTCAGGGCTGGCCGTGATGAATACCACCGGGATCATGCCGATTTGATGATCTATCTGCGCCACGGCACCTGGGCCTGTGCCTTGTAGCAGCCGGATGTCTGACGTGATCACCGAGGGGCGCTGCTGAAGCGCCAACATCACCGCATCCTGCTCGGTGGCGGCGAAGGCGAACGAGGTCGCCCCCGCCTCCTCCAAAAGGTCCTGGAGCAGCATGGCAATCATGGGCTCATCCTCGATGATCAAGACGTGACACACTGGATTGTCGCCCCGGATTAATCTGCATTAACACCTGGTGAATGCGGTAGATCCCGAGTGGCTGAGATTTATGTGTCGCTGCAGCGCGTGAGCAACGTCGGCTAGCGCACGTGCTCTTGTGGAAAGCGGACGTGGGTTATCCCACCGCGGGCGGCGCGGCGGAGCCTTCGATGATGATGCTGGAGATGAGGATGCCGGCGTGGTCGGTCACTTCAATGCACCAGTGGCTTTGTTCCCAGAACGTCCCGTCGACATCCCGAAGCATCTCGCCTGCAAGGAGAACCGACTGGCTCCTGGCAACGGCGTCGTCGCGCAGCTGGACGGGTCCGGGATCGGGCGCACCAGTGCCATCGTGAACGATGAAGCGGTACAGCGGCATGACGTCACCTCCGACCGCCCAACGTGCAATGGTGCACCGGCTATCCGAGGAATCGATCTAACCTAGGCTAGGCGTCCTGCTGACGAGCGACGCTCATGCGGGTTCCAGCAGCAGGAACATCGGGTCAAATTCCGCAATCGAGTGCAGGCGCTCCAGGTCGAGGACGTCCACGACCGAATGCCGGAAGTCCACCGCTCCTTCCTGGCGCAGCGCCCGGAGCGTCCGGTTCACGTGCACCGACGTCAGCCCCATGGCATCCGCGAGCTGCTCCTGGGTGACGGGAAACCCGAACCGAGTGCGCGTGCCGATGCCCGCCTCCTCCATACGGTGCCCCATCTCGCTGAGCACGTGCGCGATGCGGGCTCGCGCGGATTTGCGCCCGATGTTCGCGACCCACTTGGACAGGATCGCTGCGTCGACCACAGTGTCTCTCCAGAAAGCCCGGGAGATCGCAGGGTACGATGTGGATATGTCGACAAGGGCTGCGTGCGGCACCTTCAGGACGGTGGAATTGGTGAGGGCTACCAATCCCCAGCCGGCGATGGGACAGACGGCGCTCTGCAGGTCCGCCATGTCGCCGACTATGAAAAAGCTGGTGGTCTGCCGGCTGCCATCGGCCATCTGATCGTAGCGCCCGACAAGCCCCTCGATGACGAGGCACGAGTAGCTGACCTTCTCGCCTGGTCTCACGAGGTCGCGGTTAGCCGTCGCTTGAACGGTCACTCCCTCCAGCGACAGAATGGCCCCTTGCTCTTCCTGCGTGAGCTTCGATCGAAGCAGGAGACGACGAAGAAAGCCGGACAGTGCCGGGTGATCGCTGTGCGTCATGGTCGCTCCTCGTCGGGCGGGAGCGCGCTAAGCTCTCAACGTCGATGCCCGGGCACGCCACTTTAATCGACGTTAAATTTACCTAGCACGGCACGGCCGCAGTCCCAAGGCGAATGTCCGCTATTGGAGGAAAGCGGACATTGCAGCGTCGCATAGCTCCGGGCAGGGAGCGACCATGTTCGCTATAGAAGATGACCTGCATGGTGAGCCCGGCGCGGAGTTTGCCACGAGAGAAGAGGCGCAGGCCGAATTACAGCGATTAGCTGCCTTGCCTTGGGATGAGCGGCCCAATCAGGCCCCTTGCACGAATTGGCGAACCTGCGGTCGGTCCTACGTGCTGGTAGAATACGATCAGCGCTTCACGCCTTGGCGTCGACTGTCAGCAACTCCCATGCTTGAAGTTTCCAGCAAGGGAACAAGCTGGCTCGGGTAAGCGCCAGCGCCCCAATGTCGCAATTGGCCGCAAGCGGACATTCGGATCGGGCGCGGCGTGAACGTCCGCTGATCGGCGAAAGCGTCCTTCACGGTTGCGCTCACTTCAGCAGCACCAGCTCCTCCGCCATGGTCGGATGCAACGCCACCGTTTCGTCGAACTGCGCCTTCGTCAGCCCGGCCTTCACCGCGACCGCCGCGCCTTGGAGGATCTCCGGCGCGTCGGGGCCGATCATGTGGAGGCCGACGACGCGGTCGGTCTCGCCGTCGCAGACCATCTTGTAGAGCGCGCGCTCGTCGCGGCCGGCAAGGACGTTCTTCATCGGGCGGAAATCGGACGAATAGACCTTCACCGAGCCGAGCTTCTGCCGCGCTTCCGCCTCCGTCATGCCGACGCCAGCCATCGGCGGGTGGCTGAACACGGCGCTGGGCACGTTCTGGTAATCGACGCGGGTCGGCTTGCCGCCGAACACGGTGTCGGCGAACGCCTGGCCTTCCCGGATCGCGACGGGGGTGAGCTGGATGCGGTTGGTGACGTCACCCACCGCGTAGATCGACGGGCAGGTCGAGCGGTTGTCGTCATCGACCCGGATCGCGCCCGTGTCGTCGAGCTCCACGCCGGCGCTCTCCAGCCCCAGGCCGCGGGTGTTGGGCACGCGGCCGGTGGCGAACATCACCAGATCGACGGTGACCGGATCGTGGCCCGACATGCGCACGGTCAGGCAGCCGTCGTCCTCCTTGGTGATGCTCTCGAACTTCGCGTCGAAGCGGAACTCCAGCCCCTTCATCAGCGAAATCTGGAGCAGCCGGTCCCGGATCGCGAGTTCGTAGCCGCGCAGGATGTCCTTGCTGCGGTTCATCAGGATCACGTGGGCGCCGAACTGGTGGAAGATGCCGGCGAACTCGTTGGCGATGTAGCCGGCGCCGGCGATCAGCACGCGCTTGGGAATGGCGTCGAGGTGGAACGCCTCGTTCGAGGTGATGCCGTGCTCGTGGCCCTCGCATACCGGGATGGCGGGGTGGGCTCCGACCGCGATCAGGATCATCTTCGCGGTGCGGGTGGTGCCGTCCGCGAGGGTCACCTGATTGGCGCCGGAGACGGTGGCGCGGCTGTTGATGATCTCCACGCCGTGGCCGGTGAGCGTCTGGGTATAGGCGCCGTTGATGCGATCGACCTCCGCCATGACGTTGTTGCGCAGGGTCGGCCAGCTGAACTCGCACTGGTCGGGGACATTCCAGCCGAAACGCTTGGCGTCCTTCAGGTCCTCGGCGAAATGCGCGCCGTAGACGAGCAGCTTCTTGGGCACGCAGCCGCGGATCACGCAGGTGCCGCCGACGCGATACTCCTCGGCAACCGCGACCTTCGCCCCGTGCGCGGCCGAGACCCGCGCGGCGCGGACGCCGCCGGAGCCTGCGCCGATGACGAAGAGGTCGTAGTTGTAATCAGCCATGGGAACGCTCCGGATCGGCGAATGTCGCAAGGGGTAGGTTTGATATCGGGCTATTCGAGGCGGGCACGGCCAGCCTTTGGGCGCACGAGATGGGGCTCACCCGAGGGGATGCCAAGTTCTCGGGGCCGGGTGATCAGCACAACGTGTCAGGCACCGCAACCGATCTCGACACCGGCGGCCGCAGCATCGTCGCGTGCGAGCAATCTTCTGCGGCATTCCACCGGCATCCGGAACCGATCTCTCCTCCGCAGCGCTTGTCCAATCCCCAATGGAGTTCTGACATGATCCGCAAGACCGCTGCCGTTCTTCTCGCCGCCTCGCTGCTCGCGTCTGGCGGCGCTGCCGAAGCCAAGGGATGCCTGAAGGGCGCGGCCGTGGGCGGTGTCGCCGGCCATTACGCGCATCACCATGCGGTGCTCGGCGCGGCGGCCGGGTGCTGGTATGGTCACCACCGCGCCAAGGTGGCGGCGCGGCAGCGGGCGGCGCAGGCGGCCCCGCGCCGCTGAGGAGAGATCGGTTCCCGATCCCGGCCGGCACGCGTCCGGCCGGGCATCCGTTCAGCCAAAGGCGCGCTGCATCAGGTCCGTGGTCGACGGATCGAAGTCGCCGCCGCCCTGTTCGGCCGCCTTGGCCATTTCCTTGCCGAGTTCGACGCCGAACTGGTCGAACGAGTTGATGCCGAGCAGCACGCCCGACACGAACACGCGGTGCTCGTAGAAGGCGATCAGCGCACCGAGCGTGCGGGCGTCGAGATCGTCGAGCAGCAGCGTCGAGGAGGGGCGGTCGCCCGGGTAGCTGCGCGCGGGGTCGTCCGCCTGCTTGCCCTTCATCAGCGCCGCGCCTTGCGCGAAGGCGTTGTTGAGGAGCGCGCGGTGATGCTCCTCGGGCAGGGTGTCGCCGGGTTCGATCACCGCGACGAACTCGACCGGAACGAGGTGCGTCCCCTGGTGCAGGAGCTGGAACACCGCATGCTGCGCATCGGTGCCGACGCCGCCCCAGGTGATCGGCGCGGTGGGGCGGCCGACAGGCTGGCCGTCGGTGGTGACGCCCTTGCCGTTCGATTCCATCTCGAGCTGCTGGAGGTAGCTGGGGAGCAGCGCCAGCCGTTGGTCGTAGGCGAAGGTGGCGCGGGTCTCGGCGTGGCGGACCTGGGTGTAGTAAAGGTCGGCGAAGGCAGCGAGCGCGGGGGCGTTCTCGTGCAGCGCCGAGAGGCGGAAGTGGCGGTCCATCTCGGCGGCACCTTCGAGCAGCTCCTCGAATGCGTCCCAGCCGAGCGCGACGGCTGCCGGAAAGCCGATCGACGACCATAGCGAGTAGCGGCCGCCGACTCCTGGCGAGAAGGGCAGCACGCGCGTCTCGTCGACGCCCCACTCGATCGCCTTTTCCGGCGAGGCGGTGAGGGCGATCACCTTGCCATAGGGGTCCTCGACGCCGTTCTCGGTCATCCATTGCAGGACGGACTCGGCGTTCATCATCGTCTCGGTGGTGGTGAACGTCTTGGAGGCGACCACCAGCAGCGTCGCGTCGGGATCGAAATCCGCGAACACGTCCTCCAGCGCGACGCCGTCGACGTTGGAGACGATCGCGACGTCGTAGCGCGCGTCCTCACGGCCGAGCGCGTCCACGAGCAGGTCGGGGCCGAGCGCCGAGCCGCCGATGCCGACGTGAAGGATGTGGCGGACGGGGCCCAAGGCCTCCGCCTCGATCGCGTCGATCAGCGCGCGCATGCGGGCGTGATAGCTCTGCGCGCGGGCGACGCTGTCGGGCGCGCCCTCGCCGCGTTCGGCGGTGTGCTCGACCGGGCGGTCCTCGGTGATGTTGACGTGTTCGCCGTTGAACATGGCGGCACGGCGGCCCGCGAGGTCGCGCGTCTTGGCGAGCTCGGCGAAGGCGGCGACGGCCTCAGGCGTGAGGTGCGTCTTGCTCCAGTCGAAATGGATGCCGGCGACGTCGAGGCTGAGCTTGGCGAGCCGGCTCTCGTCCGCCTCGAACAGCTCGGTCAGTTTCGCTTGCGGCAGCGCCTCGATGGCCGACCAATCGCTCATGATGTTCCCTCTTGCTTGATGCGTCCCGGCCCGAACGAGCGAGCGGGCGCGAGGCTCCGCTTGACGCCGCCGCGGGCTTAGGCAAGTCCGCGAGGCATGGCTACATCCGCCCGGTCAGAGACCAAAGAAACGCTGCGCTTCCTGCTCAAGCTTGCGCTGGTGGTGCTGGTGGTCAGGAGCTTCCTGTTCGCGCCTTATTCGATTCCCTCGGAATCGATGCTGCCGCGCCTCTACATCGGCGACTATCTGTTCGTGACCAAGTTCAACTACGGCTGGTCGCGCTGGTCGTTGCCCTGGGGCTGGCCGCTGGTGCCGCGGATGCACTGGCGCGATCCGGCGCGCGGTGACGTGGTGGTGTTCCGCTCACCCGAGCCCGACAGCCATGACGTGATCAAGCGCGTGATCGGCCTGCCCGGCGATACGGTGCAGGTGCGGCACGGGCAGGTGATCCTGAACGGCAAGCCTATCCCCAAGCAGCGGGTGGCGGACTTCACGATTCCGGTGACGCCCAACTACGGGTGCGACCCGCAGTATCAGGATACCGACGCCGGCAAGCCGATCTGCCGCTACCAGCGCTATCGCGAGACGCTGCCGGAGGGGAAGAGCTATGACGTGCTCGACCGCGGCAACTTCCCCGACCGCGACGACACCGACGTGTATACCGTGCCGGCGGGCAACGTGTTCCTGATGGGCGACAATCGCGACGACAGCGCCGACAGCCGCTTCGCGCCGCCCGACGGCATGGGCTACATCCCAATGGAGCGGATCGAGGGCCGCGCGGTGGTAAGCTTCTTCTCCACGGACGGCTCGGCGAGCTGGATCAAGCCGTGGACGTGGGTATCGGCGGCGCGCTGGAGCCGAATCGGGGAAGGTTTCTGAGCGATCTTGCCGCCTGGCTCGCCGCCACCTTCGGCCGCGCGCCTGCCCGACTGGAGCCGTTCGAACGGGCGCTGACGCATGGCAGCTATGCCGGCGAGACCTATGAACGGCTCGAGTTCCTGGGCGACCGGGTGCTCGGCCTCGTCGTGGCGGAATGGCTGTTCGAACTGTTCCCCGACGAACAGGAGGGGCAGCTCTCCAAGCGCCTCAACGCGCTGGTCACCGGCGCCGTCTGCGCGGAGGTGGCGCGGGGGCTGGGCGCGCGGGCGCACCTCCGGCTCGGCAAGCAGGCGCGCGACGATGGCGCCTATGACAGCGACAACATCCTCGGCGACGTGATGGAGGCGCTGATCGGCGCCTGGTATCGCGAGGCGGGGCTGGACGCGGCGCGCGGCTTCATTCGGTCGGCCTGGGAAACCCGCGTCCACCGCTCCGACAAGCCGCCGCAGCACCCGAAGTCGGCGCTGCAGGAATGGGCGGCGGCGAACAACCGCAAGGCGCCGGATTATGCGGTGGTGGACCGCTCCGGCCCGCAGCACGCGCCGCGGTTCACGGTGCAGGTGACGATCGGCAAGCTCGACGCCAGCGCGACGGGCGCGAGCAAGCAGGAGGCGGAGACGGAGGCGGCGAAGGCGCTGCTGGCGAAGGTGGGTGGATGACGGGTGGCTGCGTGCCGGTTTCCGTCCGCGCCGCGCTCGGCGAAGCGTATACAACCCCTTCTTCCGTTCGCCCTGAGCTTGTCGAAGGGCGCCCCGCGCTTCAAAGAAGCAGCATGCCGTTTTGGGCCTACATCCTGCGCTGCGCCGACGGTAGCTTCTATACGGGCCACACCGACAATCTGGTCGCGCGCATCGGTGCTCATCGCACCGGCGCTATTCCCGGACACACCAAACACCGCCGACCGGTGACGCTGGCCTGGTCACAGGACTTTCCGTCCCGACTGGAGGCTCTTGAGGCGGAGCGGCGGATCAAGGGCTGGTCGCGAGCGAAGAAGGAGACGCTGATTGCCGGGGATTGGATGCTGTTGAGCGAACTGGCCCGTAATCGTCAGGTGGAGGGGCGCCCTTCGACAAGCTCAGGGCAAACGGCGGGGGGAGGGGGCGTTCCCCTCCACACCGCGTCTGGCGAGCCACTTGACGCCGGCATCGCGCACGGAGCCCACCAATGACCCAACACTGCGGCCTCATCGCCGTCGTCGGCGCGCCGAACGCCGGCAAGTCCACGCTGGTCAACGCGCTGGTCGGGCAGAAGGTGGCGATCGTCAGCCCCAAGGCGCAGACCACGCGCACCAAGCTGCTCGGCGTCGCGATCGAGGGCGAGGCGCAGTTGCTGCTGGTCGACACGCCCGGCATCTTCGAGCCCAAGCGCCGGCTCGACCGCGCGATGGTGGCGGCGGCGTGGGGCGGCGCGGAAGGGGCTGACCTGCTCTGCGTCGTGGTCGACGGAAAGGGCGGCGTGGGCCCCAAGGTGACGGGGATCATCGAGGCGCTGGTGGGGCGGCCCGAGCCTGTGTGGCTGATCCTCAACAAGGTCGACGTCGCCGACAAGCCCAAGCTGTTGCTCCATGCCGAGCGGCTCAATGCGCTGCTGCCGTTCGCCGAGACGTTCTTCGTCAGCGCGCAGACCGGCGACGGCGTGCCCGAATTGAAGCGGTCGATGGCGGCGGTGATGCCGGAGGCGCCGTGGCACTATCCGGAGGACCAGGTGTCCGACGCGACCGAGCGCGCGATGGCGGCGGAGGTGACGCGCGAGCAGCTGTACCTACAGCTCCACGCCGAGCTTCCTTATGCGAGCGCGGTGGAGACGGAGAAGTTCGAGGAGCGAATCGACGGGTCGGTGGAGATCCACCAGCAGATCCTGGTGGAGCGCCCGACGCAGCGCGCGATCGTGCTCGGCAAGGGCGGCGCGCGCATCCGCGAGCTGGGGGCGAAGGCTCGGGCGGAGCTGGCCGTGCTGCTGGACCGGCCCGTGCATCTGTACCTGCACGTGAAGGTCAAACCCGGCTGGGACGAGGACCGGTCGGTGTATCGCGACATCGGCCTGGATTGGGTAGAATAAGGGCGGGGAAACCTTCCCCCGCCCTCACATTCAACCGGTCAGGTTGCTCAGCTCGTCAAGCCGGACAGCAAGCCGCCCGAGGGCGCGCCGATCTGCTCGGCCTGGGCGCCGCTGGTCGCGGGTGCGGGCCCGAGGATGGGCTCCTCGCCGAGCGGCTTGTTCTGGAACACGGTGAACTCGCCCTTGCCGTCGACGCTCTGGCCGCTGGTCCAGCTGCCTTCGGGGAAGCTGCCGTCGATCGCGGTCGCGTAGAAATTATAGTTGTTGTCGTTGTCTTCCATCGACTGGGGGAAGCTGTTGGGGATCGGCAGCGACGCCTGTTCCCCCAGCTCTTTGATCACTGCGAGCCACTGGTTCTGGTGCATGGTGTCGCGCGCGATCATGTAATGCAGCATCTTCTTCATGCCCTCATCATGCGCGGCGTTGAACAGCCGCACGGCAAGGACGCGGCCGGTGCTTTCCGCCGCGACGTTGCAGTACATGTCCGCCGCGATGTTGCCGCTGGCATAGATGTGGCTCATATTGAACGGCACGCCGTCGGAGTCCATTGGCATCGCGGCCATGCCCGACGAGAGCAGGTTCTTGTGGATCATGCCTTCAATGGTCTGGCGCGGGTTTTCGCCGCCCATCACCGCACCGACGATGCTGTCCTTGACGCCTTCTTCCTGAAGCTTGGTGGGCGCCTTTTCGAGGTTCAGCGCAACCGCGGTCGCGAGCATTTCGATGTGGCCGATTTCTTCGGTCGCGGTGTGGAGCAGCATGTCGCGATATTTGGTCGTCGGCGCGCGGTTACCCCACGCCTGGAAGAAGTATTGCATGCACACGCGGATCTCGCCTTCGACACCGCCGATCGCCTGCTGGAGCATGGTCGCGAACGCGGGATCGGGTTCGGTGACCTGGACGGGATATTGCAGCCGCTTGTCGTGGAAATACATGCCAGTCTCCTGTGCTGAGGCGCCGGTTGGGCCAGTTGCACGAGGTTAACAGGCCTGGGGCCTCGTTGTTGCCGAACCGAGGCGCACTTTATTCGATAAGCGCCAAAGTTTTCTTCAATCTAATCTGTGTTAGGTCGCCTGATTAACTTGCGTTGTCGAGCAGGCTTGCGACCCACGCCGGCACCAGCGCTGTCGCCCTGCCGATGCGCGTTTCCGCAAAGAAGATGCTGCCGCCCGACGGCTCCAGATTGAGCTCCAGCGTGTCGGCGCCATGATACCGCGCGGTGCGCACGAAACCGGCGGCGGGATAAACGGCGCCCGACGTGCCGATCGACACGAACAGGTCTGCGCGTGCGAGCGCCTGATCGATCCTTTCCATATGGTAGGGCATCTCGCCGAAGAAGACGATGTCCGGCCGCAGCGACGGCGCGCCGCAATGGGGGCATGCGGTTCCGGGCGGCAGGCTGCCGGTCCATGGCTGCCGCTCCGCACAGGCGGCGCACAGCGCACTGTGGAGCTCGCCATGCATGTGGAGCAGCCGCCTCGCGCCGGCGCGCTCGTGGAGGTCATCGACATTCTGGGTGACGATCAGGAGATCGCCCGGCCATTGCGCGTCGAGCCGGGCGAGCGCGTGATGCGCGGCATTGGGCTCGACGGTCGCCAGCGCCGCACGACGCTCATCATAGAAGCGGTGAACCAGCGTGGGGTCCTGAGCCAGCGCGTCCGGCGTGCAGACGTCCTCGACGCGGTGCCCCTCCCACAGCCCGCCGGGGCCGCGGAAGGTGGCGAGCCCGCTCTCGGCCGAGATGCCGGCGCCGGTAAGGATCACGATGGCGGGGAAGCGGGCCATGCGGGGAGCATAGCCAGGTGTCGCGGGATTCGACAGCGGCTTGATGCCGATTAACGCGGGGCTTGCGCGGCGGGAGCAAGGGTTGCCCAGGAGACAGGGTAATGCAGAGTGACACCGACTATTATTATCGCCGCGCGGAAGCGGAACTCGAGCAGGCGCAGCGTGCCACTTCGCCGGCAGCCGTGAAGGCGCATTATACGCTGGCCGGACACTATCTCGACCGCGTCTACGGCGGTACCGGCGATGCTTCCAACATCGTGCCCATCACCCGCGCCCTGACGCGCTGAACCGCACCCCCTGTCCATCGTGGCGCCTCCTGTGCGAAAGGAGCGCATGCCGCCTTTGATTCCGCCACGCGCCGTTCGCTTGCCTTGTATCGGAGCGCGGGCCGTTTCCCTTAGGCCGCGGCGATGACCGCGATCGGCATCTATGGCAGCTCCGGCCGGATGGGCCGCGCGATCGCCGAGATCGTGGAGGACTCCGGCGGCACGATCGCAGGCGGCGCGGACGCGCGCGACGACCCGCTGCCGCTGGCGCAGGCGGCGGACGTGCTGGTGGATTTCTCTACGCCCAGCGCGCTCGAATCGCACCTGCAGGCGGCACGGATCGCGCGCACGCCGATCGTGGTCGGGACCACCGGGCTCTCCACGACCCAGAACGCGCTGATCGACGCAGCCGCGAGCGAGATCGCCGTGCTACAGACCGGCAACACCTCGCTCGGCGTGACGCTGCTCGGCATCCTGGTGCGCGAGGCGGCGGCGCGGCTGGGTTCCGACTGGGACATCGAGATCGTCGAGATGCACCACCGCCACAAGGTGGACGCGCCGTCGGGCACCGCGCTGCTGCTGGGCGAAGCGGCGGCGGACGGCAGGGGCACCAGCCTCTCCGAAGTGCGCGTGGACGGACGCGCCGGGCTGACGGCGGCGAGGAGCGACGGCACGATCGGCTTCGCGTCCTTGCGCGGAGGCTCGGTGGTCGGCGACCACCAGGTGATCTTCGCCAGCGAGGGCGAGCGCATCGAACTGGGGCATCGCGGCGAGGATCGCAGCATCTTCGCCAAGGGCGCGGTGCGCGCGGCGCTGTGGCTGGCCTCCCAGCCGGCCGGGCGCTACCGGATGGGGGACGTGCTGGGATTGTGAGGCGGTGAAAAAGGCCGACATCGCTGAATTCTACCGCCGGCTGGCCGAGGCGAACCCGCATCCCGAGACCGAGCTGCTGTCGGTCAACCCCTACACGCTGCTGGTTGCGGTGGTGCTGTCGGCGCAGGCGACCGATGCCGGCGTCAACAAGGCGACGCGGGCGCTGTTCGACGAGGTGCGGGACCCGGCGGCGATGGTGGCCCTGGGGGAGGAGGCGCTCAAGGCGCACATCCGCACGATCGGGTTGTTCAACACCAAGGCGAAGAACGTCATCGCGCTGTCGGAGGCGTTGATCGCCGACCACGGCGGCGAGGTGCCGGCGGACCGCGACGCGCTGGAGCGGCTGCCGGGCGTCGGGCGCAAGACCGCCAACGTCGTCATGAACGTTGCGTTCGGTGCGGAGACGTTTGCCGTCGACACCCACATCTTCCGCGTGTGCAACCGAACGCGGCTCGCGCCCGGCAAGACGCCGCTGGCGGTGGAACTGAAGCTCGATCGCGCGACGCCGCAGCCCTTTCGCCTGCATGCGCATCACTGGCTGATCCTGCACGGCCGTTATGTCTGCAAGGCGCGACGCCCGGACTGCTGGCGGTGCATCGTCGCGGACCTGTGCCCCTATCAGCCCAAGACGCCGTCGCCGGCGTGACCCGCGAAGCTCGCGCGACCGACAGCCGCTGAATCGGCTGGCGCCGTGCGCCGCCCCCTGCTAACGGCGCGGTGGTACGCACCCGTAGCTCAGCTGGATAGAGCGCTGCCCTCCGAAGGCAGAGGCCACTGGTTCGAATCCAGTCGGGTGCACCACAAATCAACGACTTACCGCGCCGGCAAAAGGTTCGTACGGAAAAGGTACGGAAAACATCGTCGGATATCCTGACCCCGAATCGTGCAATGCCTCAGCTGGGTGACTCCGCCGAGTGGTGCCGGCGAGACCTGCTTGTGGCCGTTTGCTGCCCCGTAGCTTACGGGTGAGTAGGGCAGGATACCTGCCCTCGTATGACCTTCCTGTGAGCCGTGTGTTGTCGCCACCGGCGTAGCCGTCGATGTCCGGACCTGTGGTACGCCTGCGTTCTGGCTTGCGCGCCGAGCGCGGACACCGAACTCCTCCCTCGCGCGTATCCCGAGTCAGAAGCGAAATCCGCGCACTCGCGCCTCGTAGCAGCTTCGCACTATCGCCTCGATGCTTTGTTCAGGAGTCTCATTAGCAAAGCCACTTGAGATTCGGAGTGGATTGAGGTGTACGGCTCGCCTAAAGGACCCGATCATGTCCGCTCCAGTGGCATTTGGGTGAACGGAAAGGCCTGAGCCGCTCGACGTAATTGCGTGTGCTATGAGGATTTTTTCGAGGTCTATTGCGACAATCGCCTGCGGCTTCCGGTACGCGAGGCTCCAGTTGGCTATCCCTAACCCGCCATGATGAATGACTAGCCGAGCGGCAGGGAGCATGGCCGGCAGGTCAAGGGGCAGCGGCTGGATCGTGACGTTCGGCGGCGAAGGGCGCTGCAAGCCGCCGAGGAACGCAAAGGTCCTCATGCCGATCGTGCCGACGGCTTCGAGGACGCGGTCTATCGAGGGATGGTTCTGCGGCAGGTAAAGCAGGATATGAGCGGCCGAACTCTCGTTGTGAGAGGGGGGAATGACCAAATTCGGCGGGCACGACAGTTCATCCTGGCGCTGATGCCGATATGGGTCGAGCGCAGCGGACGTGTAGATGAAGCGAGCATCGCCGCGGAGGAGTTGTGCAAGGGTTCCAGAGAGCCAGTTTCCACCGGACGCGGCACTGACTGCGTCGCAAATGCGGTTCTCGGCCTGCTCAGCCGCCACTCGATCATAAGACCTCAGAGGAAGCGCCGGGATTGGAGACCCGTCGGGCGGAATGGTCCAGCCATTTCCCGTCATTATCACTGGGACTCGCCCTTGGGCCGCTGCCGTAACGGTCGGAGCGAAATCCCCGATCACTATATTGGGGCGAACCAAATCTATAATGCGAGACCAGTCTTCGAAGAGCGGCCGCAGCAAAGATTGATCGCCAAATCCGATGTGTGCGAGGATTTCTGCGATCGAGGTGGGTGGCCGCGAAACCGTGGGCGAACGATGCGTGAAGATCGGCGCCTGAACCACGTTAAGCCGATTTTTAGATTTCGCCCCACCGGCCTCAGTTAAAATGTTTCGACCAGCCTTGAGATCTCGCACTGCGCAAACAACCGACCACCCCCTGTGGAGCAATGCTGCCAATACCGGCTTCATATGCTCCAAATGCCCGCGGCCGGAGCCAAGCTCCCATACGAAGAGCGCGATCATAGTCCGTTCGCCAGCCGCAAAGGCACTCTTAAGTATTCGACTAAGTCACATTGTCAGGAACAAAATAGTCAGAGTTGATGTGATTGAGGTAGTCAGCGCCACTCATCGAAGAGAACGATGTATTGACATAGGATCGCCCATGATTAACCGCGAATAGGTCGATAATCACGTTAGAGTGGTCGGCAAAGTCGTCGATATAGTCCCACAGTGCGGACGAACCGATCGTGCTTCCGTCGGCGAACTGGACTGACAGAGGACCAAGATGGTCAGCTGCATAACTCGTCCCGATCTTTGACCAGTCGACCGCAGTCGATGGGCCTACCGACAGTAGATCATCGGTAAATGTTATTTTATCACCGCCCGGCGTGGCGAAGGTAAGAAACTCAAACTGAGTATAATTGTTTGTGTAGTAGGCCGTCCCGTATACATCCTCGCCGCCGGCGATAATTGTTATCTCATCGAGAGAGTACTTTGAGAGATCAAGAACCACGAGAGAGTTGTCTTGCATTTCGACAACGTCAACGCCTCGACCATCTTCAAAGTGGATCGACGAGGAGCCAGCGGGGTCTCCAGCCGATGGCCCAAACGTTTTCACAACATCGTTGTCGGCACCTCCATCGATGATGTCTAAGACGCCGTGCGAGTATATGTGGTCATTGCCACCATCACCATATAGGTAGTTGCTTCCGTCCCTACCGTCGACTTGGTCGTCGTCGGCGCCGCCATGTAGGCGATCATCCCCGGTGCCTCCTTGGATGTTGTCCTGGCCTATGCCTCCGAAGAAATAGGTGTTGCCGCTACCTGCTTTCATAGAGTCGTCCCCGGTCATGCCGAAGGCAAGGACGTCGGGTGAGGTACTCCAGCCCGTGAAGTCGATGTTGTTGACGTTCGTCGTGGGATCCTGATCCCCGAAACGGACGATGTCGACGAGAGCACCGTGCGTTAAGCTGCCCTCGGTGGCGATGATACCCACGACCTCATTATAATTTGCACTACCAGGCGTGAACGCAGCATCGTACGAAACGCGGTGCTCGGTAATTCCCAACTCATTCGCTACCTGATTCTCAAACTGCACAACGTCGGGGGTGTAGGCATATTGAGGAGGCGTGGCCGAAATGTCGTGCGACGTATTCATGAACATGTCGGTGGCATAGCGATAGTCACGTCCGCCAACCGTATAGCTTCCGTCGGTTTCGGGATCCAACTTTCCAATGGTGTGGCCTAGCTCGTGCGCCAAAATCACATCCGCGCTCATTTGAAAGAGGCTGCCGTCTTCCGAAATTGACCATACGGGCTGGTTAGGATCGAACAACAAATACGAGTCGACGCCGTTGGTCGCGTCGGCCTTGATTGAAAAAGCCGGGCCGGCGGTAGACGCGCCAATCCTAAGTGCACCGCTCGCGGCGAGATTGTCGAGGATCGTCGCCACCTCTGGCGAAGCGTCGTAGAGCCGACCGAGAACGTCTTTGACAGCCGTCTCGTACGCCGCCTCCTCCTGAAGCGTGCCGAAGGCTTGCGGAACATAGCTTGTAAGAGTGTTCCAAGCTCCTGGAGACCAGAACGTTATCGATGACAGAACCGACGTCTTAGTCATATTCTCTCTCCCGGTTGCAGATGGTGAAACGTCACTGATTGGAACTGGTCTGCAGCACCATTGGCAGACACAATAAAGTATCGGTGTTTCCGGTTTGCGTATACCTTGAAACACCAAGGCCTGGAAGTATCAACACACACCTGGTCGAAGTCGACGCGATAAGGCCCTTCGGCTCCCCATGACTCGGATCCGTAGAACTTGTAGTGTCGATCGGCTCGAAAAACCGAGAACCCAGCGCCCTTTGGAGGCGGATCACCATATCCCATGGTGGAACTGACGACTAGCTCGGTTAGCTCGATCCCGGTGACCAGCCGAAGGTTCTCCAAGTCCTTAGTACGGGAGGTCGGTTCAGTGATGATGGACACGATGCTCGCTACTCCAAAGATCCAAGGTGGCAGGTGCATGCTCACTCCTTCGTTGTTCTCTATTCAGAGACAGTGCGGACCGTGTTAGCGCAAACGAACTCGGTTATCTTAATCTGCGGAATGAGCTGTTCGAGGCCCGCGTACGTCGGTCGTCGTGAAATCGCGCGGGCGCCACAAGGTGGTACTCTCGCCCGCACTACCGGATGATCCAAGTCGCGATGGCGGGAAGGTTCCTCAGTGCTCATGCAGCGACGACCAGAAGGCACCGACGAGCGGTTCAACAAGGTAGTCAAAGGCGGTTCGCTTTCGCAGCGGGAGGAGCACCTGCACGGGCAGGCCGGCGCGCAATCTGGGTGCGTTCCCGCGATAGAGCTTCAGCAGGTCAGACTGTTCCCGCGGCAGGCGCACCTCCGCAGTAAAAAGTCTCCTACCCGTTTTGTCATCCGTGACGCTGTCATCCGACAACCGGGTCAGGCGACCTTCGAAATTGGGTAACCCACGGTCGTGCAGGCTCGCGAACTTGACGGTCGCTGCCTGCCCGACCTTGAGGTCGTCGGCATCGTCGGGCGAGATATTGAGTTGGATTGAAAGCGTTGCGCGCTCCGGGACAATGTCCATCAGCTTCTGGCCCGGCGCGATGACGCCACCTGGCGTGAACACGGCAAGACCCAGCACCGCGCCATCCGACGGTGATCGGATCTCTGTGCGGGCGAGCTGATCTCGGGTCGCGGTGAGATGCGGCAACACATCGTACAGACGAATACCAACTTCGCGCAAATCGGAGGCGGCGCGTTCGGCGAACGTGCGTTCGGCCTCGATCCGCTGGATCTGGATTTCCCGCTTCGCGTGATGGGCCTGTGCGGCGCTCGCTGCATACAGACCGCGCTGGCCGCGCAACTCTGCGAGCATCCGCTCCAAGTCTCGGATTCGCGTCTGCGATACAAACCCCTTCTCCGCGACAGGGCGCAAAGCGTCCAGCTGCGCGTGAACGATGCCGAGCTGGTCCTCGGTAGAACTCCTCTGTTGGCTAAAGCCGCGGGTTTGCTCGAGCGATTGGGCGCTCCGCTGGTCGAGCGCATCGCGCTGCGCCGTCAGCGTCGCCGTGCGGGCTGTCAGTTCAATCTGCTGCAACCGGAGCGCTGAAAGGATATTCTCCCGGTCCCGCGCAGGAAACCCCGAAAACTCGGCCGGAGGGGCAAGGCGGCTTCGGCCGAGCTGCTCCGCCAGTAGCCGCGAGCGCTGAGCCAGGAGGCCAATCGCCTGCTCAGAAAGAGTGCGTTCGCTTGCCTCGATTTCGGGTGCCGCGAGGCGGATTAATAGTTGTCCGCGTTTCACCTGCTGGCCTTCACGGACGAAGATGCCCCCCACAATCCCGCCGTCGCGGTGCTGCACCGTCTGACGTTGTCCAGAGACGGCGAGCACGCCCTCGGCATTCGCCGCAGCATCGAAACGAATGCAAGTCGCGGCACCGATGCACAGTGCCAGGAACAAAGCTGCAATGATCGAGCCGTTGCGAACGTCCGTGCGTGGATCGCCTGCCAACGGGGCAGTCGGAGTGAGACTGGCCATCGCCTATGAACTTCCCGCAGCCACAGCCGCGTTCGCCATGATTGGATGGGGCGCCGGAACGGGCCGGAGGCGATGCGGAGCGAGGTGCTGGAGCACCTCGTCGCGCGGCCCGAACATTTCAATTCGCCCGTCGCGCATCAGGAGCAATTTGTCGATGATCGGCAGCAGACCGAGCTTGTGATTCACCACCAGGATAGTGTGGCCGGCTAGCTTATACTCACTAATCGCCCGCAGCAGCGCAGCATCGCCCTCAGCATCGAGATGGGCGTTGGGTTCGTCGAGCACCAGGAGCGCGGGATTGCCGTACATGGCCCGCGCGAGTGCGACGCGCTGCGCCTGTCCCGCGGAAAGCCCCCCGCCCCCCGCTGGCAGCTGGTGGTCAAACCCGCCCGGGAGCTGCTGCACGAGCGAGCGGACGCAGGCTCGATCGGCTGCCTGGATCGCTGCCGCATCGATCTCGGCTGAGTCCAGTTCGCCCAAGTCGCCAGAGAAACGTGAAATGTTCTCCTTCACCGAGCCAGCGAATAGCGAAGGAGCTTGCGGCAAATAGCCAATATGCCGTGCGAGGAGTTCTGCGTCCCAATCTGAAAGGTCTGCGCCGTCAATTCGCACGCGCCCGCGGTACGGCCGAATGGCGCCAACGATCGCGCGCACCAAAGTGGATTTGCCCGACCCGCTAGGCCCAACGATTGCTACGACTTCGCCGGCGGCGATAGAGGCACTCGCGTCCCTAATGACCGCGGTGTCCCGCGTGTCGTTGATGACACTGACACTCTCCAGCACCAGTGCGCCCTTGGGTACGGGCAACCGCGTCGTGACCGCGGCGTTGGTGGCTTCGGTCAGGAGCGCATCAAGTCGGTGATAGCTACCCCGCGCTTGGGCAAGGCCCTTCCAGCTAGCGATCATCTGTTCTATCGGCGAAAGTGCGCGAGAAACGAGAAAGGAGGCAGCGAAAATCGCGCCCCCGGAGATCAGATTGTCGATCGCGAGTAGTGCGCCGAGCCCGAGGGCAAGGCTTTGGAGCGATAGCCGTATGAATTTGGTGGCGCTGAAGTAATTAACATTTGAGAGCGCCGCGCCAGTCTGGGTTGAGAGCATCGTCTGCCGCTGGCGCAACTGACGCGTGACCAGCGCGCGGCGCATGCCGAGCGCGCGGATCGCCTCCGCTCCACCTAATATCGCATCCTGGCTGGCATAACTCGACGCCGCGGCTACCTGCGCGCGCTCAAGTGCCGACCTGCTGGCGCGTTCGTTCCTCCAAGCGAGCAACATCAGCGCCGCGCTACCCGCCACAACCATGAGCCCAAGCGCCGGATGCACGAGAAAGCAGATTAGTGCATAGATAGGCGTCCAAGGTGCGTCGAACACCGAGAGCACGCCGCCGCCGCTGAGCGTTTGCCGAAGCGCGTCGAACTCGCGAAGCGCTTGGCGCGCGATCGGCAACTCTGGACGTCCCAATGTGGCGTCCAGGAGAGCGGGTGCGAGCGCAGCATCGAGCCGCATCCCTGCTTGCACCAGAAGCCGCGTGCGCACCCTATCAAGCAGCGACAAGGTCGCCAGCGCGAAAAGCAGTATCGCCGTTAGGATTAGCAGAGTGGTGTGACCGTGCGTCGGTATGACACGGTCATAGACCTGCAGCATGTAGACGGTGGGCGCGATGTAGAGAACATTTAACAGCCCGCTGAAGCAAGCCGCGTACAAGAAATGCTGCCGGCACGACTGTAGAGCGGCACGCATTTCTGTGGTCGGTGGATTGATACTCATTTGCTGTTTGGGCTTTGGCAGCGGAAACCAGTCTTCGGAGTAGGCTCGAACGCCATGCATCGCCGGACGGGACCGGTGGCAATCGGGAGAATGCGCTTCAAGGATCGTAAACGCGGAACGATCCGTTCTGCGAGGTATCCCGCGGGCGCGGTTACTCGCACCATTGGCAGTCCTCCCTTGGCAAAGAAGCGGTGGGTAGCGACTCGAACAAGCTTTCAAAAAGCTAGTCCAACGCAACCTGCCTTTCGAGAGGAAAACGCTTATTTTAACGAAGCCCATCCAAAACGGAGCGGACCTCCTTCTCCTCTCGACCTTTGTTCTGCGGTGCTGACCGCGTCTCGGTCTTGAGTAGGACGGGAGTGGAGCCACCGGCCCTCATCCAAGCGGGTGCGACATACCAGTTCATATGGTCTGTGCCGGACCGCCTCGGGTACCGCCCAAAGCGTCGAATCCGCCACTCTGCCGCAACGGTCTACTACTGGGCTGCAAATAGGCGAGGGCTCTGGGTTCAGCCCCGATCTACCGGAGTCAGGCTGACTGACGGCCGAGATGGGCCGTGATGGGGATAGCATCGCCTGCGAAGATAATCGGCAATGGTAATCGGTCACCCACAACCACTGGCGCTGATCTTGTAACAGGAGCCTTGCTCGTCCACGGCGGCGGGGCTTCTTCTGCCTTGAGCTCATCCTGCAGGTTCTCCTGGGGGCGCCTGCTTGGCCGCACGCGCGCTCATGCGCGCCGTCTTGGCAACAGCCGCGCCGGCTTCTCCCAATGCACCCACGGCAGCTTCCTCAGCGTTAGGCTGGCAGACGTCACTAATGTCAGCCCGTCGGAATTGACCGTGTTCCGCCACCATGGGAATGTCGTAGCCAGCTGGTCACCGTCACCCATGCAAAAGCACTAAGGCGCAGCCGGACGAAACGCAGGTGCGCTACTCTTGCAGTAGTCCGTCGCGGAACCCGGCACTTACGATTCAGATTTGCGACGCCTAAAGCGGTTTTCGATCAGTCTGCATCGTAGCCGCAGGCGGAGAACTAGTTGGCACATTCCTGAGGCGAGTAGAGGTCGATGATGCGACCGATAGCATTCCAGAGGCCGTGGATGGTGCGCTCGGCGGCTTTGCGCAGGTGCGCCTTCAGCTTGGAGAAGGCCTGCTCGATCGGGTTGAAGTCCGGACTGTAGGGCGGGAGGAACAGGAGCGTAGCGCCGACGCTTTCGCTGGCGGCGCGGCGGGCGCCTTGTGGCTCGACAGATTGTCCATCACGACCACGTCGCCGGGTCCGACTTCAGGTGCCAAGACACGGGTGACGTAGGTGAGGAACGCGTCGGCGTTCATCGGTTCGTCGAGCACCCAGGCTGCGACCATGCCGGTTCGGCGCAGGCCGGTGACGAAGGTCGTGGTCTTCCAATGTCCGAAGGGGATGCCCGCGCGCAGGCGCTCGCCCCGCCGGCAACGGCCATGGCGCCGTGCAATGTTGGTGATGCCCAGGTCTCGTCGATGAAGACCAGCTTGTCAGGGTCTAGGTCGAGCTGACCCTCGAACCACTCCTCCGGACGCTTCAGGACGTCGGGACGATCCTGCTCCGTCGCGTGGCCCGTCTTTTTTCACGCGTGATCCCGTGACGGGCGAAGAAGCGCCACAGCGTGGCGATGCTGACGCTCACGCCTCGTTCCAGCAGCATCTCCCGCAGTTCCGCCAGTGTTGGATCGGGCTGCTGCGCGATCGCCTCCAGGATGAAGGCTGCATGGTCCTCGATTTTTGGCGTCCGGCGATCACCGCCCTGCGGCTTGGCCGCCGGAGTGCCGTGAGCGACCACCAACTGCGGCGAGCGGATCGCACTCGCCGCGCTGACGCCGAACCGCTCCGCTGCCCGCCGGCAAGACACCCCGCTCTTGACCGCAGCCACGACACGGTCCCGCAAATCTCACTATAAAGCTCGGCCCATCCATGCCAGCCTCCTTCGCCAGCATAGATCGTAAATCAGAAAACAGCAGCCCTGCGAGTCCCCGCTGACTCAGCTCCGCCGAAAACCGCTCTAGTGCCTGAAGGATCGGCAGTTGTCGGGAACAGGCTGTACGTTCTGAACTGACGTAAGGCTGTCAGTCGCCGACTCCGCCTTCCGCTTCATAGTAGACCGGATTGCGCAGCCAGGCGGCGACGGCGGATTCGCGCCACCCTGCACATCGAGCAGCGATCCGTATCTGCCTCGGAAACGTGCCGTCCTGGATCTTCCGGTACAGGGTAGACCGGCTGAGGCCGGTCCGGTCGAGCACGCTGTTGAGGCGCAGGATGCGATCGGAAGCTTCGGCTGTCATGGCATGATCCTTGGGAGTGCAATGGGCATGACGGCAAGGATGCGGTGACGTGATGGCTGCGCAAGGGGAGCGCTGCGGTAGCTGGCGCAGGCCGGCGCGATATCACCCATCAGCACCTATGAAGTTCAGTCCGACATGGCGCTCGGCGTCTCGCGCCGTTGGCGCGACCGCGCTCTACGGTGCTGGCGCACCGCTGAGCCGCGTGCCGCGTCTCAGCCCTGAGGGGTGACGATCGCCTGACGCTGGATCGATGCGACATCGATCCGGCCCGGCGGGAGAGCCGGGCATGCAGTCAGCGCGGGTGCTCCCGCGCTGGCGTTGGCCTCTGTGCAACCGGTCACGTGGGTGGCGTTTCAGACCGGGCAGCTGGGTGACAGTTTCCGCGCGTGGGACGCCGGTCCTGTCCGGGTTTCACTCGGACGAGCTTGTTCTTGCCGTTGATGTAGCCAAGTAGGAGGGCGCCGTAGCGGACCTCGTATTCGTCCTCCGCGATCTCGAAGATGCCGATGCGTTCACGTCTCAGCACCTCGGATACAAACAGCTCCCGCCCTTGCCATTTGATCGATCCGCTGAGGTGAACCAGACGGATGTGCGTGGCGCCCCAGTGTTCTGGTGACCGGAGCTTGCCATCCCATAGCCGCGGGCTCGGATGATAGACTTTCGCCGGCGGGATCTGGCCGAGCGCCTCATGCGGTCGTTCTTCGTTGAAGGTACGTCTGAACCGCTCGAGCCGCAACAGTTGCGCCTTCGCCGTGAGCGAAGGCGGGGTTGCAGCCTCCCGCTTGAGCGTCTGGTGCATCCGCTCGTGGCGACCGTTCTCCTGCGGTTTGCCGGGTGTAATCCGTTCTGGCGTGATCCCCATTCGCACGAAGTTGACCGCCAGCCTCGACAGCCCGCCTGCGGCGGTCGATCCGAATGGCGGGCCATTGTCGGATCGGATCGCGCGCGGCAGCCCGTATTCCTTGAACGCCCGGACCAGGATCGGCCACACCGTCTCGAAGTCCGGATGCTCGACGGCCTGGCAGACGAGCAGGTAACGGCTCATTGCGTCTGTGACGGTGAACGGCAGTACCCGCACGCCATCGCCGGTTCTCCAGAAACCCTTGAAGTCGATGCACCAGACATCGTTCGGTGCGTCAGCACCGCGGAATGGGCGTTGCGCAGTCGGCGCGCGGCGCCGCAGCTTGCGGGGTCGGACCAGGCCAGCACGTTTGAGGATATCGCCGATCGTCGACGCCGCCGGCCACTTCCTCTCCGGATCATCGAGCTGGAGCCGTGCTCGCAGCTTGCGTGGGCCCCAGGCAGGATATTTGCGCCGCAACTTCAATATGGCGGCGACGGTTTTGATGGGCGTCTGCGCCGCCTGAGTCACCGGCGCGCTTGAGCGCGCCGCCAAACCAGATGGCCCTTCGGCCGCGTAGCGGCCGATCCATTTATACGCTGTCTTGCGCGACACGCCGAAACGGATCGCCAGCGCGCTGACGCTCTCTTCTCGGCTCAGCCACGCCGAAATGAACCGCACGCGTTCGCTCACGGGATCCGTTTCCATCCACGCCATGGCCATCTCCTCGATGGCCATATTGCCGGACTTGTCACCAGGGTGACCGGTCCGATGTGTAACCGATCTGATCGGTCCAATCCGTCACCTACGTAGCCGGATTGGACCCCTCCGGCACTCGAAAGGGCGGGGGTGGGCGTCGCTGCCCTTTAGTCCCGCCGCGGCGGGACGCAACGCCGGCTGCGCCGGCGTCCTCCACTCCGTTGCGGCCTTTCAGGTGCAGCCCGCCGCTTCTGCGGGACTGCCGGTCCGCTCCTGCCGCCCACCCCCG
>Ga0210040_10001002_pt1 | contig 44582 bp, 35 predicted proteins | sample CryGeyCG12114_NA_FD_185462 | JGI IMG/M metagenome (GOLD analysis project Ga0210040, IMG submission 185462) | Groundwater microbial communities from aquifer - Crystal Geyser CG19_WC_8/21/14_NA (SPAdes) (version 2) | ecosystem: Environmental > Aquatic > Deep subsurface > Groundwater | place: USA...
GGCAATTCCGGAAAACCAGTCCGGCGGTATTCAAACCACTGCTGATAATCATTAAAATATAAGGCATAATATTTTTGCAGCATAATACGCTCCAGGGTACCATTATAAGCGGTGTAAGCAGTAGTAGCGGGATTCGTAAAGTAATCGGCCGGCATTACGGCACCCCATTGTTCTATAGCGGCTTTCACGCCTTTTTCGTAGAATGTTTGGGCATCGCCGGTAATTTTCCCTTGTTGTGCCAGCTCGGCTTTTATAAACTCTACTTCGGCATAACTCATAATAACCGAAAGCATGGGCGCCGTAGTGGTGGCGTTTACCTGAGCTACATTTACGCCGGAGGGCACGTAGGTAAACTGTCCTTCGTTGCCGCCAAACCCACTGGGAATTCCTTTGTACACCGTAGTAGCGCCGCCGGTATTGGTTCGCGAAAAAGTCATAAACTTAGCCCGGCGCGGATCGTTAAAATTGTTCAGGTTATCGACAAAAAAAGAAGCCATGGCGTTGCCGTTGGTAAAATCGATGGCCCGGCCCCAGGGCGACACATTGGGCACCACGCCCGTAATTTTAAGAATAGCGGCTTCGGCATTGCTGGTAAATACCGGGTATTTAGCCGGATCATTAATTATTTGCGCCAATTTAGTAAAAGCGTCCATCTCGCTTCTTTTCGACACCCGTAACAATAACCGCAGGTGCAGGGAATTACAAAACCGCTGCCAGTTCGCCACATTATTCGCGTACAAAATGTCGGTGCCATAAATCATGGCTCTATTCAGGACAAATAAACCATTCGCTTTTTCCAGGTCGGCTAAAAGCTTGGTATAAATTTCTTGTTGGGTATTAAATGTTGGTTGCCGTATTCCTTCTTCCGCCCGCACGGCCTCTTCCATCGGCACATCTCCGAAAGAATCAGTTAAGAGTGAGTAAACCCAGGCATTAAGAGTTAAGGCAATGGCCTGGTAGTTGGGATCTTCCGCCGCATCCGCCGCAATTTGCATTTCCCGGATGTTAGCCAGCCATTTATAATAGGTATTCCAGGTTGAATTACCGGCGGCTTCGCTTACATCATAGCGGTGCACGCCCCCCGACACACTCGGAAAAGGCACCGCCACCTGCATAATATCGAACGTAAAACCATCGGCCCGCTGGGTATTAAAACTGGCCATATTGTAAATAATGGGGTTAAGCAACGTACCCGGACTGATTTTCTCAATCAGATTGGGGTTGGTGTTAATTTCGTCGAACTGATCGGTACAGGAAAAGCTAAGGCCATTTAGGAGCGCCAGCAAGATAAACGCTTTTTTTAAAAATTGCATAACTATATATTTATGGAGTTGGGGCAGCAATAGCAATTGCTGCCCCAACCGCCTGCTAATTGATTTAATTATAATTTAAAAGTAAGATTCAGGCCGTACGTGCGGGTAGAAGGCAACTGCCCTATTTCCACTCCTGGCACATGCACATCACCGTTTAGGGCGGCCGTTTCTGGATCAAACATCGGAAACTTGGTGAACATAACTAAATCGCGGCCATAAAGGGCAATGCTGGCACCTTGCAAAAATCGAAAGCGGGTTAATAAAGCGGGCGAGATCGTATATTCCAGACGGGTTTCGCGCAGTTTCAGATAAGAAGCATCAAACGAATTTGATTCTATATTAGCGCGGCGGTAATAATCACCATAATAACTGGGTAAGTCTACTTTTTTTGTATTAGGTGAATAAGTACCATCCCCGTTTTCTACTACGCCTTCGCCAATAATAAAACCATCTTCCCGGCCCCGTAAGGTATGCTCTAACTTACCTTGCTCCGACATTTTATGGTGGGTTTGAGAATAAACAATTCCTCCGTATTGCCCATCGAGCAAAATATTAAATTTAAAGTTTTTATAAATAAACTCGTTTAATAAGCCTCCCCGCCAATCAGCGTAAGCATTGCCGATGTACTGTATTTCGGCGGGCCGGGCCGGTAAGCCATCCTGGGTATAAATAATTTGTCCGTCGGGGGCGCGCTTAAAACCAAAGCCGTATATATCGCCGGTAGTACCACCCACCCGGGCCTGAATAGTAGCGGTGCCGCCGTAGCCAATGTCCATTTTCTCGTCCATGCCTTCGGCCAGTTCCAGCACTTTGTTTTGATTTTTGGCCCAGTTAACGGTGGTATTCCATTTAAAATCTGGATGGTTAATAGGTTGGGCATCAATTATCAGTTCTATGCCCCGGTTCTGTACTTTGCCAGCATTAACGATAGCCCGGGTATAGCCGGTAGTGGGGTCTAGGGGTACGGGAATAATCTGATTACGAGTGGTGTTGTTATACAGGGTTATGCTCATGCCAAGTCGGCGCTTGAATAAATTATACTCCAGACCGGCTTCGTAATTTCCAATAATTTCCGGTAATATGTTGGAATTGAATAAAATAGTTGATACCGATCCGGAGCTGGGGAAATCGCTGGCGCCATAGTACTTTTTAGTTTCATAGGGTTGGGTTCCGTTTCCTACATCGGCTATCGATAATCTTAGTTTAGCAAAAGATATCTGGCTGGGTAGGGTAAATATTTCATTTAAGATAAAGCTGGTGCTAACAGAAGGATAGAAGAAAGAGCTGTTTGCTACCGGTAAAGTAGAAGACCAATCATTGCGGCCGGTTACGTCCAAGAACATTTTATCCTGGTAAGAAAACGTCATTAAGGCGTATAAACTGTTTACCTGGAAGTTTTCGTAAACCGACTTTATGAGCGGGTTACTTACACCGTTTGTTAATTTATACACTGCCGGAATCACCAAACCTTCCACGGTTCCGTCAACCCGGCGGTACTTACTAATTCTTCTATTAGCACCCGCCGATATTCGGAAGTTTAAATCCGGGATAATATCGGTTCGATAAGTAGCTAATACATCGGAGTTTAATTCAAAACCAAAAATATCCTGCTGTTTGTAATAGCCTCGCTGGAAGTTAGCAGTATTGAATGGCCGGCGCTGCTCGCGCTGCTCATTATTCATATCAACACTAGAACGTACCATTACATCCAGTTTTTTAGATAGCTCATAAGTAGCCGAAATAGTGCCTATGGTTTTGTAACTATTAAACGAGTTTGTCATGTCATAAGCAATTACAAACGGGTTATCAATAAAGGAGCTAAACGGATGTAATTGTTCGATTTGGTCCTGGCCTTTTTTCCAGCGCGGCGCGTACCAGTTTAAGTCCACGTTGGGGTTCTGGAAAATCATGAAGTAAGAAATAGACTGGTTGTTGTAACCAGTGGCCGGCAAGTTGTCGCTTTGCTTGTTCGTGAAGTTAATTTTTCCTTGCAGCTTTAATTTATTCGAAAGATTTGAATTTAAACTTAAAGCCGCGGTAAAGCGCTCAAAACCGGTATTGGGCATAATCCACTCGTTTTTAGAATGGGTAATGGAAGCCCGAGCCGATCCTTTTTCGCTGCCGCCTTCCAACGAGACACTGTTTGTGAGGGTATGACCCCGCTGAAAGAATCCTTTTACGTTATCTTTATAAGGCTGCCATAATACCCGCTCCGGCGATTGGCCTTCTACCTCTGGATCGTACTGGTAGTACATTTGGCCGTTAAACTTTGGGCCGAACGCGCTGCTGGTGCCCCCGGTACTGGCGCCATCGGCGGAGCCCCCGTACGAATAGTATAATTCGCCGGCGCTGTTAAAAGCCCGGCCGGTTCCCTGGCCGTATTCGTGCTGAAAATCGGGCCATTTTAGAACATCGTTAAAGCTTAGATTAGAATTTACGGTTACGCCAATTCCTTTACTTGCACGTCCTGATTTGGTCGTAATAATTAAAGCGCCGTTACCCGCCTGCATACCGTACAAGGCTGTAGCACTCGCACCCTTTAATACTGTAATGCTTTCAATATCATCTGGGTTCAGATCGGCAATACCATTGCCAAAATCAACGGGTATATCGTTGCCGGAACCGGCCCCGTAAGCATTATCTACCCCGGAGGTAGTCATTCTGTTGGACAGCGGCACACCATCCACTACAATCAGCGCGTTATTATTTCCTGGTTTTAAGGAGTTTTCGCCGCGCAAGATAACCTTGGTTGAGTTTACCGGTCCGGAACCTGGCGAAATTAAATTTAAACCCGCTACTTTTCCCGAAAGTGAACTTACCACATTATTGGAACGCGCTCCGTTAATCTGACTTTCATCAATGGTTTGTACCGAATAACCCAAGGCTTTTTGTTCGCGCTTAATACCTAAAGCGGTTACTACTACTTCGTTCAGTTGTTTCTCATCTTCCAGTAATTGCGCATTAATGGTAGAATTATTCCGCACCGGTATTTCTGATACCTTGTAGCCGATAAAACTAAAAATCAGAATATCGCCAGGGTTTAACGTTCGCGGACTGGTGAGGCTGTAGGTTCCGGTCGGATCGGTAGTAGTTCCGGTGTTTGTACCTTTAAGTAAAACCGTAACTCCCGGTAGTGGCTGGCTCTGACCATCTGTAACGACTCCGGAAATGGTTTGGGATTGGGCAAATGTCCCGAAACAAATGAATAAAAGCAGAACCAAGGTAATGGGAAGATGCTTTTTGCTGCGGGTAAATGTTTTTACATGCATAATTTTGCTTTCTGTTTAACAGGTGCAAAATTAGGCTGTTGGTATTAAGGCTCCGTTACGGGTACTTTATCTAATTGTGAAAAGGTTTAGTTCTCAGGGTGGAAAAGTAACACAAACTTAATGACTGATTTATATAAAGGATTTAAAAAAAATTCTTTATTATAGTTGGCTATTGGTAATCTGGTATTTCAATAAAAGAATAATACACGACTCCCAGTATAAACTTTAGATACATAACTGGCATAAAGGTTAATATAGGCGTTTGCCCCCCCTACTGGTAATAACTGTTTAAATAGATTGTGGATTTGTGGGTTATCGTACTGTTTCGTATTACTTAGTCCGGCTTTTTAAAATAGAGTCCAATATAGTAATAGGCAATTACCAGTATGCTAAGGTAAAAAGGTATGATGGCGTAATAACGTAAATTATTATTTTTGGAGAAGAATTCGGTTACCATCCAATAGGCGTTAGCCAAAATCCAAAAGATTACGTCCAGGTTATGCAGCAATTTACTTTTTAATGGTTTTATCCAAAAGTATATTATTTTACAAGTTACTATTCTTGCTCATAATTTGTAATGTTTTAGCGTCTTTTGTGCCTCCAAAAAACTTATCTAAAACTAACTGAAAAACAGGATTGGGGTTGGGCAAAGATGCAAATAAGGTCATAGAGGATTTTAATTTTAAATCGTCCGGACTACCTAATATTCTATTTGCATTATTATCTTCGAGTTTAAGCAATTCTTGACAGGTACGAAGTAGCCTATTCCCCAAAACCGGATGTTCTAAGAACGCTTGTGCTTCCTGCATATCCCGGATGGCATAAAACTTAGAAGTTTCACTAAATCCTAAACCTTGTATTTGCGGAAAAATAAACCACATCCAATGACTTTGTTTTCTGCCCCTCTGAATTTCGGCTAAAGCCACCGGATAACTTACTTCTTGTGCTTGAATAAATCTATTCAGGTTGTTTTCTTTATTCATGTAATTTAATTTCTCTTACGTGAGTGCTACTGGTAATTAAATAATAAGGTTTAATATTCGAATTAAATAGAATCACCGTACCGAAACGTTGCCTGAAGAATTTATTAGAATCTGTTCGTCAGCCTCATGTTAGGTTTATGGTACAAATTAGCAAAAAAGTTAATTCAAGTATTTATTTTAAACTTTCAAATTGCTTTCTGCTCAACTTCTATAAAAACATTTATAATTTTATAAAGCAATGCATTAACTTTCTACCTAATTTTATTTAGATCACTAGAATATATCTTGGTAAGCTTTCAACTTTTATAAATTCAAATTTAATGTTCGCAACGCATACGCACTGCTCCAATTGTAAGGCGCCTCATAAAGATGGTTTAATGGAGATAAATGCTCCCCTCGCCGAAAAGGAAACTAAACTGATCAATGAATTCCAATCGTTGCGGGCACAGGAATATTGTACTAAATGCGGCAATGACTTACTAAATCAATCAAAGGCGGCGGCGCAAAATGAGATTGAAAAACTAACGGACCAGATAGCGCATAAGTTGGAAGCTATACCGGTTGTTACTACCCATTCGCCTTTAAAATGGGATTACGACATTATAGGTATGGTTACCGGCCAGTCTACTACTGGTACCGGGGTGATATCGGAATTTACTTCAACCTTTTCTGATTTGTTCGGCTTGCAGGCCGACCGTTATAATAAAAAATTAAAAGATGGTGAAGATTTATGTTTTGCCCAATTAAGGTTGCAGGCGGTAAATGCGGGAGGCAATGCCGTTATTGCCACTGATATTGATTACACCGAGGTAGGTGGAGGCAAAGGCATGCTCATGGTGTGCATGTCCGGTACCGCCATTAAGTTAAATAATTACGAAATTTTAGGCGAAAGCAAGATTGTTTTAATCAAGGATATACACTTTCCGTGCAATCGCCGGGCTTATTTAGATTCATTGCTGTAAGGATCTCCAAGTTAAAGCACCTTAAACTCTAGTATCGGACAAGAGCAGCATTAAAATTTTTAAGGCTATAGAAAACTACCGGGCAAGCTATTACCAGTTGCGGCTAGCAGCATAGCCAATTAGATAAAAGATCGCATAACATTTAAGAATTTTCTAATACTCTTATAATTCCCTCCGGAGAGTAGTTTTGTACTTTAAATTAAAACACTAAACAGGTTTATTCTTAAGTAAAATAAAGCTACACTTTTCCGTATACACTGCTGCTTTCCACATCAAACCATTTTTTACTAACTATTTATTAACTGATGTTACGCACGTTTATGAGAATTAAGTTAACAAATCTAAGTGCCAATTTCAGTCATTCTTTTTTATTTGTTAGTAATACTTGTTATCTATTTAAGATTTTAAGGCTACAATAAGGCACTACTCGCTTTGTCCAGAAACAATACTGCATTCGGATGCTTTCGTAAAATGGTAGAGGGATAAAGTTCTTGGATTTGGCTTTGTAATGTATGCTGTACTGCTTTTGCTTTAGTTGGTCCGGGGACCATACAAAAAACATAATCAGCATTTATTAAAGCAGGAACAGTAAGCGTTAGAGCATGCGTAGGTACCTGATTTAAATTCTCAAAACACCCATCATTTACTTGTTGTTGCCGACAGGCACTATCTAAATCTACCACCTTAACTAATTTCGGATCGTTAAAATTGGCTACGTGGGGATCGTTGAAGGCAATGTGCGTATTTTCGCCGATGCCCATACATACTATATCTACCGGGCATTCTTTCAGCAAAGCCGTATAACGCTCACACTCTCCCGCTGTGCTTTTAGCTAAACCCTTTAAATAATTAACCGACCGAAAAGGTACTTTCGCAAACAGCCGCTCTTTTAAGAAATTACCAAAACCTTGCGGAGCATCTTCTGACAAGCCCACATATTCATCCATATGAAAAGCATAAATACGCTCCCAAGCAATATTTTTATCCTGGGCCAGCGTCTCTAAAAACTCGTTTTGGGAGGGAGCAGCAGCGAAAATAATATTCACAAATTCCTGTTGAGCTAATAATTCTCTGATTTTTTCGCTAACCATAGAAGCTGCTTTTGCTCCCAACGCTGCTCGATTTTCAAATATCTGTACTTGCAAACCTTCCGTTGTTATTTTATTTACCATACTTACTGATTAATTTAATTATAAAAGATAATTTTAATTGGCTTATGTTAATTGCTATTAAGTAGGTTAAAAGATAAACCCCTTCTTTAATAAGGAGAAATATCTACCAAGAATACTTCTGTATTAAGTTCTAGCAAACTACTAAATACAAGTAAAATTGAAACTCTAACTTATTTCACGGCTTCTCCGGTGAGGTAACGCTATTCGGAGCGTTTAGAGCTATCTTAATTAATGGGCGTAGCGTGTTTTAAGCAAGTTCATCATATATTCGTTTACTTCCCACTGGTTGGTAATAGGTTGCCGGGTAAAAGGCAAGGCAACTAAATAAGGTGCCGGGCCAAATTCAGGCGTAATGGTTACATCTTCATTTCTAGCCTTCTTTAATTCCACAATCTGATCCCACCAGGCAATATGATTATTTAGAGCTTCCTGCCATTCGGGCACCCGCGGATCGGGTATTTGGGGACCTTCGGGGTAACCCACCCGGGCATGGATGTGTTCGGTTCTGGCAATAGCCAGTTGTACGGCTTCCTCCTGATCTTCTAAATAAGATTCGGCCACACAAACCCAATGGGAAATATCCAGAGTAATCTGCAAAGCAGGAATTTGTTCTAAGTATTCTTTGGTGATATGCGCGGCAAATGCAAATTTATTGCGATGTGTTTCGTGCAGCACTTTAATGCCGGTACTGGCTTCAAAGTCAGCCCCAATACTAATGAGTTTTTGATTTTGGGAAAAAGTAAAATAATCTTTGCCGGTTTGGGTATCGATTTTATAGAATTTAAAAGGTCTTATTTTTTCAAACCAGCCCGCAAAAATTTCACAATGTTGCTCAAAATCCGAAACGTAGGTAGCATAATGCTGGGCTATTAATTTTAAACCGTATTGTTCCGCTTTTTGCCACACCTGTTCTATTTCAGCAACCAACATATCGTTATGAATACCAAACTCGATGCCAGCATAACCAGCAGCTTTTACTTTGTTCATAAACTTATCCCAAGATAAATCTTCGCTTCCCCATCTGGGGCAAAAAAACAATAGGTTCATATTTTTGGAACTGGTAAAATGTGTATGCTTCTTATTATTTAGTTAATGATATTTTAACTCTCTGGATAAATTCTCTTTTAAACTTATTCTACTATTTCTACTTTTTTCATGGTAGGTAAAATCCAATTTATAATAAACCAACCAATTAAATAAGATGAACTAGCAATTAGAAAAAGAGGCAAATAACCGTAGTTTACCCGAATGATGCCCGCCATGGCAGCTAATAATACCCCACCTAGCGCGCCAGCTGTTCCGCCAATACCCGTAACGGAGGCTACCACCGAACGCGGAAATAAATCGGAAGCAAACGTATACATATTGGCGGCCCAACCAGTATGGGCGGCTGTTGCCAATGAAATTAAGGCTATTGCTATGTAAATATTATGGGTAGTAGAAGCAAAACCGATTGGTATAACACATATGGCACAAATAAAAAGCGTGGTTTTGCGAGCGCGGTTTAACGACCAACCCATTTTGAGAAACTTGGAAGAAAGCCAACCAAAAAAGACACTTCCTACATCCGACACAATGTAAATAACCAAAAAGGGCAATCCTATTGTTTTGAGATCCAGCTTTTGATCTAAGGCTTCGTTGCTGTTGAAGAAATCCGGCAGCCAGGTTAGGAAAAACCACCAGATCGGATCGGCCATAAATTTACCTACGGCAAAGGCCCAGGTTTGCCGATACTTTAATAACTTAAACCAGGAAATCTTAATTTTAGGCTCTTCTACCAAATGGCCATTATCCTGCTGAATGTAAGCTAATTCTTCTTTAGACAGTTTAGGATGCCTTTCCGGTTTCTGATAAAGTTTCCACCAGGCAATTAGCAGGAGGAACCCTAAGCTCCCCGTTACCAAAAAAGAAGCCCGCCAACCGTAAGTTAGGGTTAAATACGGCACCAATAAAGCCGTTAGCATAATGCCCACATTAGCCCCGGCATTAAAAAGGCCAGTGGCTAAAGCCCTTTCATTTTGCGGAAACCACTCCGCTACCGTTTTAATAGCCGACGGGAAATTAGCCGATTCACCGATTCCTAAAGAAGCCCGCATCCACCGCAAACTACCTAAAGATCCCGCCCAGGCGTGCAAGGAAGCAGCCAGGCTCCATAATAAAATTCCCAGACTAAATCCGCACTTAGTACCAATCCGATCAATAAGCCAGCCCATTAACAAAAAACCGGCGGCATACGTAAATTTAAACGCCGAATCGACGTAGCCCATCTGAATTTTGAAAGCATTGTTCACCGATTCTGATAGTGGTGCCTCAGCGGCCACGCCCATCATTTCTTTTTTAAACACCGGATCTATCATGGTAAAAGACAGCACATTCCGGTCGATATAATTAATGGTAGTGGCGGCAAAAAGCAAAGCCACCATTTGCCACCGGGTATTGGTTGGCAATTTCATTTAGTTGGTTTCCTGGTACTTGCGCTGCGATTTATCCAGGAAATCGGCGGCTTGGGATATACCTTTAAGACCAATTTTTAAAATCATATCATCTTCTACCATTTCAATAGGGGTATAACTCGATTCCTGCACCGGTAAATAGGCTTTATTATCCGTGCGATTATAAGCGGAAATTATGGACCACCGCGGCTTCTCCGAGGTATTCTGGCCGGAACTATGCAACAGGTTGCTATGAAAGAATAAAGCATCACCGGGTTGTAACTCGCAATATTCTAGTTCTACAAGTTTGGAATAAGCTTCTACTTTTGCCGGGTCGGCACCTACCTGTTCGCCAGTATTAATATGTTCTATGCGGCCCATTTTATGCGAGCCTGGTAAAACTTGTAAACACCCGTTTTCTTTTACCGAAGGCGTTAAAGCAATCATTACACTAAGCATATCCGGGAACAGAAATCCATTTTTATACCAGTAGCCATAATCCTGGTGCCACTCCCAGGCGCCGCCGGTACGCGGTGCTTTTTGCATTACTTTGGAGTGATAATGCGCGGCTTGCCCTCCCAATAATTGCTCTACCGCGGTTACCATCCGGCGGCTACGGGACATCATGCCATAAATATCGTCGCCGGGTGTATACCACAAAGCCAACCGGGTTTTATACCCGCTGGCATCTAGTAAATCATACGATTTTTCGGAAATTACCGTGTCGCTGGTAGATGTTTGGTGCAACAGTTCCGCTTCTTCCGAGGTAAATAGGCCACGCATTACCACGTAACCTTGCTCATGGTAGGTATTTATTTGTTCTGGTGATAACATGATTTATCTGCTATAATTATATTAAATTAATTCCAGGAGTCTCTAGCTAAAGGTGCGGCCAACAAACTATTGGCGTAATTATTACCTTCAAATAATTCTTTTTCGGGATTCCATTTCAGCTTCTCGCCTACCTGGCAGGCAATTAAACCAATTTGAGAAATAGAGATGGCCCGGTGACCAACTTCGATGGGTTCCAGGGGTTGTTTATTATTGCGTACGGCCTCAATAAAATCATCCTTATCCCATAACGTTTTAGATAAATCCAGTTCTCCTTTCCTGGCCTTCCGATTCAGGAAGGCGGGGTTACTGCTGGTAGTAATGCCCGGATAATCATCTACTTTAATCCAGCCTTTGCTGCCAATAAATTTAATAGCTGGTTTACTCGTAGGTGATTGCAAACAGGTAAGTACCATGCCATTGGCATACCGGTAAGTAACATCAAAATTAATCATGGTATTCCAGAGGCTAAGTGGGAACTGGCCTTTGCCTTCTACTTCTATCGGCCCGGTATTTTCGGTATTATTGGCCCATTGGGCTAAATCAAAATAATGGGCTCCCCAGTTACTAATCATGCCCTGGGCATAGGTATTAATGCGCATCCACCCCGGCCGGTTTTTTTTCTGAAAAGGCTCGTGCACCCGGGCTACGGTATAAGGTACAAAGGGCGTAGGTCCTAACCACATCTCGTAATCCAACTCTTTCGGCACCGGCATATCGGGTTGGGTAGGCACCGGCGTAGGATCAGAAGGAAACGTAATTTCTACCCGCTCTAATTTACCTAAGTGTCCATTGCGAACTAATTCTACCGGATAATTCTGAGCCCTTACCGAACGAAATTCACTATCAGTCCGGGCAATTACCCCGTATTTTTTAACCGCATCCGCCAACATCCGGCCCTGATGTACGCTTAAACTAATAGGTTTTTCCAGCGCAAAGTGTTTTTTGGCCTTTGCAGCCATTATTCCCATGGGTACGTGCCAGTGATCGGGCGTCGAAATCATGAGGGCATCCACGTCTTTGCTATTAATGATATTCCGGAAATCGGCTACGGTGGCACAATCTTTATAACTGCTCTTTTCTTTTTGCTTCGCGTAAAAATCGTTTACCATATTTTTGGCTTCATTCATCCGCCAGCTATCCACATCGCAAACACTTACTATCTGTACCCCCGGCACCGCCAGCATCTGGGGTATATTTTTTTCGAAAACCTGCCGACCAGTGCCTATGAATCCAACATTTATACGGTTACTGGGAGCATTTTTGCCAAAAACACTAGCTGGAACAATGCTGGGAATGCCTATACTTGCCACAGCAAGCGCAGACTTGGCTATAAAATCGCGACGCTTCATCTTATTTCTTTAATTCTTTTATTTTAATATTTTTAAAGGCAATCAGGGTACCATGGTCCTGCAGTAAGATATGGCCTTCCGGCAGCGTAGCAAAACCTTCATAATCTTTAAACTTACTGTCTAATACACCATTTTTAAAGGCTTCCGAATTACGATTTGTTTCCATTACCTTTTTGCCATCCAGCCAATGCTCGATGTGGTTATTATTCACGACAATTTTAGACGTGTGCCAGATGCCAATTTTTACATCGGGTTTATTAGCCGGAATAACATCGTAAATAGAACCCGTTTTTAAATCCTGGGGTAAATGCTGGTCATTATAAATATAATCGGCATCGTCAATTAACTGGTATTCGTACCCAATGGTAGAACCCCGCGCGGGTTTTGGCAGGCGTTCTTCAATAAAATATTTCACGCCGCTGTTACCGCCGGCACCCAGTTTCCAGTCAAACGCCATTTCAAAATTTTTATATTTTTTTATAGTTATGATATCACCTACATCTGTAGATTCGCCGCCATTCGATAATTCGCCTCGCAGTTCGCCGTTCTCTACTTTCCAGCCTCTATCCGGGAAAGTAGTTTTATAGGCACTGCGCCAGCCTTTGGTAGTTTTACCATCAAATAATAATTGCCAGCCTTGCTTTTTTTCGTCGGGGGTGAGCGTGTTTGCTTTTTGACCTAGAGCGGCAGATGCGGAATAAAAGAAAAAGAGAGCAAAGAGTAATAATTTAATGTTTTGTGGTAGCATAGGTTACAATTTAGGTAAGGCAAATTCTATTAATGTTTTAATTTATTTGTAAGATTAGCTTTGAAATATTATCAGGTATAACTGCTTCAAAATTCAGCTAGATACTCTACGTGGCCCAAGGCCTGTCTCCGGCTTTAATAACTTTGCAACCCTCATAGCGGCCGGGAACAGCTACGTAACGCAGTGCTTTGGTAGCTCCTACTTCGGAACTAAAATAGCCACTGATTGTAAGTTGTTTCAGGATAGCAAAATAATGTTCCCGGAATAAAGGGACTTCATTTGCCGCACTTTTTAAAGGCAACTTACTTTCTGTATCCAGTTGTTTTAAGAATACTTTCTTTTGCTCTTTAGTAAGTTGTAAAAACGCTTTTTTATATTTCTCCTGACAAGTTTTATCAAAGGTATTTAGTCCTTCTATAAATGCAGTTCGGCGGGCTTTGTTAAAACAATCGTTTACCATGGCCACCATATAAGCGCCAATTCTGGAAGCTTTGGCTCCCGGTGTGGTGGTGGTAGTAGGCAAAATAGTCTCTCCTATTTCATCCAGCAAGGGAATATCCGCGGCAGTAAGGCTGCTGCGGATTTTATTAGTACTAGCGGTTGCTTGTAACCAACTGGTGTTGGAGAGCATTATTCCCCCCGATATTATCATTAACCGGCACAAGGCGTCTCTTCTATTCATATTCCTATATTTTAAGCAATAGCCACTTGTTTAACTTCCGCTTTGGCTTCTTTAAATAACGAACCAAAAAATAATAAAACCAGAAAGGTAATAGCCGCCGGTATTAACCAGATTACATCCCATTGATGTACGTTTACATTGATTGTAGCTTGCCCGGCTACATATCCGGATAGCAAACTACCAATCCACATACCCAACCCGTAAGTAGCCATCGTAATCATTCCCTGGGCCGCATTCCGGTATTTTTTATCCGCCATTTTATCTGTATAAATCTGGCCGGTTACAAAGAAGAAATCGTAGCATACGCCGTGCAGTAATATACCACCATATAACATCCAGGTATTAACATCGGCATCGCCGTACCGGAACAATAAAAAACGCATCACCCAGGCAATCATTCCTACTACAATCATCCATTTTATACCCCAGCGTTTCAGGAAAAAAGGAATCAGAATTAGAAAAAATGCTTCTGATACTTGCCCCAAGGCCATTTTACTGGTAACATCGGTCATGCCAACTTCCGTCAGGAATAAGTTGCCGAAATTGTAATAAAACGAAAGCGGAATGCACACCAGAATAGAAGCGATAAAAAAAACTAAAAACGACCGGCTTTTAAATAATACAAAACTTTCTTTACCGATAATGGAGCTAACCGATGCGCCGACTTCTTTTGCTTTGGGTGGCGAATCGGGCAAGGTTATGCTTAAAATAGCCAATAACAGAGAAGCCCCGCTCGCCATGATAAAAATGAACCCCATGGTATCCGGGGTCAGATGAAAAATTTTATCAATGCTTACTCCGGCCAAAATCCAACCGATGTTGCCAAAAACCCGAATGCCGACAAACGATTTTTCAATGTCTTTTAGTTGCCGGAAAGCAATGCTGTTGGAAAGAGCTAACGTTGGGGCATATAACAAAGCATAAATTAACAGAACCCATTTAAATAATGCTGGATCGGTAACCTGGGTAATAAAATATAAAACTATAGCTCCCCCTAAATGCAACAAAGCCATTAATTTTTGCGAGGCAAAAAAACGGTCGGCAATAATTCCGATAAAGAACGGCGAAATAATAGTAGCAATGGCCATCATGCTATACGCCGCGCCAATCTGCATCCCATCTGCTTTCAGGCTATTAGCCAGGTAAGTTCCCAGGCTTACATACCAACTGCTCCAGATAAAATACTGAAGCAACATCATGGCTGATAGTTGAAAACGGATAGTTGATTTCATGAACTTAACTAGTTGAGTGGTAGATATTTTTATAAATTTTGCTTCTTTAATTCGTCAACGGCAAAGTGGGTGGCTCGGGCCGTTAAAGCCATATAAGTAAGCGATGGATTCTGACACGAACCGGAAGTCATGCAGGCGCCATCGGTAACAAAAACATTCTTGGCTCCCCATACCTGGTTATTGCCATTTAGCACCGAAGTTTTGGAGTCGCGGCCCATCCGGGCGGTTCCCATTTCGTGAATACCCAAACCAATGGCATTGCCGGTATCTTTGGTATAAATATTAATGAAGCCGGCTTTATCCAGCATTTCTTCGCCAGTATTCAAAATATCACGGAGCATATTTTGCTCATTCTCCTGGAAGGCAGCACTAATTTCCAGCTGCGGAATGCCCCAGGCATCTTTCTTATCTTTGCTCAGCGTTACTTTATTTTCGTGATAAGGCAGACACTCTCCCATTCCGGTTAAGTTCATCGTCCAGGGGCCGAAATCGGTTAACGCATTTTTAAGATTTTCCCCGATTTCAACGTTATCGGCCATATTCCTTAACCGGTTTCCGCCACAAGCATAAGCAAAGCCGCGGATATAATCGGGTTGTTTATCCTGGCCAAAATTTCGGAACCGCGGAATATAAGTACCGGTAGGCCGACGGCCGTAAAAATATTGGTCTTTAAATCCTTGGTATTCACCCATAATCCGCCCATTGTAATTATGATCCATCAAATTGTGGCCCAACTCGCCACTATCATTTCCCATCCCGTTCGGGAAGCGCGACGAAATAGAGTTTAGCAAAATAAGCGTAGAATTAAGGGTGCTGCCGTTTACAAAAACTATTTTGGCATAATATTCTTGTTCTTCTTTGGTGTTGGCATCAATTACTTTTACTCCTTTGGCCTTTTGTTTGCCCTCATCATATAAAATAGAATGCACCACCGAGTTGGGTCTGATGGTTAAGTTACCAGTTACATTGGCGGCCGGAAGCGTAGCAGAATTGCTACTGAAATAACCACTGTAGGGGCAGCCCCGGTTACAAAGAGTACGATACAGGCAAGGCCCCCGGCCCAAATGTGATGTAGATAAATTAGCGGTGCGCGATATAATTAAATGCCGTTCCGGAAAGTTAGTAGAGATACTTTTCTGCAAGTGTTTCTCCAGACAATTCATTTCCATGGGAGGCAAAAATTCACCATCCGGAATTTGAGGCAAACCGTCTCGGTTACCACTAATACCGGCAAACTTTTCGACGTAGCTGTACCAGGGAGCAATATCCTGGTACCGAATGGGCCAATCTACGGCAATGCCGTCTTTAAAATTGGCTTCAAAATCATATTCACTCCAGCGCTGGGTCCACCGAGACCACGTTAAAGATTTACCTCCCACCTGGTAGCCTCTGATCCAGTCGAATGGTTTGGTTTGCACGTAGGGATGCTCCTGGTCCTTTACAAAAAAATGTTGGTTGCCTTCATTATAGGCATAACATCGAGCTATCACCGGATTTTCTTCCAGGACTTTATTAGGCATAGCCCCGCGGTGCGGAAAATCCCAAGGGTTTAAATTAGCCGTAGGATAATCTTTAATGTGCTCTACCATCCGGCCGCGTTCCAACACCAGCGTTTTCAAACCTTTTTCGCAAAACTCTTTTGCCGCCCAGCCGCCACTAATACCCGAACCAATCACAATAACATCGTAGGTGTTATTTTTAACGGCTTTTAAATTCAGATTTACAGCGTTGGTTTCCTCCTTACAATCAGGCTTATTTCCCATAGATATCTTCTTATTCTAACTTCCCCGAATCTCCTTTAATCAACCTTTACATAAGCTGGTTAGCAAAAGGCTTTTTTTAAATAATGGCAACAATTAATAAATCAATCTGGCTAATCAGCTTTTTGTAAATCGGCGTTTTCCATAAAAGCATAACATAAAATATGACAGATTCCCATGTGAGCATCTTCTACCCGACCGTAGTGGGTAGATTCGATAGGAATAACAAAATCGGCAATATCGGCTAAGGTTCCTCTTTTGCCGCCCACCAGCGCTACTGAATACAAACCGTTTTCCTTTGCCCAATTAACCGCATGAACCAGATTTGGCGAACTGCCGCTTACACTCATGGTTAACACTACATCACCGGGCTGCGCATAATTGGTTAGCTGGCGGGTAAATATTTCTTCGTAAGAGTAATCGTTCCCCAAGGCCGTAATCCAGCTTACATTATCGTTAATGGACAGGCAGCGGAAGCGTTTGCTCAGTACATCGGAAGCACCTTTGCCTAAATCAGTAATAAAATGAGAGGCATTAGCGGCACTGCCGCCATTGCCGAACACAAATAGCTGACGGTCTTCCTGCCAGGCTTTTTTCATAATAGTAATCAGTTCGGCTACTGCCTCAGCCGGAATAGAATCTAAAGCTGATTTTTGCTCTTTGATGTATTCCAATACATAATCTTTCATTAACTATTTTTTAGTTGTTTAATTTATCCTGCTTACTGAATTTATAAGCCCCCTTTTTATATTGCTGATAAGCTAATTGCAAAGCGCCCATTGGTACCACATCTTCGGCTAGTTGGGCCAGTTTAATAGCCGGAACCGGCAGGAAAGCTTTCATAACATATTGGGGTAAGGCGGTCTCTACCTGCGCCCGAAAATACTCCCCAACTAAAGACAAACCACCACCCAACACAATAACTTCCGGATGAAATAAATGCACCACGTGCGAAAGGCCGAAAGCCAAATCACCTGTTGTTTCGGCCATGATATTTTTAGCGGCAGTATCGCCAAGAGTTATGGCTTCTTTTAAATATTTTGCTTCTCCCTTCTGGTTATTACCGGCCAGTTTGCTTAATATGCCGTGAGGTTCTTTTAAAATAGCTGCTTTCACTTTCTGATCGGTGGCCCAGCCGGAACAACACGATTCCAAGGTATTCCCCAACCGGTCCAAGCGGATATGTCCTACTTCGGCTTCGCCCGGTTTTGCTCCGTGATACAACTGTCCGTCCACTACTAATCCGCCGCCAATACCGCTGCCAATTGTCATGTAAAACACTGGGTTAAACCCTTGCCCTGCCCCTTTGGCCGCTTCCCCTAAAGCGGCCACGTTGGCGTCGTTATCTACAAAAACAGGCACCTTTATTACAGATTGCAACCAATCTACAAAATTAAATCCGGCCCATCCGGCAATCTGGTGCGACACAAATATTTGCCCGGTTTTATAGTCTATCGGTCCTCCAAAACCAACGCCAATGGCTAAAACAGCATCTTTTTGGGCTAGGTTATGGATCGTATTTTTTATCTGCGCGCAAATACCAGTTGCTCCTGCTGCCTGATCAATGGCCAACCGAAACCGTTCCTGTACTTGTAAATCCGCATCAGCTAATACCAGTTGCAGTTTGGTACCGCCAATCTCAATTGCTAAGTACATTAACTTTCTGTATTACTTCCCCGGACTCCTTATTTTTTAATATTAACTTTTCATCGCCATTCGGGAATATTTCTTTCTTGATTAAATAAAATTCAGCATCGTAGGAAGTTAAATTATCTTTAGCTTCCGCCTGATCTTCTTCGCCCCGCCAAATATCCAATACTACCGGTTCCCATTGCCGGGTCTTCGCCGACTTAAAGGCCGCATCCAAAATAGCATTTACCACGTAGCCGTCGTAAAAATTTTCCAGCGGCTCGCGCTTGTTTTCGATCGCATCAAACATATCTGTAAACATATTAGGGTAGCCTAACTCGTGGGCCTCATCGCCCACCGGAAATAACCATCCGGTATTTACTTCGGCTTTTTCGGCTACGTAACCGGCCCCTTTACCCGTGCTGAACATTTCAAAACCCGTGCGCAGGAAATTATTCAGCCAGATGGTCCCTTCCGTACCCACTACTTCATCGCGCAAATCCATGCCGCCCCGAAAGGCCCAGCTTACTTCAAATTGCCCGATAGCACCATTCGCATATTTTACTAAACCTATTGCGTGGTCTTCGGCATCAATCGGGTGTACCTGCGTATCGGCCCAGCACATAACTTCTATAGGTTTTACTTCTTTGCCAATAAAATTGCGGCTAATTTCCACGCAATGGCAACCTAAATCTATAATGGCGCCGCCGCCGGCTTTTTCTTTATCTAAAAACCAATCGCTGTGGGGACCAGTATGCGCTTCCCGGGATTTTGCCCATAAAATACGCCCCAGGGTACCGGCTCTTATACTGGCTACCGATTTTAAAAATTTAGGTGTATAGCATAAATCTTCCAAATATCCGCCCATAATACCAGCTTCTTCTACCAGTTCCAGCATGCGCCTGGCTTCGGCAGCCGTACGGCCTAAGGGCTTGGTGCATAAAACGTGTTTTTTAGCTTTCGCACAGGCCTCCACGGCAGCTTCGTGCAAATCGTTGGGCAAGGAAATTAAAATTACTTCCACCTCCGGATGGTTAATGGCTTCTTCCATGCTACTGGTAAAATGGGCTAACTGATAGTCTTCGGCAAACCGCCGGGCATTATCGATATTGCGGGAATAAACAGTATATACAAAATCTTTTCGCCGCTGGGCGTGCAAAGAAGTGGCATAAAAGCGGGCAATGAAGCCCGAACCTAACATGGCAATTTTCATTAATCTAGCTACTATTAGTCTATTAAGTATTGTTTGAAGTGATCAAGCCAATTAAAAACCAAATGTTTCCCGGACATGCTCACGGCTTAAGGTCCAGTTTTTCCGGTAATCGTTTTTGGGTTTAAAATTTGGGTCTTTGGGGTAAGCCAGTTCAATAGCGGCCCGGCCATTGTAATTTATAGCTTTTAAAGCCTGGGCAATGCGGTTAAAATCGGTAACGCCTTGCCCTACATATTCGGTCCGGCCGCCATCGGCAAACTGATCGCGGATGTGCAGGTACACAATCTGGTCTTGGTAGGTATTTATGAACGAAACCGGATCGATGCCCCCGTGTTTGAGCCAATCTAAATCGGGACCTAATTTAATACCGGGAATTCGCGCCATGGTACCCTTTAAATCGTGCATGTCATTCTCAATTTCGTACGTATGATTATGCAGATTTAGTTCGATGCCATTATCCTGACAAACCGGAATAATTTTTTTCAGGATTTCGGCCTGCGCATCCAGTTCTTTTTCGGTTTTAATATGCCCGGCTGGTCCTACCGAAATTCCCAAGGTTTTTCCTTTTAACTTACCTAAACGCGGAATTTTTAACTGAACATCTTTCAGAATATCGGCATGGGTACTGGCATCCCACATATTAGCGGTATAAGAAGAACCGGTTACCGGAATCTTATATTTCTTAGCTAGTTTCTGCAGGTCTTTCACCACCGTATCGTGTTTTAAAATATTGTCGGTCAGTTCCACGCCTTCTAAACCAGCGGCGCTTAAATCAGAAAAAACTTTATCCAGGATGTGGTAGCAGTCGTAAGTGGGAGGAAAGGCACTGGCATATACCCACAAATGCGCGCTCAAAGGCACTTTTTTAGCCGTTCCGGCCAAGGCCTGGGAAAACATACTTTCCATTAAAAAAGCACTGCCTAATATAGCCCCGGTTTGCTTTATAAATTTACGGCGTGAGCTTAACTCATTATCTGATGGGTGCATGTATTTGTATCGTGGTGGATATAAATCTGAAAGATTTTAGATAAAATATTTCAGTAAAACAACTTAATTTTTTTCAAATTTCGGACGCTATTTTTGGAAATAGGTGGTCATCCAGCTATATCATTTCGCAATGGCTGAGACTCCCTGCTATTGTACCTTAACCGATTTTTCCCAGCCGGTATCAACCAGAGCTGGTTCGTTTTCTTTCTTATGGAAATCAGCATCTGATAAAGAACCGGCTTCCCACTGCAGAATAGCCTCATCGGGCACCATACTTACCGGCACGTTCCAAGAAGTTGATTTCTCGTTGTAAGCTAAATTAGATTGGGAAGAATAGGCCGAAATAATAGACCAGCGCGAGTTTTCTGATAAATTAGCTTCGGAACGGTGTAAAATATTACTGTGGAAGAAAAGCGCGTCGCCGGGCTCCAGTTCGGTATAAACCAGCTCCATGGTTTGCAAACAATTATTCACCATTACCATATCGGCGCCCACTTGCTCGCCGGCAAATCCGTGGTTTACGCGGCCTATTTTGTGCGATCCTTTAATTACTTGCAAGCAACCGTTTTCTTTATTAGCCGGGGTTAAAGCTACCATTACACTTATTAACTGGTCCGGAAACATAAACTGGTTTTTATACCAATAGCCATAATCCTGATGCCATTCCCAGGCGCCGCCCACCCGTGGTTCTTTCTGCATTAATTTAGAATGGAAATGGCAAACCGGAGCCTCACTATCTAATAATTGCGCTACCGATTTCACCATTTTTTCGCTGCGGGTTAAGTAACCAAACACATCGTTGCCGGGCGTAAACCACAAAGTAAGCCGGGTTTTTTTGCCTGACTGATCATTCAGATCGATGGCATTATCTTTCATGGCTGCATCCTGCAGAGCCGTAGAATAAAGCTTATCTATTTCTTCTTTGCTGCAAAAATTCTTAACCAGTATATAACCATCTTGGTGGTAGCTGGCAACTTGTTCAGGAGTTAATTGAGGCATGGCAGATATTTCTTTTGAGTGATTTAAAACCCTAATTTACCTTGATTTAAAACCTGGTTCTACCTGTTTTTTTCCAAAAACTGATACTTTTATAACATAACAAATAATTTTATATTAAAATTGAGTTAGATAAGTAGAAAACTCATGAAACCGGTACTAGAACACCTGCCAAATAATGTGGACGAATCGTTTGTCGTAAAATTATACGACTGTGATTATTACCCGACACCCTGGCATTTTCATCCGGAATATGAACTGGTATTAGTAACGGAGAGTACCGGCAAACGCTTTGTAGGGGATAACATCAGTAATTTCGAACCGGGGAATTTAGCTTTTCTCGGGCCCAATCTCCCGCATTTTTACCGCAACGAAAGTGTATATTACGAGCCCGGCTCTGGTCATCGGGCCCAATCTATTGCCATTCAGTTCCTGGAAACTTCTTTCGGCAATATTTTTTCTTCTATTCCGGAAACGAATAAAATAAACGGGCTTTTTACTAAATCAGCGCGGGGCCTGAATATTACCGGAACCACGAATAAAATTATAAGTGCCGGCATGTTTGAGTTACTGGAATTAAAAGGCTTTAAAAGATGGATGAAGTTATTAGAAATGCTGGAACTCCTGGCCAATACTACTGAATTTAATTTTATTTCGGGCAGCGGTATTAAAGGAGTTAACGAGAAAGAATCGGACCGCATGGAAAAAGTACTGGAATTTGTCATGAATAATTATCAGAATGATATCAGTTTAAAAGAGGCGGCTGCGGTAGCTAATATGGCCGAAAACTCTTTCTCCCGTTATTTCAGCCACCGTACCCGCAAAACTTTTACGCGCTATGTAAATGAAGTACGGCTAAGCCATGCGGGCCAGCTTTTAGTAGAAAATAAAAAGAATATTATTGATATCTGTTATGAGTGCGGTTTTACCAATCTCTCTAATTTTAACCGGCAATTTAATAAGCTGTATCATAGCAGTCCTCAACACTACCGGAAAGAACAATTAAGTAAAGCGTTGCCTCTTACTTAACAAAGCTCCAAAATCAAACTACAAAATCCGAACCGGACCAATCACCCCCAGCGAATACAACCCTTGATTTTTCATCCAGAACTTAGATTCCACATTTTCCGGAATTGATTTCATGTAATTTCCGAGCGTAGTAGTTAGTTTGATACTCACCGTATTACTTCCTTTCTTAACCGCCTCCGAAATATCGTAAACATGGTTACCATGCCACTGCACACCCACACTTTTACTATTAATCGTAACTTCGGAAACCCCAAAAACTTTACCTAAATCAAGATATTTAATCGCTTTTGGTTTAGCCACGTTAAAGCTGTTTTCATAGGTAGCAACGCCGGCAAATGCTTTTAATTCTTCGCTATCTTTAAAATCAACTAACTGATTTAAAGTCATAGTTTTGCGGGTACCATTGGTATGATTTAAAGAAAGCGTCCAGGAGCCAGTAACCGGATTAGCCGTTCTATCTACATCTAATAATGCCAGTCGTTCTCCTTTACTTTTCTTATCAAAAACAATTAACTGCGATTTAGCGGGCTCTAATTTTATATTTAATTTATTTGCTTTTCGGGTAGTAGGGTATAAAAAACGTTCTCCGGTTTCTGGGTTCCATAACCAGGCCGTTTTGCCAGCAATGTTAAAATCAGCAATTAAATTATAACTGTTGCGCAGGTGATAATTAGCAATAAAAAATATATCTAAATTGCCGGCTTTGTAATAGACTTGGCTAACCGACGACGATGGTGTATCTAGTTTTACATAAGGCTGGATGTTATACTTTTGTTGCACTTCCCGGTACCAATCCAATATTTTTCCACCTGCTTGGGGGGCCGGGGTAGTCACTACTTTTTCCGGATATTGCTGCTTTATATTTTGAATTGTTTCTGCTACCTTCTTATTGGTCTTAGCCTGTTTAGTGTATCCTGAAGCATATTTTGGTTCCTGCCCAATAAAGACTATTTGTCCGCCAGCCTCTGCATACCGTTTCAAAGCCATAGCCGTTTCGGGCTGCATAGTTTCTACTTCTATCAACAATAAAACTTTATAATTCCGGGTACCATAAGTAATCTGCCCATTGTTAAAAGTAGCGGCCTGTATTACCTGTTCACTTAAGTAATCGCAGCCGCTGCCATTCTGATGAATAGCTTCCCAAACATTGTGCACGTACGCCGGATGCGCTACCTCCGGAAAAGGATCCCAGGGCACCCCGTGTTTGCTCCATAAATCAGCTAAGGGGTGCATCACTGCTATATTAGATTGCAGTTCGCCGTTCTGAAAAACGGCGGAAAGCCGGGTTTTATAATCTATCCATTTCCGGACATACGGCCACCAGGGATTACGTTCATTAAAAAAAGTGCCGTAGCGAATCCAGCCCGGAAAAGGAGCATCCGGCGGACTGTAATTGAAGCCGTGCAAAATAGAATGCGTAACCCCGGATAAATTGCTTTGGTCGCCGGTTATTTTCATTCGTTCTAAAGTAGCATTAAAAACCAGGTGTACATTGGTTACTTCTTCGCAACTCACTAGTTTTTTACCGGCCAGCCGGGCACCCGACGATACGAATTTACTAACGCCAGCATAGCCGCGGTTTTTCATGAAATCGTTTTCTGCCATGTCTTCGCCGGTAAGCGGGCGCAGCCACGTTTCGCATTCCGGAATATCTACCAGCATGCTCGTATCGGAAGGATGAAATTCGCGACCATAGGCCTGAATACGCGATTTAACCTTGTTTTTGAGGCACCAATCGGTAAAGGTTTGCAGAAAACGCTCCCGGAAAAGCTCAATCTTGGTTATTTCAAAATCGTATCGCACGCGGTTAATGGTATCCTGCAATTCCGGCGAAAACTTGCTGCCATACTCTTGTTTTAAAGGAAACCCCATGTGGCCGGTTTTAAATAATATATAGGGAATGTACTGTTGCAGCTTATAACCTCTCCGCTTTTGAAATTCGGCATACATATCATCGCACCAGTTGGCGCCTTCCAACTCCAGGCTATCTACAAAAAACGACCGAAAGTGATTACCCAAAACGCCTAACTTGGGCATTAAAGCACTGGACATCCGGTTTAAATACCGCTCTACCGCCGGTTTGCTGTAATGGTTTAAAACCGGACCGCTCCCCCCGGGTGTACCGTTTATAACCGCCATAAAACCCGTTAACTTCACCAGCGAATACAACACGTGCTCGCCAGCCGGTATATTTATGGTAATCGTTTCTTTATTAATTTCTTTATTTAAATCGAGGCCTTCCTTTATGTTTTGCAGCTGGGCAGGCGCTAACCGGAGATACGTTAATTCTTTATATTTTGGCGTGTGTTTAAACGTAATTGGTGGCTCTACACTATCTAAAATTTCCTGACGCTTGATTTGTAATGTAAGCGGACCGGTTACCTGGCGGGTTCCCAGCGCCAATATTTGCGTTTGCTCTTCTTTGGATAAATATTCGCCCCCAAAAGGCCAGCCTGAGCCAACAATAATATCGCAAATTAATTCGCGTTCTTTCGCTCCCTGCAAGGCTACTTGCAGCATTTCTATCCACTCATTGCTTAACCAATCCATGGCTTTGTAATGCATAGGATCGGCAATATTCGGGAAAGCCACCGAGTTAATTTCTACCCCGCCAATACCAGCTGCTTTTAATAAATCCAGTTCCCGCAGAATTTCTTCTTTTACAACGCGGTTCCCATTCCACCACCACCGCACGAAAGGCCGGGCCGTGTTTCCGGGATTTTTAAATAAATTAAATAATTCTTCGGCATCTTCAACCTCAGTTGCTGACTGGTCGGCTTTATACCAGGAATTAATTTCAGGATACGGCAATAATGGCAAGCCGGCCAGGGCAACAGAACTTAGCTTAACAAATTTTCTTCTACTAATATCCATGTAGGCAATAAAGTTACGGTGGCAGGAAATTTCTAAATACGTAGCACTTTTTACTGATTTCAGAAATTCCCCGAAATTGCTGCTGCCCGGTTTACCTTATTGTAGTTTACTAATTCGCTGTTTTTATGATAAATTAAAGGGTTTTGCTCCTCGTTTTCGAGCAGATCGCCCACTTTTAAAGTTTGCAAGTATTGGTCCGATAAGATATTGGGTTCGCCGTTAAATACATTGCCGGCGGGCATATAAGCACACGTCATGGCCCGGCGGAAACCCGGTGTCATGTTGGCTCCGGCCCCGTGAATAGTTAAACCGTTATGGAAGGTGCAGCTGCCTGCTTTTATAGGAGTTGCTACCGATGGGGTTTGTTTAAACTGCGGATACGATTCAAAAATTATATCCATGTTTTTGCCAATGCCCGTTTTCGCAAAAGAAGTTTCTTTGTAAGAGCCCGGAATAAAATACATGCAGCCATTCTGCAAAGTAGCATCGTCCAGCGCCACCCAAATAGAAATAGCCCGGCGATCAGAGAAAGACCAGAAAGGCGTATCTAAATGCCAGGCCGTAGGATTGCCCCAGGGGCGTTTAATCAAGGCCTGATCGTGCCAGATCCGAATGCCATCTGAGCCGGATAAATCAGCGGCCATTTTGCCAATACGCTCATCCAACATAATATCCCGCATTTTATCATTCGTCTGCCACAAGTTAAGTAACTGATCGAAAACTTTACTGAAGTATTCCGCATCTTCGTTTATGCCATCACTTTCGCTTAACATAACCGATTTGCCCGGAATTTTAAGCCCCTTGCGTTCTTTTATAGCTTCGCTTACACCGTTACGCCACTGTTCCAACTCTTCGGCATTCAGAAAATCTTCTACAACAACAAAACCATTTTCTTGGTAAAAACTAATTTTATCCGGGGTTAACTGGTAATTCATATTAATTTATTTTTTGTGGTGGATTATATTATTTGGTAAGCAGGAAAATATACTTGTGTTTATTTAATGCAGGAATTTGCTACTTTATTGATGGTTTAATTAGTGCAAAACTTAATCTTATTTCGCTACCGCTTTCTTATTTGCCGCGATATATTCCAGGGCATTTACCAGCTTATCTAAATCGGCTAAAGAGGTGTAAACATGCGGGGTAATTCGGACACAACTAATATTCTCCCAAACAGTAGCCGAAGTATGAATTTTGAATTTACCGTATAAGATACTATCTACCTCCTGGGGGGTCATGCCGTCTACACTTACGCCGCAGATGCCGCAGGAATATTTTGCTTTTAAAGAAGTATGTAATTTTACCCCCGGAATTTTAACAGCTTTTTCGGCCCAGTAATCTTTTAAGTAACGTACGCGTTCTTCTTTGCGCTTGGGACCAATGGCATTATGAAAATTAATGGCTTCTCCTATTCCTTGCTCAATGGGGAAGCTGCGCGTACCTAATGTTTCGAACTTGCGGATATCGGCACTGTTAGGTTGGCTGTTACATAATAATGGCCAAATCTTGGCAATTTTATCTTGCTTTATCCACATCATACCACTGCCGATAGGTGCCGACAAAAATTTATGCAGACTGGTGCCAAAGTAATCACATTCCAAGTCCGGAATTTTAAAATCCAGTAAACCAAAAGAATGAGCGCCATCTACAATAACCTCCACTCCTTTTTTGTGCGCCATCCGGCAAATTTTTTGCACCGGCATAATCTGGCCTACCCAATTAATAAGGTGGGTTACATGTAATATTTTGGTTTTAGGCGTAATTGCTTTCTCAAATTCCCGTACAATCTGCTCATCGTTTTCAATCGGAAAATTAAAACTGAGTTGTTTGTAAACAAGGCCTTCGCGTTGTGCCCGCTGCCGCCAAGCCTGAATCATATTCGGATAATCCTGTAAGGTACCAACAACTTCGTCACCGGCTTTTAAATCCAGGCCGTAAATAATGGTATTTAGGGCTTCGGTGGCGTTGCGGTTAATAGCAATTTCTTCGGGTGATGTACCGGCCAGCAAAGCTAATTTTTGGCGCAAAGGCTCCCGCCCCTGATCCAATACCCGCCACATAAAATAAGAAGGGCCTTCGTTGGCTAATTGGTTGTAGCGCTCCACAGCTTGCTGTACCACCAAAGGCGAAGGCGAAACCCCACCATTATTTAAATTAATAATAGTAGGACTTACCGTATACGCTCGTTGAATAACACTCCAGAAATCTTCGTCGCGGGCTATTTGCTCGGGGCTTAAATGCTGCACCCGGCTCTCCGCGTGTTTCCATTCGGCAGCCTGGGTTTGATTAAAAAGGTTATTCAGGGAAAATGCGCTAACCAGTGCAGCTGCTTGTTTCACAAAAACCCGACGGTTTGGAGCCATGAATGAATATTTAAACTACTACAGAAATTAAACTAAATAGCTATTTTTGTTCTCTATTAAAATTAACTTTTATATTAAACCTTATCTATTGGAGGTATCTTATAAAAACTATAATTACTGTCCGGCAAATAGTAAATCGCCAAAATAGAGCGGCTGGTGAAAATCAGGAATTACCGTTTTAACCTCGTTCCAGGCAATATAATGCACTTCCGGCAAATCATCGCCGCACTTATAAAAGTTGGCTCGCATAGCAGTATTTCCCATTCTTTTCACATCATGAAAGCAAAAAACTTCCGCCGGTATTACCAGCGTAATTTGCCATCGGTGCGCATTATTTCCGGTTGCAAGTTCTTTTTTTAGTACCCACCGTTTTAAATTTTTCACGGCCGCTGCTGGTACCTGCTGGCGCTCGTGCCGATTGATTCCATAAGAAATCCGGGTAGTACCAAAGGCATTAAATTCCAGATTATAATAATTAGCATCATCGCCCAACTGAACAAAAAATTCGACGCAACTATCTTTAAAAACCGGATCCTGGTAGTGGAGATAAGTAGCTTGAAAGTAATGTTCCGAAATATAATATTTTAAATAAATACCCGTGCTCGTATACCCGAGGGCAAAATAAACTTCCGGCATAAACTTTACCGGAAACCAGCAGACTTGTTTTAATGCTTCTTGGGGCAAGCTATCTAACTGAACACCTATTTCTTCGGCACTTGCTCCTTGCTTTAATTTTAAATAAGGTAAGGTAAGTGATTTCGTTAGCGTTGAAATTGTATTCGTTAACTGCATGCGCTCTTCCTCTTTCCTGTTTTCTAGATTAAACCTTGCCGTTAGATTTTACCAGCTTATCGTACTTTAGCTAAGCGATCGTATAGCAGCTGCGCTTTTACATTGCGGAATCTATTCTCTTCCTGTAATTCCGTGGTATAATAATAATTCTTATTCAGGGAAATAAATCGTTTGTTTAACTCTTCAGATTGGGTAATAATTGCCTGTAGTCGGGGTAAAATAGCGGGTGTTTGCGCAGCTGTATAAGTATCCGAATTTACCTGGCTTTCCAGGTTCTGGTAGGCTAAATATTGTAGCCGGATATCGGTCATTAATTTATAATGTTCAAATTCTTCTTTATTCTTAGTTGGTTTTAAAGCATTCAGCGCCTTAGCTGCTAAAATAGTACTATCTAAAATAACCGGAATTGGAATTGGATTTTCACCCTGTACCTTCCCTTTCCGGATATTATAAGGAACTGCCGAAAGAGCTTGCCAGAAAGTTCGGGCTTCTGCTTTATTAAATCCGTAAGTATCTTTGGCATATTTCTCAATAAAGCTTTTTACCTGCAGCGGTTTATCTGATTTTAAGCCTTCGGCGTAGGCAGCCAGCAACATGCTATAACCGGTAAGCGGGTAACGGTGCCACATAGCGTATAAATCAATGATGTCGGCGCTGTTCTCAAATACCGTAGAATAAAGCCCGGAAGTAGACCACGAGGTCATCACCATACCTTTATAACCTAGTTTCCGAGCTGTAGGAATAAAATCGCGGATATTATTAAAATGATTTTCCCAAAGCGTGAGAAAATAATTATCCGGCCCGGATCGCAAGGAAGGTGCCCCCCAGATTTCGTAGCCGGTTTCCAGGAGTTTGTTTAAGTCGCCGAACCGGTTTAAGTCCCAACCATAATTCCAATCCACAAAAATGGTTTCTTTAGGCAGCAGTTTAATGGCTTCGGGATATTTTAATGCAATATCGGCCCATAGCACCGGTTGCTTGCCTAGTTTTATAACAATATCGCAGAGCATTCGAATATGATCGATATAAAGCTTGGATTTACCTTCGGTGGCGGCTTTCTTCTGACATTTCTCACAATGGCCCAGCAAATAGGTTTCATCACCCCCAATATGAAAGTATTTTGAGGGATGCGTAACGGCCAGATCGGAAAATAAATCAGTAAACAACGCTTTGTTTAAGTCGGTTTCCAAGGGGCAAACCTGGGAGTAATCCTTTTGATCTTCGCGCAGCTCCTGGTATTTGTTGTTGCGCAGAATATATTCCACGTGCCCGAAACTTTGCTGCAACGGAACTACGTCGATATTTAAATCTTTACAATATTTTACAAAAGAAGTTATTTCCTCGCGGGTATACGCGTAGCGGTTGGGTATTAACAAGTGCTTCTGAAAGGGATAAGTAGCTTCCCATTCCATTACCAAGGTATTGATATTATATTGGTGCAACTTTTGGGCAAATGCTTTCAGAGCATCCATGGTCATTACCTGAATCCGAAGATCCAAATGGAAACCTTTTACCGCGAAATCTTTATTTGTTCTCTTTGCTTTCTGGCCAAAGCTGAATGCTGTTGCCAGGAGCAGGAACCAAAAAACCAAAATATATTTTTTCATTTTAAAAGGTTGGAGATTTAATCTATTAAGTCTAGTTTCTGAGAAATAAATTCCGAATCCAATTAACGGGTTAACAGAAAATAGCCTATTCAAAAGTATATTTTAAACAACTAGCAGGCTATTACTTTTATTTGCTTTTGTAATACTATTTTTCACAAAGCAATGCACCTCAAACTACTGTTGCAAGCAGCAATTTATACCTCTTAGATTTATATCAGCTTATGTGGTATTTCAGCAACTTGTTAGTAAATTTCACGGCGCTACAAGCTAAATCAACTGATAATAAAGAAATGTTGCTGCGGCATAAAAGTTTGTCGAAACCCACTTCTGTGGCCTGCCTATTAATCCAAATAAAGTCAAATTTTATTTTGGCAGCACCGCAATTACTGAAATCTCAATATTAGCATTGCCCGGCAAATTAGCTACCTGAACGGTTTCGCGGGCGGGAGGAGCAGTGGAAAAATACCTACCATAAATTTCATTTACCCGCGCAAATTGGTTTATATCTTTTAAGTAAATAGTGGCTTTTACTACCTCCTGAAAATCTACTCCGGCTTGCTGCAAAATTGCCTTCAGGTTTTCCATTACCTGTATAGTTTCCGCTTCAAAACTTTCGGTTACTAGCTTTCGGGTTTGCGGATTGCTGCCAATCTGACCGGAAACAAATAAAAAACCGTTGGCGGCTACGGCCTGGCTATAGGGCCCGATGGGTTGCGGAGCTGCTTTCGAAATAATTACTGATTTCCCGGATGATTTAATTTTAGCGGCTTTCTGAGCACAAGAACTTACCGAAATAAGCAGACAAACCAGGACGATATAAGGAGAATTGCGCATTTTTCTAAATCAAGAAATAGTTGATTGTTGCCGTAAAAATTTAATTTCCGGAATTTAAGAAGTAAGCAGTTAAGTCTGCAAAGGAAGAAAATGTAAGCTCGCTTTCCACGTTTTGTTCAAACCCGTAAGAAACATAACAAAAAGGTATTCCGGCTGCTTTGCTGGCCTTTAAATCCGAGAAAGTATCGCCGATATAAACCGGGTTTTGCAAATTATTTCTTTCCATAATTAACCTTATATTATCTGCTTTTGATTTATGCGTACGGCCATGCGTTTCATAATCACAAATAATACTTTTTATTCCGGTCCAGTTGATAAAATCGGCTACCGTATTTTCCGGACAATTACTTACAATAAAAAGCTTGTATTGCCGGCTCAAAGCCATTAAACCTTCTTTTACGCCAGGATAAAGTTTGCCTCCCATTTCGGGGAGCAGTTTGTCCTGCATCTGGCTTACTAAGCGGGCAATTTGCTTTTGTTCGGTTGAGGTTTGCGCCGGAAAAATATGTTCGTACACTATTTTGGCTTCCAACCCCATCCGGCTTTCCAAATCAGAACGGGAGATGGTTCGCGGTAAGCCAAACTTCAGGATAGCCGCATTCCAGGCTGCTATATAACTATCCGTGGCATCCCAAAGCGTCCCGTCCAAATCAAAAATTAAGCTGTCAATCTCGCTACTATTCATACATACATTAAAAATAAGCTGAGCTTTTAACAGTTGAATGAACAGGCTCACACTTTTTATTTACTAAGAAAAACCATTACCTTCCTGTGTACTGGCGGTGCTTATGACATAAATATCGGCATCTTGCATTACAAAACGGAACCGTACTGTCTGTCCTTTTAAGGATGATAAATTAAGATTGTTATTCCAATACAGCACGCCGTGGAGTTCGTCACCAAACAGTTCCTGGCTGGCTGCTAATTCATAACCCGGTATAGGGTTCCCACCACTATCCTGTACCTCTACTTGTATGTACCCAGCCGCAGAAGTACTGTAATTCAGGATTAAATTATCGCCGGAAAACGTAAGCGGGTGGGTAGTCCATTCACCTACTTCGCCTTTTGCTTGGATACTGGCAAACCGATGGCAAGGCAACGAATAACGGCGCAAACTTTTGGTCGGCCACCGGTAATGTTCGGTAATATAAATCGAAAACTCTTCCGAACTGGTTTGAATAATGCCCCAAGCCACCATATTGCTGCGTTCGGTCCAATTACGTTGGTCTAATCCCGGACGAATCCAAGCCTGGTTGAAAGTACGGTTCCAATGCAGGCCATCGCGGCTACTCATAAATAAGGTATCAGAAACTCCCAGTTCCGGATGCGACATTATCTTTTTTCTGTTTTGCAAAAGACGCATCGGAAAAGACACCAAAATATGCGGCGCGCCCGGTACCGGCAACGTTACATTGTTATATAAATGTTCGGCCGGCACACGGCCGTATTGGTTTAATTGGGGTTTACTCCACTGAATAAAATCTGATGACGTACTGGATTGAATAGCGCGGATAGCTGCCGGGTTGATATCGTACGTTACTTTACCCGACTCAGGATCAGTGAATGTGCGGGTAAAACTGCGGTAACAATTAGCAACGGTATCCCAAAAGCCAACGTTCTGCGAATCAAACCAACCATCGGCTAAGGTTTTAACAGGTTTATCGGTCATTCTTTGCCAGTGTATGCCGTCCGGGGAGCATAAAGCAATCAGCCCGGGGCCTTTGCCTTTAAAATATTCGCCACCAAATGCCTTGTATTTTTCGGCTGGTTTAGCAGCCGGGTTCTGGTCCAGGAAAGGGGTGAAATTAGTAGATTCGGGGCCACGGTAAACGATATTATTTTGAGTAGAACCATTAAACTCGTAAAGACCCAGACTCGGCTTGGTGAAATAGATACCATCCTGACTTTCGGCGTAGCAGGTAATATCTTCCTGCCCGCCCCGGTAATATAATCTTATAAGGGCACCATCCTGAAAAATAGTAAAGTACCCGGATAAAGGCCCTTCCCAAGGATAATCACTGGTCCAGACAACTTCTTCTTTTCGGGGAACTTGTAACTGCAAAGAGACATTCTTTTTTTCTGCTATCAGCCATTCATCAATCAATAATTCGAGTTGCGTACCAATATGAATTACCTGATCGTGGGGCTTATCAGAAAAATGAGAATGCATAGAAGTTACCGGTTCCGTTTGATAATTTCCTGTAGTATACCGTTACCGTTAGTATTCCGTTCGCTTACTCAGAAAACCCTGTTGTAAAGGTAGTAGAAATAATATTTTCAGCTGCCAAATTATTGAGCGGTATATCCCCCAACAATTTCAATGGTCTGGCCAGTTTCCGCATTTCTTCCCTGGTCAAAATTAAAATTTTCAACAAGCAATTGTGAAAAATTCCGGTAAGCGCTTATGGGTCTTACCGGGTATAAAATTTCTTTTTTACTTATTTTCTACGGCACTAATAACGGCTTAATTAACCGCCGTTATTAATACAATTTGGCTTTTATTGGCTCCATAAACGGGCCAAGACATCCCTACATTCATCAGGAAATCGCCTTTGTAAATCGTTGTTTGATTTTGGGTATCTCCTAGCTTCTGCACTTTATACTGCCAGTCATTTTTTAAACCTTGCAGTTTAATAATATTGGGCGTATTCCGGACATATAGTTGGCTGCCACCCATATAAGCCCCTAAATTATAGCTCATCAGCACCGCCGAAGAAGCATCTTCGCTTACATATTGCAAAGCGCTGCGGTTGCTGGTCATGGGCGATACTAAACGGTACACGGTGCCTTGCTGCACCAGCGGTCGGATAGTTTTATATTCGGCAATTTTACGTTTGGCAATTTCTTTTTCTGCTTCGCTCCATTTAGTTATATCGTAGCCAATGCCCATAACACCGTTCATGGATACATCAAATTTATACTCCAAAGAAGTGGGCTGGTGCGGGTCTTCGTGGATTACCCACGAAACCATGGTATTGGCTGGCAATAAACTTAAATAGCCGTAATGAATGAAAATCCGGTCGATGGCATTGCTATTATCGCTGGCCCAGGCTTGATCCATGCGCGACATTATACCCAAATCTATCCGGCCGCTGCCGCTGGCACACGACTCAAACCAAACTTTCGGAAACTGCTTCTTCAGCTCGTCTACTAACCGGTATAAATTAGCCACATGCCGGATGCGCATTTCACGTTGTTGTTCCGCGGGAGCTTCGGGCCAACCCGGTTCAGATAAATATTTATTTTGGTCCCACTTTACAAAACTGATATTATTTTCTTTTAATAATTTGGAAAGTGACTTTAATAAATACTGATAAACATCTTCCCGGGCAAGATTTAATATTTTGCGATTTGCGTCGCCTTTGCGGTTCGGAAAGTTAATGGCCCAATTAGGATGGGCGCGGTATAAATCGCTATTTACCGTAATATTTTCCGGCTCCACCCAGATACCGAACTGCATGCCCATATCATTAATTTTCTTAATGAACGATGGCAATCCGCTCGGAAATTCCTTCTTGTCCGGCTCCCAATCGCCCAGACCCGAATTAACATCGGTTCGGTTTTTAAACCAACCATCATCCAACACAAACGTTTCTACACCAATTTCTTTCGCAATTTTAGCTAACTCCAATTGTTGCTGCTCATTTACATTATAGGTAGTAGCAAACCAACTGTTATATAATATCGGACGTAAATCGTTGCGGTGCGTTGCCGGCAGAATAGTTTTCCGGACGTAAGCCGATAAACTTTGCGCCGCACCTTCCGAACCGTTTTGGGTAAAACCTACCGAAAATTTAGGTGTCTCGAACGTAGTGCCGGGCTTTAAATTCCAGGCCGTATCCCAGAAATTTATACCGCCTAAAATCTGCAGATTACCATCATATGATCTATCAAAATTAAGTACCCAATTGCCACTGTAATGTAACGAGCCAAAATAAGCGGGTCCGGTGCTGGCATCTGCACTTTGCGGCCGAACCAGGAACCACGGCGGGTTAAAATTAGCTTTAAAAGCTTTGTTCTGAATAGTTTTTAAACCGGGAGTTAGCGACGTTTCCTGCAATTGCAGTTCGTGTTTTTGCTTGCCGGCCAGGTGCGTTAAAATATATTGGTCAACGGGTAAAACAATGCTGGCCGATTGTAAATTCTCAATTTTGATATTTCCTTTTTTACCGGTATTTTTTACTACCGTCCATTTTTCCAGGATATCAAACTCCGCTAACACCCGGGTAAAAGAAATAACCTCCAACGGATAAAAACGGTCTTTCTGGGTGATCTTAAGCGTAGGCCGGCCTTCAACCGTAATTATGTCGGCGTTAGTAAATACTAAATCGGCATCGCGCACCTGATCGCTGAAAATTACTTCCAACATGGGCGTTTTAAAAGGCAAACCACCGCGCACCGGTACTTCCTCTATGCCTTCATACCAGCGGGCATTTTTCTGTTCAAATTCAGCTTGTTCTACCGGGCCATAAAAAACCGGTTTTACAACGCCTTCTTTCGTAACAATAATCTGGTAAGCTGATGATTGGGTTTTCAGAATCCAACCTTGGGGATTGGTTGTTTTGATGATAATATCGCCCGAAACCTGGCAGATGCCGGATAACGGCAAGATGAGTAAAAAAACAATTAGTATTCTAAATAAGCTGTTAATTCTCATTTTTGATAGCCTTATCAGGCGTAAACTAAATTTGATTTATATTCCTTCAACTAGTTTATTCTTACCAAATAGTCCAGCCGCCATCTACAAACAGGTTTTGCCCAGTGACGTATGAAGAAGCATCGGCTAATAAAAATGCTACTACACCGGCTACTTCTTCGGATCGGCCCACCCGTCCCAAAGGTACCCGCTGCGCCAAACGGGCAATAAATTCGGGATTAGCTTCCTGCACCGCCGGGTTCGGGAATGGCCCCGGCGACACACAATTGCACCGTACATTATCGTGCCCCCAATGAACCGCTAAGTAACGCGACATTTGAATGATACCCGCTTTGGTTACCCCGTATTCAATCGGATTCTTCGTCATGGGTGCTTCGTAGGCTTTTGGATCGGGCGAAACAGAACCGTACATGCTGGAAAATAAGACCATACTCCCCCGGCCTGCTGTTGCCATGGCACTTCCCACTTCACGGGCTAATATAAAGGTAGCTGTTAAGCCCCCATGACCTACTTCGTCAAAATCCTGCTCCGTAAGATCTTCCAATTTTTTGGCGGTAGAAGCATACGTTAAATTAACCAAGCCGTGCGGTATACCCCGCTCTTTTATTTGGGCAGCTACAAATTGCTTGATGGTTTCGCCATCTTTTACATTTAAGGTAGCGGCAGTAACTTCGGGTCCAAAGCTGGCACTTGCTACAAAGTCCTGGGCTTTATTGTCTAAATCGGTACAAAGCACTCTTGCTCCGGCGGTTTGCAGCACATGAACAGTGGCCTGGCCTAAATAACCAGCGGCACCAAAAACCCAAATATCCTTATCGCGCAAGGTAAATATATCCTGAAATGCAGTTGCCATGTTTGTTTATTTTTGACTTTAATTAAAGTTAAGCGCTGAAAATATTAAGCATTTAAGCCCCCATCCATCAGGATATTTTCACCGTTAATATAAGCCCCGGCATCGGAAGCTAATAATACCATCAAGCCTTTAATATCATCTTTATTAGCCATGCGGCGGAGCGGCACTTTTTTGCAATAATTTTCCAGGAAACGCTCCGGTTGGTTATTAAACAAGCCGCCCGGACTCACGCAGTTTACCCGTACATTTTTACCGGCTAATATTTGCGCCATATATTTGGTTAAATTTAGCAAGCCGGCATTATGGAAAAAATAATCCGGGGGCGGATTACCCATATTAGTGCCATCATAATTCGATAAATCGGGACCAAACATGCCCATCATGGAGCCAATATTAATAATACTACCGCCGCCATTCTGTACCATTAAATTGGCCATCTCCCGTAAAATATCCATGGAACCGGTGGCATTTACCCGCATCGATTCGTGAAAATCTTCCATAGGAGCATCGTATCCTTTCATGGGACGGGAAACGGAATTATTCACAAAGCCATCGAGCTTGCCAAATTTGGCTACTATTTCTCTCTTTAAATTTAAGATAGACTCGTGGTCTCCTTGATCGACGCGGAGGGCGTGGACATCTAAACCCTTATTCCGGAAATCTTCCGCCACTTTTTCACTGGCTTCCAGGTTGCGCGAGGCAATTATAACGGTTGCATCGGCTTCACCCAAACCTTCTGCAATGCATTTTCCATAATTACCTGCGCCCCCGGTTACCAGTATATTTTTGCCTTTCAGGCTTAATAAATCTTTTACATGCATAAACTTAAATCTACTCTTCAGCAGTAATTATATTACCACGTTTAATTTATATAGATGGTTTTGCCATCTTGCGCCAGGCTATCCTGAGCGGCAATTAAGGTGCGAATAATGGCTTCGGTTTTACTAAACTCCAGCCGTGGTTTACCTTCCTGCACCGACTGGACAAACTCAATTATGTTATCGCGGAACATGGCGTACCAATTTTTAAATTCAATCAATCGCCATCCATCCTGCCCAAACAAGGAAACCTGGAAAGTAGGCGTAATATCCATGAATAAATGTACCACCACCTGCACGCCGTTTTCGAATGCAATGCAAACCGTATCTTGCTGGCTCCGGCCTACGTGTTTTACTGAAATGGGCGGCGCATCATCTAATAACATAAAAATTGCTTCGAGCATGTGTACTCCGTACTTAGGCCAATCTTTTTTACCCACGGCGGTTACTAACTCAAGCTTACCCAAAGCATTATATTCCAGCTTAGCGGCCCTGATTTCGTGGGCATAACGCATTGATGAACAGGACATGATAAATTCACCTCGCGCCTGTTCCTGCTTAAAATAAGCTAAATCTTCAGGAGTGATTGCCAGTGGTTTATCAATAAAAATAGGAATGCCGGCCTCAACAAACGGTTTAGCCATACTCACATGATTTTCCGGATCATCGCGGGATAATAAAACGGCATCTACCTGTCCAATCATATCCTCCAGCTTATCAACTACGTTCTGAATATTGGCCGCTTTAGCTACGCATTCTGATATTTTGCGGGACTGCGTCCAGACGTGGGTAACTTGGGCACCAGCTACGCCCAACGTTGCTTTATTGGCTTCTAAATAGGTAGAAATGCCCGGATAGCCATTTTCTGAAATGATAGTGGCATCAAAATATCCGTTAATAATGGCCGACCAAGAATAAGGATGACCATTGCCATAACTCATCCCGATTACCCCCAATTTTGTCATGCTTCTTCTTTGATATTTATTTTAACCAGCCCATTCTATCCCAATGGGGCAAATTTAAAAATTCCGGTTCGGGATAGGCCAGTTGCTTTGCTTGTTGTAATGTTTCACAGGTTAGAGTATCGCCACTGGCCGCGGCAATTGATTTATGCAAATATTCTAACCGGTCTATGCCTACCAAGATAGAAGCGACCTCCGGGAAAGACAAGGCAAATTTGGTAGCTAAAGTGGGCAAATCGGCAGCACCGTTACCGAGTAATTGCTGGTAATTTTGGATGTGCGTTTCTACGTTAGCTAAAGCGGGATGCAGGTTTTTCCCCCTACTGCTTAGTAAGCCTTTTAATAAAACGGAACGAATGATAATACCTACGCCGGCCGCATCTGCGGCGGCAAACATTCTTTCCTGGCGCTGGTCCATTAAATTAAAGGGCAGTTGAATGACATCCCACCCACCAGTTGCAATGGCTTTTTCGGTTTCTTCGGTAGTATAGGTTGAAACACCGGTTGCTTTAATCCGGCCAAATTTCTTTAAATCCTGAAAAACCCGGACAATTCCGGCATTATTCAATATTTCCAAATCGCCCTGGTGCAGCATAAATACATCCACGTAGCTGGTTTGTAACGCAGCTAAACTTTCCTGCAAAGACGTTTCAATAATTAATTTAAGCTCCGAATCGGGCGGCAAGGTACCGGCTGCTGTTTTAAAATGCCGGCACTTAGTTGCCAGAATAACTTTATCGCGCTGCCCCCGGAAAGCTTTGCCCATGAGGGCTTCGCTGTTGCCGTACTGCCGGGCGGTATCAAAAAAATTGATACCGTTTTCAACCGCCGTTTGCAGTAAGTGAATAGCTTCGGATTCAGTAAGCATATCGGCAGTACTTTCTACGCCAATGCCGTACGGCAAGCCTATTTCAACCCCGCCAAAGGCAATCTCTGAAACGTTTAAACCGGTTTTACCTAAAAGCCTTTTTCTCATGTAATCAGAAAGTTATTCTCTCCACCGGAAGCAAACTCTACTGCGAAGCGCCAATTTAAAGAATAACTCTATTTATTATATGCAACTCTATTCTGCCTGCTTAGCAGTATATTATTTCCTCGATTAAATAGGTAATGGGGACTACTATTAATTAGTTTAATACTATTTATATCCGCCTAAAACCGGGTTACTAATTTCGATGCCTTTTACATTATTAAATGTTTTCATGATATTATGGCAATAGCTACTAACACCAACTACATCGGCGCCGGCACTCACAAAACGGTAACCCATATCTACAAATTCCTGCAACCGATCTACCGGACCGGTGGTGGCAGCAATTTTCCCGTATTTATTAGCTACTTCAGCTACCCGTATTCTAGCTTCCACTAACTTTGGATGATTCCATTCGCCGGGAGCACCAATGCTCTGGCTAAAATCTCCGGGTCCGAAAAACAGCATATCAAAACCTTGTAGAGCAGCAATTTCTTCTATTTCTGCCAGGGCCTCTACATCTTCAATCTGGAAAGCAATAAAACGCTGCTCGTTGGCTTGTTTTAGATACTCGTTGAAATCTAAATTGGTATAAGCTCCATCAGCACTTCCGCCATCAATGGCCCGCCGGCCAACCGGGTAAAAACGGGTCATTTCTATTACCTGCTTCGCATCTTCCACTCCCATTATATGAGGCACCATAATACCGGTAGCATCCAGTTCTAGCGGTTTTACATAATCGCTGTAACTACCGCGTGGTACCCGCACCATTACATCTACATTATGCGCTTTAGTGGCCCAAACGTGCGCCGCAAATACAGACCAGTTATGCCCTAAGTGCTCCTGATCTACCCAAACACAATCGAAACCCGCAATGGCGGCAATTTCTGAAGCTTGGGCATCAGCCAGGTTTATTTTAAAACAGCTAGCTACCTCTCCTGCCCGTAATTTCGCCAACACCCGGCTTTCTCTCATTTTCATGCTTTATTCTTATTCTTTTATAGAATGGATTGCCCTTCAATAATTAGTATACTGCCCGGTTATGGCTTCTTTTAAAACAAAGTACCAGACCGTACTTATCAAACCGGTTGCTGCCTGACATAAATCAGATAACCAAAAGTAAGTTTCCCGGTTGTTCGTTGCTGTTACTTTTATTTACATTTATAATACTATTTTTCCTGAATTTGTTTGTGGTGTTTTGATTTTATAGAAATTATAGGATGATAGTATTAAGTTGCCGAAAATATTACTGTTTATCCCATATTTTATTGGGTTTCTTCCAAAACAAACGGGCAGCATACACGTGGTTATTTGCGCCGTATTGCTTACCACCATCCCACATACCTTCGGCAGTAGTTACCCAAGTTTCATTTTCGTTTATATTTACCACGCCAAAATTGCCCATGCGTGCTCCTTTATTAGGCACTAATATTTGCTCCGTGGCTTTTATAACCACCATTTTTTCAGAATCAACCTGGGAAATAAAAAGCGGTGCGCGGTGCCGGAAAACATGGTCGTTATTGGCGCCGCGACGGGTGTAAACCAGAAATAAACCATCAGAATGGGTTAACCAATGTTGCTGCGTGTTGTAAGAACCTAAGTCTTTACCATTATCGAAACGCCAAGTTCTGGGCTTTTCGAAATGTAACCCATCTTTACTTACTGCTACATAACCAGAATCATTGTTCCGTAAAGTAAGGTAATATTTATCTTTAAACTTCGCCAAAGAAGGCTCTACAAAACCCCGGCCAGTGGGCAAATTAAATTCGGTACCGTGTTCTTTATAAACCAAATCTTTACCATCGAAACTACATTTTACTACGGTTGCCCCAAATAAATTGGTATTCCCAACTTTATAGTAAACCGGCAGCAAAATATCGCCATCTGGTAAATCGATGCGCTGGGCGGGACCGGCCCCGACATTATAAAACAATGGTATACCCGGCATCTTCATTGCTTTCCGCATCGCCCAAGTTTTTGCAACCTGGTCGTACACTGACCAGACCGTTTGCCGCGAAGTTTCCCGCACTAAATTATTATTACGGTAGCGAGCGGAGTGCCCAATTCCTAACAACAGTTTGGTTTTTGCATGATATTTTGGATTAAAATCCGTGACTCCTACCTCTATTCCTTCCGGCTCCGGAACCCGGCCAAGCGGGCCACTTCTATCAATGATAGGTGTCCAGGTTTTACCTAAATCTTCGGTTCTTATTTCAACCATGGGCATGAATAAATCGGTAGTACCGGCTTTATACACCCACTTTTGCATGGTTAAAACTATCAGAGGAGTTTTACCCGGAATGGCACCGGCCCGCGGATGAAACCAGCAACCGGAGCTATCATATCCGGAAGATAATACATCTAACTGAAGCCGATAATCGACAGGAATGATTTTATGGTTTGCCGCTGATTCACTTAAATTATTATTTTGTATACAGCCACTCAGCAAGCCGGAGCAAATAAAAAACAGATAAATTTTGAAATTATTTATTCTAAAATTTAACATCAATCTCTTTTTAATATTTAGCATTCTTTACTTGTAAATTATTGCTTGTTCCAGATTGTATTCTTTTTCTGCCAAATAATGCGAGCCGCATACACATGGTTATCAGCACCGTATTCCTGACCACCCTGGGCCATACCTTCGGCAGTAGTTACCCAAGTTTCGTTTTCGTTTACATTTACTACCCCGAAGTTGCCCATGCGCGCTCCTTTATTAGGTGCTAATATTTTCTCTGTCGACCGTATAACTACCAGGCGTTCCGGATCTACCTGGGCCATAAACAAAGGAGCACGGTGCCGGAAAACGTGGTCGTTATTGGCGCCGCGACGGGTGTAAACCAAAAACAAGCCATCAGAATGCGTTACCCAGTGTTGCTGGGTATTGTATGATCCTAGATCTTTGCCGTCGTCAAACCGCCAGGTTTTCGGCTTCTCAAAATGCAAACCATCATTGCTTACGGCTACATAACCCGAATCGTTATTGCGCAAGGTGAGGTAATATTTATTTTTGAATTTGGTTAAGGAGGGTTCGGCAAAACCCCGGCCAGTTGCTAAAGAAAGTTCGGCACCTTGTTCTACATACCTTAACTCCCGGCCATTAAATCGACAGCGGATTACAGAGACAGTGAAACTACCGGCATTTTTTGCTTTGTAATAAATAGGCCATAAAATATCGCCATTGGGCAAATCTACCCGCTGATCGGCACCAGCTCCTATACTAAAAAATTTATCCGTATCTGGTAAAGATAGTATTTTCCAATCGGTCCAGGTACGCGTTGCGGCATCGTAAACCGACCAGGCCGGCGCATTTGAAATTCCGGGTACAATTACATTATCGCGGTAGCGGATGGAATGAGCAGTAGCTAGTATCTTTCCGGTTTTCGGATGCCATTTAGGTGATAAATCAATAACCCCTAATTCTATATGGCCGGGTTCTGAGCGGCGACCTAATGTTTTCGCATGCTCAATTGGTTTGGTCCAGGTTTTACCTAGGTTGTTAGTCCGAATCTCATTAACCGGTAAAAACACATCCGAACCACCCATCAGCCATTTCTGCATGGTTAAAACTACGATTGATGTTTTTCCGGGGATAACAGCGGCCCGTGGCAGAAACCACGCTGTTTTATTATCGAAGCCTTTACTCAGAACATCCAACTGAATTTTAAAATCAACAGGCTTAACGTGTCGGCTTTGGGAATAATTAGATTTAGATGGAGTAATCGCAAACTGGATAATAATTATCAGTAGTAATCCCGTAATGAAATATTTGGAAACAATAAAGGGTGGAATCTGCATAGTAAACCATAGGTTCTTAATTCTGCTAATAAGGAAATATTTAACCGCTAAATAATTAATATTTATTCCAAGCTTTATTTCGTTTTTTCCAGATGATGCGAGCCGCATACACATGGTTATCAGCACCGTATTCCTGACCACCTTGTGCCATACCTTCGGCAGTAGTTACCCAAGTTTCATTTTCGTTTACATTTACCACCCCGAAGTTGCCCATGCGCGCTCCTTTATTAGGCGCTAATATTTTCTCTGTCGACCGTATAACTACCAGGCGTTCCGGATCTACCTGGGCCATGAACAAAGGAGCACGGTGCCGGAAAACGTGGTCGTTATTGGCGCCGCGACGGGTGTAAACCAAAAACAAGCCATCAGAATGCGTTACCCAGTGTTGCTGGGTATTGTATGATCCTAGATCTTTGCCGTCGTCAAACCGCCAGGTTTTCGGCTTCTCAAAATGCAAACCATCATTGCTTACGGCTACATAACCCGAATCGTTATTGCGCAAGGTGAGGTAATATTTATTTTTGAATTTGGTTAAGGAGGGTTCGGCAAAACCTCGGCCATTTGGCACTGTTAATTCATTGCCATGTTCCACATACGTCAGGTTTTTGCCATCGAACTTACAACGCACTACCATAGCCGCTAGCTTCATCGTGGCTTGTGGGTCAGCATTTAGTTTGTAATAAACCGGTAATAAAATATCCCCATTCGGTAAATCAACACGTTGGGTAGAACCGGCTCCGGCATTATAGAACTGGGGAAGTTTTGGCATTGTTAAAGAAGCCCAGGCTGACCAAGTATGTGTCGCCGCATCATAAACCGACCAAGCCGTAGTGCGGGGCGGGTTGGGCAAATGTTCAGTACCTATATAGCGAACCGTATGGCCTGTACCTAATAATGTGCCTGATTTCTTGTGGTATTTTGGGGTATAATCACTAACACCCACCTGTACATTGCCAGGTTCCGGTCGGCGGCCTAAGGTTGCCGTATGTTCTAAAGGTTTAGTCCAGGTTTTCCCTAAATCTTGTGTCCTAATTTCATTAAGGGGCATAAACACATCATTTGTATTTAAAAGCCATTTTTGCATAGTTAAAACTACCGTAGGCACTTTCCCCGGAATAGCACCGGCTCTTGAATGAAACCAATAACCGGTGCTGTCAAATCCTTTACTTAATACATCTAGTTGAATAGTATAATCCAGCGGCTTTACTTCTTTCTGTTGTGCTTGTACATCTCGTGCCATCAGCAGCAAATAAGGAAAAGTAATTAATAGATATATAAGTATACGTTCAATCATTTTATTAGAAATGGATAATAAGTAGATTATAGGCATCTATAATTTAGAGGCTGTTTTGATTTCATATATTTAGTTTTTTGAGCATGATATGGATCATGGTAATTTGAATCATAGCTTCAGAAGATTTGGTATCATACTCATAATCTTTAGAATGTCTTCGGTAAAGGTTC
>Ga0210040_10001003_pt1 | contig 44578 bp, 49 predicted proteins | sample CryGeyCG12114_NA_FD_185462 | JGI IMG/M metagenome (GOLD analysis project Ga0210040, IMG submission 185462) | Groundwater microbial communities from aquifer - Crystal Geyser CG19_WC_8/21/14_NA (SPAdes) (version 2) | ecosystem: Environmental > Aquatic > Deep subsurface > Groundwater | place: USA...
GCCGCCTGGGCCTCCCTCGACGTGCCCTTCCTCGTGCTCAGCCGCCGCCCCGACGGCTCCCTGGAGGGCCTGGACGCCGTCCGCGAGCGCCTGGTCGGCCACGAGAGCGTGCTGGTGGGCCCGTCCGGGGTGGGCAAGTCCACGCTCGTCAACGCGCTGGTCCCCACGGCCCTGCGCGCGACCGGCGGGGTGAACGCGAGCACCGGCCGCGGGCGCCACACGTCCTCCTCGGCGATCGCGCTGCGGCTGCCGGCGGGCGAGCACAGCGGGGAGGGCAGCGGCGCCGGCTGGGTCGTGGACACCCCGGGCGTGCGCAGCTTCGGCCTCGCGCACGTGGACCCCAACCGCCTGGTCGGCGCCTTCGGCGACCTGGAGCCGGGCACCGAGGGGTGCCCGCGCGGGTGCAGCCACGACGAGGCCGACTGCGCGCTGGACGCCTGGGTCGCCTCGGGGGCGGCCGGCCCTGCAGGAGCCGCTCGGCTGGAGTCGCTGCGCCGCCTGCTGCGCAGCCGGGCCGGCGAGGGCGACGAGGCCGACCGCTCCTGACCGGCGGCCCCCACGACTTCCCCCACGACGCCCCCACGACGCCCCCACGACGCCCCCACGACGCATGGCGGCCGGGCTCCGAGGAGCCCGGCCGCTGCGGTGGGTCGGTGGTGCCTCAGGCGCTCGCCGTCACGGCGCGCACCACGTCTCCTTCGGGAGGCCGTCCAGGCACTGGAACAGGGTGGGGTTGATCTCAGAGGGGCCGCGGCGGAGCATCGACGCCTTCTCGTAGTCGAAGGCGAGGCCGAGCAGGCTCGCCTCGCTGTACGCCGTGCCGGCGAAGGAGATGCCGCCGGGGCGGTGGTTGGCCGCGAAGTAGCCGGCCGGCACGATCACGCTCGGGTAGCCGGCGCGCGCCGCCACCCCGGTCGTGGACTGCGGGGAGACGATCGCGTCGAGGTCGTTGGCCTGCAGGACGCTGTCGATCGCGGCGCGCGACTCGGTCAGGCCCTGCGCCCTGGCCGCCTCGTAGGAGGCCAGCGTCGCCGGGTCGCTCAGGTCGACCGCCTCGGACTCCACCAGCAGGGTCTGACCGAACTTCATCCGGTCCGGCTGGGTCTTGTTGAACTCCACGATGTCGGTGAGGGAGTCCATCGGCGCGCTCTCGGGGAGGCGGGCGAGGTAGGCGTCGAGGTCGCGCTCGAACTCCAGGGTGAGGATGGACGGCGCCTGCGTGTTCGTCACCGTCACCGGCACCAGCGTGGCGCCCTCGGCGCGCAGCGTGTCCAGCGCGGCGGTGAACAGCTCGTTGGGCTGGTTCGGCTGGATGTAGCCCAGCCGCGCGCCCTGCAGGGCGGTGGTGGACAGCGACGTGGTGTAGTCGGTGTCGTCGTAGGGGCCGCTGCCGGCGGTGGCCGGGTCCTCGGCGTCGACGCCGGTCATCCCCGACAGCATGGCCGCGGCGTCGTAGACGCTCTTGGTCATCGGCCCGGCGGTGTCCTGGGTGGCGGAGATCGGGATGATGCCGGTGCGGCTGACCAGGCCCACGGTGGGCTTGACGGCCACGAGGGAGTTGGCGTTGGCGGGGCTGAGGATGGAGCCGGAGGTCTCGGTGCCCACGGCTGCGGCGGCCATGCCGACCGCGGCGGCCACGCCCGAGCCCGAGCTGGAGCCGCTGGGGGTCTGGCTCGCGTCGTAGGGGTTGAGCACCTGGCCGCCGAGGGAGCTGTAGCCCGAGGGCATCCCCGAGGTGGTGAAGTTGGCGAACTCGCTGAGGTTGGTCTTGCCGAGGATGACGGCGCCGGCCTCGCGCAGCTCCTTGACCACCGGGGCGTCGTCGGCGGGGTAGGAGTCCTTCAGGGCGAACGAGCCGGCCGTCGTCGGCATCCCCTTGACGTCGATGTTGTCCTTGAGCAGGACGGGGATGCCGTGCAGCGGGCCGCGGACCTTGCCGGCCCTGCGCTCGGCGTCCATCGCCTTCGCCTCCTTCTCGGCGGCGGGGTTCAGGGCGCGGACGGCGTTCAGGCCGGGGCCGTTGGAGTTGAGCTGCTTGATCCGGGCGGTGTACAGCTTCACGAGGTCGACCGAGGTGCCCTTGCGGGCCTTGAGCAGCGCCTGGATCTGGTCGATCGACGTCGTCTCGAAGGCGAGGCCGATGTTCGCCGGCAGGGGCGCGGCGGACGCCGACGACCCGAGCGACGGCGACCCCGCGCCGACGATCCCGAGCGAGAGGGCCGCGGCGAGCGCGACGCCGGTGGCGGTGCGGCGCGTGCGGGTGGGGTTGCGGACGAGCACGGGTCCTCCAGGAGCAGCGGTGGCTGGTGGACGAAGGGAACGGGCTGGGTGTTTCCTGGGCGTTCCGAGCGTGGAACGGGCGCGCGTCGGCGCGGTGCGCGCCACGCCGCTGAGGGGCTCCCCCACCGTCGCCCGTGAGCGCTAGGGTCCGCTGCGTGTCCTTGATCACCACGCAGGGGCTGACCAAGCGGTTCGGCGCCCTGACCGCCGTCAGCGACCTCACCGTCGACGTCCCCCCCGGCGTCGTCGGGCTGGTCGGCGCCAACGGGGCCGGCAAGTCCACGCTGCTCAAGATGCTGCTGGGCCTGCTGCCGCCGACGTCCGGCCACGCCCGCGTGCTGGGCCTGGACGTCGTCACCGAGGGTCCGGTGGTGCGCCAGCTGGTCGGGTACATGCCCGAGCACGACTGCCTGCCGCCGGACTCCTCGGCCACGGAGTTCGTCGTGCAGATGGCCCAGCTGGCGGGGCTTCCGCGCACCGCCGCGCGCGAGCGGGCCGCCGACGTCCTGCGCCACGTGGGCCTGTACGAGGAGCGGTACCGGTCGATGGGGGCCTACTCCACGGGCATGAAGCAGCGGGTGAAGCTGGCCCAGGCGCTGGCGCACGACCCCCAGCTGGTGCTGCTCGACGAGCCGACCAACGGCCTGGACCCGGCCGGGCGCGACGAGATGCTCGCCCTGATCCGCCGCATCGGCACCGACTTCGGGATCTCGGTGGTGGTGACCTCCCACCTGCTCGGGGAGCTGGAGCGGGTCTGCGACGCGGTGGTGGTCATCGACGGCGGGCGCCTGCTGCGCTCGACCTCGACGGCGGAGATCACCGCCGCCAGCTCGCTGCTGGCCGTCGAGGTCGACGCCCGCGCGGAGGAGCTCGCCGCGCTCCTGGTGGGCGCCGGGCTCGCCGTCCACCCCACCGGGCGGGTGCTGGAGGTGGAGCTGGTCGACGACAGCACCTACGACGCCGTGCGCGACGGCGCGGCCCGCCTCGGCGTCGGCCTGGTGCGCCTGGAGCGGCGCCGCCACCGCATGGCGGAGATGTTCACCACCGAGCGCGAGAGCGGGGCCAGCGGTGTCCACAGCATCTGAGCCCACGCCGCAGGACGCGAGCGGTGACCGGGGGGTCATCCACGACATCGGGTACCGCCACTACGACGGCCCCCGCCTGGGCCGCGCGTCGATCCGGCGGGCGATGTTCGTGGAGGGCCTGCGCGGGTCCTACGGCCTGGGCCGCTCGGCGCGCTCGAAGGTCGTGCCCGCGCTGCTGCTGGCCGCGGCCTGCCTGCCGGCGCTGATCCTCGTGATCGTCGCCTCGGTCAGCGGTGCGGACGAGCTGCCCCTGGGGTACACCGCCTACCCGCGCGCCCTGGAGCTGCTGGTCGCCCTGTTCGTGGCCGCCCAGGCGCCGGTGCTGGTCTCGCGCGACCTGCGCTTCCGGGTCGTCTCCCTGTACTTCTCCCGACCGATGGAGCGCGTGGACTACGTCCTGGCGCGCTGGGCGTCGCTGGCCGGCGCGGTCCTCGTCCTGCTCGCCGCGCCGCTGACGCTGCTGCTCGTGGGGGCGCTGCTCGCCGAGATGCCGCTGGGCGAGCAGGTCGGCGACTACCTGCGCGCCCTGGCCCAGGCGGCGCTGCTCGCGGTCCTGCTCTCCGGGGTCGCGCTCGTCATCGCTGCGGTGACCCCGCGCCGCGGGCTCGGCGTGGCCGCGATCGTCACCGTGCTGCTCGTGCTGTCCGGCGTCCAGGCCACGGTCGCGGGGATCGCCCGCAACGAGGGCGAGACGGCCCTGGCCGGGTACAGCAGCCTGCTGTCGCCGTCCGCGCTCGTGGCGGCGGTCAGCGACCAGGTGCTCGGCGGGGGGCCCGGGGGCGGCCCGCCGGGCGCCGCCGGCACGGCAGCCGCGGTCGCCGCCTACCTGCTCGCCGTCGCGGCCTGCGGCGCCGCGCTCGTCCTGCGCTACCGGAAGGTGTCGGTCTCGTGAGCACCCTCGCCCTGGACCAGGTCTCGCGCTGGTTCGGCGACGTCGTCGCGGTCAACGACGTCACCATGACCATCGGCCCGGGCGTCACCGGTCTCCTCGGCCCCAACGGCGCCGGCAAGTCCACGCTCATCCACATGATGGGCGGCTTCCTGGAGCCCTCGGCGGGCACCGTGCTGCTGGACGGCGAGCCGGTGTGGCGCCACGAGGAGGCCTACCGGCGCATCGGCCTGGTGCCCGAGCGCGAGGGCATGTACGACGGGGCCTCCGGGTGGGAGTTCGTGCTGGCCAACGCCCGCCTGCACCGCCTGCCCGACCCCGAGGCGGCCGCGCGCAGGGCCCTGGACGTCGTGCAGATGACCGATGCGCAGGACCGCGACGTCGCCACGTACTCCAAGGGCATGAAGCAGCGGGTCAAGATGGCGACGGCCCTCGTGCACGACCCACCGGTGCTGCTGCTGGACGAGCCGTTCAACGGCATGGACCCCCGCCAGCGCCTGCAGCTGATGGACCTGCTGCGCAGCATGGGCGAGCAGGGGCGCACCGTCCTGTTCAGCTCCCACATCCTCGAGGAGGTCGAGCAGATCGCCACCACCATCCAGGTCGTCGTCGCCGGCCGGCACGCGGCGTCCGGCGACTTCCGCGAGATCCGGCGGCTGATGACCGAGCGGCCGCACCAGTACACGATCCGCTCCGACGACGACCGGGCCCTGGCCTCGGCGCTGATCGCCGAGCCGAGCGCCTCGGGCGTGGAGCTGGTCGGTGCCGGCCGCGAGGAGGTCGCCCGCGGCGAGGGCGGCTCGCTGCACGTGCAGGTCACCGACTTCCCGGTGTTCGTGCGGGCGCTGCCCGCCCTGGCCGCGCGCCGCGGCATCCGGCTGTTCCAGGTCACGCCCGCCGACGAGTCGCTGGAGAGCGTCTTCGCCTACCTGGTGGCCCGGTGAACGCGACCGTCGCGCGCCTGACCGCGCGCAGCCTGCTCGGACGCCGTCGCGCCCTGCTCCTGCTCGCCCTCCCCGTGGTGCTCCTGCTGCTGTGCGCGCTCGCGCGCGGGCTCGCCGGACCGGACGAGGAGCGGGCCGCCCAGGTGCTCGGCGGCTTCGCCCTGGCCACCGTCGTGCCGCTGCTGGCGCTCATCGCCGGCACGGGCTCGATCGGCCCGGAGATCGACGACGGCTCGATCGTGTACCTGCTGTCCAAGCCGCTGAGCCGGATGACCATCGTCGTCACCAAGGTCGCGGTGGCGGCCGCCGTGGTGCTCGCCCTGGGTGCGGTGCCGACGTTCCTGGCCGGCCTCGTGCTGACCGGGACCGCGGACCGGATCGCCCTGTCCTTCGGGGTGGCCGCCGCGGCCTCGGGGGTGGCCTACTGCGCGCTGTTCGTCATGCTCGCGGTGATCAGCCGGAACGCCGTGGTGATCGGCCTGGTCTACGTCCTGCTGTGGGAGTCGCTGATCGGGCAGTTCGTGCCGGGCGCTCAGGCCCTCAGCATCCAGCAGTGGGCGCTGGCCATCGCCCAGCGCCTGCTCGGCGACCGGGCCGAGCCGCTCGGGGTGTCCGCGGCCGTCGACCTGGTCGGGATCCCCCTGCTGCTGGTCGTGCTGGTGGGCTGCACCTGGTGGGCCGGGCGCCGCCTGCGCAGCCTGCGGCTGGTCAGCGAGTCCTGACGGCCGGAGCCGGCGGCTGGCCGGGGGGCTGAGCCGGCGGCAGCCCGAGCGAGCGCCGCTCCAGGGCGGCCAGCCGGGCCACCGCGGCCGGGTCGCCGCGCCGCCAGTCGCCCAGCGGGTCGGGGCTGACCCGCGCCAGGCGCGCCAGCGGCTGGGAGGCCAGGGCGCGCAGGGCCAGCAGGTCCTCCCCCGTGCCCCCATAGCCCGCGGACAGGAACCGCTGCGCCGCGCCGGCCCGCCGGGCGAAGCGCAGCCGCGGCGGGAGCCACAGCGCCAGCACGAGGGCGATCGGCAGCAGCGCCACCACCACGCCGAGCACGTCGGCCAGGGCCTCGGCCGCGCTGGCCAGCGACGTGCCGGCCTGCGCGAGCTGGTCGGCCGAGGCGCCTGCGCCGTCCAGCGGCCCGCTGAGCTCGTCGCCGACGAGCGGCAGGTCGGACGCCGTCCGCCCGGCGCCGCGCAGGGAGTCGGCCAGCCCGCCCGCGCCGTCCTCCAGCCGCCGCCCCGGGGCGGCGAGGCGGGCGACGGCCTCGTGCACCGCGCGCCCGGCCAGCACGCAGGCGAGGGCGAAGGCGGCGACGAAGGCGTCGACGCCGATCTGGCGGGCCCGGCGGGCGGGGTCGGCCGCGTACCAGCGCAGGCTCACAGGACCACGGTCCCGCCGGTGCGCCAGTAGACGCCGTGGTCGCGGTCGAGGAAGCCCTCGTCGACGAGGTAGCGGCGGAGCATGGCGACGTCGTCGTGGAAGGCCCGGACCATGGCGTTGACCTCGGTCTCGGGGTAGCGGACGCCGGGCTCGAAGACCCGCGCCACGTGGTCGAGCACCACCAGGCGCTTGGAGTGCTTGGCGGGCATGCTGCTCAGCCGGCCGTCCTCGTCGAGGAACGCGCGCAGCACCCGCTCGCGCCCGGCCAGGGCCCGCTGCAGCAGCACCGGGTCGGTGCCGCCGGACCCGCTGAGCTCCACGGGGCCACTGTAGGCAGCAGGCGCGGCACCCGGCCGCTACGGTGCTTCGGTGCCCGGCTACGACGACGACCTGAGGCTCGCCCACGTGGTCGCCGACACGGTCGACTCCCTGACCACCTCCCGCTTCCGCGCCCAGGACCTCCAGGTCGAGACCAAGCCCGACCTGACCCCGGTGACCGACGCCGACCGCAGCGCCGAGCAGCTGGTGCGCAGCCAGCTCGGCCGCGCGCGCCCGCGCGACGCCGTCCTGGGCGAGGAGATGGGCGGCACCCTCGGTTCCGCCAGGCGGCAGTGGGTGGTCGACCCGATCGACGGCACGAAGAACTTCGTGCGCGGCGTGCCGGTGTGGGCGACGCTGCTCGCGCTGCTGGACGACGGCGTCCCGGTGCTCGGCGTCGTCTCGGCGCCGGCGCTGGGCAAGCGGTGGTGGGCGGCGACCGGCACGGGCGCCTGGAGCGGCCCGCGGCTGTCCTCGGCGTCCCGGCTGCGGGTCTCCGGCGTCAGCGACCTGGCCGACGCCTCCCTGTCGCACTCGGAGATCTGGGAGTGGCAGGACCACGACCGCCTCGACGCCTTCCTCGACCTCACCCGCCAGGTCTGGCGCACCCGCGCCTACGGCGACTTCTGGTCCTACGCCCTCGTCGCCGAGGGGGCAGTGGACGTCGCGTGCGAGCCCGAGCTGGCCCTGCACGACATGGCGGCACTCGCCGTCCTCGTCACCGAGGCGGGCGGGCGGTTCTCGTCCGTGGACGGCGCCGACGGTCCCTTCGGCGGCAGCGCCGTCGCCTCCAACGGCGTCCTGCACGAGCAGGTGCTCGAGCGGTTGGCCGTCAGCGCCGCCACGGGGCCGGACGCCCCTGCAGCCACCACTCCAGCGCTCGGGTGACCCGCGGGAGCACGAGGTAGGTCATCAGCGGGGTCATCACCAGCGTGGTGACCAGGGTGCGCAGCCACAGCGGGATCCCCCCGGCCACGGGCGACAGCGCGTACCCGACGAGCAGGCTGAGCGGGAAGAACGCGCACCAGATCACCACGGCCTGCTTCCAGCGCGGCGGTGCCGACGGCGCCGGGCCCGGCTCCTCGACGCTGCGCTCGGCGGGCGGGTCGAACCAGCCCTCGATGCCGGTGCGCCGCTCGACCCGGGTGTGCTCGACGATGCCCTGCGCCGACGTCAGCCACCAGGAGCGCTCCGGGGAGCCCTCCCAGCGCGCGAGCGCCGCGGCGTCCGCGAACCGGTAGAGCATGTGCCAGTCGGCGGAGCCGGTGCCCGGGCGCACCCAGCCGGCGCCGAGGAAGCCGGGGAAGCGCTCGGCGAGGCTGGCGCCGGAGCGCACCCACGCCGACATCTCCCCCTCGCGGGAGGGGTCGGAGCGGCGGGTGACGGCCACGGTGACCGGGCCCGGAGCAGGAGGTGCAGCGGTGTCCACGCGCCCATGATCGCCCGCGGCCCGCCCGTGCGGCGCCGACGCTGCTCCTCTCGTGCCGCTCGACCAGCCGCTCGGGGGCCCCTTCGACCGGCACCGCAGGAGCATCGCGGCACCGCAGGAGCACGCCGCGAGAGGGGCTGAGCGAGGATGGCGCCTCCGACGTCCGGAGGAGGGCCCGTGGCGCTGCAGGTGTCCCGGCGCGCGCTGCTGGCCCTGGCGGCAGCAGCGCCCCTCGCTGCGTGCACCGCCGGTGGCGACCGGGGGGCAGCACCGGCGACGCCGTCCGCGACGCCCTCCCCGACGCCCTCCCCGACGCCCTCCCCGACGCCCTCCCCGGTGCCGGTCGACCGGACGGCGCAGCTGTCCGCCCTGGAGGCCGAGCGCGGCGCGCGCCTGGGCGTGTGGGCCCTGGACACCGGCTCGGGGCGCACCGTGGCGCACCGCGCCGACGAGCGGTTCGCGCACTGCTCCACCGTCAAGGTGCTGGTCGCCGGGGCCGTCCTGCAGCGCCGCGGCCTCGCCGGCCTCGACGAGGTCGTGGCGTTCGGCGACGCCGACCTCGTGCCCCACTCCCCCGTCGCGCAGGAGCGCACGGCCACCGGCATGAGCCTGCGCGAGCTCTGCGACGCGGCGCTGCGCGTCAGCGACAACACGGCCGCCAACCTGCTCGTGCGCGACCTCGGCGGCCCCCAGGCGCTGACCGCGGCCCTGCGCGCGCTCGGCGACGCCGTCACGTCCGTGGACCGGCTGGAGCCCGAGCTCAACGAGGCCGCGCCCGGCGACCCGCGCGACACCAGCACCCCCCGGGCGCTCGGCACCGACCTGCAGCGCCTGGTGCTCGGCGACGTCCTCGGCGCCGGCGAGCGCGAGCTGCTGACGCGGTGGCTGGTGGAGAGCACGACCGGGGCGGCGCTGGTCCGCGCGGGCGTGCCGGCGGGGTGGCAGGTCGGCGACCGCTCCGGCAGCGGCTCCTCCGGCACCCGCAACGACGTCGCGCTCGTGCGGCCGCCGGGCGCGAGCCCGCTCGTGGTGGCCGTGATGAGCACCCACGACGACGACCCGGACGCCGAGCCGGACGACGCGCTGGTCGCCGGCGCCGCCGCCGTCGTGGTCCAGGCGCTGACCGGGACGCCGGCGGCGTGAGCCCCGCACCGTCGGTGCGCTGGGCCAGGATGCGCGCATGGACGACGGCAGCGGCACGAGCAACGGCACCCGGCGCGGCATCACCGAGCCCGCGGCGCAGGGCGACGAGCGCACCGCGCTCCTCGGCTTCCTCCGGCGCCAGCGCGAGCTCGTGGCCTGGAAGGTCGGTGGCGCCTCCGACGCGGTGCTGCGCTCGGTGGCCACGCCGAGCGGGCTCACCGCGCACGGCCTCGTGCGCCACCTGACCAACGTGGAGCGCTCCTGGCTGCGGCAGGTCTTCGCCGACGAGAGCGACCTCGTCTTCGACTGGACCGACGAGGACCCCGACGGCGAGCTGCACGTGCCCGAGGGGGTGCCGATGGCCGAGCTGCTCGCCGCCTACGCCGTCGAGGCCGAGCGCTGCGACGAGGTGATCACCTCCGCGGAGTCCCTCGACGCCCTCTCGGCGCGCGGCGAGCGCTCCCTGCGCTGGATCCTGCTCCACCTGGTGGAGGAGACCGCCCGCCACCTCGGCCACCTCGACCTGCTGCGCGAGCAGGCCGACGGCGCGGTCGGCGAGGAGCCGGAGCCGTGAGCACCGGCTCCCCGCCCGAGGTGCCGCTGACCGGCGGGAACAGCACCACCGTCGTCCGGCGCGGCGACGCCGTGCACCGCACCGCGGGCCCGTGGACGCCGACCGTCCACCGGCTGCTGGAGCACGTGCGCGCCACCGGGCTGGTGGGGGTGCCGCGCCCTCTGGGCCTGGACGAGCAGGGCCGCGAGGTGCTGAGCCACCTGCCGGGCACGGTCCCGCAGGACCCGCTGCCCGCGTGGGTGTGGAGCGACGACGTCCTGACCGCCGCCGGGCAGCTGCTCGGCGCCCTGCACCGGGCCACCGCCGGCCTCGCCCTCTCCGGCGCCGTGTGGCAGGTGCCCGTCCACGAGCCGGTCGAGGTGGTCTGCCACAACGACGTCGCGCCCTACAACCTCGTCTTCGACGACGACCACCGCCTGACCGGCCTCATCGACTGGGACACCGCCTCGCCCGGGCCCCGGGTCTGGGACCTGTCGTACCTGGCGTACCGGCTCGTGCCGCTGGCCCACCCGGACAACCCCGACGCCCTGGCCGGTGACACCGCTGAGCGGCGCCGTCGCCTGGAGCTGCTCTGCGCCTCGTACGGCGCGGCCTCCGGGGAGGTGGTGAGCGCCGCGGCCGTCCTCGCGGCGGTGCCCGGACGCCTGCGCGAGCTCGCCGACCACGCTGACGCACGCGCGCTGGCCGGCGCCGAGCACCTCGCCGCGCACGCCGCGCTCTACCGGCGGGACGCCGACTGGGTCGCCGAGCAGGCCGCGGGCCTCAGCGGCGGAAACCCTGCTGACACCGGCCTGCGTGCGGTGCGAGCATCACCGCCGTGACCGGGCCGTCGTTCGAGGAGCTCCTCGCCGAGGGCGCCTCGGTGCCCGTGGACGGCTGGGACTTCTCCTGGTTCACCGGCCGGGCCAGCGAGGAGCGCCCGGCCTGGGGCTACTCCGGGCTGCTGTCCGACCGCATGGGCCGGGCGAAATCCGCGCTCGACCTGCAGACCGGGGGCGGCGAGGTTCTCGCCGGCATCGCCCGCCCACCGGCGCGCCTGGTCGCGACCGAGTCCTGGCCGCCGAACGCGGTGCTCGCCCGCCGAGCGCTGGCCCCCCTGGGCGCCACCGTCCACGAGGTGGCCGACGACGCACCGCTGCCCTTCCCCGAGGAGTCCTTCGACCTCGTCACCAGCCGGCACCCGACCGTGGTCGTGTGGCCGGAGGTCGCGCGGGTGCTGGCGCCGGGCGGCCGGTACCTCTCGCAGGAGGTCGGCCCCTGGACCGCCCCCGAGCTCACCCGGGCGGTGCTCGGCGACGACGTGGCCCTGCGCCCCCGCGCCCCCCGGGCCGCGGCCTCCGCCGCGGAGCGGGCCGGGCTGGAGGTCACCGACCTGCGCACCCAGGCCCTGCGCCTGGAGTTCTGCGACGTCGCCGCGGTGGTCCACTACCTGCGCAAGGTGGTCTGGATCGTTCCCGGCTTCTCCGTCGAGCGGTACGAGCCGCAGCTGCGCGCGATCCACGAGCGGATCCGGGCCGAAGGGGCCTTCGTCGCGCACACCGGCCGGTTCCTGCTCGAGGCGACCCGCACCGGCTGAGCCGCACCCGTCCCTCGGGTGGACACCGGGACGGGCCTCCGGTGTCCTGGGGGCGTGCCGACTCCCCCGCTGCCCCCCGACGTCGCCGCGCTCCTGGCCCGGCCCAACCCCGCCGTCATGGCCACCCTCGCCGCGGACGGCCGCCCGGTCACCGTCGCCACCTGGTACCTCGTGGAGGACGACGGCACGATCCTGCTCGGCCTGGACGCCGGCCGGGCGCGCCTGAAGCACCTGCAGGCCGACCCCCGGGTCTCCCTGACGGCGATGGCCACCGACGACTGGTACACCCACGTCAGCGTGCAGGGCCGGGTCACCTCCATCGTCGACGACGAGGGCCTGCGCGACATCGACCGGCTCTCCCGCCACTACCTCGGCACCGACTACGCGAACCGGACCAGCCCTCGCGTCAGCGCCCACCTGACGATCGAGCGCTGGCACGGGTGGGGCGCCGCGGCCCAGGGGTGAGCGGGCCAGGCGTGAGCGCGGCCGGCCCCGCCGACCCGGTGGTGCGCCCGCGCACGGCCGCGGACCTGCCCGCGTGCGTCAGCGCGCTCGCCGCGGTGCACGCCTGCGACGGCTACCCGACCCGGTGGCCGGCGGACCCGGCGGGCTGGCTCGCGCCGCCGGGCACCGCCGCGGCCTGGGTCGCCCAGGCACCCGGGCGCGAGGGCGCGGTGGCGGGTCACGTGGCCCTGGTGCGGACCCCCGACGGGGCGCTCGCGGCGCTCGCCGGAGCCGCTCCCGACGCGCTGGTCACCGTCTCGCGCCTGTTCGTCGCGCCCGGGGCCCGTGGTCGGGGGCTGGCGACGTCCCTCCTGGCCGTCGCGGTGGCCCGGGCGGCCGGCGGCGGGCTGAGCGCGGTGCTCGACGTCGTCGAGGGCACCCCGGCGGCAGCCCTCTACGAGCGCCTCGGGTGGCGCCTGCTGGAGCGCCGGACGGCGGGCTGGACGCTGCTCGACGGGCGGCGTCCGCAGGAGCTGGTCTACGCCGCGCCACCTGCCCCCTGAGCGCGGAATGTGCCCCTGACCTGCGGCGTTATACCCAGTGGAGTCGAGGCGGGGAAGAGGTGGCACCCATGAGGGGTGATCGGGTCGAGGTCGTCGTGGACGCCGGTGGCGCCACGCGCACGTACGACGTGGAGGCCACGCGGGCCGGCCGGCGGGTGGACGTGTTCCACGGCCGCGGCGTGGTGGAGGTCTCGGAGGTGACCCGCGGGGGGACGCCGGTGCGCACCGCGCGGTTCATGGCCAACCGGGTCATCGCGCTGGTCGAGCACCCGGTGGCCCGCCCGGAGGCGGGCGACGAGGTCGTGCCACTGCGGCGGACGGCCTGAGCAGCGCGGAGCGGGCGGCCGGGGGCCTGGAGCCCTCGGTCGTCGTGCTCGTGGGCGCCGCAGGCTCGGGGAAGACCACCGTGCGCCGGCGCCTCGTCGCCGCGGGCCTGCCCGCCGGGCGCGTGGTGAGCCTGGACGACGAGCGGCTGGCGCTGAGTGCGGTGGACGCCGCAGCGGGGCGGGAGCCGCTCGTGCTGCAGGCGTACTCGCTGCCGGCGGTGCGCCGCGCCGAGCGGGCGGCGGCCGACCTGCTGGCGCAGGGCTGCGGCTACCTGGCCGACGCCACGCACCTGCGACGCCGCGAGCGCGTGCCGCACGTGCGGGCCGCCCGCGCCGCCGGTCTGCCGGCGGTGGCGGTGCTCCTGCCCGCGCTGGACGTGGACGTCCTGCTGGCCCGCACCGCCGACCGCCCGCCGCAGCGGCGCATCCCGCTGGACGTGCTGGCCCGCCACGCCCACCGGCGCTCCCTGCTCGACGCCCAGCGGCTGCTGCACGAGGACGGCTTCGACGCCGTGGTCGACGTCGGAGCCGTCCTCGCGGGTGGCTGAGGAGCCGCCTCAGTCGCAGCGCGCGAGGGCGGCGTCCTCGGAGGAGGCCAGCTCCCCCTTGGCGTCGGCGTCCACGCCGCCGCCCGAGCCCTGCTGCTCGTACTCCCCGATCGCGGCGACCTTCGCCGCCGAGGCCGAGGAGGGGTCGAACCGGTAGCCCAGCCACTCCTTGGCCAGGCGCCGCGCGAGCTCCAGCCCGATGACGCGCTGGCCGAAGCACAGCACCTGCGCGTCGTTGGAGAGCACCGCGCGCTCGACGGAGAACCCGTCGTGGGCGGTCACGGCCCGCACGCCCGGCACCTTGTTGGCGCTGATCGCCACGCCCAGACCGGTGCCGCACACCAGCAGGGCCCGGTCGGCGCGACCGTCGGCCACCATCCGCGCCGCGGCCACGGCCACGTGCGGGTAGGCGGTGCCCTCGTCGCTGTGCACGCCGACGTCGACCACCTCGGCCACCCGGTCGTCGGCCTGCAGGTCGGCCTTGAGGGCGTCCTTGTACTGCAGTCCCGCGTCGTCGCTGCCGACGACGATCCTCAGCTTCTCAGCCATCGTGCTCCTCCGTCGTGTCCGTGCTCGTGTCCGTGCTCGTGTCCGTGCCCTCGCCGCCGCGCCCGGCCAGCACCCCGGCGACCGCCCGGGCGCTCATCGCGAAGGAGACCGCCCCCGCGTCGGGAGTCCCCACGCTGCGCTCGGCCAGCGGCCGCGCGCGCCCGACCTTCGGGCGCAGGTCCGCCGTGGCCCGCGCTGCCTCGTCGGCCCGCTCGGCCGCCGCGGCCCACGCCGCGGTGAGGTCCTGACCGGAGGCCACGGCCTCGCTGAGCGCGGTCGCGAACGGCTCCCAGGCGTCGAGCATGGTCTTGTCCCCCGGCTGCGCGCCACCGAGGCGCACGAGGGCCTCGTACCCGCTGCGCACCGCCTCAGCCACGTCGGCCGCGCCGGGCGCACCGGCGTCGCCCAGTCGGATGCCGATGGCGGTCAGCGCCGCGCCCCACAGCACCCCCGACGTCCCGCCGGCCCTCGCGGCCCAGGCCTCGCCGGCGGCCGCGAGCACGGACGCCGGCCCGGCGCCGCGGTCGCCGGCCTCGCGCGCCGCGACCAGCGCCGCGGAGCTGCCCTTGACCATCCCGCGGCCGTGGTCGCCGTCGCCGGCCACGGCGTCGATGCGGCCCAGCTCGTCCTCGTGCTCGGCGACGACCCGCGCCAGCGCCTCGACCGCCGCCACGACGGTGCCCGCGCACCGCTGGGCCTCCTCGTCCGCCGGGCCGGTGGTCGGCTCCGGCCGGGCGGCCGCGGCGGCGACGTCGCGGGCCGACCTGGCCGGGCCGGCGTCCGCGAGAGCAGCGCCCTTGCGGTAGGCGGGGGTGTCGGCCGGGGCGGTCCACCACCGCTCGAGGTCCTCGTCCAGCCACATGAGGGTCAGCGAGCAGCCGGCCATGTCGAGGCTGGTGACGAGCTCGCCGACCTCGGGCTCCACGACCTCCAGCCCCGCCTCGCGCAGCAGCCGCGCCGCGGTGCCCCAGACGACGAACAGCTCCTCGTACTTGGTGCGGCCCAGGCCGTTGAGGATGGCCGCCACGCGCGTGCCGCCTCCCTCCGGGGCGTCGGCGAGGACGCCGTCGACGAGCACCCTCGCGAGCTCAGCGGCCGTCGGCATCGGCTCGTCGGCGATGCCGGGCTCGCCGTGGATGCCCAGGCCGAGGCCCATGTGCCCCTCCGGCACGGTGAACAGCGGCTCGCTGGCCCCCGGCATGGTGCAGCCGTCGAAGGCGACGCCGAGGCTGCGCGTGCGGTCGTTGGCGTGCCGGGCGGCGCGCTCGACGCCGTCCAGGTCCAGCCCCTCCTCCGCGGCGGCCGAGGCGACCTTGAAGACGGTGAAGTCGCCGGCGATGCCGCGGCGCTTGGCCCGCTCGGACGCCGGGGCGCTGGCGACGTCGTCGGTGACGGCGACGTAGCGCGCACCGATCCCCTCCGCCTGCAGCTGCTCGACCGCGAGACCGAAGTTCATGACGTCGCCGGCGTAGTTGCCGGTGGTCAGGAGCACCCCGGCGCCGCCGTCGGCCGCCCGCGAGACCGAGGCGGCGTCCGCGGCCGAGGGCGAGGTGAAGACGTTGCCGACCACCGCGCCGTCCGCGAAGCCGGGCCCGACCACCCCGCAGAAGGCCGGGTAGTGCCCCGAGCCGCCGCCGACCACGACCGCGACCTTGCCCTCGCGGGTGGCGCTGGCCCGCACGACGCCGCCGGGCACCCCGAGCACCCGGCCGGCGTGGGCGTCGAGGAAGCCGGCGAGGGCGTCCTCGGTGAACCGGGCGGGGTCGTCGTGCAGGCGGGTCACTGCTGGGTCCGGGGGGCGAGGGCGGTGACGATGGCCGAGTCGTCCTCGGCGGCCAGGCCGAGCGCCTGCCCGACCAGGTACAGCTGCTCGGCGGCGGCGGCCACCGGCGCGGAGGAGCCGGCGGTGCGCACGAGGTCGTGGACGATGCCCATGTCCTTGGAGATGACGTCGATCCGCGAGCGCAGCTCCGGCGTCTGCCCGGTGAGCTGCTGGGCCATCCGGGGGCCCCGGTCGGCGAGCATGAACGAGGCGGCTGCACCGGCACCGAGCACCTCGATGGTGGTGTCGAGGTCCAGGCCGAGGCGGTGGGCCAGGGTGAGCGCCTCGGCGGCCGCGGCGGTGTGGATGCCGCACAGCAGCTGGTTGACGGTCTTCATCGTCTGCCCGTCGCCGGGGTTCGGGCCGACCTCCACGACCCGGCTGGCCAGCAGGTCCAGCACCGGGCGCGAGCGCTGCACGACCTCGGCGGCGGCGCCGACCATGATCAGCAGGTCGCCGGCGGCGGCCCGCACGGCGCCGCCGCTGACCGGGGCGTCGAGCAGGTCCACGCCCCGCTCGCCCAGGCGCCGCGCGGCCTCGCGCGCCACCTCGGTGCCGACGGTGGACGTCAGGACGACGACCGCCCCGGCCCGCAGCGAGGCCGCGGCGCCGGAGGGCGCGAACAGGGCGGCGTCCAGCTGCTCGGCGTTGCGGACGCCGATCAGCGCGAAGTCCGCGGAGGCGCAGGCCTCGGCCGGCGTGGACGCCGCGGTGGCGCCGCCGGCGACGGCGAGGTCGGTGCGCTCGGCGAAGACGTCGAAGGCGACGACGGGCAGGGCCGAGGCCAGGCGCGTGGCCATGGGCAGGCCCATCGCGCCCAGGCCGAGGACCGCGACGACGGGCGGTGCGGAGGGGGCGGTCTCGGTCACGGGGTCTCCAGGGTCGGCGGGGTCGGGGCGGGGCGGGTCAGCGCGGGGTCAGCGCGGGGCGAGGTGCTCGCCGGTGGCGACGGCGAGCAGCTTGCGCAGGTAGTCGCGGTTGGAGGCCATCACCGACAGCCCGTCGCCGCCGTACTGCTCGACGCAGAAGGGGCCGTCGAAGCCGACCTGCACGGCGAGGCGGACCGCCGAGCGGTAGTCCATCGAGCCGGACTCCATCGGCGCCGGGGCGGAGAGGATGACGCCGGTCGTGGTGTCCTCGAGCCGGTAGTAGTTCTTCACGTGCCAGTAGTTGCTGTGCGGCAGGCACGCCGCGACCGCCTCCCCGAAGGGCTCGACCTGGCGGTGCAGGCGGAAGAGGTTGCCCAGGTCGGGGTTGAGGCCGACGGAGTCGTGCGCGACGTCGGTGACCAGGCGCACGGCCGAGGCCGCGGTGCCGATCAGGGTGTCCTCGTACATCTCCAGCGACAGCTGGAGGCCCAGCTGCTGCGCGTGGTCGCCGAGCTCGCGGATCCGGGAGACGGCCGTGGCCCAGGTCTCGTCGTCGAAGGAGTCGTGCGGGCCGTCCACGGTCCAGAACCACAGCGCCTCGCGCTGGGCCGGCAGCAGCGGGCGGTGCAGGCCGACGCTGACCACCGAGCAGCCCAGCCGGGCCGCGGCCTCCAGCGAGCGGTGGCTGTAGGCGAGGTTGTCGTCGCCGGCCTCGGGGTCGATGACGCTGCGCCGGATCACCGACATCGCCTCGGGCACCAGCGCGCGTTCGCGCAGGACGGCGGCCAGCTCGTCCAGGCGGGCGGCGTCCAGGTCGCCGCAGCGCACCCAGGAGTCGGTGAGGTCGACCTCGGTGAAGCCCTCGAAGGCGACCTCCGCGAGCGCCGCGGACCACACCTCCGCGGGGGCGTCGGTGGAGGCGGGGAACGGCAGCATCGCCGCGGTGATCGGCCAGGTGGCTGCGGTGCGGCGCGGGTGCGCCTCGGACGTCGTCGTCACAGGAGTGCCTCATCCCTCGGGAGTGGTGCTCCGAGTCAACTCCGCACCCCGGCACCAGGACAAGCCGGGGCCTCCCGAGCGGCTCAGGCGGTGCCCGGGCGGCGCAGCACGGCCACCAGGGCGGCGAGGGCCAGCAGCGCCACGCAGCCGGCGAACACCAGGCCGGCGGTGAGCAGGCCCGCCGCCTGCGACAGCGCGCCGACGCCGACCACGGGCAGGGAGATGCCCACGTAGAGGACGACGAACAGCGTGGACGTCACCTCCCCGCGGCGCTCCGGGGGTGCGGCCCCGGCCACCGAGGCGATGCCGGCGCGGAAGGCCGTGCCGTGCCCCGCGCCGAGGACCGCGGTGGCCAGCAGGAAGAGCCCCAGCGAGGCGAGGTCCAGGGACAGCGCGAGCACCCCGGTGCCGACGACGAGCAGCGCGCACCCCAGCGGCAGGGCCCTGCGGGTGTCCAGGTCGCGCGTGGCGGCCTGCGCCGCCACCGAGGCCAGGAAGACCAGGGCGGTCACGGCGCCGGCCGCGGCCAGGCCCTGCACGCCGAGGATCTCGGCCAGGAACCGGGGCTCCAGCGCGGTGTAGACCCCGAAGGTGGCGAACCCGGCGAAGCCGCTCAGCGCCGCCGGCACGAACGCCGCGCGCACGCCCGCGGGGACGCTCGGGCGCAGCGGGCGCCACGGCGGTCGCTGCTCGCGCGGCGAGGTCACCGTCTCCGGCTGGGTGAGGGTGAGCGCTCCGGCGACCGCGAGCAGGCCCAGGTGCACCAGGTACGGCGTGGTCAGCGGCCGCGGGGCGAACTGGGCGAGGACGCCGGCCAGCAGCGGCCCCGCGCCCAGGCCGAGGATGTTGGCGGCGGTGGCGACGAGGCTCGTGAGGCGCACCTGGGCGGCCGGCGCCAGCTCGACCAGCGCCGTGGTCGCCGTGCCGGTGAAGAGCCCGGCGGACAGGCCCGACAGCAGCCGCCCGGTGAACAGGGTCTCCAGGCCCACCGGCAGCAGGAACGCCACCGCGCTCAGCGCCGAGGCGGCCAGCCCCACCAGCAGCACCGGGCGGCGCCCGAACCCGTCCGAGGACTGCCCGGCCAGCACCAGCGCCACGATGACGCCGACCGCGTACGTGGCGTAGATCGTCGTCTGGGTGGTCGCGGAGAAGCCGAGCTGGTCGCGGTAGAGCCCGTACAGCGGGGTGGGCAGCGTGGTGCCCGTCATGGTCACGGCGAAGGCGTAGGCCGCCGCCGCGACGCGCCAGCGCCATCCGCTCACGGGCGGACGGCGGGGCGACCGGCGCGACGACGCCCGGCCACGGCGTACAGGCCGAGGCCCACGGCGAGCAGGACGCCGGTCTTCCACCACACGGCCCAGTCCTGGACCTGCGTGATGAGCACCACGCAGCTGATGAGCGCGAGCACCGGCAGCACGGCGGGGGCGCGGAAGTGCTCGTGCTCGACGCGGTCGCGGCGCAGCACGAGCACCGCGAGGTTGGTGCTGATGAACACGAACAGCAGCAGCAGCACCACCGTCTGGGCCAGCTGCTCCAGCGTGCCGGTGAGGGTGAGCAGCATCGCCACGGCCGTGGTGACGACGATCGCCACCCACGGCGTGCGGCGGCGGGTGAGCACCCGGCCGAAGACCGCCGGCATGAGCCCCTGCTCGGACATCCCGTACAGCAGCCGGCTCGCCATGATCATCGTCAGCAGCGAGCCGTTGGCCACGGCGATCAGGGCGATGAGGGAGAAGAGCCAGTCCGGGACGCCGGCCCCGGACGCCCGCACGACCTCCAGGAGCGGACCGGAGGAGTCGGCGAGCTCCTCGGGCGCCAGGACCGTGGAGGCGGCCAGGCCGACCAGGAGGTAGATGACCCCCGCGGTGAGCAGGGCGCCGAACAGCGCCCGCGGGTAGACGCGGCGGACGTCGCGGACCTCCTCGGCGACGTTGGCGGAGGTCTCGAACCCGACGAACGAGTAGTAGGCGATCACCGCCCCGCCCAGCACCGCCGCGCCGGCCGACACCCCGTCGGGCAGCTCCAGCACGCGGCCGACGTCGCCGTCGCCGCGGCCGAGCACCACGGCTCCCAGGACGATGACGAGCACCAGGCCGGAGACCTCGACGACCGTCATGCCGACGTTGGCGCCGAGGGACTCCTTGACCCCGCGCGCGTTGACCAGCGCGACGACGGCGAGGAAGAGCACGGCGACCGCGGTGGGGTTCGCGCCGCCCACCAGGGCTCCGAGGTAGTCGCCGGAGAAGGCCAGGGCGAGGCCCGCGGCGCTGGTCACCCCCGCGGCGAGCATGCAGAAGCCGACGAGGAAGGAGACGACGGGCGTGCGGTAGGCGCGCTCGGCGAAGACCGCGGCGCCGCCGGCCTTCGGGTACTTCGTGACCAGCTCGGCGTAGGAGGCGGCGGTCAGCAGCGCCAGCACGAGCGCGAGCACGAGGGGAGCCCACACCGCGCCGCCCGCCTCGCCGGCGATCGTGCCCATCAGGGCGTAGACGCCCGCTCCGAGCACGTCGCCGAGGATGAAGAGGTACAGCAGCGGGCCCGTGATGCCCCGCTTGAGCTTGGTGTCAGGATCGGGCGGGGCGTCGGCAGGCATCCCGTGATCGTCCGCGCCGCTCACGGCGGCGGCAACCGGGCGCTGCTCCTGCCGGGTCGCCTGGGGCGCGTTTGCTGCTCCGGGCGCGTCAAGACATAGTCAAGGGACCGACGACCGAGAGGGATCTCCGTGATCGCCGTCCTGGCCGCGCACGCCGTCCTGGCCGCGCTGACCGGGCTGCTGGCACCGCGCCTCGGCCCCCGCGTCTTCTGGGTGGCGGCCCTGGCCCCGCTCAGCGGCGTCGCCCTCGTCCTGGCCGCCGCGCCCACCGTCCTGGACGGCGGGGCGTGGACCACCGAGGTGCCCTGGGTGCCGGGCCTGGACCTGTCGGTGGCCCTGCGCCTGGACGCCCTGTCCCTGCTGCTGCTGGTGCTCGTCAGCGGCATCGGCACGCTCGTCTTCTCCTACTGCGCCGCCTACGCCGAGGCCGACGGGACCCTCGTGCGCTTCGTCTCGACGCTGACCGCCTTCGCCGGCGCGATGGTCGGGCTGGTGCTCGCCGACGACGTGGTGCTCCTGTACGTGTTCTGGGAGCTGACGACCATCACGTCCTACCTGCTGGTCGGGCTCGACGACGAGCAGGCCGGCTCGCGGCGCGCGGCCCTGCAGGCGCTGCTGGTCACCACCCTCGGCGGCCTCGCCATGCTCCTCGGGCTGATCGCGCTGTCGCAGGCGGCCGGCACCACCCGGCTGTCGCAGATCGTGGCCGACCCGCCGCAGGGCGGGGTCGTCACGGGCGCGCTGCTGCTCGTGCTGCTCGGGGCGCTGACGAAGTCCGCCCAGGTCCCCTTCCACCCCTGGCTGCCGGCCGCGATGGCCGCCCCCACCCCGGTCAGCGCCTACCTGCACGCCGCGGCGATGGTCAAGGCCGGCATCTACCTGATCGCCCGGCTCGCCCCCGGCTTCGGCGACCTGTCCTGGTGGCGCCCGCTGCTGGTCACCTTCGGCGTCGTCACGATGGTGCTGGGCGGCTGGCGCGCGCTGCGCCAGCACGACCTCAAGCGCCTCCTGGCCTACTCCACGATCAGCCAGCTCGGGTTCCTCACCGCCGTCGCGGGGTGGGGCACGCACGAGTCCGCCGTCGCGGTCGGCGTCCTGCTGCTCGCCCACGGCCTGGCCAAGGCGGCGCTCTTCCTCACCGTGGGCGCCGTCGACCACAGCGCCCACACCCGCGACCTGCGCCGCCTGCACGGGCTGGGCCGGCGGATGCCGGTGCTCGCCGGTGCCGCCGGCCTCGCGGCGCTCTCCCTCGGCGGCGTGCCGCTGGGGCTCGGGTTCGTCGCCAAGGAGGAGGTCTTCGCGGCCCTCGTCGACACGGGCGGCGCCTTCGCCGTGCTCGCCCTGGTGGGGCTGGTGGTCGGCAGCGCGCTGACCCTGGCCTACTCCGCCCGGCTCTGGTGGGGGGCCTTCGCCGACCGCGCCACCCCCCTGGACGCCGACGACGCCGACGCCCGCCCCGCCGACCTCGCCCTGGTCGACCCCGCGCACGTCCACGCCCCCTCTCCCGTGCTCGTCGGCCCCGTCGTGGTCCTCGGCCTGGCCTCCCTGGTGCTGGGCGTCGCCCCGGCGCTGCTCGACCCGCTCATCGGCGCCACCTCCTCCGCCCACGCAGGCGGGGAGGAGGTCCACCTCGCGCTCTGGCACGGCCTGAACCTCCCGCTGGGCCTGTCCGTCCTGGCGCTGGGCGCCGGTGCGCTGCTGGTGGCGGGCCGCCGGTCCTACGGCCGGGCCCTGCGGGCCGTGGGCGGCGTCCTGCCCCGCTCCCTGGACGCCGACCGCGGCTACGACGCGGCGCTGGCCGGGCTGGAGCGGACGGCGGACCAGGTCACCGGGCGCACCCAGACCGGCTCGCTGCCCGGCTACCTCGGCGTCGTCCTGCTGTGCGCCACCGTGCTCCCCGCCACCGCCCTGCTCCTGCGCGGTGGCGCGGACCTGCGCCCCGGCGTGCTCGTGGACCTGCCCGCCCAAGCCGCCATCGGCCTCCTGGTGGTGCTCGCCGCCCTGGCGGCCGCACGCTCCTCGGCCCGGCTGTCCTCGGTCCTGCTGCTGGGGGCGGTCGGCTACGGGGTGGCGCTGCTGTACGTGCTCCAGGGCGCGCCCGACCTCGCCCTGACCCAGTTCCTCGTGGAGACCCTGTCGCTGGTGCTCTTCCTGCTGGTGCTGCGCCTGCTCCCCCGCCGGTTCCCGCGGCGCCCGCGCCCGGTGCAGGCCCGGACCACGGCCGTGGCGCTGCTGGCGGGGGCCGCGGTGACCGTGCTGACCCTCGCGGCCACGTCGGCGCGGACCCGGCCCAGCGTGTCGCGGGAGTTCCTCGCCCGGTCCGACCCCGAGGCCGGTGGGCACAACGTGGTCAACGTGATCCTCGTCGACTTCCGCGGCATCGACACCCTCGGCGAGGTGACCGTGGTGCTGGTCGCCGCCCTGGGCCTGTCGAGCCTGGTGCTGACCCTCGGCCGCCGGCGGCGCCCTCCGGACCGCCCCTGGCCCGACGACGGCCCCGACGACGCAGCGCGACACGACGACCCGACGACCCGGCAGGAGGTGAGCAGGCGATGACCAGCACGCAGGGCGGCCCCGCCCCGGTGTCACGGCCCCAGGAGCCCGTGCTCGTCGAGACCGCCGTGGACCTGGCCTTCCACGCCGTCCTGGTCACCGCCGTGTTCTTCCTGCTGCGCGGGCACCAGTCCCCCGGCGGCGGGTTCATCGCCGGCCTGGTGGCCGCGACGGCCTTCGTGCTCCGCTACCTGGCGGGTCCGGGCGCGGGCTCCGGCGCAGCGCGCTCGACCCCCCGGCCGGGCACGGTGCTGGGCATCGGGCTGCTGCTGGCCTGCGCCACCTCGGTCGTGCCCTGGTTCTTCGGGGGGCAGGTGCTCCAGAGCGACCACGTCGACCTGCACGTCCCCGTCCTGGGCGACGTGCCGCTGACCTCGGTGCTGGCCTTCGACACCGGCGTCTTCCTCGTGGTGGTGGGCATCGTGCTGGCGGTGCTGGCGACCCTGGGGGCCCAGGAGGACGCCTCGCTGGGGCCGGCGGGCTCCTCGGAGGACCGCACGTGATCGCCGCCACCAACGCCGCGGAGGCGACCGACGTCGTCCTGGCCCCGACGGGCTCCAGCCTCGTCATGGCGCTGGTGGTCGGCGGGCTGTTCGCGGCCGGCGTCCACCTGGTGCTCCAGCGCGCCCTGACCCGCGTGCTCATCGGTCTGGCCGTGCTCACCCACGCGGGCAACCTGCTGCTCCTGGTCGCCGGAGGGCTGGCCGGCCCGCCGCCGTTCGTCGGCGACGACGGTGCCGTGCCCGAGGGGGTGGCCGACCCGCTGCCGCAGGCGATGGCGCTGACCGCCATCGTCATCTCCTTCGCGGTGAGCGCGCTGCTGCTGGGCGTGGCCTACCGCAGCTACGCCCTGAACCGCGACGACGTCGTCCAGGACGACGTCGAGGACGCCCGCATCGCGCGGTCCGGGTCGGGCGGGGTCGCGTGAGCGGCGTGCTGCTCGACCTCGCCCGCGCGGTCCCGGCCGGGGTCGCCGTGCCGCTGCCCGTCCTGCTGCCGCTGCTGGGCGCCGCGGTGCTCCTGCTCGTGCCCCCCGGCGCCGTCCAGCGCGCCGTGGCGGTGGCCGTGCTCGTCACGTCCGGGGCGGACGCCGTCCTCCTCCTCGCGCGGGTGGACGCCGACGGCCCGGTGGCGGTGCAGGCCGGGGACTGGCCCGCGCCGTTCGGCATCACGCTCGTCGCCGACCGGCTCTCGGCGCTGCTGCTGCTCGTCTCGGTCGTCGTGCTGCTGGTCGTGCTGGTGTACGCCATCGGCCAGGGCGTGGAGGACGGCGACCGCGCGGCGGCGCACCGGGTGAAGCGGGTGTTCCACCCGGTCTACCTGGTCCTGGCCGCCGGGGTGGCGTTCTCCTTCCTCACCGGCGACCTCTTCAACCTCTTCGTGGCCTTCGAGGTCATGCTGACCTCCAGCTACGTCCTGATCACGCTGCAGGCCGGGCCGGAGGCGGTGCGCTCGGCCATGACGTACATCGTCGTGTCGCTGGTCGCCTCGGCGCTGTTCGTCGTCGCCGTCGGCCTCGTCTACGCGGCCACCGGCACCGTCAACATGGCCGACCTGCGCGGGGCGGTGGCCGAGCTGCCGGACGGCGTCCGCCTGTCCCTGGCGGTGCTGCTGATCGTCGTCTTCGGCATCAAGGCGGCGCTGTTCCCGCTGTACTTCTGGCTCCCGGACTCCTACCCCGTCGCGCCGGCGCCGGTGACGGCGGTGTTCGCGGGCCTGCTCACCAAGGTCGGCGTCTACGCCATCATCCGCACGCAGCTGCTGCTCTTCCCCGACGACACCGACGTGACCGGCCCGGTGCTGCTCGTCGTCGCCGGCGCCACGATGCTCTTCGGCATCCTCGGCGCGATCGCCCAGACGGAGATCAAGCGGATCCTGTCCTTCACGATCGTCAGCCACATCGGCTACATCGTGATGGGCCTGGGCTTCTTCACCGTCGCCGGCGTGACGGGCGCGATCCTCTACGTGGTGCACCACATCGTCATCCAGACGACGCTCTTCTGCGTGGAGGGGCTGGTCGAGCGCCGCACCGGCACCAGCGACCTGAGCCGGATCGGCGGCCTCTCGCACCTGTCCCCCGGCATCGCCGCGCTCTTCGCGCTGCCCGCGCTCTCCCTGGCCGGCGTGCCCCCCTTCTCGGGGTTCGTGGCCAAGCTGGCCCTGCTGCGGGCAGGGGCCGACGTCGGCTCCTGGGTCGTCGTGGGCGTCGCCGTGCTCGTCAGCCTGCTGACGCTGTACGCGATGGCCACCATCTGGGGCCGGGCCTTCTGGGGGCGGCCGACGGCCGCCGTGCCCGACGCCGACGCCCATGACGCCGTGGAGGTCGGCGTGCGGACCGTCCCGCGGGCGATGGTCGGCGCCACCGCGGCCATCGTCGTCGTCGGCCTGGCCATCCCCGCGCTCGGCGGGCCGCTGACCGGCCTGTCGCAGCGGGCGGCCAGCGACCTGCTGTCCGCCACGCCGTACCTGACCGCCGTGCTGGGAGGCTGAGGTGGCCGATCCGAGCGGGACCGCTGCATCTACGCCCTTCGCCGCGACCGACCGGCGCTCCAGCGCCGCGGTGCTGCGCGACGTCCTGCGCCGGCCCGGCCGCCTGGTCTGGCTCGTGCTGGTCTGGTTCGCCCTGCAGGGCGACCTGTCGTGGGCGAACCTCGTCGCCGGCGTGCTCGTGGGGCTCGGCGTGCTGCTCGCCGTCCCTCCGGCGGTGCGCGCCCACCCCTCCCGGATCGCTCCCCTGCCGGCCCTGGGGTACCTGGCCGTCTTCGGGCGCGACCTGGTCGTGGCCACGCTGGAGGTGGCCGTGCAGGTGTTCTGGCCGGTCGCGCGCCTGCGCCCGGCCGTGCTGGAGGTGCCGCTGGGCACGCGGGACCGGGCGCTGGTCGCCCTGGTCTCCAACACCATCTCGCTGACGCCGGGCACGCTGACCATCGAGGTCGACGTCGACCGCGGCCTGATCTGGGTGCACGTGCTGCACCTGGCGGACCGCCCGGGCGCGGCCGAGGACGTCGTGGAGCAGGCCCGGGCGCTGGTGCGCGGGGGTGCGCGGGTCCTCGGGGTGGACCTGGACGCGGGCCTCGGCGCGGCCACGGACGGCGCCGCGGACGCGGGCGGGAGCGCCGCTCGGGCGCCCCGAGGGAGGAGCTGACCGTGGAGACCGTCTACGACGTGGCCCTGGCCGGGCTCATCGCCTCCGGGGCCCTGGTCCTGGTGCGCCTGCTGCGCGGCCGCACCGCCAGCGACCGGGTGATCGCCCTGGACACGCTGCTGCTCGTCGCCGTGGCCGCCGTGGCGGTGCAGATCGCCCGCCTGGACCAGGAGGAGTACGCCGGGATCCTCGTCGTCGTCTCCCTCCTCGCCTTCACCGGCACCGTCACCGCGGCGCGCTTCCTGGAGCGGAGGGAGGACCGGTGAGCACCCTCCTGGACGTCGTCGCCGCGGTGCTGCTGCTCGCCGGCGTGGCGCTGACCCTGCTCGCCGCGATCGGGCTGCTGCGCTTCCCCGACGCCCTGACCCGCATGCACGCCCAGACCAAGCCGGCAGTGTTCGGCCTCATGCTCGTCCTCGCCGGGACGGCGCTGGCCACGCGCAGCATCGGCCTGGGGGCGACGCTGCTCCTGGTGGCCGGCTTCCAGCTGCTGACCGCCCCGGTGGGGGCCCACGCGATCGGGCGCGCCGCCTACGAGGGCGGGCAGGCCGACCGGGCACGGCTCGTGCGCGACGACTTCGCCGCGCGCGACGACGAGGACGACCCGGGCGCCCGCTGAGCCCGGACGGCTCCGGGGGCGCACGCCGCTGGCCCAGGCTGGCCCGGGCCAGCGGCGGGAGATGCACGAAGGCCCGGGACCAGTGGTCCCGGGCCTTCGTCGTGGTAGCGGGGGCAGGATTTGAACCTGCGGCCTCTGGGTTATGAGCCCAGCGAGCTACCGAGCTGCTCCACCCCGCGTCGGTGAGATGAACACTACGCGACCGACGCGGGGCGGGCAAATCGGGGTCACCCCTCGGCAGCCGCTCCGGTGCCGGCCGCCGCGGCCTCGGCCTCGAGCGCCCGCTGCAGCGCCGCCTCGAGGCGGTCCTGGGCCTCGCCGTAGGCGGCGAAGTCCTGCGCGGCCAGGGCGGCCTGCCCGTCGAGCAGGGCCTGGTTGGCCTCCTGCAGCGCCGCGCCCAGGTCGCCGTCGGCCGGCGGGGCCGGCGCCGGGGTCTCGCCCTCGGGCGGGGTCTCGCCGTCCGTCGGCGGCTGGGTGCCCGGGTCGGTCTCGTCGCCGCCTGCGCCGGCGTCCCCGGCCGTGGCGCCCGAGTCACCGCCGAAGACCTGGTTGAGCGCCTCGTCGAGGGTCTCGGCGAAGCCGATCTCCCCGCCGAAGCTGACCAGCACCCGCCGCAGCAGCGGGTAGGAGGTGCTGCCCGAGCTCTGCACGTACACCGGCTGCACGTACAGGACGCCACCGCCGACGGGCAGGGTGAGCAGGTTCCCGTTGAGCACCTGGGTGCTGCCCTGGCGGAGCAGGTTCAGCTGCTGGGAGACCTCGGTGCTGGAGTTGAACTCGTTCTGCACCTGCCCCGGCCCGTTGACGTTCGCGTCGGTGGGCACCTCGAGCAGCCGCAGGGTGCCGTAGCCCTCGCGCCGCTGGCCCGCCTCGCTGCCGGCGTCGGCGTCCACCGCCAGGAAGCCGGTGAGCACGTTGCGGACGTTGCCCTGCTGCGCGATCGGGATGTAGGTGGAGGTGAGCGAGAACGCGGGTTCGTCCTGCCCCGGCATCTGCAGCGTGAGGTAGTACGGCGGCTGGTTGCGGTCGGTGGCGTCGGGCCCGTCGGTGGGGTCGTCGGGCACCTGCCAGAAGCCCTGGCGGCTGTAGAAGGAGCCGGCCTCCGCCACGTGGTAGTTGGCCAGCACCTCGCGCTGCACCTTGAACAGGTCCTCGGGGTAGCGCAGGTGGGCCATCAGGTCGCCGTCGATCGCCGACAGCGGCTGCACGGCGCCGGGGAACACCTTCATCCAGCTGGCCAGGACGGGGTCCTCCTCGTCCCACGCGTACAGGGAGACCGCACCGCTGTACGCGTCGACCGTGGCCTTGACGGAGTTGCGGATGTAGTTGACCTCGCGCGGCGGCAGCGCGACGACGGCGCCGTTGGCCGCCGTCACGGTGTCCTGGGTGGCCCGCTCCAGCTCCTGCGCCTGCGCGTAGGGGTAGCCGGAGGAGGTCGTGTAGCCGTCGACGATCCAGACGACCCGGCCGCCGACCACGGCGGGGTAGGGGTCGCCGTCGAGGGTGAGGAAGGGCGCCACCTTCGCGACCCGCTCGCGGGGCTGGCGGTCGTAGAGGATCTGGGACTCGGCGTTGACCTCGTTCGACAGGAGGATGTTCGCGTCGCCGAACTTGATGGCGTACAGCAGGCGGGTGAAGTAGCCGCCGATGCTCGGGCCGCCGTCGCCCTCGTAGGTGTAGCGGACCTCTCCGCCGGGCTCGTCGTCGTCCGGGTAGTCCAGCTCGCGCGGCGCCGCGTCGTCGGGGGCCCCCACGATGCTGAACTCCGGCGCCTGCTCCCCGAAGTAGATCCGCGGCTCCTGGACGTCCAGGACGCCCTCGGAGGGGATCCCCTGCTGCAGGAAGGACGGCTGGCCGTTGGGCCCGCGCTGGTTGCCGGCCGCGGCCACCACGCCGTAGCCGTGGGTGTAGTTCACGTGCCGGTTCACCCAGCTGTTGGAGGGCAGGCCGGCCTGGTTGAGCTCGCGGACGGCGATCACGGTGTCCTGGGTCTCGCCGTCGATCGTGTAGCGGTCGACGTCCAGGGCGTCCGGGAAGCCGTAGAAGGCCCGGTTCTGCTCGAGCTGGCGGAAGGTCGGGCTGACCAGGGCCGGGTCGACCAGCCGGATGCTGGCGGTCGTGGTGGCGTCCTCGCGCAGGGCGCCGGCCGAGCCGGTGGTCTCGGGCCGGTACAGCTGCTCCTCGATCTCACCGACGCCGAACGCGGCCTGCGTCGCGTCGATGTTCCGCTGGATGTACGGCTCCTCGCGGCTGAGCTCGCTCGGCACGACCTGGAAGCGCTGGACGGCTGCGGGGTACAGGCCCGCCCCGACCACGGCGCAGACCACGAGCAGCGCGACGCCGGCCAGCGGCAGGCGCCAGTTCGCGCTGAACGCGGCGGTGAAGAAGAGCAGGGCGCACAGCACCGCGATGACCGCCAGGATGCCGCGCGCCGGGATCACGGCGTTGACGTCGGTGTAGGTGGCGCCGTCCAGCGCCAGGCCGCTGCTGGTGGTGCTGCGGTTGGTCAGCGCCGAGTAGCGGTCCAGCCAGTACGAGGCGCCCTGCAGCAGCACGAGGGTGCCGCCGAGGACGGCGAGGTGGATGCGCGCGGCCCGGGTGGTGCGCGGGCCGGGGCCCTGCAGCCGCAGGCCGCCGTAGAGGTAGTGGGTGGCCAGGCCGGCCAGCCCCGACAGCAGGACGACGGCGATGAGGAGGCCGACGAGGAAGCGCAGGAACGGCAGCGTGAAGACGAAGAAGCCGACGTCCATGCCGAACTCGGGGTCGGTCGTGCCGAACGGCGTCCGGTTCAGCCACAGCAGCACGGTCTGCCAGTTGCCGGCGGCGGCGGACCCGGCGAAGAGGCCGAGCAGCGCGGGCAGCGCGACGAGGACGACGCGCCGCAGGGGCTCCAGGCCCTCGCGGTAGCGGTCGAGGTTCTGGGCGGCCTCGGAGACCGGCGCGTACAGCGGGCGGCTGCGGTAGGCCAGGGACAGGCTGGCCGCGACCGCCGCGGCCATCAGGCCGCCGCCGACGAGGAACAGCAGCCCCTGGGCGACCAGGCGCGTCGTGTACACGCGCTGCAGGCCCAGCTGGTCGTACCAGAGCAGCTCGGTGCCGACCCGCGAGAGCAGGGTCACCGCCGCCAGCACGAGGGCGACGACCACCAGGGTCGGGACGAGGACGCGCCGGCGCCGCTGCTGCGCCGGGCCGGGGCGCCGGGGCGGGCGGGGCTGGGCTGGGGAACTCACCGTTGCTCACCTGCGGGGGCTAGTTCGGAGGGGCGGCGTGCCCCGGGATGGTCGCACGCCCTGCTGACAGGCTGGAGCGGGAGACCACGACAGCATCCGCCACTGGTCAAGAGATGGCAAAGTCGCAGGTCAGCGAGCCGTCTCCGAGGGTCCGGGAGGGCAGGAGGCGAGGTCGGCGTCCCGCCCCGCGGCGAACTGCTCCACCGCCTCGCGCGCCTCGTGCAGCGTCTGGACGGGCACCACCCGCAGCCCCGCGGGCACGTGCCCGACCACCTCGTCGCAGTTGCCCGCGGGCGCCAGGAACAGCGAGGCCCCCGCGGCGCGGGCGCCGGCCATCTTCTGGGCGATGCCGCCGATCGTGCCGACGCCGCCCGACGCGTCGATCGTCCCGGTGCCCGCGACGTCCTCCCCGCCGGTCAGCGAGCCGGGGGTCAGGACGTCGAGCACGCCCAGGGCGAAGACCATGCCGGCGCTGGGGCCGCCGATCCGGTCGACCTGGATCCTCACGTCGACCGGGAAGTCGAAGAGCGGGTCGACCAGGACGCCGAGCTGCACCGTGCCGTCCGGTGCCGTGGACGTCGGCACCGCGACCTCCTGCGGCTCGTCGCCGCGGCGCAGCGAGACCTCCACCGCCTCCCCCGCCGCCCCGCGCTGCAGGGCCGCCCGCAGGTCCGCGAGGTCGGCCACGGGCGCGCCGTCCACCGCGGTGATGACGTCGCCCTCCTCGACCAGGCCGCCGGCCAGCGACCCCTCGCTCAGGCCCGCCACGGTGAGGGTGGTCGGCACCCCGATGCCCAGCTCGGCCAGCGCGGCGGCCGTCGCGTTCTCCTGGGAGGTGCTCATGTCGGCCGCGTCGCGCTCGGCCACCTGCTCGGAGGTGGTGCCGACCGGGAAGAGCTGCTCGACCGGCACGGCGACCCGGGTCGGGTCCAGCCACGCCTGCACCACCTGGGGCAGGCTGACGGCCGCCCCGGGACCGCCGGCCACCCGCACCGTGGTCAGGGCCAGGGACCCCTCGGTCGGGTAGGTGGGGGCGCCGGAGACCTCGATCAGCGGCACGCCGCCGACCTCGCCGAGGGTGTCGCGCACCGGGCCCGGGCTCTCCACCGCGTACGGCACGGGCAGCAGCGCCAGCAGCGAGAGCAGCACCACGGCGCCGGCCCCGCAGACCAGCGCGGCGACCGTGCGCGGCTGCGCGGCGGTGGACGACGCCGGGTCGGCCGCCGGCTCGTCCGCCGGGTCGCCCACGCGCCGGCCCTGGGAGTCGGTCACGGGCGGGCCCGGCGCCGGGCCCGCGCCTGGCGCAGCAGCGCGGCCGTGCCGACGAGGGCCACCGCGGCGCCGGCCGCCCCGAGCGCGGCCTCGCGCGGGGTGACCCGCAGCCCGCCCGGGCGGGCGCGGCGGGCCGCCACCTGCTCCAGCAGCACGGCCAGGCACGCGGTGTTGTCGTGCGCCGGCGTCCAGCCCGAGGCGAGCAGCCGCTCCGAGCCGACCACCCAGGGGTGGACGACGTAGGCCAGGTCGCCCGCGGGCATCGGCACCACCGCGAGCCGGGACAGCCGCTCGGCGGTGGCCAGCGCCAGCCGCGAGGGCAGCTCCACGCGGCGCATCCCCGAGGCGCGCTCCAGGGCCTGCTGGGTGAGCACCCCGGTGGCGGCGACGGTCAGCGGGCCGGACAGGCCGGCGTCGAGCGCGGTGAGGACGGCGGAGGCGACGTCGTCGACGTGGCAGAACTGCCACAGGGACGGCGAGTCGCGCAGGGTCAGCAGCCGCGGCGCCTCGAAGTGTCGGGTGATGACCGTGTCGACGCCCGGGCCGACCAGCGCGGCGGGGCGCAGCACCGCCACCTGCGTGCCGGGGTGGGCCGAGCGGGCGCGCTCGAGCACCTCCTCGACCGCGAGCAGGTCGCCGACCAGGCCGTCGTCGGGCACGGCGCGCAGCGGGGCGTCCTCCCGCAGCGGGACCGGGGCGTCGGGGAGGGCTCCGAGGACCATGGCGCTGGTCACCGCGACCAGGGAGGCCGCGCCCACCGCGGCCGCCGCGGTCGTCACGGCGCGGGCGGCGCCGACCGCGCGCTCGCGCCGCTCCCCCGGCTGCCGGGCCAGCGCGGCCTCCAGGTCGGTGTCGACGGCCACGTGGACGACGGCGTCGACGCGCGCCAGGAGGCGCGCGACGTCGGGGCTGGTGAGGTCGGTCGAGAGGTGCTCGACGTGGGCGACGTCCCTGGCGACGTCCTGGGCGACGTCCCCGGCCGGGAGCGCGCCGGCCGTCGCGGCGTCGTGCACCGCCACCACGCGGTGGGTGCCCGGGTCGGCCGCGAGCGCCCGCACGAGCGCGGCCCCGACGGCCGAGCCCGCACCGGTCACCGCGACGGCTCGGGTGGGGCGGTCGGGCACGGGACCTCCAGGCGCCCGGGACCGGGCCGACGGTGTGGTGGCGGTGCGCTGAGTACGGTGGACCTCGGCGCGGGCTGCTCGACGCCCATCCTGCCGGTGCTCCCGACCCTCCCCGCGCCGGGGAGCCCGGTCCACCCGTCCGCCAGACCGCAGGAGGCCCCCGTGCCCGAGCACAGCGACGAGGACCGGCCCGAGGACGAGCCCCAGCAGCCGCCGCAGGACCCGCTGTCCCAGCTCTTCTCCGCCCTCGGCGGGGCGGGCCTCGGCGGGCCCGCCGGCTTCGGCGCCGGGGGGCTGCCCGGCTTCCCGCCGGGCGCGGGGATCCCGGGGATGCCGCCGGGGATGGACCCGAACGAGCTCATCGAGCGGCTGTCCAACGACCCCGCGGCCATGGCCCAGGTGATGGCCTCGGTGCAGCGCCTCCTCGCGACCTCCGGCGAGGGCCCGGTGAACTGGGAGCTGGCCCGCGACCTGGCCCGCCAGGCCGCCGTCGCCGGGGGCGACCCGAGCACCGGGGACGCCGCCCAGCGCGAGGTCGCCGAGGCGCTGCGCCTGGCCGACCTGTGGCTGGACGCCGTCACCGACCTGCCCGCCGGCGCGGGGGCGCAGCGGGCGTGGTCGCGCTCGGAGTGGGTGGAGGCGACCCTGCCGGTGTGGCGGCGCCTGGCGGAGCCGGTCGCCTCCTCCGTCGCCGACGCCGTCGCCGCCGCGATGGCCCAGCAGGCCCCGGAGGAGATGCGGGCGATGCTCGCCGGCACCGGCGCCGTGATGCGCTCGGTCGGCGGCGCCGTGTTCGGGATGCAGCTGGGCCAGGCGGTCGGCGGGCTGGCGCGCGAGGTGGTCTCGGCCACCGACGTCGGCCTGCCGCTGACCGACGGGCACACCGCCGCGCTCGTGCCCGCGAACGTGGCCGCCTTCGCCGAGGGCCTGGGCGTGCCGCTGGCGGAGGTGCGGCTGTTCCTGGCCGCCCGCGAGGCGGCCCACGCGCGCCTGTTCGCCCACGTGCCGTGGCTGCGCGGGCACCTGCTCGGCGCCGTGGAGGCCTACGCGCGCGGCATCACCATCGACACCGACCGCATCGAGGAGGCCGTGCGCACGGTCGACCCGAGCGACCCGCAGGCCCTGCAGCAGGCGCTGTCGTCGGGGATGTTCGACCTGCAGCGCACCCCCGCCCAGCAGGCGGCGCTGGACCGCCTCGAGACCGCCCTCGCCCTGGTGGAGGGCTGGGTCGACGAGCTCGTGGACGCCGCCACCCGCGGCGCGCTGCCCCAGGCCGGGGCGCTGCGCGAGGCCGTGCGCCGCCGCCGCGCCTCCGGCGGCCCGGCCGAGCACGTGCTGGCCAGCCTCGTCGGCCTGGAGCTGCGCCCGCGGCGCCTGCGCGACGCCGCCCGCCTGTGGTCGGTCCTGGAGGCCGCCCGCGGCCCGGCCGGGCGCGACGCCGTCTGGGCCCACCCCGACCTGCTGCCCACCGCGGCCGACCTGGACGACCCCGACGGCTACGCGCGCCGGCGCAGCGACGCCGAGGCGTCCTCCGCCGACGTGGACGCCGCCCTGCAGCAGATCCTCGACGAGGGCTCCGGCGGGGGCTCCGGCGAGGGCTCCGGCGAGGGCTCCGGCGAGGGCTCCGGCCCGCAGGGCCCGAGCGGCCAGCCGGGGTGAGCGGCCCGCACGCCGAGGCCGTCGCGCTGCTGACCGCCTGGACGCCGTCCGGCGCGGGCCAGGAGGAGCTGCGGGGGCAGTACCTCGCGCACCTGGCCGCGCACCCCGACGCGCTGGCCAAGGCCGGCCCCCCGGCCCACCTGACGGCGTCCTGCCTGGTGCTGGACGAGACGGGGCAGCGCGCGCTGCTGGTGCTGCACCGCAAGGGCCGGTTCTGGGTGCAGCCGGGCGGTCACGTGGAGGCGAGCGACCCGTCGCTGGCGGCCTCGGCCCTGCGCGAGGCGGTCGAGGAGACCGGGCTGCCCGCTGCCCCGGGCGGGCTGTCCCTGCGCCTGGGCGGAGCGCCGGCCGACCTGGACCGCCACGCGCTGCCCGGTGCGTTCGGCCGCTGCAGCGAGCACCTGGACGTCGCGTTCCTGGCCACCGCGCCGGCCTCGGCGGTGCCGGTGGTCAGCGACGAGAGCGACGGCGTCGCGTGGTGGCCGCTGGACGCGCTGCCCGAGGGGGTCGTGGCCGACCTGCCGCCGCGCCTGCACCGGGCGGCGGCGCTGCTGGCGGCGGAGGCCCCGGCGGCTAGCGCGCCGACGTCGGCAGGGTGAGCACCTCGGCGCCGTCGGGGGTGATGGCGACCGTGTGCTCGCTGTGCGCCGTGCGGGCGCCGGTGGCGCTGCGCAGCGTCCACCCGTCGGCGTCGGTGACGAGCTCGTCGGTGTCGGCCATCACCCACGGCTCCAGCGCCAGCAGGAGCCCTGGGCGCAGCTTGTAGCCGCGGCCGGGCTTGCCGTCGTTGGCCACGTGCGGGTCCTGGTGCATCGTCGACCCGACCCCGTGGCCGCCGAACTGGGTGTTGACCGGGTAGCCCGCCCCGGTGAGCACGGTGCCGATGGCGTGCGAGAGGTCGCCCACCCGCGCTCCCGGCCGGGCGGCGGCGATCGCCGCGGCCAGCGCCCGCTCGGTCGCGGCGATCATCGCGAGGTCCTCCGGGCGCTCGGCGGCGCCCACGACGAAGCTCACCGCGGAGTCCGCCACGACGCCGTCCAGGGAGACGGCGAGGTCGAGGGAGAGCAGGTCGCCGTCGGCGAGGGCGTAGTCGTGCGGGAGGCCGTGCAGGACGGCGTCGTTGACCGAGGTGCAGATGTAGTGGCCGAACGGCCCGCGCCCGAAGGAGGGCGCGTAGTCGACGTAGCAGGACTGCGCCCCGGCCTCGGTGATCATCTCCTGCGCCCACCGGTCGAGCTCCAGGAGGTTGGTGCCCACGGCGCTGCGGCTCCTCACCGAGTCCAGGACGTCGGCCACCAGGGCGCCGACCGCCCGGGCGCGCGGCAGGTCGGTGGGGGCGAGGATCTCGATCACGGGTGCCTCCAGGTGGGGATGACTATCCCGGTAAGACTATCCCGGACCCTCTGCCCCGGCCCTAGGATCCCTGTCGTGGTCAGGCTGCCGCTCACCCCCGCGGACGTCGAGCGCGGGCAGCGCCTCGGCGCCCTGCTGCGCCGCGCCCGCGGCGGGCGCACCGTGCTGGAGACCGCGCTCGCCGCCGGCGTCTCCCCCGAGACGCTGCGCAAGATCGAGTCGGGCCGCGTCGCGACCCCCGCCTTCACCACCGTCGCGGCGGTGGCCGGCGTCCTGGGCCTGTCCCTCGACGCCGTGTGGGCGCAGGTGCAGCAGCCCGAGGGTGCGGCCGGCCGCGACGCACCCGCGCACGCGGCGTCCTGACCCCTGGACGTTGCCCGCTGCGGTCAGCGGCGCCCGAGCGGGGACGGCGGGTCGGCGCCGTCGTCGACCTCGCCGGCCGGCAGGTCGCGGGCGGCGGCGAAGCCCTCCAGGTAGCCGCGGGCCCGCTCGCTGCGCGGGTAGGCGTCGACCAGCGCCCAGAACGCGTCGCCGTGGCCGTCCTCGAGCAGGTGCGCGAGCTCGTGGACCAGCACGTAGTCGACCACCCACGACGGCAGGCCCTGGAGCCGGTCGGAGAGGCGGATGCTGCCGTCGGAGGTCGTCGTCGAGCCCCAGCGGGTGCTCTGGTTGGCGACCCACCGCACGCTGGAGGGCTGCGGCACCCCGCCCAGGTAGCGCTCGGACAGGTCCGCGGCGCGGCGCTCCAGGGCCTCGTCGCTCGGGCGGCGGCGCTGCTCCTGCGCGGCCAGGCGGGTGATCATGCGCTCGACCCAGTCGCGCTCCTGCGCCGCGGAGAACCCGGCCGGGATGAGGACGACGACCCTGCCGCCGTCGCGGTAGGCGGTGACGGTGCGCTGGCGGCGGGAGCTGCGGCGGACCTCCACGGCCCCGCGCGAGGCGTCCTGCGCGGGCGCGCGCGCGGCTCGGGGCCTGGGAGCCGTGGGCTCCTGCCCCACCCGCGTGGAGTCCGCGGTGCTTGCCGGCTGCGCCGCCATGACCGAACGGTAGCCCTCGCGGGGCCCGTCCGGGGGAGGCTGCGACCGCCGGTGACCCCGTGTCGACCAGCGGCGGAACCGCCCGTGACCGCGGCTCGACGCACCGTGACACGACGACCCCTCGCGCGGGTCCGGCGGCCTCCCGTTGACGATTCCCCGACCCCTGCCTACCGTTGTCGGCGAGGTCCCCGGGCGCCGGCGCTCCCCCGGAGGGGAAGCCGGACGGACTCCGGCGCTCGGGGCCTCTTCACCGCCGCACCGCACGACCCCCTCGCGAGGCGGTCGACGTCCTGAGCGCAGCGCAGCGCCTCGGCTACGGTGTCGCGGTCCCGCCCCGGAGGGCGCACTGCTGCGGCCCCGCCGCGCGGTCCCCTCGGGGCCAGAGCCGACAGCGAGGAGGCCACGCATGGCCGAGACCTACCAGGGCGAGTTCTACTGCGTGAAGTGCAAGGAGAAGCGCGAGGCCGAGGGCGACGTCGTCGAGACGAACGGTCGCCGGATGGCCAAGGGGAAGTGCCCGGTGTGCGGCACCAACCTCAACCGCATCCTCGGCAAGGCCTCCTGAGGCCCACGACTCCCACCCTCTGACGGCGGAGGCCCGCACGGCGGGTCCTCCGCCGTCGTCGTCCCCACCTCCGGCAGCGCCTGTGGACGACGACCGCGCGCCGGTGCCCCTCCCTGGCAGCCTCGGAGTCGGGGGGCGAGGACGGGGGGACGAGGGGTGCTGCTGCAGCTGCGGCCGGGGCTGCTGACGGCCTGGCGGGGGCCGGGCCGGCTCCAGGTGGGGCTCGACCCGCGCCGGGCCGTCGTCCTGGACGGCCTCGGCGCCGCCGACGAGGCGGTGCTCGCCGCGCTGGACGGCACCAGCGACCTCGACCGCCTGGTCGCAGTGGCCGAGCGGGCCGGCGGCGCCGCGGCCCGGGTGAGGGCGCTCGTCGCCGCGCTGCGCTCGGCGGGGGCGCTGGTGCCCACGCGCACCCCGCGGCACCACCTCGCAGGGCTCGCGGCCGGTGCCTCCGACGCCGCGGTGCTCTCCCTGGCCCACCCCGACGGCGACGGCTGGCCGGTGCTCGTGCGCCGCGCCCGCGCCTCGGCGGTGGTGGCCGGCGGCTCGCGCACCGGCCTCGCCCTGGCCCTGCTGCTGGCGTCCGCCGGCGTGGGCACCGTGGTGGCCGAGGACGACGCCCCGGTCGCGCCGGGCGACCTCTCCCCCGGCGGCTACCGCCCCGACCACCTCGGGCGCCCGCGCGGCACCTGCGCCGGCGAGCTGGTCGCCGCGGCCTCCCCGGGCACCGCCACGGCGCCCGCCGGTGAGGGGCGGTGGCGCCCGGACGTCGTGGTGCTGGTCGGCGCCGGCGCGCTCGACCCCGCCCGCACCGACGCCCTGGTGCGCGAGCGGGTGCCCCACCTGCCGGTGCTGTGGCGCGAGAGCGCCGCGGTCGTCGGCCCGCTGGTGCGGCCCGGGGAGTCCACCTGCCTGCGCTGCGTCGACCTGCACCGCGCCGACCGCGACCCGCAGTGGCCGCGGGTGGCCGCGCAGGTGTCCGCCGCGCTGCCCGGCGGGCCCGCGAGGCCGGAGGAGGCGTCGCTGGCCGCGCTCGCCGCAGCGCTGGCCGGCGCCGCGGTGCTGGCCCAGCTGGACGGCGTCCCCGCCCCCGCCGCCCTGGACGCGACCCTGGAGGCGGCGCTGCCCGAGGGGGCCGTGGCCCAGCGCCCGTGGACCCCGCACCCGGCGTGCGGCTGCACGTGGGTGTGACGTCCGCCGCCTTCGACCGGTGCGCGTGGGCGTGGTGGGCGCCGCGGGGTGAGGATGGTCGGGTGAGCGAGATCCCCCGCAGCGCCCTGGGCCGCGGCCTGCGGCTGGCCAGCCTGCCCGCCGCCTTCGCCGGTCGGCAGGCCCTCGGCCTGGGCAAGCGCGTCGGCGGGCGGTCCTCGGAGGAGGTCGCGGCCGGCGTCCAGGCCGCCACCGCCGAGCAGCTGTTCAAGGTGCTGGGCCAGCTCAAGGGCGGGGCCATGAAGTTCGGCCAGGCGCTGAGCATCTTCGAGGCCGCGCTGCCCGAGGAGGTCGCCGGGCCCTACCGCGCGACGCTCACCAAGCTGCAGGACTCCGCGCCGCCGATGCCCCCGGCCACGGTGCACGCCGTGCTGGCGCGCGAGCTCGGCGAGGGCTGGCGCGACCTGTTCACCGAGTTCTCCGACGTCCCGGCCGCGGCCGCCTCGGTCGGGCAGGTGCACCGCGCGGTGTGGTCGGACGGGCGCGAGGTCGCCGTGAAGGTGCAGTACCCCGGCGCCGGGCAGGCGCTGGTCTCCGACCTCGACCAGGTCTCCCGGGTGGTGCGGCTCGCCGCCGGCTGGGTGCCCGGGCTGGAGCTGCGGCCGATCCTCGACGAGCTGCGGGCGCGGATCTCCGAGGAGGTCGACTACCGCTACGAGGCGCAGGCGCAGACCGCGTTCGCCGACGCGTTCGCCGACGACGAGGGCTACGCGATCCCCCGCGTGGTGCACGGCAGCGACAAGGTGATCGTCACCGAGTGGCTGGAGGGCGTGCCGCTGTCGCGGATCATCGCCGAGGGCACGCAGGCCGAGCGCGACCTCGCCTCCGCGCGCTACCTGGAGTTCCTGCTCACCGGGCCCGAGCGCGCCGGCCTGCTGCACGCCGACCCGCACCCGGGCAACTTCCGCCTCACCCCCGACGGTCGCTTCGGCGTCCTGGACTTCGGTGCCGTCAACCGCCTCCCGGAGGGGATGCCGCCCGCGATCGGGCGGCTGCTGTCGGCGGCGCTGGTCGGCGAGGCCGACGAGGTGCTCGACGGGCTGCGCGACGAGGGCTTCGTCAAGGACACCATCGAGGTGGACGCCGAGCACCTGCTCGACTACATCGCGCCCTTCATCGAGCCGCTGCACCACGAGTCGTTCCGCTTCGACCGGCCCTGGCTGCAGTCGCTGTTCCGGATCATCAACGACACCGACCGCCCCGAGTGGTCGGTCGGGCTCAAGGTGAACCTGCCGCCGGAGTACGTGCTGATCCACCGGGTGTGGCTCGGTGGGATCGGCGTGCTGTGCCAGCTCGGCGGCGAGGTGGACGCCCTCTCGGTGCTGGAGGCGCACCTGCCGGAGTTCGTGGCGCCGGAGTACCTCGACGAGGAGCCCGAGGCTCCGGAGCCCGCGCTCAGCTGAGCGGCCGGGTCACGTCCACGCGGGCGGCCCCGACCGCCGGCTGCATGCTCACGCTCAGGGAGCTGGGTGCGCTGTCCACGGGGGCAGGCGTCGCGCGACCAGGACTGCGGTGCGCGCAGGCATCCGGGCCTCCCACGCCGCTGGAGAGGTGCTCGCCGCTCCCGCCGGTGCAGGTCTGAGAGAGTCGCTCCATGTCGCCGGAGATCCTCGCGCTCGTGGCCGCCTCCGAGCTGGGCCTCCTCGTCGGGGCTGCGGCAGGAGCCGCTCGGCACCACGGCGCCTGGGGGTGGAGGGCAGGCACGGGGGTGATCTCGGTGGGAGCCGTCCCGCTGCTGTGGACCGTGGTCACACCGGCCTCCGCGGTGATCGCGACGTACCTCGCGGCCTGGGTCGTGATGTACGCGATCGGCTCGGGCGGGCTGCGTCGTCGACGCGCTCCGGCCGCCCTCGAGCAGTAGCGCTGGCACGGCCCGGAGGAAGCCCGGCACCGGAGGGTGAGCCCGGCGGCGAGCCCCTGGCGGACCCGACCGCTCAGCCGAGCGGTCGGGTGACGTCCACGCGGCCGGCCCGGCGCATGCGCAGGTAGTAGGTGCCCATGAGCTCCAGCGGCGGCACCGCCTCGTAGACGACCTCCCACCCGTTGACCTGGGCGCGGACCTGGATGTCGTCGGGGTGGGCGAACATGCGCACCCCGCTGTCGCACTCCGCCGGGGGGCAGCGGAGGTCGAGGTAGCTGCACTCGGGGACGGCGACGAACACGGTGGCACTGACCGTCAGGGCCGACATCGGTCGGCGCTGGTCGCAGGTGCTGCAGTGGACGAGCATGCTCCAGGGTGCGCGCCGCCCGTGTCGCCCGTGGTGCTTTCGCCACGCGTGGCGCGTTCCGATCGTGTTTCGCCGCGTTGCTCCCGGCGCTGCTCCTCCCGCGCCGCGTTGCTCCTCTGGTGCCGCTGCGATCGGCCCGTCAGGGCCCCGTCGACCGGTATCTCAGGAGCACGTGCTGCTCAGGGCGCGGCGAGCCCCGCGCGGGCCCGTGCCGTGACCCGCAGCGGGACGCCGTCCTCCCAGCCCTCGACCACCGGCGGCAGCAGCGGGATCCGCGCCACCGCGACGAGCGTCACCTCGGCGGTGCGCCCGTCGGGCGTCCCGGTGCTGGGGGCGACCGCGAAGGCGTCGAAGCGCTCGGCAGCACCGACCAGCGCGACGTGCTCGTCGACGCTGGCGCGGACGGAGGCGTCGGTCAGCGGGACGCCGTCCCCGGGCCGGGCGCCGCCGGAGTAGAAGGCGCCGGTGTCGAGCGCGTCCGCGGCGTCCAGCGCTGCGGCGTCCGCGAGGGACAGCAGCTGCTTGCGCGCGAGGTGCACCGAGGAGGCGCTGGCCACGACGAGCACCAGGCTCGCGGCGATCACCGTGTAGACGAGGACCAGCAGCAGGACCTGCCCGTCGTCGTCCCGCCGGGCGAGGCCCAGGAGCCGGGTCACGGCGCCACCGCGGTGAAGCGGTCGACGACGGCCACCGACTCCGCCTCCACGGCCACCGACAGCGGGACGACGGCGTCGACGACCGCCGGCACACCGGGCATCGCGACCTCCAGGCGCACCTGCACGGAGATGCGCGACTCCGGCTGCAGGCACGGCCGCGTCTCGCACTCGACCCGCATCACGGCGTCAGGATCGACGTCGAAGCCCTGGTCGCCCAGCGCCAGCCCGACCGCCGCGCGGGCCCGGTCGCCGGCCACCGCCTCGGTCGGTGCCGACGCGTAGCTGCGGGCGGCCGAGCGCGCCGCGGCCTCGACCGCGAAGGAGCCCGCCTGCAGCCGGCCGAGCACCACGACGAGGTAGACGAGCGGCACGAGCATCAGCACGGCCAGCACCGTGAACTCCACCATCGCGCTCCCGCGGTCACCCGGGTCGTCGTGCGCCCCCGGCGGGAGCCACGCCCTCACGGCAGCACCTCCACGGCGCCGTGACCGCGCGCGGTGACGGTCCGCCCGGTGCCGAGCAGCCCCACCACCGGCAGCGGCGCCCGTGCGGTCACCTCCACGGTGGCCAGGCCCCCCTCGGTGGCGTACCGCGCGTCGACGTCCTCGGCGTAGCGGTCGGGCAGGGAGGCGCGGATGAGCTCGCGCGCCCGCTCCGCGCCGTCCTCGGGGGCGCGGTCGGCGAGCGCGCCGTACCGGGCGCCCTCCCCCACGCAGTCGACCAGGACCGTGCGCACGTGCAGCGCGAGGCCCAGCTGGAGCAGTCCGGCGAACAGCAGGGTGAGCAGCGCCGAGACCAGGACGAACTCCGGGACCACCGCACCGGCGTCCCCGCGCACCGCGCGAGCGCTCAGGGGCCCGTCACCGACCCCATCGCCTCCTCGAACATGCCGGTCAGCGCCGGCCCGGCGACCGCCCACAGCGCGATGACCAGACCGGCGGTCATCACCGTGATGAGCACCCAGCCCGGGACGTCGCCGCGGTCCTCACCGGCCGTCCGCGCGTCCGCCCTCACCAGGCCCAGGACCGCCAGGGCCCCGCACCACACCTGCACCGCTGCTCCGTGCACTGCACTCTCCTCGTCCGTGGGTTCGATCACTCGGGGGACAGGACCCCTCAGGGCCCGAGCCGCAGCACGGCCAGTCCGGGGTAGACCGCGAAGAGCACCGTCACCGGGAGGACGAGGAAGACGACGGGGATCATCATCGCGATCTCCTTGCGCCCTCCGGCCTCCACGAGACGGCGCTGGCCCTGCTGGCGCACGTCCTGCGCCTGCGCGCGCAGCACGTCGGCCAGCGGCGTCCCGCGCTCGACGGCCACGGCCACGCCGTCGACGAAGCGCGACAGGCTCGCGAGGCTCGTCCGGCCGGCCAGCCCCTCCAGCGCGGTCACCAGCGAGGCCCCTGCGCGGGCGTCCGCCAGGGTCAGCCGGAGCTCGGAGGCCAGCTCGCCGCGGCTGCTGCCGGCGACCCGCTCCAGCGCTCCGACCGCGCCCTCCCCGGCACCGACCGACAGGGCGAGCAGCTCCGCCACGGTCGGGAACTCCGCGAGCATCCGCTCCTCGCGCCGGCGCACGGCCCGGCTGAGCTCGTAGTCGCGCCCCAGCGCGCCCACCACGCCGCCGAGGGCGACCAGCGCAGCGCCCGGCAGCAGACCGCCGCCGCGCACCGCGAGCCCGGCCGCCGCCACGACCCCGACCAGCAGTCCCCCAGCGCCCCAGACCAGCTGCTCGGCGCGGAACTGCTCGACCGGAGCGGAGCTGCCGGACTGCTGCAGCCGTCGCTGCAGGCCGGCGCCGGGGCCGCCCAGGCGCTCCAGCCACCGCAGCGCGAGGTGCCGCGCGCCCTGGGCGAGCGGCCCGAGGAGCGCCTCCAGGGCCCGCAGCGGCTCGGGCAGCGCAGCGGTGCGGGCCAGCAGCCGCGACCCGCGAGGGGCGTCCCGCAGGTAGGGGGCCAGGCGGGCGTCCAGGTCGACACGGCGCAGAGGTGGCGCTGCGGCCAGCACGAGCAGGAGCCCCAGCCCGCCGAGGACGCCGGCCGCAGCGCCCGCCGCCGACAGCGGCATCACCGCAGCACCCGCTCGTCCTCGGGCAGGCGCCCGATCCGCACCATGAGGCGGTACGCCACCAGCGAGCAGACGAGCCCGACGGCCAGCACCAGCGCGCCGGCCGGCCGGTCGTAGGCGTCCACCGCCTCCGGCCGGGTCGCGAGCAGGCCCAGGACGCCCCACGGAGCGGCCACCGCGAGCCGCGCGCCGTTGACCGTCCAGCTCTGCCGGGCCTCCAGCTCCGACCGGGTGCGCACGTCCTCGCGCAGGAAGGTCGAGAGGGTGCGCAGCAGCCGGCCGAGGTCGCTGCCGCCCACCTCGCGGGTGATCCGCAGCGCCTCGACCACGCGGTCGCCGACCGGGTCGGCCATGCGGTCCTTGAGCGCGTCGAGCGCGGGGGCGAAGCGCCCGGTGGCGCGGTAGTCCTCGGCGAAGGCGGCGAACGCCGGGCGCAGCTCGACCGGCCCCCGCTGCGCCAGCGCCCCGAGGGCCTCGGGCAGGGACAGCCCGGCTCGCACGCCCGAGGCCAGGTGGTCGACCGCCTCGGGCCACAGCTCGCGGGTGGAGGTGCGACGACGGCGGGCGCGCCCGCGCACCCCGGCCAGGGGCGCCGACCCGGCGAGGAGGGCGAAGCACACGGCGATCGACGGTGACCCCGAGACGCCCAGCACCACGAAGGCCACCACGGTCGCGAAGGCGCACAGCTCGCGGGTGGAGGTGCGACGACGGCGGGCGCGCCCGCGCACCCCGGCCAGGGGCGCCCACCCGGCGAGGAGGGCGAAGCACACGGCGATCGACGGTGACCCCGAGACGCCCAGCACCACGAAGGCCACCACGGTCGCGACGGCGACGCTGACCAGCACGAGGCCGCGCGGCGTCAGGCCCCGGACGCCGGACTGCACGAGCGCGTCCGCGACGCCGTCCCGCCACCGGTCCGCGCGGCCGGGCGCCCGGGCCGGCTGCGGCCAGCAGGCCCACCAGCAGCAGGCGGCTCCCACCCCCAGGAGGAGGCCCACCACGACGCCCACCCTCACCCCCGCCCGTCGGCCAGCAGCGCGGGCAGGTCGATGCCGGCCCGGGCGAAGCGCTCGGGGTGGGGCGGGAAGCCGTCGGCGCGCACCAGCGCGCCGTCCACGGTCGTGAACAGGTCTGCGGTCTCGACCACGGCGCCCTCCACCCGGCCGGGGACGCCGACCACCTCCCGCACCCGCCGGGTGCCGTCGGCCTGGAGCGCCACGTGCACCACGACGTCCACGGACGTCGCCACGGTCGGCACCACGAACGCCGCCGTCACGTTCGGACCCGCCAGCAGCGGGAGGGTGCACAGCTTGGTGATCGCCTCGCGGGCGCTGTTGGCGTGCAGGCTCGCCATGCCCGGCAGCCCCGAGTTGAGCGCGATCAGGAGGTCCAGGCTCTCCTCCTGGCGCACCTCGCCGACGACGATGCGGTCCGGGCGCATCCGCAGCGCTTCCTTGACCAGGCGGCGCAGCGGCACCTCGCCGGTCCCCTCCAGGCTCGGCTGGCGGCACTGCAGCGCCACGACGTCGCGCAGGGGCAGGCGGAG